>Ga0209011_1000446_pt1 | contig 15857 bp, 12 predicted proteins | sample BlaSpr_A8_OM1_M3_FD_187986 | JGI IMG/M metagenome (GOLD analysis project Ga0209011, IMG submission 187986) | Forest soil microbial communities from Thunder Bay, Ontario, Canada - Black Spruce, Ontario site 2_A8_OM1_M3 (SPAdes) (version 2) | ecosystem: Environmental > Terrestrial > Soil > Boreal... | reverse complement strand
CCTGCCGATCGCGGCGGGCGCCGCGTGGTCGGCGCAGGTTCGTAAATCCGGACAGGTCGCGGTCTGTTTCTTTGGCGATGGGACGACCAACATCGGCGCTTTCCACGAGGCGCTCAATCTGGCCGTCATCTGGAAGCTGCCGGTGGTCTTCGTCTGCGAAAACAATCAGTACATGGAATACACACCGATTCGATCCGTGACGGCCGTCGAGCACCCCGCCGCCGACCGCGCGTCGGCCTACGGGCTCGCCCCGATCCTGGTCGACGGCAATGATGCCGATGTGATGTACGAGACGGCGCGGCAGACGATCGGCAAAGCCCGCGGCGGCGGCGGCCCTTCTCTGATCGAGGCGTTGACCTACCGCCACGGCGGTCACTCGCGCGCGGACCCCGCCAAGTACCGGCCGGACGCCGAGGTGCGCGAATGGCTGGGCCGTGACCCTGTGAAGCGCTATCGCGAACGCCTGCTGGCCGCCGGCATCAGCGAGCCCGAGGTCGCCGAGATCGATCGCAGCGCCCAGCAGAAGGTGGATGCAGCGACCGAAGAGGCGCGCAACGGCGCCCCGGCCCGGGTCGACGAGATCGAGCGCCAGGTATGGAGCGATGGAGGCGCGGCATGGCGGAACTGAGTTTTCGCGAGGCGATCGCGGCAGGCATCGCCCAGGAGATGGCGCGGGACCCGATGGTCTATTTCATCGGCGAGGACGTGGGCGCGGCCGGTGGTGTCTTCAAGGCCACGGTCGGGCTCTTCGAACGGTTCGGGCCGGAGCGCGTGCGCGACACGCCGATCTCGGAGCAGGCGATCATCGGCGCCGCGATGGGGGCTGCCATGACCGGTCTTCGCCCGGTGGCCGAGATCATGTTCTCCGACTTTCTCGCGACCTGTTGGGACATGGTGGCGAACCAGGTGGCCAAGACGCGCTACATGACGGACGGCCAGGTTTCGATCCCCCTCGTCATCCGCACTGCCAATGGCGGCGGCACCCGCTTCGGTGCCCAGCATTCGCAGAGCCTCGAGAACTGGGGCATGGCGGTCCCGGGCTTGAAGGTCGTTGCGCCGTCCACACCCGCCGACGCCAAGGGCTTGCTGGCCGCGGCCATCCGCGATCCGGACCCGGTCCTGTTCTTCGAGCAGAAATCGCTCTACGGCGTCAAGGGCGAGGTCCCCGACGGCGAGCACGTCGACCGGCTCGGGACGGCGAAGGTGCTTCGGAACGGCAAGGATTGCACCATCGTGGCGCTGGCGGCGATGGTGCCCCGAGCACTGCGGGCCGCGGAACAGCTCGAGGACATGGACATCGACGCGACCGTCGTCGACGTCCGCAGCCTGGTGCCGCTCGATACCCGGACGATCCTCGCCGAAATCGTCAAGACCGGCCGTCTCTTCACCGTGGAGGAGAACCCGCGGCTCTGCGGCTGGGGGGCCGAGATCGCCTCGATCGCGGCCGACGAGTGCTTCGACGACCTGGACGGGCCGATCGTCCGGATCACGACCCCGCACGTGCCGCTGCCGGCGGCCGATGTCCTGGAGGATGTGGCGATGCCGTCGGTCGATCGGATCGTGCAGACCGTGCGAAAATCAATGCGATGACCCCTGTCAGTGAGCTGATCTCCGTTCGACACACCGACCTCTATATCGGCGGGTCGTGGCGCCCGGCGTCTGACGAACAGCGCATCGAGGTGACCGACCCGGCGACCGGCGAGGTAATCGCGACGGTGGCGAGCGCTTCGGTTCAGGACGCGCTGGCCGCTGTCGATGCCGCGTCCGAGGCCTTCCGTGGCTGGGCCGCGAAGGCGCCGCGGCAGCGGGCGGAGATCCTGCGCAAGGCGTTCGACTTGATGATGCGCGACCAGGAAAAGCTGGCCGAGCTGATGGTGCGCGAGAACGGCAAGACGATGGTCGAGGCGCGCGGCGAAGTGGCGTACGCCGCCGAGTTCTTCCGCTGGTTCTCGGAAGAGGCGGTGCGCAACATCGGCTCGGTCTCGATCGCGCCCAGCGGCGCGAACCGGATCCTGGTCGAACACCAGCCGATCGGCGTCTCGGTGCTGGTCACGCCCTGGAACTTCCCGGCCGCCATGGCGACCCGCAAGATCGGCCCGGCGCTGGCGGCCGGTTGTACCGTCATCCTCAAACCCGCATCGGAGACGCCACTGTCCGCGCTCGCGGTCGCCGACCTGCTGGAACAGGCGGGTGTGCCGAAGGGCGTGGTGAATGTCATCCCATCGAAGCGCTCGTCGGAGGTCGTCAAGGCGATGCTCAAAGACCCGCGCGTTCGCAAGTTGTCCTTCACGGGTTCGACCGAGGTCGGCCGAATCCTGCTGGCGCAGGCCGCGGAGAACGTGATCAGCTGCTCGATGGAGCTGGGCGGCAACGCGCCGTTCATCGTGCTCGACGACGCCGACCTGGACGCCGCGCTCGAGGGCGCCCTGGTTGCCAAGATGCGCAATACCGGCCAGTCCTGCATCGCCGCGAACCGGTTCTATGTCGACGCGAAAGTCGCCGAGAAGTTCGCCGACATGCTGGCGAAGTCCATGGGCGCCTTACCGATCGGTTCTGGCCTCGACGCGGACGTCAAGGTCGGGCCCGTGATCAACGACCCGGCCCGTCAGAAGATGCTCGGCCTGGTCCAGGACGCCGCCGGTCACGGTGCGCGCGTGCTGACCGGAGGCAAGGCGCCCAACCGGCCGGGTTACTTCGTGCCGCCGACCGTGCTGAGCAACGTCGCGCCCGAGGAGCACATCCTGAAGGAAGAGATCTTCGGGCCGATTGCGCCGATCGTGACCTTCCGCGATCTCGATCAAGCCATCGAATACGCGAACAACACCGACCGCGGTCTCGCCTCCTACGTCTACACCCGGGATCTGGCAAAGGGCCTTCGGGTTGCAGAGGCGATCGAGTCGGGAATGGTCGGCCTGAACCGCGGCTTCATTTCAGATCCGGCGGCTCCCTTCGGCGGGGTCAAGCAGAGCGGTGTCGGCCGCGAAGGCTCGCACGAAGGGCTGCTCGAGTTCCTCGAGACCAAATACATCGCGACGAACTGGTAGGCGTCGCCGACCGACCCTGCGTGTCGCAACTCGGCCCAATTCTTAAATGGATACCCCATAGCCAGCCGAACCGCTTCAGACACGTCCAAAACGATACCTAACCCCGAACCGCTCGATCTGAATCGGCCCCGGGTAAAGGAGGGCGCATCATTGCATGGTGGCCGAGATCCTCGTCGTCGCGATCGGTGGCGCCGGCGGCGACTTACAACCCCTCGTCGCCGCGAGCCTGGCGCTGCGTGACCGCGGGCACGAAGCCACCTTTATCGGCGATGCGTCGGTGCAACGCATCCTCGCTCCACTCCACGTGGAGGTCGAGGTCCTTCCGAAAGAGGTCGACCTCGGCCCTCGCATGGCGGGGGTCGTCCAGGAGGCGATGCAGGCGGCGGGAGGCGACCTGGCAAAGGCCGGTCAAGTGGTTCAACGCGGGATGACCGTGTGGGCCCACGATGTCGCTGAGCCGATCTCCTCATCGATCGACCGTCATCGACCGACCGCGATCGTCACCTCCCTCTTTGGCGTCGAGGCGGTCGACGCCACCTGCCCGCCGTGTCCATGGGCGGTGATCAATAGCACCTTCTACATAGGTCCCAACCCGCCGCGTCCGGTTCAAGAGGACATCGGCCCGCGGGCGCTCCCCCTGATCAAGCGATATGCGGAGCTGCTCGTGTCAGCAGACCTCGTATTGCATGCGACCGACCAGGTCTTCGACTATTCCTTTGACCGCCTGCCGTCTCGTCATCACTATGTCGGACCTCTTGGCATCTGGGAGCCACCTCGAGAACCGCCCACCTACCTTGATGAACCCGGCGATCCCTGGGTCCTCGTTTCGATCAGCTCACTACGACAGGATGACATCGCGCTCGCGGAAGCGGCCGCTCATGCGCTCGCGGATCAGCCGGTCCGCGTCCTCATCACGCTTGGACCGGAGTACGAGCCCTCGGAGCTGTCCGGTCCTCCCCCGAACGCCCGCGTGGAAAAGACGGTTTCCCATTCGGCGGTTTTGGAACGAGCGCTGCTGCTGGTCAGCCACGCAGGGCACGGAACCGTGATGAAGGCGCTCTGGCAGGGAAAGCCAATGGTGCTCATTCCATGGGGCCGTGATCAGCCTGGCGTGGCTGCCCGAGCCGAGGCGCTGGGTGTCGCCGAGGCCGTACCCCGCGCGCAGGCGAGGGCTGAAACTATCGGCGCCGCCGTGGATCGGGTGCTGGCCAGCAAAGACATGGCTCGGAACGCAGCCAGTCACTCCGCGCGGCTTCGGGCGACGAACCCCCCGGCAACGGCGGCGGCCCGCCTCGCGTCACTGATCGAGTAAGGGAGAGGGAGGCGGCTCGCAGCGTTCTGCGGCATTCTTCAAAGCGCCGCTGCTATTGACAGGGCGGCCGACAGCGCGTGATAGTGCTCCTACGACTACCTAGGTGACCCGCCCCGCGTGCTCTGGCGATCTCGAGGAGGGGGATCGTGCCAGAGCCGCCGAACGGGCGTAACTCGCTGCGCACAGGCGCACAACCGTCACCACACCCGGTGGCAAAGGGGAAAAATGGCTCGCACCAGTTTTGTCCGGACGCGTCCACGCCGGTATAAGGCACTGGCGGCTGCCTCGATCGCGGTCCTGGCTGCTGCCATGCTCGGAACCACAGCCTCAGCCGCACCAAAGCAGTCCGCTGGCCTCTCCGCCAAAGTCGTCGTCGACTGGAACGCGAATGCAGTCGACGCCGTCATCAAGGCCAAGACGACTAACGGTGTTCCCAGTATTCCACCCGGCGGTCGTGGCATAACCAACGCCGAGGGCTTCGTCTACCTCGGATACGCGCAGGCGGCCGTCTACGATGCCGTGACGAAGATCGCCGGACGGTATGTGCCGTACCACGGCTTCGCCGCCGACGCCAGGGGCGCTTCCGTCCATGAAGCTGTCATCGCAGCGGAGTACTGGACGTTGATCGGCCTCTTCAGTGGCCCGACCTTCAAAGACACCGGCGACGCGGCCGTCAACGCGGCCAATCAGGCTGTTCGCGACTTACTCGCGGCGCAGTACCAGGCCGCCATCCCCGCCGGGCCGACGACGAGCCAGGCTGCCGGGCTCGCCGTTGGAAAGGCTGCCGCCGACGATATCCTTGCGTTCCGCGCCGCCGACGGCCGCAACGCAGCCACGGCAGCTTATGGCCTGGGCCCGTTGGCCCCCGGCTTATGGATCTTCGCGCCCCCACCGTCGGCACAATCGGCGGCAACGCCGTGGCTCGGGTTCATGCAGCCCTTCATGCTCAGGAGCGCCGCGCAGTTTCACCCGAGTCCCCCACCCACACTGACGAGCGAAGCCTATACAGAGCAGTTCAACGAGGTGAAGGCCGTCGGAGCGAAGAACAGCACGGTCCGTACGCCGGAGCAGACGGCGATCGCCTACTTCTGGATCGCGAACGCCTTCGCGCAGTACAACAAGGCCTTCAGGGACCTGGTTACCGCCCATAACATGGATCTGGTCGATGCCGCTCGGGCCCTGGCGATGGGCGACCTGGTCGCCGCCGATTCGGTGATCGGCTGCTGGGAGTCGAAGTACACCTACCAGTTCTGGCGGCCGACCACCGCGATCCAGCACGCCGACATCGATGGGAACCCGGATACCGTGGCCGATCCATCATGGCTGCCACTCCTGACGACCCCCAACCACCCGGATTACCTGTCGGGCCACGGCTGCCTCACCGGCGCCATGGCTGATGTGTTTGCCAAGCTGCTAGGAACGAAGCGAATCAATGTCGACATCCCCGGCGCACAAAACGGGGCGAACACGCTGACCACCTCTCAGCACTTTGCGACGGTCAAGGACCTCTTGAAGCAGATCGTCGACGCCCGCGTCTGGAACGGCTACCACTTCCGAGGATCCGTCGAGGCCGGTGTCGTGCTGGGTCATCGCGTCGCCAGCTGGACGCTCAAGCGCTACTTCCTGCCGGTCGACGACGACAACGGCGACCACGGCGGCAACGATTGATGTCGTACGTCAGCTCGAGGATAGTGACAGGGCCGGGCGATTTCCCGGCCCTACCTTTTCAGCGGCTTGCCGGTAGCCAGGCGGGTCGGGATGCCTCGAAGCGCGCGATGTCGGCCTCCTGTCGGAGTGTCAGCGCGACCTCATCCCAACCGTTGAGGAGGCACCGGCGGTAGAACGGGTCGATCGCGAAGGAGGCCTCGAATCCGCCGGCAGCGATGCGCTGCGACGCGAGGTCAACCGTGACCTCCATACCCGGCTCCTCGGTTGCGATGCGGATCAGCTCGGCGACCTGAGGTTCAGGGAGCTCGACAGGGAGCAGGCCGCTGCGAAAGCTGTTGCTCTTGAAGATGTCGCCGAACGACGGCGCGATGACCGCTCGGAAGCCCGCGTCGAGCAGCGACCAGGCTGCGTGCTCGCGCGACGAGCCGCAGCCAAAGTTCGGACCGGTCACCAGCACCGCCGCGCCGCGGTACTCGGGTCTGTCGAGGACGAAATCGCCGGCGCGTCGCCAGTCGTAGAAGAGGAACGGGCCGTACCCGGAGCGTTCGATCCGTTTGAGGAACTGCTTGGGAATGATCTGGTCGGTGTCGACATTGGTCCGATCAAGGGGGGCGAGAATGCCGGTGACTAGGGTAAAGGGTTCCATCAGCTCCCCACCCCGACCCTCCCCCGCGAGGGAGGAGGGAGGTTTGCAGTGAAGCGGCGGACGTCGACGAGGTGGCCGGCGATCGCGGCCGCGGCCGCCATCGGCGGGCTGACGAGGTGGGTGCGGCCCCCACGCCCCTGCCGGCCTTCGAAATTGCGGTTGCTGGTCGAGGCGCAGCGCTCTCCCGGCCCCAGGATGTCCGGGTTCATGCCGAGGCACATCGAGCAGCCGGCGTCGCGCCATTCGAAGCCCGCCTCGCGAAAGACGGCATCGAGTCCCTCAGCCTCAGCCTGTCGCTTGACGCTCGCCGATCCGGGTACGACCATGGCCCGCACGCTTGGATGCACCGAGTGGCCGCGCACCACGGTCGCCGCCAGGCGCAGGTCTTCCAGGCGGGCGTTGGTGCAGGAGCCGATGAAGACGCGATCGATCGCGATCGCCTCCATCGCCGTGCCTGGCTCGAGCGCCATGTAGGCTAGCGCCCGCTCATCGGTTTCGGTCACCGGGTTCGGCACGCTGCCGGTCACCGGCACAGACTGGCCCGGGTTGGTGCCCCACGTCACGTATGGCTCGAGCCGGGTGGCGTCGATCGAGACCTCCTGGTCGAAGGCCGCGTCGGAATCCGTCGCCAGCGCCTTCCAGCGCGTGATCGCCTCCTCCCAGTGCTCAGCGCGGGGCGCATGCGGCCGCCCTTTCAAATAGGCGAAGGTCGTCTCATCCGGCGCCACCATGCCCGCGCGAGCGCCGCCCTCGATCGTCATGTTGCAGACCGTCATCCGCCCTTCCATCGACAGAGCCCGCACGGTCGATCCGCGGTACTCGATGACATGCCCTCGGCCGCCGTCAACGCCGATGCGGGCGATGATCCCGAGCGCGACGTCCTTTGCCGTGACGCCAAGCGGCAGTTCGCCGTCGACCGTGATGGCCATCGTCTTCGGCCGGCGTTGCCGCAAGCACTGGGTGGCGAGGACATGCTCGACCTCTGACGTCCCGATGCCAAAGGCGAGCGCGCCGAATGCGCCGTGGGTCGAAGTGTGCGAATCGCCGCAGACCATCAGCAGGCCGGGCTGGGTGAGGCCGAGCTCGGGCCCGATGACATGAACGATCCCCTGCCGCGCGTGGCCCATGCCGTACAGGAGAATGCCCTCCCGGCGGCAGTTCGCTTCCAGCGCCGACATCTGGCGTTCCGCGATCTCGTCGGCCGCCGGACGCCCGCCTCGGGTCGGCACATCATGGTCCATGGTCGCAACCGTGAGGTCGGGCCGGCGCACCCGCCGGTTGGCCAGGCGCAAGCTTTCGAAGGCCTGGGGTGAGGTCACCTCGTGGACCAGGTGGAGATCGACGTAGAGCAGATCAGGCTCGTCGCCACCCGCGACGACGACGTGCTCGTCCCAGAGCTTCGCCGCCATGGTTTTCATCACCGGGTCTCGGCGAGGGCCCGCACCCGTAACGCGAGCAGCAGGTCCAGCCGGGCATCGGCGTCTTTCAGGTCGACGCCGGTGACCTCGCCGATCCGGCGCAGCCGGTAATGAAGCGTGTTGAGGTGGATATGCAGGTCGCGCGACGACTGCCGGAGGTTGCCGTGCCGCTGCAGGTAGACCTCGAGCGTCTTCAGCAGCGGCGTTCCACGGGCCCGGTCGTAGTCAACCAGCGGCGCGAGCATCCGGCCGGCAAAGGCGTCCAGACCCGCCCGATCTTCGACCTGGGCCAGCAATCGGTAGACGCCCAGCCGCTCGTAGTTGATGACCTGTTCGCGCTTGCCGAAGCGCACCATCAGGTCGAGAGCCCGCTGGGCCTCGGCGAAGGCGGGCTTGAAGTCGTCAGGCTTCACGCAGAGCCGGCCGATCGAGACCGACACGGTGATGCCGAGCTCCGACTCGGCGACCGCCTCTCGGATGCGCGCGGCCAGGTCCTCGGCCTCGGGGTCCTTGCCGTCGGCCGGTTGGGGCACCAGCACGATGACGCTATCGCTGTGGGCGCTGACCAGGTGGCGCGGATGCTGCCGGCGAACGGCGCCGGTCACGACCTGGAACAGCTGATGCTTGAGCGCGATGACCCGCCCTTCCTCGTAGCGTCGCTCCCTGATGAACCGCCCGAAATGATCGACGTCGACCACCAGCAGGCGGTGCGGCACCGACAGGTCATAGCGAAGGTGTCGCGCCCGGCGCTGGACGTTGGCCTGGTCGCCGAAGGTTCCGTTGAGCAGATCGTCGACCAGCTCGCCCCGAACCCGATCCTCGGCTTCGGCGACCGCCCGCTGTTTGATCATCTCGAGCGCGATGACGGTGGCAGCGTGCTCGATCGCCACCATCGCCAGCTCTTCGAGATGCTGCGGGTGATCGATGATCGAGAGGTAGCCGAGGTTCTCGCGACCGGCGAGGACGGGCGTGATGATCCGGGGGGCGGTCAGGCCCAGCTCCGGAAAGGGGGGCACCTTGTGTGGCGCGCGGCCACGCACCACCTCCTGCAGCATGCTCTTGATGGCGGCCGCCTGGCGGACCTTGAGCGGAGTGCCGTGCTGGCTCAGCGTTTGCTGGCGGTGCTTGTCGGTGACACCCGGGACCACGTGGCTGGCCAGCAGGTGGAAGTTCACGTCCTCGAGGGCGATCGAGCTCTCGACCAGCTCGCCCAACGTCTTGACGATGGCCTCCAGGCCTTGCCCGTCGAGGGCAAGGTGGGTGAACTGCTTGTGGATCTCGATCGAGCGCCGGAGCTGGGTGTTCTGGGCGTTGATGATCCGCTCCAGGATCGGGTTCATGATCTCCAGGTAAGAGACGTCCGGAGGGATTCGGATTAGGGGGATGTTGAACTCATCCGCCTGGCCGAGCATGTCGTCCGGGATATGGGGTAGGTAACGCTCCGGCTTGATGACCAGGCCGGCGGAGCCGACCGCGGCCAGGTTGCGCATCAGGTCCTTCTGGGCCGCCTCGTCGTCCTTGATAGCGAATGCCACCGTCAGCAGCAGCTCGCCCTCGGCGAGCCAGCTGATCGTTTCGGGGGATTCGAGCACCTTCACCCAGGTAATGGTGCGGTCGAGGCCGCCGGCCCCGGCCAGCACCTCGCCCCTCTTCAACCCCCCCAGCGCCATCGCTTCCCGGACAGTGAGCGCCATGGGAGTGACTAGTATGCGTCAAGCAGAGGCTGGCGTGAAGGACCAAAGAAACCAATGACTTTTGGTTGGTTTGCACAATAGACGAGCGTGGCGGGGGCTGGTAGCGTGTCGGATTGAGTCAACCGGCGTTGATGGGGATTTACTCACCCCCAGAGCTGGCCGGCTCAACAAGAGCGGCGGCCGTGGCCGCAAGCAGGGTGGTACCGCGGGAGGGGATCCTCTCGTCCTTGCAGCAGAGCCTGTCGTTCGACCAAGCCAGCTGCAACGAGGAGGAGGTACCGATGGCCAGCTACACAATCGAGATCCCCGACGGACTGCACCACGAGATCCAGGAGCGCCGGCACCAGATCGACGTGGCGGACATCTGCACACAGGCGCTTACCGCCGCCGTCGCGGGACGGCCTTCCGAGGCCCATCCGTTCGGGCGCGGACACGAGGTGACGGAAGCCATCAATCGCATGTTCAGCGGTTGAGGGGCGTCGAATTTGATGAGTACTGAAATGATCGACCGCGTCGAGCAGGAGCTGACACCGTTTGGGCCGGCGCCGATGGAGCGCACCAGCGGCAACTTCTGGCTGATCGAGACGCTGCGCCGCTGGGGCGTCACCGCCTACGCCGGCGTCAACGGCGGCGGCCTGATTCACGTGGCCAAGCACCTCGAGCCGATATCCGACCCGTCGGAGGTTCGTGACGGGGTGCCGCGGATGCTGACGATGGGCGAATATGTCGCCGGCTTCGTCCCGCTCGGCTATTACTTGGCCTCGGGGCGGATTGCCGGCTGCATCACTACCACCGGCGCCGCCACCAAGCTGGGCGGGAGCGGCATGACCGACGCCAAGCTGCACAACATCCCGGCCGTCTACCTGATCGCGCTCAATTCGACGATGTCGATCGGGCAGGCGCCGCTCCAGGACGTCTCCGTCCACGGCATGAACATCGTGCCCCAGCTCCAGGCCGAGTTGGGTGACGGCTGTGTTGTGATCGACGACATCGACACCATGGAAGAACAGCTCGAGCGCGCGCAGTCGATCCTGATGGAATCGAAGCCGGTCGCCATCGCGTTCTATCCGGACATCCTGTCCAAGGCCGTTGAGATCGACGTGCCGTCACGTCCGCGACCCCGCGGCTTTCGTCCGCAGGACGTCGAGCGCTTCGTTCAGGAGTTTCCCCGGATCGCCGACGGGCGCCGGGTCGTGATCTATGTCGGCAGCGAAGCCGCGCGCTGGCCAGGCATGCCGGCCCTGACGACGCAGTTGTCGGAGCTGCTCCAGGCGCCCACCGTTTGGTCGGTCAACGGCGCCAATGCCATTTCCCCTGACAACCGTTACGGCTTCGGCTACATCTCCTTCGGCGGCAACGATGAGGCGATGAAGCTCTGGCGGAGCATCGGTCCCGACGACTGCGTCATCGCGCTCGGCTTCGATCCGGGCGAATACTCCCTCAACCTGGCCACGATTCCTGCCGGACAGGTGTGGAACTTCACGGGATGGACGGAGCAGTATGGCCACATCGCCGGCGAGTTCCGTCATCGCGTTCGGGGCGATTACGACATGGTGCGTGGCGACCTGGACGCCAGTCTCCGCGAGATCATTCCACAGCTCTCCCGGCGCGGTGTCGGCCGGCGGCCACCGGTCGATCTCCCGCAGCGCCTCAATACCCGCCAGATCTCCCGCGATGTGCGCGAGGGCAGCGTCGACTTCATCGCCTTCTATGAGCAGATTCACCAGTTGTGGCGGCCGAACAGCATCGGGTTCGACGACGTCTGCATCGCCTACAAGGATCGGCAGTACGTGACCGAGCGACCCCATCCGGACATTCCCTTCCACACGACCCACGACGGGTCGGCGATGGGTGGAGGCTTCGGGCTGGGCGTTGGCGCCAAGCTGGCGGACCCGAGCCTGCACACCTTCGTCTTCTCCGGCGACGGCTGCTGGCGCCTCTTCGGCGGTGCCCTGGCGGACGCGGCCAACCTGGACCTGCGGCTCTTCATCATCAACAACGGCGTCTACGGCATCGTCGACAAAGGCCTCGAAGTCGTCATTCCCGACGTCGAGAAGCGGCGCTACCATTCGACGCTGCCGTCGATCGACTTCGTCGGGGCTGCCAAGGCGCACGGCTGGGATGGCTTCCGCGTGAAGCCGGATCTCAGCAATCTCAAGGAGATCATGGACGCCTGCTACGAGACCACGGGCCAATCACTCCTGATCGACGTGCCGGTCGATGCCGACCAGGTGATCGGTCTCAACCCCCGGCTGAACAACCTGACGACCAAGACGTACCTCTAATGGCCAAGGTCTACCACGACGACGACGCCGACATGGCGGCGCTTGCCGGACAGCGCGTGGCGGTCATCGGCTACGGCAGCCAGGGCCACGCCCACGCCCTGAACCTGCAGGACAGCGGCGTCGATGTCGTGGTCGGACTCTACAAGGGCAGTAAGTCATGGGAAGCCGCCGAGAAAGAAGACCTTCGCGTCGAGACCGTCGAAAAGGCCGTCGAGCTGGGCAATCTCGTAATGATGCTCGTGCCCGACCAGACGCAGAAGCGGCTCTATGACGAGGCGGTCAAGCCCAATCTCAAGCCGGGCAGCGCGCTGATGTTCGCGCACGGCTTCAACATCCACTTCAGCCAGATCCTGCCGGCGGCCGATGTCGACGTCACGATGGTCGCACCCAAAGGGCCCGGCCATATCGTGCGCCGGCTCTTCAAAGAGCGGGTCGGCGTGCCCGCGCTCTTCGCCGTGCACCAGGACACGACCGGCCAGGCGCGTGCCCGCACGCTCGCCTACGCGCGCGGCATCGGCTCGACGATGGCCGGCGTGCTGGAGACAACGTTCAAAGAGGAGACCGAAACCGACCTCTTCGGTGAGCAGGCCGTCCTCTGCGGTGGGCTCACGTCGCTGGTCAAGACGGGTTTCGACATCCTGGTGGAAGCCGGCTACCAGCCGGAGCTCGCGTATTTCGAGTGCTTGCACGAGATGAAGCTGATCGTCGACCTGATGTACCAGGGAGGGATGAGCTACATGCGCTACAGCATCAGCGACACCGCGGAGTTCGGCGACTACGTCAGCGGCCCCCGGGTGATCAGCCCGGCCGTCCGCGAGGAGATGCGCCAGATCCTCCGTGAGATCCAGGACGGCACCTTCGCCCGCACCTGGATCCTGGAAAACCAGGCGGGACGGCCCGCCTTCAACGCCTACCGGCAGCGCGCCAAAGGCGAGCTGATCGAAAAGGTCGGCTCCGAGCTGCGCGCCATGATGCCGTGGCTGAAAGCCGACAAGAAGGCCAGCAACTAATGGCGGCGCCAGGCGACGTACGCACCGACGACCGCGTTTTTATCTTCGACACAACCCTGCGCGACGGCGAGCAGTCGCCGGGCGCATCGCTGACGCCGGATCAGAAGCTGGCGATCGCCTGGCAGCTCGCTCGGCTGGGCGTGGACGTCATCGAGGCCGGCTTCCCACTGTCATCTCCCGGCGACTTCGAGGCGGTACAGCGCATCGCCCGCCAGGTCCGGGGACCGATGATCACCGCGCTGGCGCGCGCGGCACGGCCCGACATCGATTCTGTGTGGCAGGCCGTCCAGGATGCCGAGCATAAGCAGATCCACATGGTGCTCTCGGTGTCGGACATCCATATCGAGCGGAAGCTGCGCTCCAACCGGCGGGACGTGCTCCGCCGAGGCGTCGAGGCGGTTGCGTACGCGCGCTCGCTCTGCGACGACGTCGAGTACTCACCGGAGGACGCCGGCCGCGCCGATCTCGAGTACCTCTTCGAAACGCTCGAGGCGGTGATCGATGCCGGCGCCACCGTGGTCAACATCCCCGACACGACTGGCTACACGCTCCCCAACGAGTTCGGCGCCCTGATCGCGTCGATCCGCGAGAACGTCCGCAACATCGACCGCGCCTTGATCAGTGTCCATTGTCACAACGACCTCGGCCTTTCGACGGCGAATAGCATCGCTGCTGTCTTGAATGGCGCCCGCCGGGTCGAATGCACCATCAACGGCATCGGCGAGCGGGCCGGCAACGCCTCGCTCGAAGAGGTCGTGATGATCCTGCGCACTCGCGAGAAGTCGCTCGGGTTGCGGACGGGCATCGACACCACACGCCTGGCGGAGGTCAGCGGGCTGGTGTCACGACATACCGGCATTCCGGTACAGCCCAACAAAGCGGTGGTGGGGGCGAACGCCTTCGCCCACGCCTCCGGCATCCACCAGGACGGCGTCCTCAAGGACAAGCTCAATTACGAGATCATGCGGCCCGGAGAGGTGGGAATGGGAGAGAGCCGGATCGTACTCTCCCCCAGGTCGGGCCGCCACGCGTTTCAGTTCCGCCTCGGCGAGCTCGGCTACCACCTGTCGGAGGCGGACTTCGGCCGAGCCTGGGAGCAGTTCCTCGAGCTGGCCGACCGCAAGAAAGACATCCTCGATCGGGACCTGGAGGATATCGTGCGCAGCACCCAGGCGCTCGCAGCAGCGGCCGCTCCCTCTCAGGGGGAGGGTAGGGTGGGGGCCGTTCGCTGATGGCCGTCGAGCCCCTGCGCCCGCCGGACACGGAGCCACCGCCGCCGACGAAAGCCGTCTACGGAGGCTTCGCCTATTTCAAAGGCGCGATCGTGCCCTTCGGCGAGGCGAACGTCAGCATCGGGACCCACGCGCTGAACTACGGCACGGCCTGCTTCGAGGGGATCCGCGGTTACTGGAACCCCGAACACAAGGAGATCTACCTCCTGAAGCTGGCGGAGCACTATCAGCGATTCCTCAAGTCGACGGCCTTGCTCAAGATCAAGCTCGAGGAGAATGTCGACCGTCTCTGCGAGCTGACTCGCGAGGTCGTCCGACGCGACGGTTACCGCACCGACGTCTACGTGCGCCCGATCGCGTACAAGTCCTCCGCCATGATCAAGGTCGATCTGCACTCGTCGGAGGATGCGGTCGCCATCTTCGCCATGCCGATGGGGGGTTACGCGCGCATCGACGGGCTGCGAGTCACGATCTCATCGTGGCGGCGCATCAGTGACAACAGCATTCCGGCACGGGCCAAGATCACCGGCGCCTACATCAACACGGCGCTGGCCACGGAAGATGCCAACGCCGCCGGCTACGACGACTGCCTGATGCTCACCGAGGACGGCCACATCGCCGAGGGGGCCGCGGCCAACTTCTTCATGGTTCAGGGCCGAAGCCTGATCACGCCGCCCGTCACCGACGACATCCTGGTCGGCATCACCCGCGCCGCGATCATGCGGCTGGCGCTCGACTTCGAGCTGGACATCGTCGAGCGCAGCATCGACCGGACCGAGGTCTACCAGGCCGACGAGGCCTTCCTTTGCGGCACCGGCGTCCAGGTCGCGCCGATCGTCGAGGTGGATGGGCGCCCGGTCGGCAGCGGCCGACCCGGCACCATCACGCTCGGACTGCAGGACGCGTACTTCCGCGCGGTTCGCGGTCAGGACCCGCGCTACCGGCAATGGTGCACCCCGGTTTATGGGGGGATGCTCCGAATTACCTAGTCAAGTTGCAAGGCGGAGGCAGGGACTGTTAGGCTTTTCCGACAACTGAATACCGACGGTTATCAAGAGTGGCGGAGGGACCGGCCCAGAGATGCCTGCCAACCTACCGGGATACCGGCAAGGTGGAAAGTCCGTCAGACGAGAGTCTGAAAGATGATGCAGTCACGGACGAGACGGCCCCTCCCCGCAGGGGCTTTTTATTTGTCTGTGATCAAAGCGTCGAGGAGGAATCGGTGAAGCAGTTGCGATGTCGGGAGTGCGGACGATTGCGGGAGTTCGCGCCCGCGTACGTCTGCGAGCACTGTTTCGGACCGCTCGAGGTCGCCTACGACCTGGCGGCCGTCAGGGAGCGGGTCAGCCGCGAGTCGATCGCGAACGGTCCGAACACCATCTGGCGCTATCGCGAGCTGTTGCCGGCCCCGAGCGGTGAGCCGATCGACCTGGGGACAGGCTTCACACCCCTGGTGAAGGCGAATAACCTCGGGAAGGAGCTCGGGCTCGATCATCTCTATCTGAAGAACGACACCGTGAACCCGACCGGGTCGTTCAAGGACCGCAA
>Ga0209011_1000445_pt1 | contig 15859 bp, 18 predicted proteins | sample BlaSpr_A8_OM1_M3_FD_187986 | JGI IMG/M metagenome (GOLD analysis project Ga0209011, IMG submission 187986) | Forest soil microbial communities from Thunder Bay, Ontario, Canada - Black Spruce, Ontario site 2_A8_OM1_M3 (SPAdes) (version 2) | ecosystem: Environmental > Terrestrial > Soil > Boreal... | reverse complement strand
GGGCGGCGCCCGCATGAGGCTGCGCGCTGGACGCATCCCAGGTGAGCCCTAGGCCGCTGTCCTGCCCGTCGGTCAACAAGACGATGGCTTTCCGGCCCGTGCGGCCGCGAAATAATTCGCGCGCGGTGAGAAATACCGATTCATAGATATTCGACTCCGCCGAATTTTCCACGCCGGCAAGATTTTTCGACTGGATGGCGCGATCGAGCAGGACGCGGTCCGCGGAAAACGGCAGCAGCAGATGCGCCTCCGCGGAAAAGGACACGACGGCGATTTCGTCGGCGGGCGACAGATTTGCGGCGAGCGAGTGCGCCGCGCCGCGCATCTCCGCCAGTTCGCGGAATATGCTGGGGCTGGCATCGAGCACGAGCGCGATGCTCGCAGGCGTGGCCGAAGCATCGAATGACGCGATTTCCTGCGCCGCGCCATCCTCGAAAAGAAGGAAATTATCCTGCGTCAGGCCGCGGACCTGCGTTCCATCGGGCGCAGTGACCGTGCAAGCCACCTGCACCAGGGTGACGCGCGAACGGATAGCCCCTTCCCCCCCAGTGGCCCCTGGGGGGGCGGAAGAATCTTTCGCTGAGGAATGCAACTCGCCGGTGGCCGGGTCGCGTTCCAGCGCTACGCTGCGGCCCAGAGGTTGGGGACGCGGGAGTTTTTGAGATTTTGCCGATGAAGGCGACTGCGGTTTCTGCGCCCCCGGATTTCCGTAGCTTGTAGGGAGAACGATCAGACCGGCGAGCGCGGCAAGAACGGCGAATCGAAGGCTTCGTAACACGCCCTTAGTATGCCAGATGCATTATTCGAGATCGAAGTCCCGCATCGGCTTCTCGAAAGGCTGGTCTTTGGCCTTCTTGAGGGCTTCCTCGAATTTGCGGTTAAGGACGTCTTCCTTCTTGCTTTCGGCTTCCCAGGAATCGCGGAATTTGTCTTCGCGTTTGCGCGCTTGTTCCGCCAGGATGCGCGCGGCGTCGTTGATATCGACGTCGGGGGCGACCTTGGGCGGCGCCACATGCGAGAGCACGACCGAAAGTTCCGGGTCTACCGTCAGCTTGGACTGGCAGCACGGGCAGGTCACTTCAATGGGCGGTGCGGATTTCTTCGCCATGCCCCTATTCTATGTCAGAAACGGATTGGAGGAGCACGGAATGCGGGAGTGGGTTGGTTTGCAAAGTTAGGACAGGCACTCTTGAGTCTGTGTGGCAACCCGCGATTATTTGTGGGTCACGGCTTCAGCCGTGACCTAAAGCCTGCATTTTCAAATCGCCTTTAGGCGCTGACGCGCCTGATTTCAAGTTGCCACACAGACTCAGGAGTGCCTGTCCTACTCAAACCTGGGTGGGACAGCCACTCTTGGCTGTCCCGGGCAATTTCGCCGCCGCACAAGAGTGGACAGGCAGGAGTGCTGTCCTACTAAAAACAACTTCCTGGTATTTTAAAACGTGAGGTCCAGCAAGAACAGGACTTGTCCAAGAAACACCAAAGCCAACGCACCGATTAGCAGCAAGGCGCCACGCGGCCGCCGAGGTTTCATCCGCCCATACAACGGATCGGCCAATAGCGGATCATGGCCGGTGATTTGACCGCGCCAAATGTCAAAAAACTCTCGAAGCCATTCAAACGCCTGCACGCGGAATGTCCAGAGGATGGCCACACCCATGAGGGCCATGATTTCTCCGATGGTTCCCATCTGACCTACATTGTGCAATGACATCGAAAACGCTCCCAAGTCGATTGCAAAATAGCACAAAATTACTGGTCTTCGTGGATTGTCTTCAGACGGACGACTTCGAATTCCTTGATTCCCGCAGGAGTTTGTACCTGCACTTCATCGCCGACGTGCCGTCCGAGCAGCGCCTTACCGATGGGCGAGGTCGTCGAGATCAGGCCCTGCGCCGCGTCCGCCTCTTCGGAAGTCACCAGCTTGTATTCGACTTCGATGGACTTCTTGATATCCAGGACCCAAACGCGCGAGCCGTAGCCCGCGCGATCGGCCGGAATATTCGTCAGATTCAGCATTCCAATGTCGCCCAGCCGCTTTTTCAGCTGGCCCAGGCGCGCGGAAACATAGCCCTGGCGTTCCTTGGCGTATTTATACTCGGCGTTTTCGGAAAGATCACCATGAGCGCGGGCTTTCATCAACTCTTTGGGCAGATCGACGTTCATCTCGTGCTCGAGAGTCGTGATTTCGTCCTGCAGCTTCTTCTTAACGTTTGTCAGTGCGTCCGTCATGGCTCGTTTTTGACCGCATCCATATGAGATAAGAAATCCGTGCGACGTCCGGGCGAGCCGGGTAGGAGAAAAAATCGGCTCGCACAACCGCGTGGTTACATCAATACAAAATTTGGCGTAGAAGGGACTTAACCCCCACAGTTCGCGGGAACCTCACTTCGCAAGGAAACATGCCGCGATCTCCCTTACTACCGGGATCTTTCGAATTTTACGTGTGAAGCCCCGTGAAGTCCAGCGAAGTCCGAGCCCCGAAGGATAACCGCAGGAGCGGGGTTGGCGCCGCGTTACACCGGAATCTTGGGAACCACCAGGTGCAGAAGCTTCAGCGAAGCGCCCGCCGCCGGCTGGATCGTCGCGCTTTCCGACGGGCCGAGATAGACACCCGCGCCTTTTGACACTTCATAATTCTTGTTCTCGAGACGAATATTTCCCTCCCCCTCCATTAGGTAGAGAAGCTGGTGCTTGTCCAAGGCTTCCGTATTGAATTTCTCTCCGGATTTCAGCCAGCGCAGCGCCGCCACCACATTCTTGGCGCCGCACAGATCCCGGTTCAGCACCTCGGTGACTTCGCCTTGTGCCGATCTCTTCCGCGGGAGCTTGTTCGTATCGATAAAAGTCAGCATGAAACTCTCCTTGGTCTGACCGAGGCCTTACGTCTGAACCCAGACTCCGCCTTCCACACGGTTCCAGCGAAGGTCGTCCGGCGTCCCGTCCAGAATCGTCGTCACAAAACGGTTGGGCGCCTGAAATTCGAAATAGAAGAGCGGCGTCTTGGAGGCTCGTAGGCGATGTTTCTCCTCCGCCGGAATGAAAATCATGTCGCCCGGCCCGACGTCGCGGGCGCCTTCCTCCGATTCCACGGTGCCGTGTCCTTCCATAATGAAATAAAAATGCTCGCAATTCTTGTGCAAATGATAGGGCGAGGAGCCTCCCTTCACGTAGTGCATAATCCCCGCCAGCATGTCGTCAATCTTGGTTAGGTCCTTGTTGACGAAGAACGTGCGCTCCCGGCCCGGAACCACCGAGATCAGCTTTGGCAGCGTGTCCTCCTGAAAAATATATGCCATGAGCCCTCCTAATTAACTTATTAATTAACTAACGCCAGCTCTGACTTCCACTCTGGATTGTGCCGACCGAGCCCAAAGTTCCTGGCTGGCGATCCGCGCTCCTTCGGCCATGGCTTCCAGTTTTGCCCACATGATGCTGGGATGCACCCGCCGGTTGAACTGCTCCTGCGCAAAGCCGCAGTCGGTGCTGGCAATCACGTTCTCGCGCCCGACCAACTCCGCAAACCGGACGATACGTTCCGCAATGAGTTCCGGATGCTCGACCACGTTGGTCCCGTGGCTCACTACGCCGGGAGCCAGAATTTTCCCCTCGGGAAGCTTGACGTCTTTCCAGACTTGCCACTCGTGCTCGTGGCGGGGATTTGCCGCCTCGATCAGATACGCCCCCGCCCGCACCTTCAAAATTAGATCGACGATCTTCTTGAGCGGCACGTCCGTGGTGTGTGGCCCGGGCCAACTGCCCCAGCAAACGTGATAGCGAATTCGGTCCTCGGGAATCCCTTCCAAAGCGTGGTTCAACACGTCGACGTGGCGGCTCAACCATTGATAGTAATCTTCGAAGCTCCCGGGGGGCACCATCCGATCGTAAGTTACCGCGGCGCGCGCATCGTCCACCTGCAGCAGAATGCCGGAGTCGACAATCGTCTTGTATTCGGTCCGCAGCGCCTCTGCCAAAGCCACCAGAAGTTCGTCATCGTTCGGGTAATATTCGTTCTTCCTGTCGGGGATGGCGCTCGAAGGCGCCGCCACCGGCAAAAACGCTTCTTCGACATTCACGTTTCCGAGCGCTGCCTTGAAGTTCTCGATGTCGCGCTTGAGTTCGCCGAGGCCGGTGTATTGGATCGGCGCCACGCAGATCACGTCGCGCGTGGTTACGTTCGACCAGGTGTGTTCGTTGGGCCTCTCCAATTCTTCGTAGAACTCCCGGAAGCGTTCCCGGTCCGCACCCCGCGCGAAGGGGTCCGCGCCGGGCTTGATGGGACGCTGTTCGAAGCCGCTCAAGCGCTTCAGGGCGTACAGCGACCAGCTCGTGGATTTACCAAATTCGCCGTCATCGACCACATCGAGGCCGGCCTGCGCTTGTCGTCGCACCACTTCGGCGACGCAATCGGTAAGGCATTTGTCATACGCTTGGTCGTCGACGGCTCGGCCTTCTTGCCGCGCGCGCACAAAATCGAGCAGCTTCGCGGGGCGAATCAGACTGCCCACGTGCGTGGTCAGTATTCGGTTCGTGCTTCGCTTCAAACCCGGCCTCGCTCCATTGCGCCCGGATATTACAACGCTCCCTCCAGCACCTCAACAGTTCAATTCCAGGCCTGTAGGAGTCAGGCTTGCCGCATTCGCCGCAAACTTCGTTCAAACGTCTTTATCGAAAGCGTGCCTGAGCACCATGCTTCCGAATCGTGCGAAAGAGATACTATTCCATTTTGGTTTCGTCTTCTTCCTCTCCCGTTTTCTACTTATACTCGTGCATATTGCACTGGGGTTGGCGACTAGTAAGTGAACTTGAATCGACGACGTGATGAGCCTATGAGTCAAACATCATATGTGGTGATACCAAGAATTCAGTGCCCTCGTCGTAGCGATCGAAAGATAGCGTCTTTCCCGATTTGGTTGCGAAACGAAGATATGGGTCCCGTCTGGGAGGAAGAAACTGAAACACAGATGGTGAGCCGTTGCGGGGCAGGATTGCGCTGCCGTCACCTCGTTTCAGCCGAGAGCCTAGTGGTCATTGTACGCCAGGACACCGGGCGGCGCGCGAAGGCTCGCGTGAGATATTCCCGGTTCAATCCCGATGGAAAGCGAGAACTTGGGATCGAATTTATCGCCAACGAGAACTTCTGGGGCCTCGATTGGAATTCCTCTGAACCTGTTGATGCACCACCAGAACAGATCCGCACCCCTTCCGGCCTCGCTCAAATGAATGAGGCTATCTTCGTAGCGGGTATTGAGGAAGCGGAAACAAGACAGAGTAAATCTGAACTATCAACCCAATTAAACCCTGAAGATCGCAAGAACAAGCAGCTCGATGTGCAATTGACCCAGGAACATGGATTTGTGTTCACAGAAAACGACAAGCCATTTGGACCCCCAGTCCGGACACTAAAAGAATTTGTTTCGACACTGACGAATTCGGCGCCATCAGTAGTTGAAGGACACGTTGAGAGAGGAGATTTTTCGCGATGGATTGCGGACGTATTCGATGACCATTTCCTTCCATCGGAAATCCGAAAACTGGAGCAGCGATATCGCCGGGGGCACGTACGAGATGCCCGCCTCTCATTGGCAAGGCTCATCGCGGAATACTGCGACTTTTCTGATGAACCGTAGACGATTCCGCCCGCTCCAGTTCGGTCCGAAGCGATTAACCAGGCTGCTTCCGCCTATCGGGCGGGTTTTGACCTGGCCATCTTCTGCGCCATGAACATCAAGATTTTCCTGTCGCTTTCTTCGGTGCGGCCAAGAACGCGGCGGAACTTGGCAAGCCAACGCGCGTCTTTACCTGAACTGCCCCAGGCGATGTCGTCAGCAGACTTACGTTTGAGTAGATTCGGCAGTTTGGGCGGCTCCTCGCCGTCGTAAAACAATTGGTACATCGGGACTTCGAGGGCGCGGGCAAATTTCTCGATGGTCTCAACAGCTGGAACCGTATGCCCGTTTTCCACACGCGAAATGTAGCAGCGAAGCAATCCCGTTCTCTTCTCGACGTCGCCTTGTGAAAACTTTTTGTCCTCACGCAATGCCCGCAAACGATCTCCAATAATCATGGTCTGATCCTCCTTAGGATGTAGATGAATTCAGTAATTAGTTGCGGTGAAAACCGGGGACGAGAGAGCATAACCCAAAGGTTAATAGAAGGCCAGGAATTTTGTTAGTCGCCTTGGAGGGGCAAACTTTGGCGTATCGCGTGCGCTACGGTTCGATCAGCAGAGCGCAGTTTGCTCTACCCACGTTCGACGCAGTTCAACCACTATGCGTCACCCTCTCAATCGGTACGATTTGCTGGAAACAAGGTCCGCAAGCGGTCACCCACAGGCGGAACCCTATGTTAAATTCATAGGATGCCCGACGACGATTTCACTTCCCTCTCAAAACAATTTCAGACGCTGACGAAACAATTGAAGGAATCCCGTGACTCAAAGACTCGAAAGCGACTACTGGCTGAAATAAGAAATATCATAGGCACGCTAGATCGCCTGATTGTTAAGGAATATCCTAAACCTCCCCGCGTTTCTGTGCCTGTCCGCGCACGACGTGCGTGACCAAATCCTCTCACAGCGATTTGCCGCAATCGGAAGCCCTCTGCACCAGAAAGCTGGCCGGAACGATCTTAATTTGATTTTCATCTGATTCAAGGGTTCTTGGAATAACTCAAAAGATATAGCATGTTAAAAGTACTAATTGTGTGCATATCTAAGCCTTTTCCACCCGTAGGCTAGCCAACAGACTTAGAATTCTGTTGCAGCCACAATACACCTCTGATATTAACAAGTCTGGTTTAACTCAGGTGTTAGTCTTAAAAACAAGGACTTTCACGATGCGAGTCACCTCAGAACTTTGGAAGACACTTTGTGAAGATGCGGCGAATGAACAAGACCCCCAGAGACTCCTAGAATTAGTCAAACAGATAAACGATCTTCTCGAAGAGAAACAATTGCGTCTGAATGGCAAAAAGGTGGAAGGCACACCGCTCAACGGTGGAAACGGAAGCTCGGGGTAACAATGCTTTACGGAGGTCAAGATGGCACAACCCCAATTGGGTCGAATCACCTGTAGTCAATGCAACGGTTGGTACAACTCGGAACGTGAATTGCGTGACCATATGCAGACTGCTCATCGCAGGTTTGTCTCAGATCAAAGTGCTTTCCAGGATGCGAATACACAACCTGATAGCGTTAAAAATCATCCTCAGACGACAAAGTAAGATAGGCCAAACTTTCTGGGCAACTGAGGAATCGAGTCCAAGTCCACTTCAACCGGAAGAACTGGATGTAATTGACCGAATCATACTCTCGCCAGTCAGGGCTCGATCCACCGAGATTGACAGTCTTCGATGAGACACCAGCGTTTCCCGCGACACTCACAGAAGTCGCCTAAAATGCAAGTCTGCTTGACTGTATCCTCAATGACAACCGGATGAGCACAATTGAACAGTAACCCGGCTGGTATCACCCTACTGTTAAATTCATGCCTCATAAAAAAGAGTCGAATGCGGCGCTACTGACCCGACTGACACGGGAACTGGCGAAGCCACGTGTGACAAAGTCAGTCCGGGAGGAAGGGAAGAAACAAATTGCGTTATGGAGACCAAGGCCCAAGAAGGACCGAAATAAGCAGATGTAAAGGTAGGTGACCTGTTTGTGATCAGGCAAGCGAAATAGTGCGCTTGCTGACTTTGACAGTCGTCGTTACAACTTAGCTCGGTTGCTCTGTAAAGTAAGTTTCACCGCGAAGAATGACCTCCACGGCCTCGAAAAAGGCATCCATGAAACCCTTGGAACAGAAACCCTTTATCCCGGCCTTTCTTACTTCCTCCCTGAGTTGACGAGATTCTGAAACCGATAGCATCAAGATGCAGGCAGAAGGCTGGTTTTTGAGGATTACACGAGATGCGTCCAGGCCATTCAAGTGAGGCATATTGAAATCCATTACGATAACATCCGGTTTAAGAATAGAATGTTTTCGAACTGCGTCCTGACCGTCGGTTGCTTCTCCGCACACTTCCCACTGTGTTTGATCTTGTATCATTTGACGAAGTCGGTGCCGCACCATATCGTGATCATCCACAAGCAATATTCGTGTCGCCATCTGCCCTCTTTCACTACAACTTGCTTTTTCTTGGTTTGCCCATGAGATTCGCATTGCAGGAGCGTTCACGGCTCCAACAGCCGATGCGGCAGCACGCGGCTGCGCCATCTCTCTTTTGACTATAGCCAGCGTTGTGATCCAGCGATCCCTGTTATTCCTGCACACGCTATTTATACTGATTCAAGCGGGAAAGACATGTCTGTTCAATTTTGGTCAGTTTTCTGAGGATTGCGACCGGCGTAGATGGGTTCATACCACTGTCATTGATGGCAGCCAACCATTCATTCTGACACAATTCATGACAATAGATTTGACGATTGCAAACAACTGGCGTATCTATTGGACGGATATGAAAAGAGTTGCCGCGTCAAATTTGAGGGCAGTCTCGCTTTTCAGAGGACTCTATGCCCGAGTGGCTCGTAACCTGGATATGGACGTTTCTTACATAAGTCGAATAGCTCGCGGGGAACGCAGGTCTAAAATCGTAGAAGATGCGCTTAATCGGGAAGTTATTAAAATTCTGAAAATGCTGAAAAGTGACTCTCGATCTCCAAAGCAGACTACGAAGAATGTTGACCAAGGACGATGATTGTCCAGCCTGGACTCCGGCTCAATGGAGGAGATATGCTCGTGCATGACGCCACAGACGAACGAGTGACGCGCTTATGCCAACAGGTCGCGTGTGAACATGACCCCAAGAAGTTAATTGAATTGGTCGGTGAAATTAACAGACTGCTGGAGGAGAAACGAGCGCGTGACCGAGAAACAGATCGAGTGGAATAAGCATGGAACCCACACCCACCTGATCCACCGACTCACCCCTTCCGTCTTGCCATCTCCTGCGCCATCAACAGGACCAATCCTAGATCATGATCTTCCATGCGGCTAAACAGGTGGCAGAACTTGGCAACTAGGCGTGCATCCTTTCCACTTCTGCCCCATCCATTGTTGGCACCATTTTTGCAATTCGGGAAATTACGCAGTTCAGGGTGCTGATCTCCGTCATAGAAGATTTGGTAGAGCGGGATTTCGAGAGCGCGGGCGAACTTTTCAAGCGATTCGACAGCCGGGACTGTGTATCCATTCTCCACACGAGAGACAGAGCAGCGAAGTAACCCAGTGCGCTTTTCAATGTCAACTTGTGAGAGCTTCTTCTCCTCACGCAGTGCCCGTAAGCGTTCTCCAATAATCATGGCTTGATCCTCCGTTCCATGTGAATGATTCCAGTCAATTAAATTTGCGCTTTGGAGAAAAAGCATGACCCAGGGCGCAGGAGCAATACAGGAATTCCATCATTTCTAAGGTACTAGGGTGCATCTTCACTTTCAGGGTCGTAGGACGTACCCCAGAAATCCTTGACGGCCATATCAAACTCAATTCCGACTTTGAACTTGCCGGCAGAATCTTGGGGGCCGCTCCAGGTCACGCGACCGCCGATCTCGTGATTCGTTTGCCGGTTCGTTATTTTCAAGACCGTTCCAACCGGCCACTCAGCAGGCGTCACTATCAATGCACCATGGAGATTGATTACCGCAGTCTCCGCTTCTCCGGCGGGGACAACTGGCTGAATCCCCAGAGGTACGCAAGCGATGATTCGCTGGCTTCGCCTTCCCCCCATCAATCGCTTCCTAGAAATCGTTTCCGTTAATACCTGGTTGTAGTATGCCACACTTATATATTCCCTAACACCTTAACTACACCTATCCTAACCAGATGCCAGTTGGCTGCGATCAACGTCCAAAGACACCCAAAAGATTTTAAATTGTTGAAGATGCGCTTTGTCAGGAAGTCATTAGAGTTCTGGCATTGGCAAAAAACAGGCGGAATCGATCAGGAAGTGACCGGCGGCGATGGACGGGAACAAGGTCTGCAAAAATGCGATCACTCACGAATTGACCTCAGGGTTACCTTTGCGGCGTATGGAAATCACTTGCTTTCGAAACATCTGAACCGCCATGTTTGCGCCAACGATACCGCAAGATTGTTATGCCTAAGAGGACTTCTGAGGACCAACCGTAGAACGGAGGGATAGTAAAGCGTGTACAATTCGGACGAATCACGCCCAATGGGCTTGGAGGCTGACTGACACGCTTCCTGGTTTCTCCCTCATCAAATGACATGGGAATAGTAGCATGTAGCAGCAGGAACGTCAGACATGCATATTCATTGGTATTTGAAGATGTGGCGGAGAGGGGGGGATTCGAACCCCCGTCACCCTTTTGAGGTGAAACTGATTAGCAGTCAGCCCTGTTCGGCCACTCCAGCACCTCTCCACGAAAAAGCAGGCCGAAAATGCAATGCCATTGCAGGTGTACCGGATGAAAGTATAGCACCGAGCGTCTTGTGGAAACTACCGCGATGCGGCCACGCGTACTCGATGCGATTTAGTACGGCGAATCCTGAGCCGTCGCGGCCCGGTTTTCACGCGTGGCGTGCACGGCGCCGCTGTTGTCCGTATAGAAGCTGAGGAAACCGTAGTTACCCGCGCGGGCCTGGAGGACGTAACTGCGAATGGAGCCGTCGGCCTCGACGGGGCCCGGCGTGTACTGAATTTGGTAATTGACGCTCTGTGCGAATTGCGCCGCCGTGCGCACCGGTTCACCCAGCGCCTCGAACTCCCGCGGATAGGCTCCGTGCTGCGCCGATGCGTAGGTCGCCAGCGCGGACCGCACTTGGCGCAGGGATTCGACGGCACGCGCTTCGGACTGCGTCGTGGGATTGCCCTGGCGCTCCGGCACGATGAACCACAAGAAGCTCCAGATCGCGGCGAGGAGAACGCCAAGCAGCACGCCCCACCGCAGCAGAATCTTTTGAAGGGATGGCTTCGCCGCAGGCTGATCCACGCCCGGGGGGAATACCGTCAGATCGGCCCCGCAATGCGGGCAAATCTCCGTTCCTTGATTGATTTCAGTTTCGCATTCGCGGCAATTGTACATGGCAGGAAATCGGAGGTTGGCACCGGACGCGTCAAAACGTCCGCGCGCAGGCTGGTCAATCTCTGGCGGGCTCCTCTTCTGGATTCAGGATAAACAAGCAGAGCCCGCACCCGGAATTCATCGTAGCGAATTGCGCAGGCTCGCGTCAATTCGCACGTGGCATGCGCAAAGCGAGGAGTCTCCGAAAAAGGCGTGGACTTTGACCTATCGCAAATAAATCGTGGAGAGGCGCTGAGGTGGACGCGTTACGTAGGCCGATATTGCGCGACGCCCATCGACCGGAGCCGAACTTCGCTACGGCCCTGCATCCACCAGCGGCGCAAAAACGAAACCGGCCAGACGGACCGCCAGCCTCCGAGGATTGCGCCTTTCCATGTCAGCTGGAAATACTCACCGGTGTCGTCGAGGTACATGTAACCGCGTTCCTGCTGCCGTGGGCCGTCGCGCTCCAGACGCCGCTTCAATTCGGCCAGTTCCTGTCCGCGCGGCGGCAACTCCGGCTTGGAGCCGCCGGTGTTTTCCTGCACGAGCATTCGATGGGCGCGATATAGCGTGAAGGCGTCCTTGACTTGCGGAAAGCGAAACACATGGTAAGTAGGAGAGGGAAACAATACCGGAGCGGTGGCGCAAGTATTCGTGTCCACTTGGGCGTCGTTCGAGCATCGGGTAATGAACTCGATGTATCCGGCCATTTTTGTGGCGGACTTGACGACGGAAACGTCCGCCCATTCCAGCGTCCTGGAGTTGCTAAAGAGCGCCATGAAGCTTCCCGTGTTCGTCGTGATGCTTCCCACATTCACGTAGCCGACGGGTTCAAATCCTAGTGCCGTAATACTGTGCACGCGCGGCGCCATGAACTGCTGGACATCGGGCGGGAGCGACTCCACAGGAACCAATTGAGGATTGAGTTTGGCTTTAAACCGGAACTGGGCACGCAGCAAAATCGGCCCCAGAATAAGCAAAGCCCCGTACACTTTCAAAAGAAGCAGAAGAATTCCGTTGTTCAATATTTCCGTCATTGCAGAGCTCCTCCTAAATTGCACCCGGCTATTCCAAGTACTCGCGATCTGGCGCGCCGGCAGTTCCGGGCCAAGGCCCGGCAAGTACCACTTGTGTGACAAGAAGACGTGACAAAGTGGGTCAGCTCGATTTTCGGGCGAGTTCGTCTAGCCAGGCATTGAGCGTGGCGCGATGCTCCGCATCGGTCTGACCAAAACGCACGCCCATACCGTACCCTGAGTGGGAATAAATGACTTTCCCGGACAATTCACACGTGCTGCACCCATAGCGGATCCGAACGCGCAACTCCGTGTCCACTGGAAATGGATTAACCGTGTCTACATAGCAGCCGCGCGCGCTCAACTCGGAAATACGCGCGACGACTCGCATCTCATCACCGGGCTCCGCCACTTCAGCCTCGGCGATAAATGAGAAGCGAGGATTGGACCTGGTAACGGAGAACTGGGTTTCCGCCATTGTGTCGCCTCACTCCCAACGAAGGCCGTTGGATGTACCTGAGTCTATTTTATAAAAAGATTTGGGCGATGCGCGGGGATGTGTGCTCAGAACCGCGAAAGAGATAGCTGGCTATTCGTACAGGTAAGGCCAGGGGAAGAGAGCTCCGTTCACATTACTTCGTCCCCGTTGGCACGCGGCGCTTCAACTCTTCAAACCAGTTCAGCACGACGTTGATTTGCGTCGGCGCCGCCTCGCCTGCCTCGCTGGGCTTGAGCATCAGGAAGCGCTGTCCGTCGGAAGTCACGTCGTAGTTGGGGGACGTGAACGGAGGCGGCTGGTACTTTCCCTCAAAGAGCAGACGGGGCTTGCCCGCGGAAAAACTTGGCCGCGTGTCGATTCCCACCGCCATCATCTTGTCGCCGGTGCGGTAGAACAGTTCTCGCCCGTTTGAGTTCCACAAGGGCTCTCCGCCGCCTTCCGTCGAGATCTGCCACTTCCCGCCTGGGCCGGGGTAGGGTTGGACGTAAATCTCATTGCGGCCGGATTCGTTCGAGACATAGGCCAGCCAGTGCCCATCGGGGGAAAACCGTGGTGCACTTTCGTTGGACGGTGTTCGCAGGAAGGGCTGCGCCTTGCGATCGCGCAACCGCAGCACCCAGATGTCAAATCCCGTGTCGGGATTGACTTCACTGAAAGCCAGCAATTGTCCATCCGGGGACCATGAAATTGGATTGTGGGTGTACTCGCTCCTGGTCAACCGCTCCAGACCGCCACTCCCATCGGCCAGTTGCCAGAAAATGTTCGACGCCCCTTCCTTGTTTGATTGAAACGCTATCCGCTGGCCATCCGGTGTCCAAGCCGAGGAGTAATTCCTATTCCCGTCAAACGTCAACCGCGTCAAGGTCTCTCGGGTGAGATCATAAACCCAGACTTGACTTTCCTGCTCCTCAATGGCCACGGCTACCCGCCGCCCGTCGGGGGAAAGCTGTGGGTGCGAATAGGCCCGGGCAGGGGCGGGCCAGGGTTGTTCTGCCCCATTGCGACTGACCCAGACTAGTCTGCTTTGGGCTCCCCGAATGCTCCCGGGAACGTAGACAAGCGATCCAGTGGCGGAGAAGCTGTACTGGACGGCTCCGGTCCAACGGGACTGCTGGACGCCCTCCACTACGGGGACTGCCGTACCAGTTACCAGCAGCCGCCGGGGATCGAACGGCACGGCCATCAATGTCCCACCTTGTCCATAAATTAGGTGCCCGGAAGGAGCGTACCGCGGATTTGTCCCAGCTTGGATCAAGGTTCGCCGCTCACCCGTCCCGATCAACTGGACGGCGACCTGCGGGTTGGTGAAATAAAGTCTAGCCATTCCGGAAGCAAAGAGCAGAGCCTTGTTGCCGAGCAAGATCTCCGGCCAGCGGTGGCTGACCTGCGTATTCTCGAGACGAGTTATCAGCTGGGTCGTTCCACCCGAGTCCGACACTTGTTGGAGACCTGAGACTTTTGAGGGTGCAAAAGTGATCAATCCCTGGCTACTCCAACTGGCTCCGCCCGGGTCCGCTGCATCAGCAAGGGTCAGCGCCGCCCCCCCGTTCATCGAAATCTTCTTCAGTTTCCCGTCGGCGAAAAACCCCAGCCATTGGCCGTCGGGCGAGAAGAAGGGGTTGACGGCTCCTTCCGTGTTGGGGATAGGCCCGGCCTCCAGGCTATCCATCGCTCGCAGATAAAGCTGCTGGTTGCCGCTCTGCATGCCCACATAGGCGAGCTTGGCCCCATCCGGAGAGAGCGCCAAGATGGATTGATCTAGCTCCGCCAACCGCTGGCCGGCCGGCAGCGTAATCGCAAACCGGGTGACGGGCTCGAGCCGAGAGGGTTTAAGATTCCAGACGGCTAGGCTGGTGATAACCGCAACTAAGAGCAACGCCCCGACCTCAACGATTAGTTGTCGCCGACTGAGTGCGCGAATCCCATTCCTTGCGGCAGCGGATTCTCCCACGGTCGGTGCAGTCAGCGACTCCTCGATTTCGATCCGAACGGACATGGCGGGAGAATCCACTGGCGTAATGAACCGATAACCCCGACGCGCCAGCGTCTCAACATATCGCGGCGTCTCCGCCGAATCATCCAGTACGTCACGCAGGCGCATGATAGCGGCATTCAGGCTGTGATCGAAGTCAACAAAAGTCCCCGAGGCCCACAGTCTCTTTTGCAGTTCTTCCCTCGTGACGACGTCGCCCGGACGCTCCAAGAGCATTGCTAGGATATCCAGCGGCTGACCCTGCAGCTTGAGCTTCATTCCTCCTTTGCGAAGTTCGCCAGCAGCGGGGTCGAACTCAAATACCCCGAACCGATAAACCTGCGATGATCTCTTGGATTGGCTCAAATCCGCACCGAAATTACCGCGAGTTTAGCACGACTCGAAATCGCGACGATAGTAATCTTTCCCGCATTTGACTTCTTGCAATAAACCAACTGTTTTCACCGGGTTCATATGTGACGCACATTTCGCCCGGGTATGACGCACTTTGCATTGAAGTTTTGGCTAGGGGCGACAAGTATCCGGACCGCACGGATGACTGACCATTATCTAAGGAGAGTGAAAAATGTTACGAAACCCAGTCTCAAAGAGAAATGTTATCTCCATTTCCTTGGTTCTGTTGGCACTTGCAGCGCTGGGAGCCACGTCCCTTTCTCTGATGCCCAGAGCGGCCCAAGCAGACGAGCGACATGGAGATCTCCATCTGACGAAGAATTGCTCGGCGTTTACTGGCGGGCCCGGTTCCTACTGCATGATCACGGATTCAAACCTCCCGGAGATCAAGATCGGCTCGAACCTTTACTATGACCAGCCGGACGCCACCGTTCCGGGTTTGCTAGAAGGTGGACTAGACAGTAACGTCGTCCTTTACGTCGGGACCGGGGACTGGGCGCTCGGGCGTTGCACACTTGATGGGATCACCAATCTCGGACTGTGCACGTTCTCCGACGGGACGGGGCCGTTCACCGGTTTCCATGCCCGTGTCAATGTCTCCTCTGCGGACGGATTAAATTACAGTTTGGACGGGACTTACAGCTTCAGTCGGGATCATGACTAGATAACGGCAAGATGTTCGGCGGCCGCCGTTCACTGGCGTATTTGGGCAGCGGCCCGCCGGACTCAGCTCGTGCCGTCCTGCGACTAGCGGAATCACGCAGTGGGGCCAGCAAATTCGACTGCGCCCGGGGTGGTGCCGCTTTCGCGGCCGTGGGGAGCCACATCCTGAGAAGTCATGCCGGCTCAACCGGTCGATGCAACACTATCTAATCGGTTGATCCAACAATACTTCCTCTAAGAAACCGGTCTGTACGGCTGTACTCAATCAG
>Ga0209011_1000444_pt1 | contig 15882 bp, 13 predicted proteins | sample BlaSpr_A8_OM1_M3_FD_187986 | JGI IMG/M metagenome (GOLD analysis project Ga0209011, IMG submission 187986) | Forest soil microbial communities from Thunder Bay, Ontario, Canada - Black Spruce, Ontario site 2_A8_OM1_M3 (SPAdes) (version 2) | ecosystem: Environmental > Terrestrial > Soil > Boreal... | reverse complement strand
GTTCCTGGGCGAGCCGGTGCCACGCTTCGAGGCGGCGCTCGCGGACGCCTATGGGGCGGGACTGCTCGGCAAGAACGTGCGCGGGAGCGGCGTCGACTTCGACCTGCACACCTTCGTCGGCGCCGGCGCCTACATCTGCGGCGAGGAGACCGCGCTGCTCGACTCCCTCGAGGGCAAGCCCGGCAAGCCGCGCTTCAAGCCGCCGTTCCCGGCGAATTTTGGCCTGTACGGGGCGCCCACCACCATCAACAACACGCTGAGCTTCGCGTCCGTGCCGACCATTCTGCGCAAGGGTCCGGCGTGGTTTGCTTCCCTTGGGCCGCCCAACTCCGGCGGCACGGTGATTTACTCGGTCTCCGGCCACGTGGCTAGGGCCGGCAACTTCGAGCTGCCGCTCGGCATCCCGTTCGCGGATCTGCTCGAGCTCGCCGGCGGCGTGCGGGCGGGGCGCAAACTCAAGGCGGTGATCCCCGGTGGGTGCTCGGTGCCGGTGGTGCCCGGGGAGATCATGCTGAAGGCCAACATGGATTTCGATTCGCTCAAGGCTGCCGGGTCAGCCCTCGGTACCGGCGCGGCCATCGTGATGGACGAGACCACGTGCATGGTGCGGGTGCTGGAGCGCATCTCGCGCTTCTACATGTCGGAGTCCTGCGGACAGTGCACGCCGTGCCGCGAGGGCACGGGCTGGATGAACCGGCTGCTGAAGCGGGTGCTCGCCGGCCAGGCGCGGCGCGAGGAGCTGGGGCTGCTGCTGGACGTCGCGAACCGCATCGAGGGGCACACCATCTGTGCGTTCGGGGATGCCTCGGCGTGGCCGGTGCAGAGCTTCCTCAAGCACTACCGGCACGAGTTCGAACACATGATCGATCACGGTGGCCGCAGCCTCGTGAGCGAGGCGCCGGGGGCGCAGGCGGCGTAAGCCGCGCGCACGGACAAGTAAGCATGGCGGATGACCTGGTCAACATCGAGATCGACGGCGTGCCGGTGAAGGCGCGCAAGGGCGAGATGCTCATACGCGTCACCGATGCGCACGGCGCCTATGTGCCGCGCTTCTGCTACCACGATAAGCTGTCGATCGCGGCCAACTGCCGCATGTGCCTGGTGGAGGTGGAGAAGGCGCCCAAGCCCCTGCCGGCCTGCGCCACCCCGGTGGTCGAGGGCATGAAGGTCTTCACCAAGTCCGCGCGCGCCATCGGCGCGCAACGCGCCACCATGGAGTTCCTGCTCATCAATCACCCGCTCGATTGCCCGATCTGCGACCAGGGCGGGGAGTGCGAGCTGCAGGACCTGGCGGTCGGCTTCGGCCGCGACATATCCCGCTACCACGAGGGCAAGCGGGTGGTGCCGGACGAGAACCTGGGTCCCCTCATCGCCACCGACATGACGCGCTGCATTCATTGCACGCGCTGCATCCGCTTCACCGAGGAAATCGCCGGCATCCAGGAGCTCGGCATGATCGGCCGCGGCGAGCACATGAAGGTGCGCACTTATATGGAGAGCACGGTGAATCACGAGCTCGCCGGCAACGTCATCGAGCTGTGCCCGGTGGGCGCGCTGGTCTCCAAGCCGTACCGCTTCAGCGCGCGCGCCTGGGAGATGAGCTCCACGCCGCTGATTTCCCCGCACGATCCGGTGGGCACGAATCTGTTCGGCCATGTGCTGCGCGGCAAGCTGATGCGGGTCGTGCCGCGCGAGAACGAGGCGATCAACGAGACCTGGATCGCCGACCGTGACCGCTTCAGCTACGAGGGCGTATACAGCCCCGATCGCCTCGCAACCCCGCTGCTGCGCCGCGGGGAAACCTGGGTCGAGACCGACTGGGAGAGCGCGCTCGCGCAGGTCGCGCAAGGGCTGCGCGCGCGCGCGTCCGACCTCGGTGTCCTGGTGAGCAGCTCGAGCACGCTCGAAGAGCTGTACCTGGCGGGGCGCATCGCGCGCGGACTTAAGACCCACAATGTCGATCACCGCCTGCGGCAGCGCGATTTCCGCGACCAGCAGGCGGATCCCGTGTTTCCGGGACTGGGCATGCGCATCGCCGAGGTCGATGCGCTCAACGCGCTGCTGGTGATCGGGGCGAACCTGCGCCGCGAGGTGCCGATTCTCGCGCACCGCGTGCGCAAGGCGGCGCTGCGCGGCGCGCAGGTGGCGATGCTGAACCCGGCGCGCTTCCCGTATCTGTTCCCGGTGAGGGCGCACCTGACCTCCGCGCCCGCCGATCTGGTGGCGGATCTGAGTGCCGTCGTCGCCGCCGCGGCCGCCGCGACGGGCAAGCCCGTGCCCCGGCACCTCGACGCCGCGGTGGGCGAGGCGCGCATCACCGACGCGCATCGTGCGGCCGCGCAGGTGCTGCTCAGCGGGGAGAAGCGTGCGGTCTGGCTCGGCGCTCTGGCGGCGCGTCATGCGGCTTTCGCAGACCTGCGCGCGCTCGCCGCCGCGCTGGCGCAGATCACCGGGGCGTCTTTGGGCCGCCTCGCCGAAGGCGGCAACGCCGCCGGCGCCTATCTTGCCGGAGCGATCCCGCATCGTGAGGCGGGCGTCAAACCGGTGGCGCAAGCGGGCCTCACCGCGCGCGACATGCTGGAGAATCCGCTGCGGAGCTATCTGTTGTTCGGCGGTCTGGAACCCTCGATGGATGCGCTCGCTCCCGAGAGCCTGCGCACCCTCGCCAGGGCTGAGTTCGTGGTCGCGGTGACGCCGTTCGCCAGCGAGGAGCTCAAGCGCGTCGCCCACCTGTTGCTGCCGATGGGGACGTTCGCCGAGACCTCCGGCACGTACGTGAACTGCGAGGGGTTGTGGCAAAGCCAGACCGGAGCGGCAGTGCCGGTGGGCGAGGCGCGTCCGGGCTGGAAGGTGCTGCGGGTACTCGGCAACCTGCTCGGCCTCGCGGGCTTCGATTACCAGTCCTCCGAGGAGGTCCTGCACGAGGTGCGCCAGGCATGCGACGGGGTCAGACCCGCAGGCTACCAGGGCACTCACGCGGTGAGCGTGGAGACCGAGGGGGCCGCCACGGCGCTGGTGGATGTGCCCATGTACCAGACGGATGCGCTGCTGCGCCGCGCGCCGTCGCTGCAGAAGACGCGTGAAGGCCGCACGCCGGCCGTGACGTACTGAAGCGAAGGGCGGAAAGCGCACGTGCTCGAGACGCTCGCAACCACCTGGCTGTCCCTGCCGGACTACGCACGCTCCACGGTGTGGATACTGGTGATCACGGTGGGGCTGATCATTTGCGTGGCGCTGCTGACCTTGTGGGAGCGCAAGGTCATCGGCTGGATGCAGCTGCGCCGCGGGCCGAACCGCGTGCGCCTCTTCGGCCTGCTGCCCGGGGTGGGTCAGCCGTTCGCCGACGTGCTCAAGCTCCTCATGAAAGAGGTGGTGATCCCGGCCAAATCCAACAAGTTCCTGTTCCGGCTCGCGCCCGTGATCACACTCGTCCCGGCGTTCGCTGCCTGGGCGGTGATTCCGCTGTCGCCGACGGTGGTGGTGTCGAAGGCCGACGCGGGCTTGCTGTACCTGCTGTCCCTCACGTCGATGGGCGTGTACGGAGTCATCATCGCCGGCTGGGCGGCAAACTCGAAATACGCATTCCTGGGCGCCATGCGCTCCGCGGCGCAGATGGTGGCCTATGAGATCGCCATGGGCTTTGCGCTGGTCGGCGTGCTCATGGCCACCGGCAGCATGAATCTCGGCACCATCGTGCGCACCCAGGAGGGCGGACTGCTGTCCTGGAACTGGTTCTGGCTGTTCCCGCTGCTGATGGTGTATTTCATTTCGGGGATCGCGGAAACCAACCGCGCGCCATTCGACGTCGCCGAAGGCGAATCCGAGATCGTCGCGGGCTTTCACGTCGAGTACTCCGGCATCGCGTTCGCACTGTTCTTCCTCGCCGAATACGCCAACATGATCCTGATCTCGACCCTGACCGCAGTGTTCTTCTTCGGCGGCTGGCAGGGCCCGCTGCAGGGTTACCCCGGCCTGGGTGACACCTTCCTCGGACAGCCGAGTTTCCTGTGGCTGTTTCTCAAGGTGTTCTGCCTGGTATTCCTGTTCCTGTGGTTCCGGGCGACCTTTCCCCGCTACCGCTACGACCAGATCATGCGCCTGGGGTGGAAGGCGCTGATCCCGGTGACCCTGGTGTGGATCGGCGTGGAGATGCTGTTGTCTGTGTACCGCATCGGGCCGTGGTCGCGCCCCTGGTTCCAGTGACGGGATGCATCGATGGCTGTAAATCCGCTTAAGACCTTCCTGCTGCCCGAGCTCCTCAAGGGGCTCATGGTCACGGCCCGCACCCTGGTCAGCCGCAAGTACACCCTCAACTATCCGGAAGAGAAGACCCCGCAGTCGCCGCGCTTTCGTGGCCTGCACGCGCTGCGCCGCTACCCGAACGGCCAGGAGCGCTGCATCGCCTGCAAGCTGTGCGAGGCGGTGTGCCCGGCGGTGTGCATCACCATCGACTCGGAGGTGGCGCCCGACGGCACGCGGCGCACCACGCGCTATGACATCGATCTTTTCAAGTGCATCTACTGTGGCTTCTGCGAGGAGGCCTGCCCGGTGGACGCCATCGTGCTCACCCGCATTCTCGAGTACCACATGGAGCGGCGCGGCGAGAACATCATGAGCAAGGACAAGCTGCTCGCGGTCGGTGAACGCTACGAGGCGATGATCGCCGCCGACCGGGCGGCGGACGCGCCCTATCGATGAACACGCGCGTCGACCCAGCCACCGGCGGCCGCCCATGCTGATCGAGGCGCTGTTCTATGTGTTCGGCGCCGTTCTCATCGGCGCGGCGCTGGCTGTGATCAGCGCGCGCAACCCGGTGTACTCGGCGCTGGCGCTGGTCATGTGCTTCATCACCTCGGCGGCGATCTGGCTGTTGATCGAGGCGGAGTTTCTCGCCGTAGTGCTGGTGCTGGTATACGTCGGCGCGGTCATGGTGCTGTTCCTGTTCGTGGTCATGATGCTCGACGTCAACCTGGCGGAGCTGCGGCAGGGATTCACCCGCTTCGCCTGGCTCGGCTGGCTCACCGCCCTGGCGGTGATCGTGGAGATCGTGGGGGTGGTATGGGCGCGCGGTGGACTCGGCATCGACGCCGGCCGCGGTGCAACGCCCACGGCGGCGACCTACAGCAACACGCTCGAACTCGGGCGCGTGCTGTATACCAGATACGCGTACCCGTTCGAACTCGCAGCCATGCTGCTGCTGGTGGCGATCGTGGCGGCCATCGCGCTCACCATGCGCCGCCGCCCGGGCCTTAAGAAGCAGGACGTCAGCCGTCAGGTGGCGGTGCGGCGCGCCGACCGGCTGCGCATCGTGCAAATGGACGCGGAGAAGCGCCCATGATCACGCTGGCGCAGCTGCTGACGCTGTCGGGGATCCTGTTCTCACTCGCCATTGCCGGCGTTTTCCTCAACCGCAAGAACGTCATTCTGCTGCTGATGTGCGTGGAACTGCTGCTGCTCGCCGCGAACTTCAACTTCATCGCGTTCTCGCGCTATCTCTCGGACATCAACGGGCAGGTGTTCGTGTTCTTCATCCTCACCGTGGCCGCGGCCGAGTCGGCGATCGGACTCGCCATCCTGGTGGTGCTGTTCAGGGAACGGCGCAGCATCAACGTCGAAGACCTGAACACGCTGAAAGGCTGACCGCGAGCATGAACCCCACCGCGCTGATCGCCGTGCCGCTGCTGCCGCTCGTGGCCGCCGTCATCGCGGGCTTGGGCGGGCGGCTCATCGGGCGCGCCGGCGCGCATACCGTCACCTGTGCGGCGGTGGGGATTTCCTGCGCTGTGTCGCTCATGGTGCTGAAGCAGATCTACTGGGACGGCGTGCCGGCGTACGAGGCGCCGGTGTACAGCTGGCTGGTGAGCGACGGTATGCACATGGAGGTCGGCTTCCTCATCGACCGGCTCACCGCGCTGATGATGGCGGTGGTGACGTTCGTGTCGCTGTGCGTGCACGTCTACACCATCGGCTACATGAGCGATGACCCCGGCTACACGCGCTTTTTCAGCTACATCTCGCTGTTCACTTTCTCCATGCTCATGCTGGTCATGGCGAACAACTTCATGCAGCTGTTCTTCGGCTGGGAAGCGGTGGGCCTGGTGTCGTATCTGCTGATCGGCTTCTGGTACACGCGCCCGAGCGCGATCTTTGCCAATCTCAAGGCGTTCATCGTCAATCGTATCGGCGACTTCGGCTTCGTGCTGGGAATTGCCGGCATCGCCTACTTCACCCACTCGCTCGCCTATCGTGACGCGTTCGCCGCGGCTCCGCAGATCGCGCAGGCGCTGGTACCCCTGAGCTCCACTTCCGCCGTCGGGGCGCTGACGCTGATCTGCATCTGCCTGTTCGTCGGCGCCATGGGCAAGTCGGCGCAGGTGCCGCTGCACGTATGGCTGCCCGACTCGATGGAGGGTCCGACACCCATCTCGGCACTCATTCATGCCGCCACCATGGTGACGGCCGGCATTTTCATGGTGGCGCGCATGTCGCCGCTGTTCGAATACTCCGATACGGCGCTGTCGTTCGTGCTGGTGATCGGCGCCACCACCGCGTTCTTCATGGGCCTGCTCGGGGTAGTCAACAACGACATCAAGCGGGTGATCGCCTACTCGACGCTTTCGCAGCTGGGATACATGACCGTGGCGCTGGGCGTTTCCGCCTACGGTGCGGCAATCTTTCACCTGATGACCCACGCGTTCTTCAAGGCGCTGCTGTTCCTGGCCGCCGGCTCGGTCATCATCGCCCTGCACCACGAGCAGGACATGCGCCGGATGGGCGGGCTTGCCAAGTACATGCCGATCACGGCCGTGACCTGCTGGATCGGCGCGCTGGCGCTCATCGGCACGCCGTTCTTCTCCGGCTTCTACTCCAAGGACGCGATCATCGAGGCGGTCGGCGAGTCGCACCGCTGGGGCGCGACCTACGCCTACTGGTGCGTGCTGTGCGGGGTGTTCGTGACCGCGCTGTATACCTTCCGCATGCTGTTCCTGACGTTTCACGGGCCGGAGCGTTTCCGCGCGGCCGCCGGCGTTCATGCGCCGCACGACGACGATCACGGCCACGGCGGCGCCCCCCACGAGAGTCCGGCGGTGGTGACACTGCCGCTCATTGCACTCGCCATCCCGTCCATCCTCATCGGCGCACTCACCGTGGGCCCGGTGTTGTTCGGCGGCTACTTCGGGCATTCGATCTTCGTGCTCAGCGGGAACGACGTGGTCGGCACGCTCGCTGCCGACTTCGGCGGCCCGGTGCAATTCGCGCTGCGCGGCCTTGCGGCGCCGCCTTTCTGGTTCGCGCTCAGCGGAGCGGTCACCGCCTGGGCCTGCTTCCTGTGGCGGCCGAGGTGGGCGGACGCCGCGGTACGCACCTTCGGCTGGCTGTATCGCGTACTCACGCACAAGTACTACTTCGACTGGTTCAATGAGCAGGTGCTCGCTGCGCTCACGCGGCTCATCGGGGTGGGCCTATGGAAGGGGGGCGATGAGGCGCTGATCGACGGCGCGATGGTCAACGGCAGCGCCGCAACCGTGGGTTGGGTCGGGAGCGTGCTGCGGCGCGTGCAGAGCGGTTACCTCTACAGTTACGCGTTCTGGATGATGATCGGCCTGGCGGTGCTGCTCGGCTGGTTCCTGGCGCACGCCCGCTACTGAAGCTGTGCCCGACGCGATGCACGGTCTGCTGTCAATCCTCATCTGGTTGCCCATCGCCGCGGGCTTAGCTGTCGTGCTGCTCGGCGATCGCAACATCGTGGCCGGGCGCTGGCTGGCGCTGCTCGCGTCGCTGGCGACGCTGGCGCTGTCGGTGCCGCTGTGGAGCTCGTTCGACACCAGCACCGCGGCGCTGCAGTTCCCGGAGAAGCTGCCGTGGATTCCGCGCTTTGACGCCTGGTACGCGCTCGGCGTCGACGGCATCTCGCTGCCGCTGATCGTGCTCACCGCGTTCATGACGGTACCGGTAGTGATCGCCGGCTGGAGAGTTATCGACACGCGCCCGGCGCAGTACTACGCCGCCTTCCTCATCATGGAAGGCCTGATGATCGGGGTGTTTTCCGCCACCGACGCGCTGCTGTTCTACTTTTTCTGGGAGGCGATGCTGATTCCGATGTTTCTCATCATCGGCATCTGGGGCGGGCCGCGACGCGTGTACGCGACCATCAAGTTCTTCCTGTACACGTTCCTGGGCTCGGTGTTCATGCTGACGGCGCTGATCTACATGTACGTGAAGGGCGGCAGCTACTCGATCGCGAGCCTCCAGGCTCTGCCGCTCACGCTCGTCGAGCAGCGCTGGATCTTCCTCGCGCTGCTGCTCGCCTTCGCGGTGAAGGTGCCGATGTTCCCGGTGCACACCTGGCTGCCGGATGCGCACGTCGAGGCGCCCACCGGTGGATCAGTGATCCTGGCGGCCATCATGCTGAAGATGGGTGGCTACGGTTTTCTGCGCTTCAGCCTGCCCGTTGCGCCCGACGCAAGCCGCGAGCTCGACCTGCTGGTGATCGCGCTGTCGCTGATCGCGGTGATCTACATCGGCTTCGTCGCGCTGGTGCAGCAGGATATGAAGAAGCTCATCGCGTACTCCTCGATTGCGCACATGGGTTTCGTGACGCTCGGAGCCTTCGTCATCTATGAGATCGTGCGCAACACCGGCAGCGTGCAGGGCGCCGGCATGGGGCTCGATGGGGCGATGGTGCAGATGGTCTCGCATGGCCTGATTTCCGGGGCGCTGTTTCTGTGCGTCGGCGTACTGTACGACCGCGTGCACAGCCGCCAGATCGCCGACTACGGCGGCGTGGTCAACACCATGCCGGTGTTCGCGGCGTTCATGGTGCTGTTTGCGCTGGCCAACACCGGGCTGCCGGGCACCTCCGGGTTCGTCGGCGAGTTCCTGGTGATCATCGCCAGCTTCAGGGCGAGCTTCTGGTACTCGCTGCTGGCGGCGGTGACGCTGGTGCTGGGCGCTGCCTACACGCTGTGGCTGGTGAAGCGCGTGATATTCGGGCCGGTCGCGAGCCCGCGTGTTGCGGCGCTTCAGGACCTGAATGGCCGCGAATGCATCGTGCTGGCGGCGCTCGCGCTGGCGGTGCTGGTGGTCGGAGTGTGGCCCGCGCCGCTGCTGAAGGTCATGCAGCCCTCCATCCAGCATCTGGTCAGCCAGGCGATCGCCACCAAGCTATGAACTGGTCCAGTCTTGCTGCGGCGGTGCCGGAGATCTGCCTGGCGGCGGCGATCTGCGTCATCCTGCTGGTGGACGTGTTTGCCGGCGAGCGGCGCCGCGGGCTCACCCCCACGCTGACGCTGCTGGCGCTCGCGGTGGGCGCCGGCCTCACCGTGCAGTACGGACACGTCACGCAGCGCACCGTGCTGTTCGAGGGCATGTACGTCGCCGATGAGCTTGGCTTCGCGCTGAAGCTCGCCGCCTTCCTGTTCGTCGCGGTGGCGCTGCTGTATTCGCGCACCTATCTCGAGAACCGCAGCATCCTGCGCGGCGAGTACTACGTGCTGGCGCTCACCGCGCTGCTGGGCATCTTCGTGCTGGTGTCCGCCAACAGCCTGCTGACCGTTTACCTCGGGGTGGAGCTGCTGGCCTTGTCGGTATATGCCATGGTGGCGTTCGACGACTCGGGCATCTCGGCCGAGGCCGCCATGAAATACTTCGTGCTCGGCGCCATCGCCTCCGGGGCGCTGCTGTACGGCATGTCGCTGATCTATGGGCTGACGGGGACACTGGACCTGGGGGAGATCGCCGCGCGGCTGCACGCGCCGTTCAGTCCGGGTGTGATCCTCGGCCTGGTCTTCATCGTGGTCGCGGTGGCCTTCAAGCTCGGGGCCGTGCCGTTTCACATGTGGCTGCCGGATGTGTACGAGGGCGCGCCCACCAGTGTGACGCTGTTCATCGGCACCGCACCGAAGATCGCCTATTTCGCACTCACGCTGCGGCTGCTGGCACAAGGCCTCGCCGGCACCGAGTCGGAGTGGTCGCAGATGCTGGCCGCGCTAGCGGTAATGACGCTCGTTGTCGGCAACGTGGTCGCGATCGTGCAGACCAACCTCAAGCGCATGCTCGCCTACTCGACCATCGCCAACGTCGGCTTCATCGTGCTGGGATTTGTCGCCGGCACGCCCGACGGCTACGCGGCGGCGCTCTACTACACCCTGGTGTATGTGCTGGTGGCGCTCGGTTCCTTCGGTGTGATCCTGCTGGCGAGTGCCAAGGGCTTCGAGGCGGACCAGCTCGAGGACTACAAGGGCCTGTACCAGCGCGATCCGCCGCTGGCGCTGGCCATGATGGTGATGATGTTCTCGACCGCCGGAGTGCCGCCGCTGGTCGGCTTCTGGGCGAAGCTGCGGATCTTTCAGGCGCTATGGGAAACCCACCACCTGTGGCTGGTGGTCATCGCGGCCGCCACGTCGGTGGTGGGTGCCTACTACTACCTGCGCGTGATCAAGCTCATGTACTTCGATGAACCGGCGCCGCACCTGCCGCCGGCGCAGGCTGCGGCCGGCGTGCGCCTGGCGCTGGGACTGAATGCCGCGGCGGTGCTGCTGCTGGGGCTGTTGCCCGGGCCGCTGCTGGACCTGTGCGCGCGGCTGATCCACTGATGGGGGCGGGGAATCGCCCTGGAGTGCGCGCGCCGCGCGCTGTGTGGGGAAGAGATGAGAAGAGATAAGGAGCTCAGATGACACGCAGGTTCCGTCTCGCGTCTCCGGGGTGCCTGGCGTTCGTGGGCGCGCTGGTACTGGTTCTGGTCACGACATACGCGCAGGCCGGCCCGCAATATCGCATTGCCCACGAAGTGCCCCTGCCCGGGGACGAGGGCTGGGACTACCTCACGTTCGAACCCGGTGGTCATCGCCTCTTCATCGCGCACGGCACGCGTGTACAGGTCATTGATACCGACAAGCTGGCGGTGGCGGGCGAGATTGCCGATACCCCGGGCGTGCATGGGATCGCGCTCGCTCCTGACCTCGGCCGCGGGTACATCAGCGCCGGGCGCTCGGGCGTCATCGTCGTCTTTGATCTGAAGACGCTCGCGCGGCTCAAGGAGATCAAGACCACCGGCGAGAACCCCGACGCCATCCTCTACGACGCCGCCAGCCACCGCGTGTTCACGTTCAACGGGCGCGGGCGCAACGCGACCGCCGTCGATGCAAAGACCGACGAAGTCATCGGCACCATCCCGCTGGACGCCAAACCCGAGTTTGCGGTCTCGGACGGCAAGGGCCGCATCTACGTGAACCTCGAGGACAAGAACAGCCTCGCGGTGATCGATCCGCAAGAGCTCAGCGTCACCTCGGTGTGGCCGATCAGCGGTTGCGAGGAGCCCTCGGGCCTGGCGCTCGATGCCGCCGGGCAGCATCTGTTCCCGGTGTGCGGCAACAAGGTCATGGCGCTGATCGATGCCGCCTCGGGGCACGTGCTGGGCACCGCACCCATCGGCGAGGGCGTCGACGCGGCGGCTTTCGATCCGGGCAGCCGTCTGGCGTTCGCATCGTGCGGTGAGGGCACACTCACGGTGGTGAGCCAGAGTGCCTCCGGTGCTCTGCGGGTCGCGCAGTCAGTGCCGACACGGCGCGGCGCCCGCACCATGGCGCTGGATGTGCGCAGCCACCGTATCTATCTGGTGACCGCGGATTTTGGCGCGCCGCCCGCGGCCACACCCGAACACCCGCATCCACGGCCGGCGATCCTGCCGGGCTCATTCAGGCTGCTGGTGCTCGAACCGCCGGGCCGACGCCCTTGAGCTTGCGCACTTAAGCCGCGCGCCAGATCACGACAGGCGCCGTGAGATCGCGATCGCCGCGATCAGCACGATCGTGATGTTGAGGATCCACCACGCCACCTGCTTGTGATCGCGCAGCACGCTCGCCGCGCCGTTGGCGTTACGAGCGCTGGGGGTGCCTGCGCCGGCGACGGTGACGCGGCCGCTGAGAGCCTCGCGGATACCATCGTGTGCGACCACCACGTCGAGCTGCTCGTTTGCAAGGGCGGCGCCGGACAGGGGTACGAACCACGAGCCGTCCGCACGTCGCATGGCGAGCTGGCTCTTGCCATCGACGGACACCGTCAGATCAGTCACCGACACGGGCGTCTGATCGGCCGTGTGCCGCAGCCGCAGCACCAGCCCCGTGGCTGTGGGGCCGGCTTCCAGGGTCACGAGCGCGGAGTGTGCGACCGGCGTCAGCGGCGCCGCCGCGCTGTCGGAGGCGTGCAGCGGCTGGGCGCACACCAACGAGCTGCACGCGAGCACGCCCGCCGCCAGCCACAAGTTCAGTCCCGACACGGCCTGCATGTTAGCAGCTCCACTCACGAAGCCGCGCGGCTCGGCGCTGCACCGCACGACGGACAGGTGATGACTGACTTCAACCGCGAGTGCGCAATCGTTGGTACGACATTATAGTGTGCGCAACCCCAGGCGGGAGTCAGCGTCATGAGCACCGTTGCCGGAGCGACCGCCGACGCCGGACCGCGTTATCACAGCGGCTTCGGCAATCATTTCGCGAGCGAGGCCTTGCCAGACGCGCTGCCGCAGGGCCGCAACTCGCCGCAGCGCTGCGCCTACGGGCTGTATGCGGAGCAGTTCTCGGGGACCGCCTTCACCGCGCCGCGGCACGCCAACCGGCGCAGCTGGCTGTACCGCATCCGGCCGGCGGCGGTTCACGATGCCTTCCGGCGCATCGATGACGGCCACATCACCAGCCGCTTCGATGAGTCCGCGCCCTCACCGAACCGGCTGCGCTGGAGCCCGCCGCCGCTGCCGCGCGAGCCGACGGACTTCGTCGCAGCTCTCGCCACTCTCGGGGGTAATGGCTCGCCGGACCAGCAGCTGGGTTGCGGCATTCACTGGTATGCGGCCAACTGCTCCATGAGCGAACGTTTTTTCTATGACGCCGACGGGGAACTGCTGCTCGTGCCGCAGCAGGGGGCCCTGCGCCTCGCCACCGAGCTGGGCCTCATCGAGGTGCAGCCGCTGGAAATCGCTGTGATACCGCGGGGCCTGCGCTTTCGGGTGGACTTGCTGGAGAGCGCGGCGCGCGGCTACGTGTGCGAGAACTTCGGCGCGCCGTTTCGCTTGCCGGACCTCGGGCCCATCGGCTCCAACGGACTCGCCAACCCGCGCGACTTTCAGACACCCGTCGCCTGGTACGAGGACCGGGAGGGGGAGTTCGAACTGGTGGCGAAGTTCGCCGGCCACCTGTGGTCGGCGCGCATCGACCACTCGCCGCTCGATGTGGTGGCGTGGCATGGCAACAATGCGCCTTACAAGTACGACCTGCGGCGCTTCAACACCATCGGCTCGATCAGCTACGATCATCCCGATCCGTCGATTTTTGTGGTGCTGCAGTCGATCAGCGATACGCCGGGTGTGGATGCGATCGACTTCGTGATTTTTCCGCCCCGGTGGCTGGCGATGGAGGACACGTTCCGGCCGCCCTGGTTCCATCGCAACGTCGCCAGCGAGTTCATGGGACTGATTGAAGGCGTCTACGACGCGAAGGCGGAAGGCTTCGCTCCGGGCGGGGCGTCGCTCCACAATTGCATGAGCGGGCACGGACCGGATGCCGCGACCTATGACAAGGCAATCGCAGCCGACACCTCCAGGCCGGTGCACATCACCGACACCATGGCCTTCATGTTCGAAACGCGCACGGTGATCCGCCCGACGCGCTACGCGCTGCAGACACCGCTCCTGCAGGGCGATTACGCGCAGGTGTGGCGGGGCCTGAAGAAGAACTTCGCGCCGGACTCAGCGACGGCGGCGCCGCGCGGACGGCGTGGCGCCTGAGCCGAAGCGGACATCGTCCATGTCCATGAACGCGATCAACGCCACGCACGACCCGAAGCTCAGCAGTTGGGTCAGCTCCGCGAACGCGCCCGCAAGCGACTTTCCGATTCAGAACCTGCCGTTCTGCGCCTTCCGGCCTGCGCGCAGCGCCGAGGGCTTCCGCGGTGGCGTCGCTATCGGCGATCAGGTGCTCGATCTGGGCGCGCTGCATGGCCTGGGCCTCTTCGACGGGCTCGCCGCGCAGGCACTCGCCGCGTGTGCCCAGCCGGTTCTCAATGCGTTCATGGGCCTCGGAGCGCAGGCCAGCGCGGCGCTGCGCGCGGCCCTGTCGGCCGCGCTGCGCTCGGACTCCGCGCTGGCGGAGCCCCTGCGCTCGCGGCTCATTCCGCAGAACGCCGTGGAGTACCGCGTCGCGGCGCAGGTGGGCGACTTCACCGACTTCTACGCCTCGATCCATCACGCCACCGCCGTGGGCCGGCTGTTCCGCCCCGACAATCCTCTGCTCCCGAATTACAAGTGGCTGCCGATCGCGTACCACGGCCGCGCCTCCTCGATCCGGGTGTCGGGTTACGACTTTGCGCGCCCCATGGGACAGGTGCTGCCGCCGGGGGCGGCGCGCCCGGAGCTCGCCGCCACGCGGCGGCTGGACTACGAGCTGGAAGTGGGCGTATTCGTCGGGCGTGGGAATGAGCTCGGCCGCAGCGTGCCGCTGGCACAGGCCGAGGCGCATGTCTTTGGAATGTGCCTCCTGAATGACTGGTCAGCGCGCGATATCCAGGCGTGGGAGTACCAGCCGCTGGGTCCCTTTCTGGCGAAGAACTTCGCGACCACGGTCTCGCCGTGGGTGGTGACGCTCGAGGCGCTCGCACCGTTTCGTGGTGGCTGGAGTCGACCGGCCGGAGAGCCGCCGCCGCTTGCATACCTCGATAACGGCGCGTTGCGTGAAGCAGGCGCCATCGATATTCAACTGGAGGTGTGGCTCGACAGCGCGCGCATGCGCGCTGCAAATCTCGGGCCGCAGCGCCTGTCGCATGCGAGCTTCCGCGACTCGTGGTGGACCGTCGCGCAGATGCTCGCGCACCACACCGTGAACGGCTGCAACTTGAATGCCGGGGACCTGTTTGGCAGCGGCACACAGTCCGGTCCGCTGCCGACGCAGGGCGGCTCGCTGCTGGAGCTGAGCGGCGGTGGCCGGCAGCCGGTCGCGCTCGCCGGTGGCGAGACGCGCACCTTCCTCGAGGACGGCGATCGGGTCACGCTGCGGGGCTGGTGCGAACGGCAGGGGTACGCGCGCATCGGCTTCGGCGAGGCCGTGGGCACGGTGCTGCCGGCTTGATGCGATCCGCGCCGCCGAAAGCCTACCGCTACTACGACCTCATCCTGGGCGCGTACGTGTGCGTGCTGCTGTGCGCGAATCTCATCGGTCCGGCCAAGGTATCAACCGTGCACGTGCCGTTGTGGGGGCCGGTGACGTTCATGGCGGGCGTGCTGTTCTTTCCGATCTCCTACGTCTTCGGGGATATCCTCACCGAGGTGTATGGCTATGCGCGCGACCGCCGCGTCGTGTGGAGCGGCTTTGCGGCGCTGGTGTTCGCGGCTCTCATGTCCGCGGTGATCGTGCACCTGCCGCCCGCGGATTTCTGGCGCCACAAGCAGCCGGCGGTCGAGGAGATTTTCGGCAACACGCCGCGCATCATCGGCGCCTCGATCGTGGCGTTCTGGTGCGGCTCGTTCGTCAACAGCTACGTGCTGGCGAAGATGAAGCTCTGGAGCTCGGGCCGCTGGCTGTGGACGCGCATCGTCGGCTCCACGCTCTGCGGGGAACTGGTCGACTCCGGGCTGTTCTATACGATCGCGTTCGCGGGACTGTGGCCGAGCGACGAGCTCCTCACGGTGACCACGACGCAATACGTGTTGAAATCGGCGTGGGAAGTGATCATGACCCCGGTGACTTACCGGATCGTCGGCTTTCTGAAGCGTGCCGAGCAGGAGGACTACTACGATCGCGACACGAACTTCACGCCGTTCTCACTCAAGGCCTGAGCGACTCGCACCGCAGCACCCATGTTGCCTCCAGCGCGGCTGAAACAAAACGGCGGGAG
>Ga0209011_1000443_pt1 | contig 15903 bp, 12 predicted proteins | sample BlaSpr_A8_OM1_M3_FD_187986 | JGI IMG/M metagenome (GOLD analysis project Ga0209011, IMG submission 187986) | Forest soil microbial communities from Thunder Bay, Ontario, Canada - Black Spruce, Ontario site 2_A8_OM1_M3 (SPAdes) (version 2) | ecosystem: Environmental > Terrestrial > Soil > Boreal... | reverse complement strand
GTGCGGTGCCAGTGGGGTTCAGCTTGGTCACGAAGGCGTGGTAGCCCCCGGCAAATGTGGTCTGGAAGGCACCCGGGGTGGTCGGGAAGTTGCTGGAATAGGTGTAACCGGTTACGTAGGCGCTGCCTGTCGAGTCCACGGCGATGCCTTGGCCAAAGTCTGCGCTATTCCCACCAAGATAGGTGGAGTAGAGCGGCGCAGAGCCGGCGGGATTCAGCTTGGTCACGAAGGCGTCGCAGAAGCTTTGGAGGGCAGTTTGGAACGCCAAGGGGGTCGTCGGGAAGTTGCTTGAACAAGTGTAGCCGGTGACGTAGGCGTTGCCCAAGTTGTCCACGGCGATGCCGTAGCCGAGGTCAAAGTTACTCCCACCGAGGTAGGTGGAGTAGACAAGTGGTGCGGTGCCGGTGGGGTTCAACTTGGTCACGAAGGCGTCGTAGGAACCCCCATTGGCTGTCTGAAATGTGCCTACTGTCGTCGGGAAGTTGATCGAAGTGGTGTAGCCGGTGACGTAGGCGTTGCCCGCGGCGTCCACGGCAATGCCTTGGCCAACGTCTGTGCTATTCCCACCGAGGTAGGTGGAATAAAAGAGGGTCGGGTCGATAATCAACAGCCTCGTGGCGTCATACGCAGCTATCTGAAAGCCGACTTGATATGCACTCTTGAGGACATACCCTCCCGAGATTTCTCGCCGCGCCCCATCCACCTCCTGGTAGATGCGTGGTTTGTCCATGCGAAGCTCGCCGTCTTTCACTGCGAGCACAAGAGCGCCTTGCGGGTCGAGAGACAATTTTTCCGCTCCAGCCAGGTTGAGCGTGATGGACCGCGGATCGGCGCCCGGAGCCACGATGAAGTCATGTTCCAATTGCCGCTGGTTGCCGTAGTAAACCAGATCCACACCGGGGTACACTTCGCGATAGCGCACCTTGGCGTAGAGGGGAACGTTCGTGCGCCACTTTTTCGGGTCGTTGCCGATGAGGTAGTTGGCTTTACCCGGCAACTCGTCGAGGGCTTCCACTCGTGGCTTTGCGTTCGCGCCAACCAGCTTCATTCGCACGATGGCTAGTGGCCCGGTCGCATCGGGAATCGGTGGGGCCGGCATGGATACCAAGGCGGTTGGCTTTAGCGGATCGCGCTTAGGCACGGACTTGCGCAAGGCCAGTACGGCTTCGCCGCTAGGGGTTAGAAACAGCGTGTAGCCCTGCCCCCGCGATAAGAACTTTACTTGGCTGCTGGTTTGCCCCACGTTCGCTTCAAAGCTGAGGGGCAGCTTGCCATAGCTTTCACTTACCGCGATCTTCGTAGTCGCATCGGATGGTGAGCGAGGAACGATCGTGCCGGAGTGAGCTAACTTGCTATAGGATTTTGAACCATCGAAGCTATGTATTATTCGTGACGCGCTGACCGCCGCCACAATGGCCAGCGACAAAATCGCTAGCCGAATCCAAAGTAGTCCGCCCAACAACTTGCGCTCGTGCATGGTCTCCTCCTATTGGATTTTGTCGAGGCGTACGCAAGCCTTCGGCGTTCGTTCGGTGTTGCAAACACTTAAATTGTCAGGGGTTAATGTGAGGTCGCTTTGACCAGTAACGCACTCGCGCTGCTCCAAGCCGGTAGGTAGAAAATAGTTGGTTAAGAATAAAAGTCTATAATGTCGTTATGGTATCTACTTAAGGTAAATACTGTAGTCATTAAACGTGACGGGTTGTCATTAGACATGCCAACAGACTGGTTTCTTGCTGCCTTCGGGCGCTCGCGGATTTCAATGTCGCTGTGGGAGCCACCGGTCCAGCCGGCCCACACACAACCAATTCCTAAAGCATCTGGCGAAGGATGTTTTACCGAAGATCATTGAAAAGGTTCAGGTTTGGTTTAGAATCGGCCGCATGTCCACGCCACAAATCCCACGTACAGTGATCCCCGTGAAGTGCCCACAATGCGGCAAGGAGATGATCATCCATTCTGAGGTGCGACTGGGTGGGGGAATGGAAAGCAGCGAAGCGATTCAGTGTTTGGAATGCAAAAAAGATTTTGATGTCATGCTAAAAGGCCCACTTGTGGGTGGTCCCTTTAATCCGCCCCACGGAGCAAGCAAATGAAGATCATTGCTTCCGTTCTCGCTAGGGTTGCGGATTTACTGCGGGATATGTTTTGAAATCAAATGACGGTCTGCCTGAAGAAGTGCTGGCAGTTCTGAGAAGCTCTTCCAACCTGAAACCTTGTCGGAAATTCCGCAAAGCGAACATCGTGAAATTCGTGGAGCATCTTAACGAAGGAAAGTGCGAACAATGCCTAACGTTTGTCCGTCAGTTGGACAAAGAGCAAGCAATGATGAAGCTTTTGCGGGAGAGTAGGAACTGATACTTGAAGCAGGCCTTTTAAACAGCGAAGGTTCATCGGATCACCGATCTATCCAAGAGGTGCATAGCCAACTCGTGTCGCCTCTTCGACTGTCTGTGCGCGGATGTGATTTAACAAAATAGCACTTGACAAAATTATTAGCGGAATGCTATCAGACGTTCCAACTCAAGCCCGCGAGTGGTAAAACCCGGCCGAAAAGACTTGAGCGTCGGCCCTATCCGGTAATTTTACTGTTATCCAAACGGGGGCGAAGTGTGCCTGGCCGAATTATCCTTTTCAATTTTCGGTTTCTCTGTCGCGCTCGCGTCGCATTGGGAGCAATTCTCATCGCTTCGGTTCTCGGCCAGCGATTTGAGAAAAAATAACGCGAAGGAGCCGTTCGTATGAAGATGAAACTATTTTCCCGAGTCGTACTGTGGTCGATATCGACATGTCTTTTATTTTTAATCGGTTTTCCTGTCGTTGGCTTCGCACAACAGGTCCGGCTTACCGACGATGCACGGGTATCCTCATCTGCACCCACTACAAACTTCGGGAAAACTGCCAATCTTCCGGTCGTGGCGGGCACTGATCGCAGTTTTGTGAGGTTCGATCTTTCCCCACTTCCGGCTGGGACCACTGGAAATAACGTTGCTAAGGCCACACTGAGAGTGTGGGTAAACAACGTGACTACAGCAGGTTCAATCGATGTCATCCGCGTAACGAGTACATGGTCTGAGAATACGATCACCGACGCTACCGCTCCGTCGCTGGGCAGCAAAGAGGTTACGGGCGTGCCGATAGCCGCTGTGCAGTCCTTCGTTACGGTAGACGTGACTCCCCTCGTAAAAGACTGGTTGAATGGCGTGCTTCCGAATAACGGGGTTGCGCTGGTCGCTAACGCGGCGAGCACCTCCGTTCGGTTTGATAGCAAGGAAAACACACTGACCAGCCACGAGGCAGAATTGCAAATCACTTTGCCCGGTCCTCCTGGACCTCAAGGACCCGCAGGACTACAGGGTAACCCTGGCCCTCCCGGGCCTCAAGGTCCAACGGGCCCGGCCGGACCTCAGGGGCCATCGGGTCCAACCGGCCCCGCAGGTACCGCAGACATTCCAAGCTCGCGTTCTTTCCTAAACGCCAATGCGGCCATTCCTCCGTCCGCGGGTCCACGCAGCGGTGTGCTGATCGACTGGAATGTCGTCCAATACGATACGCTCCACGCTATTCAACTTGGACCTTGGCGCTACGTGGTTCCAACGGCGGGTCGGTATCGGGTGTCGACGTTCGTTCGCTACGACCCCAACGGTGTCATTGGCGCTGGCCAGATCGTCCAGGTCGAAGTCTACGTCAATGGATTTGATTACGGAGGGCTTGGGGGCTTCCAAGCGCCGAACAATACGGGCAGAGCCGATCTGTTCCTGTCGGGCGACGATGAAATTCCAGCTGCCGCTGGTGACCAGATCACGATCAATCTGTTTCAGAACACGGGACAGACTGGGTACGTAACAACTGCGAGCCACGTGCTCGTCGAACGACTTGGCAACTGACAGAAGCCTAACTACCATCCGCCGTATCAGCGGGAGTAGATCTCAGTACGAGGGGACCAGCAACAACAGATCGACAATCTCAAAACCAATACGAAGAGCAGATTGCAGCTCTATTAACGCGACTCGTGCGACTAGAGTCCCACCAATTGGTTAAGCGGCATGTAACCTCTAAGCCGCGCCAACGGTAGACGTGGGTATAGAGGAGAAGTTCACTTGCGCTGTTCTGGTCTGTCTCAGCTACTCCTCCAGGGAAGACTTAGCCTTCTCAACACATAGCGGATTGGTGCAAAGAGTCTTCGATCTATCAGCCCACTTGCACGTCAATATAGGCTGCCCACCAATCGGATTATGAGGACGCGGGACATAGCGGCAGGGCTTGTCTTCAGTGCAATGACAGAAACGGCAGACACCGGATTGCGGTTTAGTGACTTTAGTTTTCTCGGCCACGAGAATATTGTAGACTGGCTTCCCCTTTCCTCCGCACTTAAACCTAGGAGTTCTTTGTGCCAGTCCGATCTTGCCGCGTAACGATCCAAGACATGGACGGTGTATCGCATACCGTAGAGGTCACGGCCGCAACATTATATGAGGCCGTAGCTCAAGGTCTCGCGGCGATCCGAGGCAATGAGTGGGTTACTGGAATTGCCCAAGGCCTCAACATCGTTAAGGTGTCGGTCGCGGACGTGCGCGTCGAGCACGAAGTGAAGCTGATGGATTTTACGAAATGGGTGGATCGGACGGGTGGTTCGCCGCGAGAGATGAGTGACCGTCAGCGAATTCGGTCGATACTGGGCATGCCGGTCTCAAGGTGAACAGAGACGTTAAGTTTTTGCTGGTCACCTCGGTTAGCGAAGGTTTTCGTGATCGGAACTCCACTTTAGCACCTCCTTTGAGAGAAGCTCCGTCGATTCCCACATTGCCGCATAAGTCTCATCGACATCTTCTTTTTCAGTCACTACCTTTTTCAGCTCGCTAAGACTTTGACTTTGACGTCTTCCCCAACTAGAATCGCGCCAGAATTTGTCCACTTTCATCCGAAACGTTTTGTCAACTTTTCCATCGCAGTGTTCCACGAGATGACGGACTTGGAAAGCTGTGAAGATTTGCGGCCAGTAACTCTTCGAGAGCACCTCTTTGCAATGAATATTGGTTACCTTCGTCAATGCCTCTAATAGCTGCAACCCATGAGGGGGTACGACCTCCTCATTCTCAATGATGAAGTCTCGTCTATTGCAGTCATCGTGCGGATACCGTTTTTCAGCGCGCAGCGATACGGCAGGGGGAATAAACGCCGCAAGCTGATCAAAGTGAAACTTCCAAATGGTTACGAGGATTCGATCTAAAAATAACTCGAAATTTGCCTTAAGGGATACAAGGTGCAGGTCATGAAGAATTCCTCGCATTTTCGTCTTATTCGCCGTTGTGCTGCCGAAAGACTTACTCACGAGACCCTGTAACTCTTCGTCTGTCTTTAACTCTTCGTCCAGGAGGCTGTTGACCCCTTGAAGTGTTTTTAGCGCGAGAACATGAGATAGGCGCACACGGCTTAAATGCTCGCGGCCCTTCCTTTCATAGCGCGTGAGCTGCTCCGAGAAGTCACTCATTGCTTCGCTCCTATGCCCTGGCCAATTACAGGATTATCTATAGCACAGTTATTTGGAACAACAGATGTGCTACGCTCTGCGAACAGAGCACAAAATGAGCGCCTCAGACCACGCTGAACCGCGCATATTTTTACTTAATGTCGGGGTTAATACCTCGCAAGCTAGCAAAGCAAAAAGTCCGTTGTTCACAAACGCGCAAGCGAATGGGCGTAATTTCTGCTATGTACCCTTCTTCATTACTGACGTCTCAAAACCAGTCAGAGAATATCCTCCAGATTGTCTAGGTTTCCTGAATCCGACAAGTCGTCCTGATATAGAAAAGAAGGCGCACAGCGACCCAGACTGGGAGAATCTGACTTACGGTGATAAATGCAGTCAGCCGCGAGCGGGGAAGCTTACCGAGGTCCGCAAAGGCGATATTTTGCTGTTCTGGGGTGTCCTCTTCAAATTTGACGGACAAGGCTGGAAAGGTTTCACCACAAAAGGCTGGTATCTTTTCGGATGCTTGCGGATAGAAGAAGTAGTGTCTTCCAAAACTGACTTATCTACGCTATCCAGCGATATCCGTGAGCGGGCATTGAAAAACGTTCACTTTCGTGATGGTAACACCCTCCAACATGACCATTATGTTTTCGTCGGCCAGCGGGCATTCTCCGGTCTCTTTGATAAGGCAGTGGACCTTGAAGTGGAGGACGAAGACCAAGGCCTAATCTACAAGAGTTTTACTTCCGCTCAGGGCAAGAGACTCAGACGAACCCAGCAACCGAAGTGGTCGTCTTCACTCCGAACTTGTAGAATTGTGAGAGACCGATCTCACGCTGAAATCCTTCGAAAAGGAATTCAGGATTGCTGTGGCACTGATATTTTTAAAGGGTTGTCACTCTAAATCCGCGAACGCCGGACAAGCCTGCGCTGCTCCGCATCCTCAACCCTAGCCCCGAAGACACCGTTCTGATAGAAATACTAGTGCTGGCCCCACGCTAGAAAGAGTTCCTCCACCCTCTTTCCCTCGTCTACAAATTTGAAGTGCTTAGTGACAAGGTTCGTCACCATGAACACCGCACTGCTTGAAGTGCGAATCACTTCGATGATTTCATCATCGTCGTAGTGGGCCTCGAGGTCGTTTCCTCTGAAGCGTCTTCCGAGTTGGGAAAGACCTGAATGCGTGAAGCTATGGAGAGCACCACGTGCTCCGTTCAGGAACCTGTCAAAGAAACCTTGAAGGTTGAACGCGGTATCGATCTGGGCGCCAATGGTTCTGAAGTTGACAGTGTATGTATCGTTCTTGATCCTGGCCACATCGTCGTCGGAACCCATCAATACGACATGGGCGCGAACCTCTGCTTCGACTATAGGGCGAAGAAGTGCGAACGCTCCACCGTAGAATGTATTCCGCAGCAGGGCAAGAATGCTCTTGTCCAGGTCGAGAGCAAGAGCCCAATAGGCAAGGAGGAGCTTGTCGCGGTCTCCGTCCTGACCTAAAGGGGCTGAACCTCTGCTAACGACAAGATCCTCGAGCCTCTGACCGAACACTGACGACTGGTCGATTTCTTCCTGGAAGGTCATAACGCCATTGCCTCACGATGTGACATATCCGATTGCTTAACAATATAATAGAGAGTTATTCGTACATACATTATGATGGCGGTCTTCATGTTATCGATGACCAGGAAGTATTCAGGAAGCAATGGATAATCCCGTCAGTGCAAGCTCCCCTCCACCTGCTGGGGATGTGCGCCCCAAGAAACCCCTGCGTACGTTTGCTGAGTTTCTGGAATCAGCTCCTCCAGATGCGCACGAAAGCCGTCGTGCTTCAACTCGAATAGCCAGTCGTCGCCGTCGAACGGTGCGGCGATCCGCGTCAGCTTGGCTGCATCCATCTGCGGTAGGCACATAGAAAATTAGATGCGTGTAGGCGTGGTTGCGGCTTGATACATAATTAATGGTATGGCGGAATCTTTATTCTCTTTTTGGGTGAAGCGTATTCGTTCAGACCAGCCTCCGTATCATGTCTCAATTTATCTATGTCTATTGGGAATGCCTCGCCCTTCACTAATTTTGCTGGCATTTCGGAATACCAACCTCCCTGCCCGTCAACGAAATAAAGCCAATAAGCTCGCGTTCTGATGCAGTTTCGGCATGTAACCCCCATCCACCCAAATACTCGGTCACCCTTTTTCACCATAGCCCTTACTTCTGGATGGTATGAAAGCACGTCCGTTGGAAGGTATTTATCGTGAGGCCGAAGGTAGTCTCCTGTCATGGTTCGAGCCGGTATTGGAAGAGCCTGCGTCTTTCTTTCTTCAGGAAAGTCTAAATCAAACAACCCGAACCAGTACTTCGGATCGCTGGCAACTTGATCTGAGACGTTTAGCATTTCGTAGACGACATCCTTCGGGTCGAGAAATTGAACTGTTATGTCTGCGAACGAGGGCGTGGGAGGTTGCACGATTACAGGCGTCGGCGTAGGTGCGGGAGTAGAAGCCATCAATTTCCGCACTCCGTCGACTATCTCCGGCACACTGGGAATGTGAGGCCAGTTCTTTTTAACGGCCTGATCCGCCCCATACAAACCGAATGTAGTTACCAAGAAAAGAATCAGGTATGCCGCGATTTGAACCGCTATTTTTTGTCGGCGAACTACTCCAACTCTGTGAAAGGCAAGTAGAATAGCCGAACCACACGCAACCAATACAGGTGTATAAAAAAAACCCACTAGAGTGCCAATCGTCGCGAGGGACGTGAGGACCCAAGCGTGTTCGAAAAAATCGAGCAGTTTTTGCCATACCGTCTTGTCTTGCGATGTGTTGTTTACTTCCATACTGGTGAAGGATCGCGCGATGACGATAGTTTGCTGACGTCGTTGAAGATCGTAGGCCGAACGGAGCAGCTTCTCCAGATTGCGGCGCTGAGCTCCCATGGTTCGGAATTCCTCCGACGCTGTACCTTGCGTCAAGGGGTTTCTGCACGCTTCCTATTGAACTACCTTTTACAGTCCGCATTATTGTAAGCTACCTTCCCGCGTCCTCTGCACTTCAACCCCAGGAGTCTAGTGTGCAGAAATCTGTTCTTCTTAAAATGTTACAGAAGGAAATTCTCCGACATGACTTCTCCACATTTGTTGAACCAATCACGCAGGGCCGGGCTGTTACGGTTCCCGGCTGTCCGAACCGTCAGAAGAAGTTTTATACGATGTATCAATACAGAAGACATCTGACGGACGATGTCTTACCCGTGTTGATCGAGAAGCTGTCGGAGAAGAAGGCGGAATGACCCCCGCGAGATACACCCGCCCGGCCGAACGTCACGAAGGAAGATCCACTCGAGTCCGGCGACGCCGCAGGGAAGCTTTAAAGTTTGTCTATCTCCGCCCTCGCCTCTACCTCTATCAAAGCGGTCAGTTCGCCGAACAGCGTGCCAAATTTCCCCGCGTCATGGTGCCCATCAAACTCATCCACAGCCCTCTTCCACTTGTCGAACATCTTGTGGTGCCTCACTTCCTTCGCGACGAAAAGCCGATTATTTAGTACGGAGAGTGCGGCCGCTCTAGCGTCGAGGACAGCAGGCATCGCAGCCTTCTTCTCTTCAATCGTACTCAAGTTTCTCGCTGCATCGAACTGCGTTATCAGTACCAACGACTTCTGCAACGTAGTTATTATCTCGCGCCACTCCTGCATCCTGTTGTCCGCGAGCCATTGCCTTCTTTGTTGAGATCGCAAGAGGTGATGCCCGATGTATATTCCAACCAGAGGCCCGACTGCGGCCCATATGCCCAAAAAGACCGTCACCCATTGAATCGGCATCGGGGAAGGCTATCACAAGACGTAAAGAGGTGGTAACCGTACTCAGTTTGTACTGGGCTGAAGGATGATGACGCTGGACCTGGCGGTGGTCTCCTTCGCTACGCTAGCGGCACGTTTCATATTTCAATGCTCTTCGAAACGCCTCCAACAACGACACAGAGTCCTGCTGCTTTTCTATGGATTGGAACTTCAACAATTCCTCCAAGCGATTGGGATATGTTCAATTCGGTTGACGGCGTTATGTTGGCTGGCGTACCTTCCTCGGCAAGTCTTGTGAATCTGATTCTGTGAGTTTCTTCTGAAGGATGCGATTGCACTCCCGGCCCGGTCAGACCGGAACTGGTTCGGCCTTGCTTGGAAGACGGCAGGCTGGATCTTGCTGTTGGGTCTGATTCTGCATTACGTCCGTCGTGATGCTCTACATTACATTTTTCGGTACACGCCAGAAAGTTTCAAGAAATTCTGGCCTGAACGGTTTGTCATCCGAACGCATATAGCCGCCGCGATGGTCATGATTTTGTTAGGCCCACTGCAATTTTGGACGGGCTTCCGCAGGCGTTACATGACACTACACCGCTGGTCTGGCCGTGTCTTTCTCTTGACTGGAGCAGTGGCCGCCTGTTTAGTTCTGTATATGGGGCTGCATCCTCTGCTCGGCGGCGTAGTGTACGGCTTTGGCCTTTTTCTCAATGGGCTATTTTGGTTGGCCGCCGCCGCCATGGCTTACTATGCGATCCGCATCGGAAACGTTCAGGTGCATAAGGAATGGATGATTCGTACCTACGTTCTTACATGCGCGGGTCTCGTGGGCGTGCGCGTGATCTTCGACATGGATTTCCTGGGCCGCCGGATCGGCCCAGATGCGCTGAACGACTTAAGCACCTGGGCGAATTGGACAGTACCGCTAATGGTCACAGAGATTGCGCTCCAAATCCGCCGGCTCCAAAAGAACGCTCGACCGCGTCGGTAACGCTTACGAGGTTCCGCTGAGAGCGGTGAAGATACTAAAATTTCTGGACGCACCCGTGGTCGTAAAGTTTAGTCATGGATCTGACAGACGATGTCCTACCTGTGTTGATCGAGAAGCTGTCGGGAGCTAAAACAGAATGACCGGGTGAATGTTTTGTAGTTCAGCTCGAAGAGGCGAAGGCTAAGTGGCAGCGGCGAGTGAATGAACGGAAATCAGCCGCAATCTAAACAGAGCATCTGGCGAAAGATGTTTTGCCGAAAATCATTGAGAAGGTTCTCGGGGGCGCGGGTCGTCCTTCCACGGAGTAAGGAAGATGGCAAATTTTCGACTCTGGATGCACTCGGGGGGGAACAGGGAGTCGAGGCTAGGGTAATTCCAGCTCAAGCGAGTAGATCTCGTCGCTACTCACATCGCGGACGAAGAGAGCCGAACCGTCAGGAGTGAGGCCGCTCCAGGGAGGTAGCCAGCGGCGCAGATTTTTCGAATCAACAAACAATTCAGATCGGGTCTGTCCGACTTTGACCCGGCGATAAGCCGAGTTCTTTCCAGCGACATTGTAATAGACATAATTTCCGTCCCGCGACCACGCAGGAAAGAAGATGCCCTCGGGTTGATTGATCGAACCTGTCCATCTCTGAGTGGTGAAGTCGAAGAGCCAAAGTTTCTTGGAATCGGAGGAGAGGGCAGCCAGACGCTGCCCATCAGGGGACAAGCGTGGAGAATACAAGTTTTCTGAACCGGAAATCATGAAAACCTGCTTAGAATCGAGATCGAAAATCTGAATGCCGCCTTTCTCCGCGCCAGGGACAAACGGAGCGCGACCAAAGATGATTTTTGTTCCATCTAAAGACCAGTTTGCATCCACCTGATAATCCTTTTCCGAAAGCATTTCCTGTGGTGTTCCGCCCTGTGGCGATATTAGAAAAAGCTTCCAGGGCTGGCCCGCTTGTATATTACTGAATACGATCTGCGTACCGTCGGGAGACCAGTGGGGCAGCATAGCCGAAGTTGGTGGAAACGTGAGCTGGACACGTTCACTACCATCAGCGCGACTGCGCCACAGGCTGCGGTCGGGATAAGACACGTAAACGATCCACTTGCCGTCTCGTGAGAAGTCCAGTTCACCTGCCGAAATTCCGGAAAGAAATGGCAGGAACTGATGGGACTTACTGTCATAAACAACGAGTTCACCCCGCGGCACGTATCCGTCCGCGAATAGCTTCCTACCATCCGGGCTAGGGACTGCAAACGTAATAGACATAGGGCCACTGGTCAGCTGCAACGGCTTTGAGGAAGTGCTGTGAAACAGCCCCGCAGGCTCACGCAACGCCCAGAGATTTGCGTTCTCCCCGCCGCTGACGAAGAAGTAATAGCGGCCATCCGCACTCCAAACGCCGCAGCACTCTGAGGTTGGGGTGTTCCAAGCGGGAAGTAAGGAGTGAAGATTGGTCCCGTCAGCATGAACTTCCCAAAGCGATGGAGAGTTGGTCTGGGGCGTCCCGAGCGTGAATCGAAGGCGAGTACCGTCGGGAGAGAAGCGAATGGAATCTGCCGAGCCGGAAACGGTTATCAATTTTCGGACGTTCGTGCCATCCGCGTTAGTCAGGAAAATGTCAGACCCCTTGGCAAACGCGAGTTGCCGACCGTCGGGAGACCACACAGCCGCATGAGCGACAATATTCGAAAGATGACGGGGGCTTCCTGTAGGCAGGGGCAATATCCAAGCCTGCGCGTCCTTCTGCAACATTGCGTAATCCGCCACCAAGAGCTGCGAATGATCGGGAGAAACGTCAAACATCACAGTGCTGCTAAACGGCGTGGGAATGATCGACGTATCACCACCAGTGACCGATGCTTGAACCAGAAACTGCTTCGCTCCGGTGCTCTCCGTGATATATAGCCGGGAACCGTCGGTAAGGAGGTTGGTCTTCGAAACACCATCATGAGTGATCTGGACCGTGTTGAGTACTCTAGGGGGAGGAAGAGGCCGGCTGAACCAAGCAAATATCCCTGCAAAAGCGATGGCCAGCATGGCTATAGGAATTAGAATCTTCCAGAGCTTTCTGCCGCCAGCTGTGCGAAGTTCGGCGGCTGTCACAGCAGCTGATGAAGGCAGGGCAAAAGGGGGAACTGACCTCGATGTTGGCGCCCCTTGCTGTGACCCAGACGGCGCTGCATCTTGGGCTGCCGAGACGTTACCGGACCTTACCGCCACAGCATGCCCCGTATCCGTGTCCCGTTTCAGGCGGAGCAAGTCCGAACGCATCTCCGCTGCGCTCTGATAGCGAAGCTTGCGGTCTTTCTCTAGCGCCTTGCTGATGATGTCTTCCAATGGTGCCGGGACGTCGGGGTTCAATCGCACTGGTGATACGGGAGCCCGCTCTAGAATCGCGTTGAAAATTACGCCTGAGCTTTCCCCTCGAAAGGGTAGGAGGCCGGTGGCCATTTGATATAGAACAGCGCCGAACGAGAAAATGTCCGTACGTGCGTCCAAATCCTCGGCGCGAACCTGCTCGGGAGACATATAGGCCACGGTGCCAAGAGTTGCACCCGGACTGGTCAAGTGGTCGCTGTCCACTTCCATGGTGGCAAGTGTGTCCGCCTTGTCAGACACACCCTTCGCCGAAGTTACTTTGGCCAAACCGAAATCCAGAATCTTGGAGTGGCCGCGCTCTGTGACGAATATGTTGGCGGGCTTTATGTCACGGTGAACGATGCCCTTTACGTGCGCGGCTTCGAGAGCATCTGTGATCTCAATGGCCAGTTCGACGACTTGCTCTAACGGCAGAGGCTTGCCGGCGATGCAGTGCTTGAGCGTCTGGCCTTCCAAGAACTCCATGGCGATGAACGCCTGACCATCCTGCTCGCCAATGTCATAGATCGTGCAAATGTTGGAGTGATTCAATGCGGATGCGGCCTGCGCTTCGCGCTGAAAACGGGCGAGCGATTGAGGGTCTCGGGCAACTTCTTCGGGCAGGAACTTAAGTGCGACAAAACGATGAAGCCGTGTGTCCTCGGCCTTGTAAACCACACCCATGCCACCGCCACCAAGTTTTTCGAGGATCCGGTAGTGCGAGATGGCCTGCCCGAGAAGTGATTGGGAATCCGCCATTTGGCGCACATCTTAGGTCGCGGTCGGAGGCAAGTCAACGACACGAACGTAACTCTGCGGCTTCCGTCGAATCCATCAGTTTTCGTGGCGGTTTCTTTTTGAATGACTCAAACAGCTCGTGTCGTCTCTCCGATTGCGTGTAGTTCGGATTCTGGATTTTATCGTCAGCCAAGCGGAAGTTTATTTTATTGACAATTAATTAGCAGTGTGTTTATGCTCCGCCGACTTCTAGTCGTCCCCCAACAAATTGCGCTCTGTGAGGCCCCTGATGAAGTCAAGCCAAAGGGCCCGTCATCGTCCAGTTCACCTGCACGCAAAGGGGTGCTTCCGGAAGCTTACCCGGACCTGGTTCATTTCTCTGTTTGTTCTGATCGCTTTCGCCTGTGGCTGCGGCGGTGGAAGCCCTGGTTCGATTCCTCCCTCATCTAATCCTGTTCCCAGCATCGCTAGCCTTTCGCCCTCGTCAGCAACAGTGGGAGGCCAGGCACAAACACTCACAATTCAGGGGTCAAATTTTCTTTCCAATTCTACTGTAACGTACAACGGCCAGCCGCATACGCCAACGTTCATGAGTTCGATGCAGCTGAACATTTCGCTTAGCGCAAGCGATCAGGCGACAGGCGGAAATTACGCCATTATTGTAAGCAACCCCGCTCCTGGCGGCGGGCAGTCCAACTCTGCCAATTTTACGGTGAACAACCCTCAGCCCTCAGTGGCCTCCGTCTCACCTTCCGTCCTAGCAGCCGGTTCTCCCGACACAACAATTACAGTCGCTGGCGCGAACTTCGTTGAGAAGTCCACCGTGAGTCTGAACGGTACGGCACTGGTAACTACGTTCGTTTCATCTAGTCAGTTAACTGCGACCATTCCGGCGGGCAGTTTGACTAACAAAGGCGTGAGCCAAATCACAGTGAAGTCACCATTGCCAGGAGGAGGTACCACGACCGCGCAGACACTAAATGTAACTGAGATTGGAAAGCTTGTCATTATGGCTACTCCTATAAACAGTCAGGGGAATGGGTCATGGCAGATCGCGGTTGCAGCCGTCGACTCCAGCGGCACCGCTGTACCCGGTTTGGCTGTTACTTTAAATACGAGCGCTGGTACAGTTAGCCCGGGTCAGGGGATCACTGATTCATCTGGTACTTTTGGGGCCTCTGTCTCGCCACCGGCATCCTACTTAGGCCAGGCTATCGCGGTAAGCGCTACCGCAGGGAGCCAAACAGCGGCGATTAATATTGCCTTCGTTTCTTCTGTTTTTAACCCTTCTAGTCCAACCGCTGTTTCAGGCATTCGCCACGCGCAAGACTCATCCGCCACTACTACAACGCTGAACTCGCCATTCTTGTTCGGAGTCAGCGGCCCTCCCGGTTCTAATAATCCGTTTAATCTGAATCCAGATCTCTGTTACAGCAACGTCGATCTCGCTACGACAGTTCCAACGAATTGCCAATTCATTTACTCGAAACAAGGTGTTGTAAAGAGTGTTCGCAATATCACAAATACAGTCTGTGCGGCTTTGGACGTCGGCGGTGGATTAGCTTGCATTGGGATAACTGTCACGGTCGCCTCCTGTGTTTTTGCTCCGACTGGCGTGGGCGCAATCATATGCGCAGGCGGCCTGGCGCATAGCGGCCTACTGAGCGAACTCTGCTTCGCTTTCCTCGGCAAGAAGTTAGCGGAAGCTCTCTTGAAAAACCAAAGAGATGTGGCCGCAGTCGATGTAATCGGTGTCGAGCCGAATCCTCCTAGTCTCACCAATGGGATTGGTTTGATCTGTGATGCTGTGGACGTTGCCAGCATTGGCAACGGAACTGGCTCTTCTGGAACTCGGATTAACGTGTTCCCGCCGAAATCAACTTCATTGTTGGGGAGCACTGTAAACTTCGCGGCAGCAGTGATTAATAACAGCAACACAAATGTGAGTTGGTCTGTGAATGGCGTGACAGGCGGTTCTGGGCCCTTCGGTATAGTCGATAGCAATGGTGTATATACAGCGCCCCCCGCTCTACCCGCATTCCCTTGGATAACTGTACGAGCCACAAGCGTGGCCGATCCCACGGCCAGTGCCCCCGCTGTGGTGTACGTCGTGGCAAATTCGCTGGGAACGATCATCACCGTGGCAGGCAACGGTACGCCAGGTTATCTGGGGGATGGTGGGCCAGCTATTAGCGCTGAGTTGTTTGTTCCCTCAGGTATCGCGTTTGATGGTGGTGGAAATATGTTCATAGCAGACTCCAGGAATAACGTGATTCGCAGGGTCGATGCGGGAACGGGTGTGATCACGACGATAGCAGGCAATGGGACCGCTGGTTACTCTGGTGACGGTGGGCTCGCTAGCAGGGCTCAGTTGAACGGACCAACTCACGTAGCATTCGACCGGACCGTGAATCTCTACATAACGGATGGCAATAACAACCGCATTCGAAGGGTGAACGCGGTCACGGGCGTGATTACGACAGTCGCAGGGAACGGCACGGCGGGCTTTTCAGGCGATGGTGGGCCAGCCACGAGTGCTGCACTAAAC
>Ga0209011_1000440_pt1 | contig 15951 bp, 22 predicted proteins | sample BlaSpr_A8_OM1_M3_FD_187986 | JGI IMG/M metagenome (GOLD analysis project Ga0209011, IMG submission 187986) | Forest soil microbial communities from Thunder Bay, Ontario, Canada - Black Spruce, Ontario site 2_A8_OM1_M3 (SPAdes) (version 2) | ecosystem: Environmental > Terrestrial > Soil > Boreal... | reverse complement strand
GAGCGTCTTGCGCAGCCCGTCGATCAGCTGGCGCATATCCCCCTCGTGCAGCTCGTCGAGGTGCTTCCGTCCGAAGTGAGGGCGCAGGTACTTGTCAAGGCGCGCCCTGTCGCTCTTCCAGGCCCGGCGCATCGGCTTGCCGTCCGCGTCGGGCGCCTTGCGCCGCTCTATGAAGGCGTCCGCGGCAGCATCGAAGGTCGGGACAGACGGCGCCGCCTCCGTAGTGATCGCGTACTTCCTGGAGAGCTTCTTCTTCTGGAGACCGCCCTCGATCTGCGCCAGCGTGGACTTGGCGAGCTGCTTGTCCGCTCCGATGCGCTGGAAACAGTTCCGCCCGCGATCAGACCACTTGATCCAGTAGTTCGGCAGACCCTTCGAGCCTCTGTTGTAGACGCAGCCCATGACTTCACCCCTTCTTCCCGGCCTCTGCCCGGAGTAGTCGGCGGAGCACTTCGCTCCTGGAGCACTTCGCCTGTTTCGCCAATCGTGTGAGTGCGCGCACGTCTTCATCGGAGAGCCGCATGATCAGCACGCGCGGCTTCGGGTCTGTGGTGGGGCGCGCCATCGGATGTTATGTATATACGGAACAGAGAGAGGCGTCAAGTTGAGTTTTTCTCTTCGAGCCTTCCTCGGCTACCGTGACCCGGCGTTCTACACACACCGGCAAAAGTCCCGATCGACGGTTTCCGAACGCGACTTTTGCCAGTGCCGTCGTCGTGGTGGTCTCGCCCTCGCAGCAGGAGATCGCGGGCGCGGGGGCGGGTCAGGGCGTTCGAGCTTCTCGAGGTCCGCGAGCGGTATGATCACAGCGACGGCCACTCCACGGCGGGTGATGACGACCCGCGCTGCATCTTGGCGAGTCATGTAGCTCATGAGCTCGGAGAATCGACGCGAGGCCGTTCGCGCCTTCAAGTGTTGTCTCTCTCGCTTGTCAGACATCGCCAGGTTTCACCTATTCCCCGAAGTTCCAAAACCCGCCTGAGGATCGCTAGCGCCAGCCAATGGTAGTTGGGAGGTCTTGGAAGAGAAAATATGGCGGCGGGGGTTGGTGCAGTCTTTCCCTATGGTTAGCTGCATCATGGCGTTCACTCCTCGCTCTTGGCGGCAAGCTGCGCCACTCTCTCCTGGCTCCGACGCCGCGCGGCCGCGTAGGCGTCCAGGTCCACGTGGCTGAAGACCAGCCGTCCGCCGATCTTGTGGGAGGGCAACGCGATACTCGCTGCCAGCTTGTAAATGGTGCCAGGTCGCAGCCCGAGACGCCGAGCCGCTGCCTCCACGCCCACCAGGTCCGCAGCCTGAGGTTGTACGCCTTGCCGCAGCTCAGCCAAGACGCGGGGCAGTTCCTCCCGGAGCGCCTGCCGAACGGCTTCCCGCATCTCGTCTTGAAGCGCGCTCATGGCGTCGTCCCCATCGCCGACTCTCCTATAGAGTCGAGTCGGCGGTCGGTGATGGGCTCCGACTCACGCCGACTATCGCCGACTAGTCGGCCATTTTTCACTCTGTAGACGCCTCCAGTCTTGCCTGATCGCCGACTAACGATTCCGTCACCGACTCCCTGCTTGATCGCCGACCGGACCTTTTCAGCACTTCCGCCGGCCGCATCCCGCAGGTCATCCACCGTGATCACCTCCGGCTCGTAAGGGATGAATGGCAGCAGTCGCGCGATCTCGGCGCTGTTCTGTGCATCGGGCGCCAGGAACATCAGCGGACCTCCGGCGAGATCCACCACGGCCATGAGGCGCCCGAACGGCTCGCCCATGCGGCTGTCTGGATTCTCGACATAGAAGCGGACCTCTCCGGGTCGGCGCTCGTTCTGGGGAACAGCCTTCAGGGAGATGATGGTGTCCGCGGCGCCGACGAACACACCGGAGCCCCGCGCGTCGGCTGACTGCGCCTCGGCGGTGCTGGACTTCACCCACGAGTCCCCCTTGCGCGTGTGGTGGACGAGCACCACGGCGCAGCCGGTTTCGGAAATGATGTGCTGTACAGCTTGGACGACGGCCCGCATCGAGGATTGTTCGTTCTCATCCCCGCTGTGGAGCTGGACCAGCGGATCGAGGATGAGCAGCGCAGCGCCTTTCGCCTTCACGGCCGCGATGAGCCTGTTCACATCCGCCGCGTTGTCCAGGCGGAAGCCCTCGCGCCAGGCGATGTGCAGGTTCTTCGGGTACAGCGACGGGTCTGAACCAAGGAAGGGGGTAAGTCGCTGGCGAAGCACCTCGCGCGTGCCTTCCTCTTCCACGAACAGGACCGGCATGCCCTTCGCCGCGGTATCAGCCGCCAACCATCCGCAAAAGAATGTCTTTCCGCCCTTTGGCGCGGCGATGACGAATACGAAGCCGCCCCTTGGAACGAAACGCTCGCACACATACTCGATGCTATCAGCACAGCTCGCGATGAAATCGCCCACGGTGACGAAAGCGGTCTCATGTTGGCGCGACTCGCCGGCCAGCGCATCGAAACGCTTGCGCGCTTCCGCAAGGTAGTCATCAGCGCTGCCGTGCTGCTCGTAGCCGAGATGGGCAATGCTCTGCGCTGTTTCGATCATCCGCCGGGCCCGCGCCTTGTTGCGGATCTCCTTCGCGTAGAAAGTGAGGTTCGCCGCGACTGGAGTGATCTTGTCGAGCAGATCGACAAACTCTTCTCCGCCGATCGCCTCGAGCGCGCCCATCGCGGTCAGCTCGCTTTTGACAGTGACACGATCGATCGGCTCGCCGAGCAGAGCCAGCCGTGTCATCGCCTCGAAGACCTTGCGGTGGCCTTCCCGGTAGAAGTCCTCGGCCTTGACGACCTCCAGGACGTCGGCGAAGGCTTGGCTGTCGAGCAGGACTCCGCCCAACAGGCTGCGCTCCGCATCGAGGTTGTGGGGAGGCACTCGGCCTGCGCGGGGCAGGGCGATCAGGTGATTTTCTCTTGCGGCAGGGGTGGCGGCGCTCAAAGGTCGTTTTCCTTTTCCGTGTCGTTCCATGGCTTCGGGTTGCGAACCGGCCGGCGAACCCGGCGTCGACGGCGAATCGCGGCGGCCTTTGCCCCAGCGATTGCGTGCGCGATTTCACTCGGAAGGTCATTGGAGCTGGCGGCCTGGTCCTTCGGCTCGTCCGTACTCACCAGATGATGCTTATCTATTATTTGTCTCATACATATTATATCGCCTCAGGACGCATGAGGGCATCCGCCAGACTCGCCACGCAGTGAGTCTGGCGCTTCTCGCCTCTATGGCGAGGGGCTATCTTTTGTGGAGAGCTGCTAGTCCGGGAGAGAGCTGGAACTCAGCGCCGGCGAGCGCGGAACCAGAACCGAAACCCGTCCGACGCTAGAACATCGCCGCCGCCAAGTGGCTCCTTGCGGGGCTGCTTGCGAAAGCGGTTCCGCTTCTTATTGGACGCCTTCATTCCTAGTTGGCGGTACAGGCCGCTTTTTTCGATGAGCTGCGGCAGATCCCGGAGAGCCTTAATGCGGCCGGGGCCGCCATGCGAGGCTGACTTCTGTGAGCTATTGCCGTGATCGGTCGCTACTTCGCGCCACCACAGTTTCCATCCAGCCCCGACCCGAACCAACCCGAGGTGCAGATCCACCGAAACAGGAACGTCTTTCGTATCTGTGGGGTCTACTTCGACGGATATTGCGACGCCGCGGCGCGCCGCATTCCAGAAGTGTGGTGGAACGCACGGCGTGTCTGAGCTGAGTTCTTTGGAAATCGTCGAGAGATCCAAAAACAACATGGGGGGCAATAACAGGGGGCATTCGACAGGAGGGCGAAAACCTGTTTCTTCGTCTTCCTCTGGCCGCTCCAGCGTTTCTTCGGTCTCCTCGGGCCGCTCTTCGTCGGGGTCAGGCTCAACGGCGTGTTCATCGTCCCCCCTTGCGGCGATCTGCTTCAGCCCATCCGTGGCGTCCCCATCATCCCCCTCGTGCAGCTCGAATGATGTTTCTTCTTCGTCGGGTTCGTCGGCGTCTATGCCGGCGCCCGCGCCCGCCGCCCTTTTCGCGGGCGACTGTTTTGCCTCAGCGACGAGCTTGAGGATCTTGTATGCCAAGTCCGGCTCCCACTGCCGGGACGGCTCCGACGACGACAACTGGTCCGTCTCGTCGAGCGACGTCCACGACCACGATGGCGTGACGCCGGACATTCCAGGAGACCCGAACTCCATCTCCGCGAATAACTCGTAGCCTTTTTCGCTGAATGCGAAAGTCCCGAAACGCGTGGCGGAAGAGAGCCCCGAGGGCGAGTATCCTTTCGGCGTCGGTTCTTTCTCGCGCGGGCGCAGCTCGCGGTCAGGTCGGGCGCGGCGCCAAAGTCGGATGCGTGTCGATTCAAGGATTGGGCGGGCGAAGTACAGCAGTGCCAGCGCCAAGCCGGAATCCGACCTGGTTTCGTCAGCACTCCAGCCCAACCTCGTCAACCACTTCAGTTGGCCTTCGGGCGGGTCGCGATAAGCTACAAGCGGTTTCCCACGCTCCTCACGCCTACCGATGGCCTCGAGCGTGTCGGCGAGCCACTCGTTGGTTAGATCCGCCCAAGCGGTGCCGGACTCCTTGTACCCCCGGAGATTCAGATTGAAGCGGTTCCGACCCCGCCATCGATAGAGAAGGCTGACCTGGGTGTCCGTGAGCTTCATGCGCCTTGCCACTTCCAGCCGTTTGCCGCGAGGCTCTTGATCATGGCGGCAATTCTCTTGTGCCGCGCCTCGATGACCTCCGCTCTGGTTTTCTTGCCTGTCGTCGTTGGCGGGTAGGCGAGGAGACTGACCAGGGCCACCTCTCCGATGGTTGCCTTCCCCTTCTTCGACGGGAAGCGCCGAAAGAAGTCCCGAACGAGATCTCGTGTCTGGTAATCACTTCGTTCGGCTGGCACCGAAAGCCAGCACCATCCTGGATAGTCGAGCGCGGCACGAAGCGGATGCTGCAGCGCGTTCGACCTCATGAATGAGGTCCAGTGTCCTACCGGGCCGTCGCTCTCTGCGCCGAGCTTGACGGCCTCCGACATGACGCGGTGAAGCCTGCGGAGCACCTTGCACGCTCGCTGTTCCGCTTCTCGTGTCCGCTCGTTGGGATTTACCTTTTCCTCCGGCCGCCCATCGGTCCCACCGCCGACCGTGAAGTCGCCCCGGACGTACTCCGCGAACTCCGTCCGGTCCCCGATGCCGCTGCACTCCTTCCAGCAGGAGATCTTCTTCCAGCAGTAGGTCAGTACGTCATCGACGGAGGGAGGCTTTTTCGGCGTTCTAAAGATTTCGAGCGCGCGCGCCGCGAGGAAGTCGGAAACCCGCCCGTTAGCGTCAGGCGGCGGGCGGGTTTCGAGCTCCAAGCGCCCGACCGTGATTCTGATTTGCTTGTCAGTGGCACCCTTCGGACGTAGCGCCGTGATGACATGTTGTGTCTCAGCAAACGTGAGCCTCACGCCCGCCCCGCGCGCCGTCGCTGCTTCATTCCCTTGCTCATCGTTCCTTGCGCTCCGTCGGCGCCGTCATCACTTGCTCTGCTAGATGGACTTCACTGCGTGGAGGATGCGCACGACGTCGATGGTTAGTTCCAACTGCCGTTCTATTTCGTCCACCCGATCGGCAGGCGCCTCGATGATCAGCGCGATCGTGTAGCCGTCGTCGGGATACGAGGCGAAGGCGAGTTCGCGGATGCCGTGCTCAGCCATCCATGCCCTGAATGCTGCAATCTCACGCGCACGCTGGCCGCGTGGCCGGGTGGCTAGGTCGTATGGTGCAGGCCCATCGTCGGCGTACGGGTGGTTGTTGTAATAGCAGAGCGCGACGACGCGGCCCGTCTTCTGGTCATCGATCCGCCATAGGCCGCGATGAGACTCGAAAGCGTCTTCATGCGCCGATTCTGCCATTTCAAGAGCCGACTCGCTCCAGTCGTACGGGAGAACCCTTATACCGTCTTGCTTCTGCCTACGAGGCATTAGTCGCCTTCTTCTTGCCCAGCGCGCGCAGTCGGGAAGCCGCTTTCTGCGCTTGGAGGTAATGCTTACGGCGCTTCCCGGGGCCCCCAAGCAGCAGCGCGGCATGGCCGTTAGTTCGGCGGGGTGGCTTCAGCCGTGAAACCGAGCGGTCGAGGAAATTCGAGAGCAGCTCGACTTGCTCCCGGTTGAGCACGAACAGAACATTTTTGCCCTTTCCTGTCACCCTGAAGCCAATCGCCCGTTTCGAGTCGGTTCGACCGACGCTGACCTCCACGGGGGAATCGCGGTCGCCTTGAAAAGGAGCCAGCAAAGCTCCATCTCCGAGCCAGAGCCAGAGACTGACGGACTGCTCTGTAGCCGATTCCTCGCTCACCGTCGGTGTTCCCAAATGTGTTTCTCCTCCTTCAGTCTGTGTACGGAAACGACATCGCCAGTGCAAGATGCCAGAGGGGTCTGACATGAGCGCGGAACATGCGGCCCTGTGTAGCAACCAGGAGGGGTCCGATCAACACGCCCCCTATAACGGTCTGCTTCTTTGCCGCCGGGTAGTAGCGCACCATCACGGGGCATGGTCGCCTCTTGTCGGGAAGCCGCACGGCCGTTCGTGTACAACCTTGGTTGTTGTGTGGCAGCTGCCAACCAACTTGGGAGCAGCTCCCAAGTTACCAAACATGGGAACTACGAGATCTCGGAGTACAGTTTCACTCTGTGGCGCGCGATCTTTTGTTCCCGAACGGGAACAAAAAGATGCGGATCTGCGCATCTCAACGCACTGGCAGTGGAAAGCGTTTGAGTGGACCTCCGTTGTAAAACCTGGGTTTTGTGGCCCTTCCGTAGGCCCTCCTCCAACGCTGGCGAGTGGCAGTTGCCACTCGCCAGGTGCGAGCCGTTGTGCCCGAATGGGCACATTCATTTCGTGGCCTCGGCGCGGGCGGCTCGACGCTCACTGAACACGATCAGGTCTGCCTTGGGACGCACGTCGGCGCTGCATTCCGCCAGGGTCTCCTCGAGCCATTCCACCTCGTGTGTCGCCCAGCAAAATTCGTTCAGATACCGCGAGCCGCGCTCGGCAAGCGGTTCATCGAGTCCGCGCTTAACCGCCGCGCGCAGCCACTCCAACGCATCGGCCTTCGCCTTGGCGAGCCGCGACCGCTGCTCATCGAGTCGCTTCACTAGAAAGACGATCTTGCGAGGAGTTGCGAGGCGACCATCTGGCCGGCTCGATCCGGTATCGGGATCGGCGATGCTGAGCGGGATGGGCAGGCCAGCCAGGCGGAAGGCTGCCCCGAAGAGCATGCGGCGAGTTTCCTCCTCCATCTCGTCCGCGAGCTGCGCGATCATGCGAGCCTCATCGCTCATATGCTTCATGGGTTCCTCCCCGAAAAGGGGCGCGATCCCATCTTCTCCCGGCCTCCGTGCGCGCCCGTTTCCGCGGGGCCGAAGTTGGGCCGTCTCTACTTCAGCAACCCGTGCCTCTTCAGCCCCTCGACGAGAAGGATCCGGATTGCCTCAGTCCGGCTCGTCGGCATCGCGTCGGCCGCGTCCCGCTGTGCCGCGTAGCGGTCGACCAGCTCCACGAGCTCGGCCGGAACGATGACATGCATCCGGTAGAGGCTGCCCTTCTTGGGCGTCTTTCGCGGTCTTGCCACGACCGGGGATGCTACCTGCGTCACGGCGTCACCTCCAATCCACCTTGAAAACACATTCAGGGTGTATACTCCCAGAAACGGCCGGCACGCAAGCCGGCGGGAGGTCGCCATGCGCCACACTGCGAGTGCGGATCTGGGGGTACCTGGAGTACGTCCGGGATCCTTTCCGTCGCTCTCCGCGAGGATACGGCCCTCTGGGATCGCGTTCGCGGTGCTGATGGGGGCGCTGGCGGCCTTATCGAGCGCAGCGCGCGCGGAGGATGCCGTGTCACTCCCGAGGGCGGTCCCTGCGGCCTTCTTCGAGTGGAACCAGCCGACAGCCGGCGAGATCGTTTTGCTCGGAGTTGCCGAGGCGCTGATCATCGTGGACGTGCTGCAGACGCTCGACTGGGACCGACAGGGTCAGCCGGGCGCGGAGATCAACCCATTCCTCGGCCGGCATCCATCGCGGGCGAAGATCATCCTGATGGGCGGCGTCCTGCCCGGGTTGCTCCTCGCCGCGGCGTGGTACGCACTGCCGTCCGGCTGGCGAGCGGGTTTGCCGATCGGCGTCGGTATCGCGGAGAGTGGCGTGGTGGTGGCGAACCACCTCGACGGTCTGCGAGTCCGGTTCTAGGTGAGCGGGGAACTGAAGCCCGTCCAAATCGGGATGCTGGTTGTACCGCCAATGACCATTGTTCCGAGCGGGCCGATGCAGATGCTGCATGCGTTGTATGTCCCGGTCGCGACGCCAGACTCGCGTCGTGCCTTCCATGTAACGCCGTTGTCGATGCTCGAGTAAACCAGCGGGGCGCGTCCCAGGCTCTGCCCAGCGGCGACAAGCCATTGTCGCCCGGTATGAACTGCCTGCGGCCCACCCGGGGCCAGCACGCCGCCCTGGCCGGCGCCGGGGAGAGCGCCACGCAAGGTCCAGTTGATGCCGTCGGGAGAAGTCCACGTCTGCCCGGATGCTCCGAGAGAGCTCGACGCGATCATCATCGCCAGCGATGCCGTAGGCGACCAGACCACGCATTGCGCATTGATCGTTCCGGGCGTCGGCACCGTGCGACTCGTCCAGGTGATGCCGTCGGGTGAAGTGAAAATCTCCGGCGCATTGGAGACAGTGCCGTAGCCGCAAGCGATGAACAAGGCCAGAGACGGCGCCCACGTCACGCTCGTCAGCTGGTCAGTCGCCGCGCCGACGGTGCGACTCGTCCAGGTGATGCCGTCGGGTGAAGTGATCGCCCCGCCGGCTCCGGGACCGCCACCGACAACGCACCAGAGTGCGAGACTTGGGCTGTAGGCGATTCCACCGCCATTCGCGGTGAACGTCACGCCGCTTGTGCGCAAGGTCCAGGTGATGCCGTCCGGGGACGTTTGCAGGTTTTGACCGGAAGCGCCGATGCTGGCGACGAGGGCGAGGGTGCCAACGTTGTTGATGCCGGCAGCGATGGCTTGAATGGTCGTGCCTACTCCGGTGCGGCTCGTCCAGGTGATGCCGTCCGGGGACGTTTGTATGGCCGGCGGTGCGACCGCGGTGTCGCCAACTGCAATGAAATTAGGAAACGTAGGAGCGGAGGCACCAGCCGGAATAGCGGCGACCGATCGCATGATGGTCGCGACCGCGCTCGTCTGCTTGACCCAACTCGACGCGATGGCGGCTTGCAACTGCTCGTAGATCATCTCCGAGAAGTCGGCGGTCGGCTGAAAAGCTTGGTTGACCGAGGCCGCATTGTCAGGGTCGCCGTCCGTCGGGATGGTGATTGTGAGTGACCCCTGCGCTGGGAGGGCGGGGTTTCCTATGTACGGGGCCGACATCTTTCAGTTCTCCTCGTGGAATGTGACTTTGGCTTGGCTGGTGCCGGCGTTCACGAACTCTTCCGAATACACCCACTCTCGAGCCGCCACGGCGGGGACGACGTCGCCCATCGGGCAGGCGAAACAAGCCGATGAGCCGGGCGGGAACATGTCATCGAGGTGCGCGAGTCGCACGAGCCGACGCCGCGAGAAGCGAACATCGGCCTCGGTGACGTTCAGGACCGCAGCCTTGAGCTGCGCGATCGCCGAGTGCTCCTCGCACGCAAGCAGCACGCTGTGCACTCGGCCGTCGATCTCTGTTCCCCATACCTGTAGTTTCGTTTCCATTCTCACGCGACCTCGCGCGGGACTGCGCCATTCTTCTGGATCTGTTCTTTGATCCAAGCGAGCTTCTCTGCGCCCCAGCCGGCCTTTGCGGCAGCCGCGATCTGCTCCGCGCTCAGCACGCGGTCGGTCGAGGGGGCATTGTCAGAAGACCTCGAGATGATCGTGCCCTTGTCCTGCAGGGCGTCGAACTTCCCGGCCTTGGCGCGCAGCTCTTGGATGGCCAAGAGCGCCTCGCGCTCGCCGGCGGGGCTGTGGAGACCGAGCGCTTTTAACAGTTTTTTGACCTTCACCTTGTTCTCCTTGAAGAGGTCTTGCGACAGTGCCGGATCGAAACCGGCGAGTAGTCTTGCGGGGGCGTTTCGATACTGGCGAATCAGAGGGGAGGCGCTTGCCACGGCACGCATTCCAGCGCGGGCGTCGTCGATCTGGGCGTCGTCTTTAATCACCTTATCGGCCAGCCCAAGATCAACCGATTCTTTCGCGGTCAGCCAAACTTCTTTGGCGAGCATTTTTCGGATAGTCGACTGGCTCTGTCCAGATCGCGAGGAATAGATCTGGGTCATGCTGGCGTTTATTTTTTCCAAACGGTCAGCCGTGTCGCGCATCTCATCGGCCGTCCCGGATGTGCGGCTGGAAGCTTCGTGCAGCATGAGCATTGACGACTTGCCCATTAGGATTGTCGTGCCGGCCATACAAATAAGGCTACCGGCACTCGCGGCAATTCCGTCCACGGTGACGATCTTTTGAGTCGCAGAGTGGCGCTTAATCAAGTTGTAGATCGAAAATCCCTCGAACACATCTCCGCCGTAACTCGAGATCGCAATATTGAGCGTCTTCGCGCCCGCGCATTCTGCCAGCGCGGCGGCAACGTCCTTGGCGGTGATACCATCATCGAAGAGACTTCCGCCGATGTCACCGTACAGCGAAATGGTAGCAGTGTCGCCGCTTGTCTTCGCCATTACTCTGGGCTGATTCACCGGACCTCCATGCCGAGCTGCTTGGCTCTCTCGACGGCGCTCGCCATCGCGACCGCGACCCGCGGGACTTCGTTCGCGTGGAGTAACGTGCCGCCGTTCAACCAAGGTCGCGCGAGGCGCCAGTCCTCACCTTCCTTGAATGGATCCCGGACCCACAAAACAACGCTGAAGAGCGGGCGAGACTTCCCCGGCAACCTGATGATCGACACGCGCAGTTGCGCGCCACTGTTTCGCTCGATCACACTTACGAGAACCTCCTCCGCTTTCGAGGACTGTTCCGCTGTCTGTTGAATCGTCATTGCGCCATCCCTTCGGTCGCGATGCGCGTCAATGCGCCCCGCAACCGTTGCTGTTGTTCCTGTTCGCCATCGTGAAGACTGCATCCAGTCCAGCCGACTGTGGTCAGGTGATGGCGCAGCTTTTCCAGGAGGGCGGTATCGCGCACTTGCTCCACCCTGCAGCCAGGTCGCAGCGAAGTCATGATCGACGCAGCCTGAGAGGTTCTATCGAGGAGCCTCTCGCGGCAGGATTCGCACACGGCGTCCACCGTGACTATGGCCTCGCCGTGCTTGACGGCTACGAACTGCGGTTCGCGAATCTTCTTCATTTCCTTCTCTCCTTCTTTCATGTGCCGGTGCTCGTAGTGCTGGGATCTGCGACCGGCGCCCGGCGGGCAATGGAGGCTGGGGCAGAAAAATCGCCGTTGGTACCCCTCGTGACGTCAACCGTATCGTTGAGCGGCGCGGCGCCATGTTCGATCGTCTGGTAGAGTTCCTCAACGTCGATCACGCACTCCATGATCTGCGGCCCGGCTGGGCGGGGAACACGAAAATCCACGACGTACACATCGGTTACGCCGATGAGAGCGAACGCCGGATGGTGAACGGAAAAAGCGTGGGTACGCGAGAGCGGCACAGGCGGTGCCGGCGGAGGTGTCATTGTCACCGGGTTGTTGGTCATGTTGGGGACCTGGTTCGGGAACAGTTGGCTGTTCGGGCCTGCGGTGATGTTGGCATTAGCGATAGTTGGGTTCAGTGTGAGCGGCCTGCTCGGTTTAGGCATGAGCAGCTGATAGAGCTTCCCCAACTGCACGAGTTGTGACCAGGTCCAGATCGTGATCGTGATCGTGAACTGCGCCGGGAGGAGGCCCCCATCGGTTATGGGCATGCCAGAAGCCCCGAACATTTCTTTGTGGTCGATGCGGCGGCGCCGGCCGCCATCGACGCGGCAGATGCCGGGAGCACGGATGCCGGCGATCACGATCGTCTCCCACTGAGAGAGTTCAGCCGGCCACGGCACCTGCCACCCATCCAGGGCGGGGTGAGACCAGATACCCGGCGCCGTCGTCCTGCTGCTGGACGTCACGCCGGTTTGCGGATCGCGCGTTGAGACTTCTGAGTAAGCTGCCTGGTCCCAGAATGGAATCTCGCTCATTTGGAATCTCTCTCAGACGGTGTAGACGCCGAACCATCTGGCATCGGCTGTCTGGCCGGCGGCGGAAACGATGTACCAAGTCGAAGCCCAGTTGCCGGCGCCCTCGAAGCCCTGCACCACGCCGGCAGGGATCTCGAAGCCGGTCAGCGAGCTGACGTTCGACTTGGGCAGCACCCAGACTGAATTCGAGGGGGAAGCGTTGCGGATCGTGACGCTCGTCATGGCGCCGCCCCCGATCTGTTGTGGCGTCGAGTTGACGGCGATAGCGCCCCCATCTATTGCTTGTGGCATCTCATTTTCCTTTCAGTTCGCCCGCGACTTGCGCGCGAGGGCCCGCGCCTCGGCGGCCGCCTTCGTTTCGGTGAAAGCTTTCGCGACCTGATCGGCGTTCCAGCCCATGGTGCGTGCGGCGGCAAGCTGGGCCGGCGTCGGTGCTTCCCCGACGCTCTCAGGTTTCGCGGCGTCGGCCGCGAACTGGGCGCCGGCCGCGAGCTGCTCGGCGGTCCAACCATTGGCGGCGGCGGCCTGGATCTCGGCGCCGGTCGCGGCCGGCGCCCCGGTCGGCGAGACGAGATGGCGACCGAGTCGCCTGGCGATGTCGATCTGGGCAGGCGTCGGCTGCACCGGCTCCGGCGCTGCGGCGGCGACGCGCCTCGACGTGGCGCGCGAAGTTGGCATCGCTGGGATCAGCGTCGGTTGCGGCAAGGGTGGCGTGTTCTTCAGTGGGCCACCAGGGGGTTGCAGGTCATTCCCCAGCCTCAAGAGCTCGGCCGCGAGGCGCTGTCCTTCTTGGTATTTACCCAAAAGGCCGACATTCTGAGGGTCGCATCCCTGGATCAGGCCGGCGAACCAATCCCACAGGTCCTGCGCTCGCTGCATGCCGTCGGGGATGCTGGTGACAGCCTTGGCGAGGACCAATGAAAAGCCGTGCTTGCCCGCGAACTTCTCGCCATCCGCGATCGAGCGCGTTGCTTTCTCCTGCTTCTTCGCGAACAGCCTTTCCTGCTTTCTCGTCATCATTTTTCGCTCCGGGGGTGCTCAGGGAATTTGTTAGCGGCGGCGAGTGCGACAGCCATTACATCGGGGTGCGCGAGGGGACGCGGCGGCTCGAGTGTGACCGGAGCCTCTTTGCTGGCCTCTGCGGCTGAGTCGGTTGCCTTCTGTCGCTCGAGGTGCCGCGCAAAGGCTTCGCGGCAAGCCTTCCAGAACTCTGGCGAGCTGGGATCGCTTCCGGCGAGACGCCAGGGAAAAAGAACCGTGAAGTAGTCGGCCGCAACGCTGGCGGCCTCCATGTATTGCCGCCAGTATTCGCGCTGGTGCGGAAACCGCGCCTCGCGCTGCAGCCGCTCAATCGACCGCGAGTGCAGTTGTTCCCATGCAGCGCTGTACTCCCCGTGCCACTGAGAGACTTTCGCCACGACTGGCTCGATCTGACGAACCAGCTCCGTCGTCAGTTCCTCCGCCCCGCGCTGCAGCCGGGCCAGCACCAGGTCCAACTCGGCTTTCTTGACCAGCGCCTCAAGCTCTGCCGCATCGGGGAGGGCGGCTAGCGCTCTTTCGTTCTCAGTGAGCCGCTCATTCAGCACCGGCCCCCTGTCTTTCTCTTCGGCTCGCTCTCGGAGGGTCTTTTTGAATTCGCTGGAATCGGGATCCAGCTCAAGCAACCGACGCCCGAGGCCCTCCACCTTCTGGCCACCGAACTCGATGCGCTTGCGCCAGTCGGCGATAGCCGCTGTGAGATAAACCCTTTTGGCCTCGACGCGGCGCGCGTTGAACTCGGCGGCGGCGCGTGCTTCCTCGAGCGGGTCTTCTGCGTGTACGGCGGGTTCGATGTTCTCCACTTTCATCATTTCGCGTTCTCCTTGTTTGAGTTTGCTGCATAGGCGCTCTCGAGCGCCGCTAGGTATTCGATCGAAACCATCGCGGCCGCCGGGTGTCCCCGCGAGGTGAGCACGAACCCCTCGCGGCCGTAGCGCACACGTCCGACGAGCTCGGATATACGAGCCTGCGCCTTGCTGATCGACACATGCGTCATTTCAGTTACCTCGGACATATTGTTGGGCTCCTACATATAGAATCGCCGGAGAGCGAACACCGGCGAGCGGAAGACTTGCCTTCTGGCGAGTCTGGTGGTTTGTGACTGGCTTTGTTGGGATGGGGGTGAACGATGCTGGAGACCTACGGGATGGAGATCTACAGGGTTCGGCGCGTTCGGGACGTGGACGACAGGGTTGGGGGCGTGGACGATCCTGGCGAATGCTTTCGGACCCGCGGCAGGAAACCTGGCGAGGCCTTAAAAGCCTTCGCGATAGTGAGACGTCTGAAGGCTTCAGTTCCCGTTAAGATGCATCGGTTGGCGCATGACGGATGGGAACTGGAGGCCGCCTACGCGCTGACCGAGCCGTCGCCGGATCTTACCAAGGAGCCGCCCGCGGGGCTGCTGACCCCTGAGGAGGTAGCCAAACTCCCCGCGTAACCGTAGCGTAACCGGCCGTGCTGCTGAACGGCCGGTGGGCGGGTACCAAGCCAGGCTAAAGCATCGCAGGCCGGCGCTTTGGACTGCTTTAGACGGGGTTGTCCGGGATTAGCCGCGATTCCAGAATTTCAAGACCGCCGCCTTCAGCCGCTCGGCCACTCCTCCGCAGGAGTGAAGTCAATACCTTAGCTACTGCTGGCTTGCCACTTCAGGCTTGCGCGTAGCACCAGCGTAGCACGGGTGCAGGGATCAGGACGCCGGCCGCCGTTCCATCGGCAGCACCTTCGACGGTGCGAGCGACACGTCCACCAGCGCCCGCTCCCGCTCGGTGAAGTTGCCCGGCTGCAGATGCGCGTGCGACGAGGCGGTAGACTGTCTCGCGGGACACGCCGTCTGTAGTAAGAGTAAGGAACATGCAATGACGGAACGAATCCGCGTGATAGAGCATGGCATCGTGCTGCAGGACTTCTCGAACGTGGCAAGCCCGGAGGAGGGATTGCGCGCGATCGACGAGGCGCGACTCTTCATGGCGAAGCAGCCGCGCGACGGCTCGGTGCTGGTGCTCACCGACGTGTCGGGCTCGATCTTCAACCAGAAGATGGTGGATGCGATGCGCGCCCTGGCCGTGCACCACCGGCCCTGGATACGCGGGAGCGCGCTGGTCGGGCTGACGGCGATCATGCGCATCATCTACCGCGCTGTGGTGGCGATCACGCGTCGCGAGATCAAGGTGTGCGAGACGCGGGCGGAGGCGGTCGCCTACCTGCTGACCTTCAAGAAGCCCTGAAGTCCGATTCAAAGGAGTCGTCGAAGAAAGCCACCCGATCTCTCGGTGTTCAGAGCAGCGACGCGTTGATGTGCAGCTTGAGGTCCGCCTGGAGTGTGGTGGTGGTTGTCGGCTGGCGGCCGGTCGCCTCGGTGGTGATGGAGAAGCTGTCCGATTTGGCGTAGGCGGCGATGTCGCGGTCGTCGATCTGCTGGCTCTGCTCGGTCCCGGGCTCGCGCCGCTCGAGCTCGATGCCATGCGCGGGCGACTGCAGGCGCGCATCGTGAAGGACGGCTATCAGGTCACCGGCCGGCAGCTCGCGCTCAATGCGACGCGCGGGCCTTCGCTGCCGCCGGCGGATTTCCAGATCACGTGGCGGGCCGCGGGCGGCAGCGTAAGCGCCAACGTCATCGCGTTCGAGCCGCTCGCCTACCTCGCCGAGGCATTGCCGTTTCCGGCGGAGCTGCGCCGGCTGGTCGACGAGCTCGCGCCGCAAGGCCAGCTCGCCGACGTCAAATTCGACTGGCAGGGCGCGATCGAGGCGCCGCAGCGCTTCGAGGCGCGCGCGCGCTTCTCTGGCCTGGGCCTGCGGCCGTGGGGCGCGATTC
>Ga0209011_1000434_pt1 | contig 16145 bp, 16 predicted proteins | sample BlaSpr_A8_OM1_M3_FD_187986 | JGI IMG/M metagenome (GOLD analysis project Ga0209011, IMG submission 187986) | Forest soil microbial communities from Thunder Bay, Ontario, Canada - Black Spruce, Ontario site 2_A8_OM1_M3 (SPAdes) (version 2) | ecosystem: Environmental > Terrestrial > Soil > Boreal... | reverse complement strand
GATGGAGCTGCGCACCATGCACTCCGATTCGGGGCAGCCCGACGTGTTGGTCGGACTGTTCGAGTGCCCGGAGTGCGGGCATGAGCGAAGGCTCCCCATCCAAACGACCGAGGCAGCCTAGACTCCCAGCCGTTTGTACTGAAGCGCCGGCTTGGCGCCAAACGTACGTAGTGCCGGGTCTGATAACACCTCTTTGGCGCCAGACGTGCCGAATAAGCATCCATCGCACCCCAGTGGTCATGGCCCAGTCTCCTTTCTGTATCGGGGGAAAACTGGGCCAGCGCGCCGGAACAGAATCACGCCGGTTGTGAGGAGCCAAGCGGCCCAGGCGAGCCAGGCGATACCCGACACGCCAGGAAATCCGGCAGTCAGCGCGGCGTAGAACGCAAGCCCGATGAAGAGAGCCCCGGCCACCAATCCCAGCACGGCAAGCCAGCGAGGGAACTCGCGCGAAAGCAGCATCGCCAACGACGCAGCCAGGATGGACACTCCCAGAGCGGCGCCGACGATGAAGGTAAGCCCCTCGAAGGACTGGTGAAGAGCAACCAGCGTGAGCGGGTCTGCGCTTTGGGTGGCCATGCGACTCGCGGTCCAGCGGAGGACCTCGCCGACTACTTCGAGGACGACCGATGCAGTCATCGCTCCGAAAGCAAAGTCTGCTAGCGCTCGCGTCTCATTGGTTTGCCGCAGGGCAGTCCGTAAGCCCGCAATGAAAGCGATCCTTCCCAAGAGCACCACGCTGAGCCCCGCAAACAGGAGCGCGAATCCCGATGACGGCTGCGTCATGTAGGCCGCCGCGATTTGGGCTGCAGTGCTGCCGCTCCGCGGCACTCTGACACCGCTCGGAATGATGAATGCCCATTCGAGCAGGTAAAGGATTGCGCCGAACAGAGCCAATCTACTTCCGGGGAGTGTGCGAACAGAAGTAGTGGATCCCATGCTCATCTCCTCTCACCTTGTGATTCGCCGCTAAGATCCGGCAGCTGACTGACGCCGCTCGGGCTCGCGCGCTCAGGCAGGCCAAGGGCCTGGCGGATCTCCACCAGCTTTTGCCGTCCTGTCTCTTCCAAGCCGGCGCGTTCGATCTCGAGCATCCTGGCGCCGGTTCCAGAACCGGCGAGCTCGCTTCTTGCAGCAGCGATAGATACCCTGCGATCGACGCGCGCGCGAATCTGGTCCAGGGTTGGGACTGATCCGCTCGGCGCCATCGCGTCGAGAGTCGCAAGAGTGTCGGCCATGCGCTCCTGCATCCGGGCGGCCTCGATCTCGGTGCTCAATCGCGCACCCTCCGTCATTCGAGCGTGGAGCACCTGCGCGCTCCTGTCGACGGCGCGGCGCGCTGCGGCAGCAGCCCCAGAAGACCGGTCTCGTGCATCGGCAAGCTCCGCGGCCATCGATTCGGCTCCCGCGAGTTGGACCGCGAAGAGCGCAGCCGTTTCCTCGTGGCCGCGAGCGGTCGATTCATCGCCTTCGCGCGAGGCTCGGTCGGCGAGCATGAGCGCTTGCCCCGCGGCGGTGCGCATGCGCTCCACCTCGGCCATCGCCCGGCCGACCTTGATCTCCAATTCCCTTTCATTTCCGAGCACCGCCGCAGCCTGCTCGGTCAGGAGCTGGTGCTGACGCCTGGCCTCCTCCAATGCCATCTGGACTTGAATTCGCGGGTCGGCGGCTTGGTCGAGAGCCGCACCCAGAAGAGCGCCGAAATACCGCCAACCGCGAGCGATCAGAGAAGTCACGTCACACCTCCATGAGATGAATGGCCGCCGCGCGGCGGCCGAATGTCTGGGCCTCTTCGAGGCCTCCGCGCAGCGCGTCGATCTCGCGCGAGAGGTTCGCCAGCGCGATCTGAGGCTGGGTTGTTGGATCCGAGGAGCTGAGCGCTTGCAGCTCGGCAAGCCCCGCTGCGACGGCTTCCATCGAGGTCGTCAGCGCGCGGGTCCGCGCGAACAGCTCCTCCGCGAGCATGTAAAGCCGGTGGCCGGTCCGAAGCTGAGCGTCGGTCGAACGGAGTGAGGAGTCGAGCTCGAACCGAACGCGCTCGTCGGGGTTGGCAGCAAGCAAGTTGGTGGTATGAGCGCGGTCCGTTTGCAGCGAGGCAACTGGGATGCCTTCTGCGAGCGTTCGCACGCGGTGCGCCTGGAGAGCCAACGCACGGATGGTGGGCACCCCGGCCCGAGCCTGTCGCTCCATCTCCCGGCACCGCTCGGCGACTGGTCCTTCTGGCACCGAATCAACCAGCTGCCTCATGGTGGCGGCAGCGACGCGGGCCCTCACGACCATCGCCCGCTCGTGCGTGTCCGCCGGGGGTAGGGCGAAGCGCCGCTGGATCCCCAAGTCCGCCTTCCGAGCGCCGACAGCTGCGATCGGAATGAGCATCCCAATCGCCACGGCCCAGAATCCGAAACCGAACATGAGTCCGAGCGCGGTCACCAGCAGTGCCGTCCCAGCGGTCACGCGATCAATCCCAAGAGAGCGGATTCGCATTCGCATTTCAAACACCTCAGAAGTTCGAGATCACGTCGGCAAAGACGCTGCCGATCTGGGCGGGGTCGGGAGCGTTGTAGGAGCGGCCGGTCGACGCCTGTGAGATGCGCTTCAAGGCGCTGAGGTCGGCGTCCCGGCCGTAGCCGATGGTGAACACCGGAACCGTGGTCGCCGCCGGCTGGGTTTCGAGCGAGTGAACGAGGCCGACCAGGTCGTTGTTGGTGGGATCTGAGTTCTGCCCGTCCGTGAGGAGCACCACCGCGTTGATGCGGGTCGGGTCCCAACTGCCCTGGACGTGCCGGACTGCCTCGGCTGTCACGCGATAGAGGGCCGTTCCCCCTCCTGCTTTCAGTACCTCGATGTGGCGCGCGAGCTGCGCATGGTGCGGGCTGAGCTGCGAGATCGGATCGAGCTGGTCGATCAAGTCCGAGAAGACCCAGAGCCCGACGGCGTCGTCAGGCGAGAAAACATTCAAGACAGCAGCGCCGGCCGCTTTGACCTGCTTGAGCTTCTCACCGTCCATCGAGCCTGAGATGTCCAGTACGAGCAAGACCCGCGCTCGCTTGCGCACATCTCCCCAAGCCTTGCGGACCAGATCCAGAACCGCTGGGGCCGGCGGCTGGAGGACGAGAGCAGGCCCATCCGGCACGATGCCGTTGTCCAGGCCGAACGCCGCGTGCCCATGGGCGTCGCGGAAGCCGGCGGCAAGAAACCGCTTCTGGCGCTCGGGCTCCTGCAACCAGCCAAGAAACGCCAGAGCCTCGGCCCGCTGGGGCTCCTTGACCCAGGAGACGTTGAGAATCGCGTAAGGGTGGTCCGCCACCATCGTTCCGTCCTTTGGATAGACGGCCACGAGTGGGGTAGCGGGCTTTGATGCGTTGTAATCGAGGACCTGCTTTTCCTCGGTCGCGATGGCCGAGACATAGGACATTGCTGATTTTTTGGAGTCCGCCGCCCGCAAACCGTCGAAGAAACTGCTGACGGTGTTGCCGTAGTGCAGAACAGACGCCTCGACTCCACGGACGAACTCAGATACCTTCGGATCCTGAACATTTGCGGCCGTCAGATCGGCCGAGAGCCCGGTGGCCGCGTAGTACGTCGCCACCAAGGCATGCAGCCCGGATGTCGACTGGGCAGGGCTTGTCTTGCCCAGCCGGAATCGGCCCCATTCCGGGTGTCCGTATCGACCCCAACCCTGGGGGTCCTGGGCAAGCTTCAGGACATCCGCCCACCCGACGGGGCTGTTTGGCCAGCCCAGCGCCTGCGCCATGGGCTTGGGCATCGCCAGCACGAGGGGTGACTGCATCAGGCTTGGCGCTTCGGCCGGCAGAAGGTTTGTGATGTCCCGCGCGACAAGGTCCTGACGGAGGATTCCCAGCCAGCTGGTCGCGGCGGGCGCCCATACGGTGGGCTGTGGTCCATCAGCCGGGGACCAGCCCCGCGCGAGGGCCGTCTCTGCATTTCCAGAGGCCAAGGTGTTGACTCGGACGTCAACACAGCTGTCGTTTCTTTTCGGGTGGTACTCCCCGGCCAGCTGTGCCAGCAGGTCAGATTTCTCCTGAGACGAGACCACCACAACCCCGATGCAATTTGGATCGGGCGCGCCACGCGACGGGCCGGGCGGCGTGTGACTGCCATGGATCGCGGCTTGGCACATCGCCACGACAACTACGACGGCAACTAAGCAACCGACTCCCCGCCCCAAGTCCTCGGCATCTTTTCTACGTTGGTTCATTCGCTCCGTTCCTCCTTGGCTTTTGAGCCTTCGATGGAACGAAGCTAGGCGAGCCGCAAGCGGCCTCACATCGCGATTAGTGCTTATCCGATAGTGATTCTGGGGTCCCTATTTGTACTAATTCGTATTCACTTCGTTGTGCTGACTCGTTGAAGCAGGCCACGCTCCATGAGCCAGATCGCGAGCTGAGGGCGTGAATCGATGTTGAGCTTGTTGTAGATGTGCTGAACGTGAGTGTCGACAGTTCCTCGCTCAATGAAGAGCTTGCTTCCAACCTCTTTGCTGGTCAAACCCTGCGCAATCAGGACTGCAACTTCGACCTCGCGTGGTGAAAGCGGGTGGCTTCCTTTAGCTGAGGGGATATCGGGGTGCGAGCGCTTCATCAGCAGCCAGCCGGCCGTCTCCCCAAATCCGAACACTGCAATACCAGCCGCCACCGCAAGCGCCCAACCGACACCAAGCAACAGGTTGGCGAGAATCGTCAACGCGGCCAGTACGCCGACGATGCTCCGAGCCCTCATCAGAAGTTAGAGATCACGTCATTGAGGAGGTGGCTCGCCGACCCCGGTTGATATGCCACGCCCCGGCCGGCGAGGGCGAAATTCTGCAGCCGCGGGCTCGGGGACCCATTTGGGCCGACGGTGAAGACACGGACGAAACGTTGGATCGGCTGGTTGCGCAGGTCCTGTTCCAGCTGCCGATCGGCCGTGGTCCTTTCACCTGGTGACATCTCCACTAGGAGCACGGCGTCGACCGCACCCGCGTCATAGGAGGCGCTCATCGAGTCGATTGCCGCTCTTAGCGATGTCGCGAGGTCGGGCCGATCCGACGTGTGTGCGATGGCTCGCAGCCTAGTGTTCAGGTCGCTGGAGACTCGCGCCACCGGTACCTGCACGACGTAAGGAGTGGAGTAGCCCCCCGGCGCAGGGAAGACCCAGAGGCCAGCGGAATCTGTGGGATTGAATTTCGAGACGGCGTCGGCCAGTCGGGCGGTGGCGTCCTTAAGGAGCGCGGAGTCTGCCGCCGCGTCGACCAGGATGACGACCCTGGCACGCTTGCGAAATACCTGCCAGGCGGAGAGCATCGCGCCAAGAACCGCTCCGTTGGGAGACTGCAGCACCAGGGTCGGCTGATTGCGATCGAGGAACATCTGCTTGCTGAGACTCGGTCCAACGTCGCCTCGATCCGTCGAGCCAACGTTTCGAAAGCCGCGCGCATCAATCACCGCCTGCTGTTCAGGTCTGGCGAGATATCCATAGAAGTCCTGTGCTGCAGCCTGCTTTGCCGGGTTGAGGATCACGTACGGGTGATCGGCCACGGGAGTTCCCTCAGTGGGATAGATGGCGACGAGCGAAACGCTGGGAGTGCCTAGGTCGACCCCGCCGATGACGCCTGCGTTGTAATCGACCAGCTCCTGCTCCTCGAGCGCCACCGCCGACACATAAAGGAGGGGCTGGCCGGAATCCGAGGCATCGCGGAGGTTGCGGAGGAAGTCACCCGCCGTCTGGCCGTAGTGGACGACGCCAGCTTCGACCCCGGCAACGAAGTCATGTACAGGCGCCGAGGCCACGCGGTCCGTCGTGAGACCCGGGCCCGCAGCCGCCAGGTAGGTGCCGATGAGGGCGTGGAGTCCAGACGTCGAGATGGTGGGATTGGTCTTCCCAAGCTTGAACTGACCCCACCCTCGAGGACCGATCGCATCCCAACCGGCCGGATTCTTGACGAACCCGAAGATGTCCTTCCAGCCGACCGGGGTTTTCGGGTAACCCAGCGCGTCCGCCATTGGCTTCGGCATGCCGATTACGAGCGGCGATTTGAAAAGACTGAGGGCTGGCCCGGTCGGCAATCCAGATTTGTCTTTCGACCTCTCGATCAGCAGGTTCACCCACGAGCTGCTGGCGGGGGCCCAAACGTCGGGCCGTTCGGCGGTCTGCCCGCTCCAGCCCGACTCAAGAGCAAGCTCCGCGTCGCCTGAGTTGACCTGCTCGACCGCGACAGTCACGCACGGCCTGGCGACTCTCCCGGTTGTTCGGTTGTAGCCGGCCGCGAAGTCGCCCAGCATCCGGAATTTCTCAGCCGAAGAGGCAATGACGATTCGTTGGCACGTCGGGGGAGAGGCGGGCTTCGCAATCACGATCGCGGCTGTCAGGACCACGGCGAAAAGAAGCGTGACCGCCAACTGGACTTGTACTTGGGACAGCCGAGTCACTCGTGGCTCCCTCCCGGGCCACCAGTCTAGCTGCCGAGCGCCGCAAGTCCTTCCGGGGTTGGAGGCAGCGCGGTTCGGCTACAGGCTCACGGTGCGGCGGGCCGCTGCTACCACTCGCTCGACCGACGGGAGGTACCAGGCCTCAAACGAACCGGCTGGATAAGGCACGTCGTAGGAGCAGACGCGATCAATCGGCGCGTCAAGGTCGTAGAACGCCTCTTTCGCCAGTGTCGCGACAACCTCGGCGCCGAAGCCCGCGCTCAAGGGCGCTTCATGTACGACGACGCAGCGGCCGGTTTTCGCGACCGCACCGACCAGAGTTTCGACATCGAAGGGAACGAGCGTCCGCAGGTCCACCACGGTCGCTGAAATCCCTTCCGCTGCCAGCTGGTCCGCTGCCCTCGTGCACAGCTCGACCGCCGCGCTCCAGGCCACGAGGGTGATGTCATCGCCCTCGCGGATGACAGCCGCATTCCCGAAGGGAACGGTGTAGTCGTCATCGGGAACCTCCATCCTGCCGAGCCGGTACAGCCGGTCCGGCTCGCAATAAAGGACGGGGTCTGGATCGCGGATGGCTTCCAGGAGCAGGCCCTTCGCGTCATATGCGTTGGACGGCATCACGATCTTGATTCCGGGTGACTGAACGAACTGAGCCTCCACCGCATCGGAGTGGAACTCGGGGCTGGTGATTCCTCCACCGAAAGGGGCGCGAATGGTCACCTGGCAGTGGTATCGGCCGCGCGAACGCGCCCGGTACTTCGCAAGCTGCGGGCCGATCTGGTGGAAGCCCTGTGCCGTAAAGCCGAGGAACTGGATCTCGGCGACGGGCACCATGCCGGAGATCGCCAGCCCAAGCGATGCGCCGACGATGCTGGCCTCGGCCAGTGGCGTATCGACCACCCGCTCCGGACCGTGTTTGTCAAGCAGGCCCGACGTAGCTCGGAATACACCTCCGAGCTTGCCCACGTCCAGCCCGAGGACCATGACCCGCGGATCGCGCTCCATCTCCTCGTCGAGTGCGTTGTTGATCGCTTCGATGATGTTTCGCTGAGTCACGATTCGCCCAAAAATTCCGCGCGCTGCCGCCGCACTCGCTCGGGCAGCTCGGCGTAGACGTGTTCAAAGAGTTGACTCGGCTCCGCGGCAGGAAAGGTGGCTGCGCGCTCAAGCGCGGCGTCGATCTCTACCCGGACGCTTGCTCGAGTCTCACGATCAATCTCCGAGCCCCAAAGGCCACGCTTCGCGAGGTGCTTGATCACCCGCTCGATCGGATCGCGCCGCTTTGCCTCTTCGCGCTCCTTTGGGTCCTCGTACAGCGATGGGTTGTCGGTCGTGTTGTGAAAGCTCATCCGGTAGGTGAGGGATTCGATGAGAGTCGGGCCGTCGCCCGCTCGAGCTCGTTGGACAGCTTCGGTGGCGACTTCGTAGACGGCCAACACGTCATTGCCGTCTACCGTGACCCCCGGGAATCCGTAGCCCGCCGCGCGCAGCGCGAAGCTCGGCGTGGCAGTCTGCCGGCGCGACGGTGTCGAGATCGCCCATTGATTGTTCTGCAGAAAGAACACGACGGGTGCTCGCATCACACCGGCGAGGTTGAGCGCTTCGTGGAAGTCGCCCTCCGACGACCCGCCATCACCGACGTACGTCATGACAACGGAGTCCTTTTTCTGGAGCTTCAGCCCCCACGCGAGTCCGGTCGCATGGGGAAGCTGGGCTGCCAGCGCGACCTGGTTGGGAAGGACGTTCACGCCATCAGGGATTCGCGAGGCATCCGAGATCCGCCCCATTCCGTTGGCTGCCACGCGCTCCAATGGATAGCCGTGGCGCACGACGGCCATCAGCTCGCGGTATTGGGGCACGATCCAATCGCGCGCCGGATCGAGGGCCATGGCGGATCCGACGACTGACGCCTCCTGACCAAGCGCAGGGGAGAAGACCCCGTACTTGCCTTGCCGTTGGAGCGCGATCGCGCGCTCGTCGTAGATGCGGGACATGAGCATCCAGCGCAGCATCTCGAGCAACAGCTCGTCGCCCACTTTGGGCTTGGCGCCCTTGACGAGCGTTCCATCCGGATTGAGGATCGAGTGCTTCGTGATCACAGCGGTCATGGGACCAGCGCCAGCACTCCTTTCACAGCAAAACGAAAACTACTGCAGAACTGACGCAGCGGCACGCCGGACTTAGGACCTGGCTGGAGTTCGCCTGGCCGTCTTTCTCGCCGGTGGCGGCTTCGCCTTGGTGAGTTTGGCGGCTTCCTTCGCCCGGAACTTTGCTAGGCGCTCGATCAGCGTCACGGGGACGGGCTTGGAGAGAGGAAAGCGGATCGTCCCCTTGCTGACCCTATAGGGAGCGATCTCCTCCTTGAATGCTTTGACGAGGAGATCGGTGGCGGGATACACCGAGAAGTGCTCCTTCCAGCCGGCGAAATAGATGACGCGGGCACCGTGCAGCTTGTACGCGGGGATCTGGTAGCTGATCACCTCATCAGCGGTGGGCACAGCCTTACGGATCGTGCGGCGCACGCGCTGCAGGATCGCCTGGACGTCTTCGGGGAAAGTCGCGATGTATTGATCGACGGACTTGAAGTCGGTGTGGGCCATCGCGTACTCCGATCGTACAAGACGCTAGTACCACGTCGCCCTTGACAGCGACCAGGTACGGGACCACGATGGCGTTGTTCGCTGGGGAGGCGGGCTCGGTCATTTGGGGAGGGGTCTCATGGGGCTGAGAATCAGGCGCTACGTCCTGTCGGCACTTGTCGTGTTGGTGGCGGCTCTGGCACCAAGTCCAGCCTCCGCCGCGGACAATAAGAGCCCGGTAGCCAGCGGATTCAACAGCCCGCGAGGCATCGTCTTCTTCAACGGTCAGCTTCTGGTCGCCGAAGCCGGTGTCCGCGGACCTTACTGCAACCATAAGCCGCCCCCAGACACCCTCTGCATTGGCAACAGCGGGCGGATCTCTCGGGTCAACATCGCTACCGGCCACCGCACGACGCTCATTTCCGGGCTGTTTTCGGGGGTCGAGAACCACGGCGGCCCGGACGAGGCGCTCGGTCCTGAGGGCCTATCGGTCAGTGGCGGCAGGGTTCTCAACATCCTTGGGCTCTACCCCGAACTGATCGATGAGATACATTGCGCGACCGGCGACACGGGCTGCGCTCATACCGTCGCCTTGGCGCGCGCCCAGGCCGGCCACTTGATCTCGGTGGGCGCGGATGGGTCGTTGCGGTCGGTGGCCTCGATAGGACATTTCGGCTACGAATGGACAGCCAACAAGCTGCCCCAGGAGCACGACTCCAACCCCTACGGGGTACTCGCCGCGAAGGACGGGACCTACGTAACCGACGCAGGCGCCAACACGCTCGAATTCGTGAACAAGCGGGGTCGGATCTCCGTGGTCAGCTACTTCGGGCTTCGATACAACGGCTTTCCGTCGGATGAAGTGCCCAATTGCATCGCCCGCACCGACGATGCACTCTGGGTGGGGACGCTCGCCGGCCACCTGTTCCGGATCGATGAGGACGGCGCGACCCAGGTCACCGTGCCGGAGCTCCGACACGTGACCGGCTGCACCAGTGACAAGCACGGCAATATCTACCTGGTCAACATGTGGACCAACCTCGGGCCGCCAGGACCCGAGTCTGTCTTCGGTGGAAACATCGTCAAGTTCAAGACGGATGAGGGCACCTCTTCGGTGATCGCCAGAGGCCTCGACTTTCCGAACATGATCACGATCGGCCCCGATGGCAATCTTTACGTGACTGCCGACAGTGTCTGTCCCGCCGACGGGTCTCTCCCGTTCTGCCCGAACGGCGGAACCGTCTGGAAGGTCCGGTTGCCTTCAGAGAACAACCAGAACTAGCGCCGGCAAGTAGCTCCGAAAAGCAGCTCCGGATCCGAATCGAAGCGGCGCCCTAACGGGCGCCGCTGTCTTTTTGCGTGCCGGTCATTGGGAAAAGGGCACCGAGCCGAATTAGCATTTGCTATGGAGGACAGGATTGGCCAACGCCGTCTGGACCGGCTCGCTTTCGCTTGGCATGGTTGTCGTGCCGGTGCGCCTCTACCCGGCGATTCGCAAGAAGGCAGTGCAGTTCCACGAGCTGGACCGAAGCGGCCGCCGGGTTCGGCACGTGCGCGTTTCGGAACCTGATCCGGAGCCGCAAGTGGCATGGGAACTTCCCAAGCTTTATTCCCCCGAAAGAAGCCCCGAGCCGGATCCACGGCCTCGTGCTGACGCTCCCGAACGTCCGTCGCCGATCTTCGACGTGCCGGCGCCGGAGGTTCCGTACGAAGAAATACGTAAGGGCTACGAGGTCGGTCCTGGCCAGTACGTGACCATGTCGCGCGAAGAGGTCATGACCCTGGCGCCAGAACGCAGCCGGGTGATCGACGTGCAGCAGTTCGTCGACGTGACGGCGGTCGATCCGATCTATTTCGAGTCTCGCTACTACGTGGTGCCAGATCGGGAGTGGGCCTCTCCGTTCCGACTGCTTCATCGCGCCTTGGCCGATGCGAACCGGATGGCGATCGGGTGGGTGACGTTGCGGTCGCGGCGCTACCTGAGCGCGGTGCGGCCATACAAAGACTTGATGCTGCTGACCACGATGGTCCACGCGGATGAGATCGCGCCGGCCAATTTCTGGATTTCCCCTGCCGCAGAGCCGACCGAAAAGGAGCTCAAGATGGCTCGCCTGCTGATCGACACGCTGACAGGACCGTTCGAACCGGAGCGCTATCCCGACGAGCACCGTCAGCGTTTGCTCGAGGCGATCGAGGCCAAGACTCCCACCGTCGCCGTGGCACCGAGTGGACCACCGCCGACGAAGGTGCTTGACCTGATGGCGGCGCTGGAGGCGAGCGTCAAGGCCGCGAAAGCAGCGCGGGCGGAGGAACAGAAGCAGACGAAATCCCGGAGAAAGCGATCAACCGGCACGTAAGACTGCGACGGCTATAGTCTTGCTCGTGCGGGGCCGCACGTGATCCGAACCGGTGACGAGTATCGCGAGTCAATCCGCGACGGCCGGGAGGTATGGATCGATGGAGAGCGGGTCAAAGACGTAACCACTCATCCATCTTTCAAGCCGATCGTCGATCTGCGCGCGCGAATCTACGATCTGGCGCACCAGGAAGCGACGCGCGACGTGATGTCGTACGTGGATCCAAAGTCCGGCGAACGCAATGCGATCGGATCGCAGCTTCCGTTGACGAAAGCGGACTGGCATGCGAAGCGGCGCGCAGTCGACACGGTTCTCGACGACGTCGGCGGGATTGTCACCAGGGTTGGAGACGAGACGGTGGGCGAGATGTGGTCGCTGTATGACGGCCAGGACGTGCTGAACGAGATCGACCCTCAGTTCTCGGAGCACATACGGCGCCACGTACGGCATGCCGAGGTCGGCGACCCTTTCCACGTTTCCGCCAACACCGACCCCAAGGGTGATCGGTCGAAACGACCACAGGACCAGGACCCGGACGTGTTGCTGCGGGTGGTGGGCGAGACGGACAAAGGCATCGTCGTTCGAGGCGCCAAGTTCGAGACGGCGGCTGCGTACGCGAACCAGGCGTTCGTGAAGCCGACCATCGGCGACTGGGGCAGCGCGGACCAATCCGAGTACGCGGTCGGCTTCATCGCGCACATGGGCAATCCGCGGATCAAGCACATCTGCCGCTCGAGCTTCGCGGGTCGTCACTCGGCCGACGACTATCCGCTGTCGAACCAATTCGACGAGGTCGAGACGATGATCGTGTTCGACGACGTCGAGGTCCCGTGGGAGGACGTCCTTTTCAACAAGCACACCAAAGCCGCGGCCTTCATCCGGGCGACGCTGCATCGGTACAGCGCGTTTCCATTTGTGCAGCGGCACCTGCGGCTTGCAGACTTTCTGATCGGGATCGCTTACACGAACGCGACGCAGACCGGTGTGAAGATGCACCAGGGCGTCCGCGAAAAGATTGCGCAGCTGGTTTGCTACAGGGAGAGCATCAACGCGCACTTGACCGCGGCAATCGAACTTGCGGAGACCAGCCCTGCGGGCCTTTTGATGCCCAACCAGCCTCTGCTCTACGCCGGCCGTGTGCTCGCCTGTTCGCAACTTCCCGCGATGATGCACATGACCCGCGATCTATGTGGTGGCCAGATCTGCGTCGTGCCCGATGCAGCGACGTTCGCCCACCCGGTGCCCGGTGCGTTCCTAGGCAAGTACTTCCGGATCGGCGACATCGACGCCGAGCAGCGGCGGCGGTTCCTTGTCCTTGCAAGAGATCTCGTCAACTCCGACTATGCAGGCCACCGGCTGACCTTCCAATTGTTTGCGCAGTCGCCTGCGTTCTCGCACCTTCTCGCCGTCTACAACAACTACGACTTCGCCGGTCCAGTCGAGCTCATCAAGCGGTACACGGACTCCGACCAGCCCGCCAACCAATTGGCGTGACCAAGCGCCTCACGTCCGGCGGTCATCTCCGCATCCGTCCTTTCAATACAAAGGACACGTACCCCGATCAGCGCCTGGACAACGACCTTTGCCAGGCGGTCGTCGCAGGCAAGACCATCTACCTGCGCGGCCAGGTCGCCCAGGACCTCGACACCAGCGCGAACGTCGCGCTCGGCGATCCGGCGGGTCAGGCGCGGAAGATCATGGAAAACATCAAGCAGCTGCTCGAGGAGTGCGGCGCCGAGCTGGTGAACATCGTCCGGTGCGACGTTTACCTGACCGACATTTCGCACCGCGAGGCGGTGTACCAGGAGTTGGGGCGCTGGCTCAAAGGCGTCTATCCAGTGTTCACCGGAGTCGTGGTCTCCGCCCTGGCGCGGCCTGAGTGGCTGGTCGAGGTGACCGCCATCGCGGTTCTTCCTGACGACGCGCCGTGACCTTTTCCCTGGCGGGGCGCTGCGCTCGCACCGGAATGTTCGGCGCTGTCGTGAGCTCGTCCTCTCCGGCAGTCGCCGCGCGCTGCATCTTCGCCCGCGCCGGCGTAGGCGCTGCTTGCTCCCAGAACGTCACCGACCCGCGGCTAGGTCCGCGGTTGCTTGATCTGCTGGCAGGGGGAGTCGATGCACGCAGTGCTCTGAACGAGGTCGTCCCTGAGGCTCCATACATCGAGTACAGGCAGCTCTGCCTCGTCGATTCGTCAGGGCGGGGCGCTGCTTACTCGGGCGCGAAGGCGCTTGGGCGCCACAGCACTCTTGTCGGCACTGACTGTGTCTCCGCCGGCAACCTGCTCGCGTCCGATGACGTGCCTGGCGCAATGGTCGCGGCCTTCGAAGCTCGACCTGGCGACCACCTCGGGGATCGCCTCATCGCCGCGCTGCAGGCGGCCGTAGCGGCTGGTGGCGAGAATGGTCCGGTCCATTCGGCCGGTTTGGTGCTGGTCGACCGTGTCCCCTGGAATGTCGCAGACCTTCGCGTGGACTGGGCCGAGGACGACCCGGTTTCCGAGCTGGCGGCGCTGTGGGAGATTTATCGCCCGCAGGTCGACGACTATGTCCAGCGGGCGCTCGATCCGTCGAAAGCTCCCAGCTACCCCGCTCGCTAGAGCAGTTCCAGCTCCCCATCCGGGCTTACCCCGCGCACCAAGAGCGCGGGGACCCCAAAGGAACGCCACTTTCCCCACAAGTGGGGAAGCAGGCCTCCTATTGCGCAAGTAGACAAGTAGAACACCCGATTTAGGGGGCGAGTTTTCGTGCGAAATACACAGTGGGAAGCGCCATGTGCGGGGTTACCATAGGGCCACTGCGGCCAGGTATCAGCGCCTCCTAGGGCCGCTTCATATAGGGCGCTGACTCTGGGGAGGGTTCATGTTCGCAAGGCGACTGGTTCTGCCTTTATTCATCCTTGTTGCCATTGCTCTGTCGGCGTGCGGCGGCTCGGCTACGCCAACCAGCACGAAGTACACGGGAACGATCCACATCTCGTCTTCGACCTGGACCGGGTACGCGATCATCTACCTCGCCAATTCCAAAGGCATCTGGAAGAACCACGGCCTCGACGTCAACTTCAAGACCGTAGAAGACCCGAACGACCGCTTCATCGCCATGGCGGCAGGACGGCTGGAGGGCATGGCGACGACCGTGGATACCTTCGCCCGGCAGCAGTCTGCCGGCGTGCCGGCGGTTGAGATCTTTCCCATCGACGCCTCAGTTGGCGGCGATGGCATCCTCGCCAGCAAATCGATCAAAACCGTGGCCGACCTGAAAGGAAAGACCATCGCGGTCAATCAGGGCTCCGTCTCCGAGTTTTTCCTCGCGCAGGTGCTGAAGGCGAACGGTCTCTCGCTGACGGACGTCAAAGAGCTGAACATGAAGTCAGGCGAAGCCGGTGCGGCCTTCGTCGCCAACCGGGTGGACGTTGCAGTCACCTGGGAGCCCTGGCTGAGCAAAGCCAAGGCGCGCGCAGACAGCCAGGTGTTGGTGTCCTCGAAGCAGTATCCGGACCTGATCGTGGACAGCTTCGGGTTCCGCAAGGAGTTCGTTCAGAAGTATCCGGACACGGTCAAGGAGTTCATGCGGGCGTATTACGACGCTTACGACTGGATGCAGAAGAACATGGCCGAAGCGACCAAGATCATCGGCGACGCGGTCGGTGAAACAGCAGCCGACGTCACGGCCGACCTGAGCACCATCGCGATGTACGACCTGAAGACGGGAAAGACGATTATGGGGACCAGCAGCGCCCACGGGAAGATCTATGACACCGCGAAATCGGCTGCCGATTTTTGGAAAGCCCTGGGCAAGGTCGACACCGTGATGAACGTGAACGACGCATTCGATCCCAGCTTCATCAACAGCTTGTAGCGATTCGTGGGTGAGCGGGTCCCCGTGACCCAGACGGCGCTGGCGCGTCCTCCTGGAGGGCAGCGCCGGCGCCGCGGTCTGCTTCGCACATACCTGACGCCCAAGCAGGCGATCCCACGGAGGGTCGTCTTCACGCTGGGGATCGGCAGCTTCGTCGTCATCCTGGCTGTCTGGAGCCTGGCGTCGGTCGTCATCAACAGCGACCTCTTTGCGCCGAGCCCAGCGCGGGTTTGGACCTCGTGGGTCGACATGATCCTCCACAAGAATTTCATGTCCGACGTGGGTTGGAGCACTTTCCGCATCGTTGGCGGCTTTGTGATCGCCGCCGTGATGGCTGTGCCGCTGGGCCTGCTGATGGGGTCGTTCGAGGTAGTCCGGTCGTTCTTTCAACCCCCGATCAACTTCATCCGCTACATGCCCGCGTCAGCCTTCATCCCGCTGCTCATCCTGCTCGTGGGGCTGGATGAAAACGAGAAGCTCATCGTCATCTGGATCGGAGTCTTCTTCCAGCTCACGCTCATGGTCATGGACATCGCGCACCGGGTCCCGGACGAGATGCTGAACGTCGCCTACACGCTTGGCGCCTCGCGCTGGAAGGTCTTCTACAAGGTCTTTCTACCGGCGACCTTTCCCGAAGTCGTGGATGCGCTTCGAATCACGATGGGTTGGGCGTGGACCTACCTCATCGTGGCCGAAATCGTGTCGGCCGAGCGCGGGATCGGCAGCTTCATTCTGGTTTCCGAGCGGTATCTCCGATCGGATCGCATCATCGCCGCGATCATCACCATCGGGATCCTCGGATTGATCACCGACTCGGTCATCGCCCTCATCCATCGCCGCGCATTCCCGTACGTCGAAAAGGTCCACGCATGAGCGAGATCAGATTTGTCGACGTCGCCATGCGCTTCCCAACGCGAAATGGAGAAG
>Ga0209011_1000432_pt1 | contig 16218 bp, 16 predicted proteins | sample BlaSpr_A8_OM1_M3_FD_187986 | JGI IMG/M metagenome (GOLD analysis project Ga0209011, IMG submission 187986) | Forest soil microbial communities from Thunder Bay, Ontario, Canada - Black Spruce, Ontario site 2_A8_OM1_M3 (SPAdes) (version 2) | ecosystem: Environmental > Terrestrial > Soil > Boreal... | reverse complement strand
GGCCGCCATCGCGCGCGCCGAGGCTGCGGGATGTAATCTCGCCCGCCCCGGCTCGCACGAAGCTGTCAGCTCGACCCGGTCGGTCGGAAACCCGTCGCCCACCAGCCGGGTGCGCACGCGGTCCGCGACCCCGTACTCGTTGAACACGGCGAGTAACACAGCGCTCATCTCCGTCCCTGCCCCCTTGCTTCCAAAAAATTCTACGCCCCGGCCCCAAGCGCGGACATGCGCTGTTCACCTAGTGTCCCTGGGGTTTCCGCCTTAGGTGTTGCATTGCGGCATACTTCCAGGGGAGGGTAATTCGGCCCCCCGCAGCTTAGGATCCAAGCCATGTCCGGCAGCAGCCGCAGAGGACGACCTCCTCACGACGATGTGCTGACTCCCACCGAGTGGCGCGTCGTACACGCCGTGCAGCACGGCATGAGCAATCGCGAAATCGCCGCCCGCCGCGGCATCAGCCCCGATGCGGTGAAGTATCACGTGGCCAACGCGGTGGCGAAGCTGGGGCTCGCGAACCGGCAGGCGCTGCGGCGCTGGTTTCGGGTGCCGGGAACGAGTGCGCTGCGCCTGCTGGAGAGACCTATCATGACTACGCTGACGCTCGGGCCGCTGGCCCAGATCTCACGGACGGTCCGGGACATCAAGGAGTCCGAGGCCTGGTACGGCACGACGCTCGGTTTGCCGCACCTGTACACTTTCGGCTCGCTGGCGTTCTTCGACTGCGGCGGCACGCGGCTGTATCTGAGTGCGCAGGAAAAGCCCGGCCCTGAATCCATTCTCTACCTGCGCGTCGAGGACATCCGCACCGCCTACGAACTGCTGCGCTCGCGCGGCGTCGAGTTTGCGGACGCGCCCCACCTGATTCACCGTCACGCGGACGGAACCGAGGAGTGGATGGCGCACTTTCATGACCCGGAGGGACGACCCCTGGCGATCATGTCGCAGGTGAAGCCCTGAAGATCCCGAGCGCTATTTCGGCGTGTCTGGCGGGGAGGCGTCGTCCGGCGAGGAGTCCTTGCCCGGCACGCTCGCCTTGCCTGGCGCAGTCGCTGCGGTGGTTTTTCTCACCGGCTCGGGCGGCTTCTTGAGCAGATCCTCGAGCGGACGAAAGATGGCGGCGTACTTGTAATCGGGGATCTCGAACTGCCAGCCACCGAGGCGCGCATTGCGGCTCTGCGCCTCCGCTTCGGTTTGCTTCGCAGTGGCGTGCGTGCTGAGGGTTACCAGCGAGCGCGTGCCGTCCTTGTGACCTGCGACATCCACCTCGAGTCCGTCGAAGGTGCGGAACAGGGCGTGCGCCGCCTTCGGCGGCGCGGCGGCGCCCGCCTTGCCGACGTCATCGAACGCAAGCGAACTCAAGGAGCCCGCAATCGGGTCTGCAGCGCCCGGACCGGTCAGCTCGCGGCCCCTGGGCACGGGCGTCACGGTGAAGTCGGTCTGCTCCTTCCTGTCGCGCGTGGCGCTGAACGCCGCGCCCTCGGTGGGTCTTTCTTCGACCTGACGCACGCGCTCGGGCGCCAGATCGATCAGCGCGCGGTCAAGCCATCCCTTGGGGTCGGCATCCACGGTGAGCAGCGGCGCCGCGAGCAGACTTTGTGAGCCGTTGGCAACGCGTACATACCCGGACTTGGCGTTCGAGGACTTGCCGACTATGAGCGCCCAGGTTCGCCCGGGGCTGATCACCTCGATGCGCGTCCCGGTGGCCTTGGGCGAGCTGACGTCCTGCACGCCGAGCTGCGGGTAGTTGGCCGGCAGCCGGGTCTTCTCCTCGACGATGTTGAGCGCGCCGAGATCGAGCAGCAGCTTACGTACCTTGCCCGGGTCGGCCGGCCAGCCGCGCTCGCCGACGCTCCAGCCGGCGCTGTCCTTCTTCAGCGTGGTGCGGGTGCCGTCGCCCTTGCGCAGCCCGACTTCGGTCACGGTATTGACGTGGTGCTCGAGGTCCGGCAACACCAGGTCCCCGGCGAGCGTGGCGCGCTCCAGGTGCCGCTGCGACGCGATCCACATGGCGAAGGCAACCAGCGCGAGCCCGGCGACAAGAAGCGCGGCGACACGGCGTGCACTCATGGCTCACCTCAGGGGAGCTGCGGCCGGCGCTATTCGCCGCCGGCGACGCCACGCGGCCATGAGCAGCGCCACCACGGCGAACAGCGCCGGCACCACGATGATGTTGATGACCTTGAGGGTCGCGCCCAGGCCCTTGATGTCCGCGTCCAGCCCGGCACGCACGGCGCGCAGCTCCTTGCGGATGCGCAGTTTCTCTGTCTGGAAGTGCTCGATTTCCTGCTCCTGCTCGGGTGTGATGATGAGCGCCGACTGATTGCCACCCTTGGAGTGCAGCGCGGTGAGCTTGTCTTCCGTTTCCCGCAACTGCCGTTCGAGCTCCTGCTCCTTCGCCCGGAAGCGGTCATCTGCGGCACGCCGCAGTTTTTCCACGCGCTCGAACGGTCGCGTGAACGAGGCGCGGCCGCGCACACTGATGAGGTCGGTGCTGCCGGCGAGATTGTCGAGCGCGTTCTGCACCAGGTCGCCATTGCTCGCCCAGGCCTGGGTGAGGCGCTGGCCGAAGAAATTCTGCTCACGCACCCAAAGATAATCGGACAGCAGGTCGCTGTCGGCAAACACGACCAGACTGAGAGGTCGTGCGGATTGCTTCAGGTCCGTCTGGCCGGGGGCCAGCGTCACGCCCGCCGGTGGGCCCGCAGGGAAGGCGCTGTGCACGTTGCCGCTGATCCGCGCGGCGATCGTGTAACGCCGGCCGCTGGGCTTGAACCCGTCGCGCAGGGTCGCGGGATCGAACAGCATGCGGAAGCGCGCGACCGGCAGTGCTTGCGCGTCGCTGCTCGACTGCAACAGCGGCTCGAAGTGCACCTGCGCGCCCTTGACGGGTTCGAGGTAACCCGCGGTGGCCACGTTGACGTTCGACAGTCCGGCGGTGATCACGTCGTCGGCCGTGAAGCTCCCCTTGTCGAGCCCGAGCACGCCCAGGTGCGTCACCGGCGGCTCTCCCTGGCGCAGGGTCACCGACAAGGCGTGGCCACGGTCGGCGACCACCTCGCCCGGGTTGAACTGTATGCCCCAGGCGCTGAGCAGTGCGGCCAGGTGCGATGACTTGTCGGCGCCCATGGCCGCCATCGGATTCTGCGCCTCGGCGCCGGACTGATCGGACTGGGCGAGCGGGTCGACGAACACCAGGATGTGTCCGCCGCGCAGCGCGTACTGGTCGATGGCGAATTGCGTCGCCGGTGACAGATCCTTCGGGTGCACCAGCACCAGCACGTTCACGTCCGGCTCGATCCGGGTCGCCGCCGGTTCGAGCGGCCGCAGGTCGAACAGCTGCTGCGCCTCGCTGTACACGACCCACGGTTCGCGCATCTGCCCGCTCTGCGGATCGAAGCCCGGAGCCATCGGCAGCGAGGACAGCCAGGCCACCACGGGCTTTTTGGGGTTGGCCAGCTGATAGACGAGCTTGACGACGTCGTATTCGAGGAACTGCTCCTTGTTGGGATCGAAGAACTCGATTGCGTCGTGGCCATCGGTGGAGTTGGTTCCGGCAAGGCCGAAGTAGAACTGCGTACCGGTGGCTCCCAGCGGAGTGCCGCGCACGCCGAGCCCGGAGGCGCGGTCTTCCTCCTCCGAGAACGGCTGCGGGTCGATCACGTGCAGCCGCAGCCGGCCGCCGGAGCGCGCGACGAGCTCCTCGAGGAACTCGCGCACCCGCACGCCGTAGGTCTTCAGCTGCGGCAGCTGCGCTGCGGTCTTTTCCGAGAAAAAGAAATACAGGTTGATGGGCTCGCGGATGCTGGCGAGGATCCGGTCGGTTCCCGCCGCGGTGGTGTAGAGACGATGCTGCGTGAGATCCAGGCGCCAGCCGCGCAGCGCGTGGTTGAACAGCATCGTGAGGCCGATGAACAGCAGCGCGAGTGCCAGCAGGGCGCCGCCGCTGAGTGTCGAGCGTTTGTTCATAGGTCTTTGCGCAGCTCGAGCGCGAGCGCGGTCGCCAGCAGGAAGAAACCGATCAGCATCGTGAAGTACAGCAGGTCGCGCACGTCGATGACGCCCTTGGCGATGGACTCGAAATGGGTGAGGAACGACAGCGAGGCGATCGCATCCACCAGCGCCTGCGGCGCCCAGCTGCGAAAGACATCGAGCACCATGGGAAAGCCCGCCAGCAGAAACACGAAGCACCCCGCCACGCCGAGGATGAACGCCACCACCTGATTGCGCGTCAGCGCCGACATGCACGAACCGATGGCGAGAAAGCCGCCGGCGAGCAGCAGGCTGCCGAGATAGGCGGCCAGGATCGCGCCGTTGTCGGGACTGCCCAGGTAGTTGACCGTGATCCACAGCGGGAAAGTGAGCGCCAGCCCGAGCGCGGTGAATATCCAGGCGGCGAGAAACTTGCCGAGCACCGCGTCCCACAGCCGCACCGGCTGGGTCATCAGCAGCTCGATGCTGCCGGACTTGCGCTCCTCGGCCCACAGCTTCATCGAGAGCGCCGGAATCAGGAACAGATACAGCCAGGGGTGGAAGGTGAAGAACGGGTCGAGATCCGCCTGGCCGCGCTCATAGAAGCCCCCCAGGTAGAAGGTGAAGGCGTTGGCCAGCACCAGGAAGATGAGTATGAAAACGTACGCCAGCGGCGTCGCGAAGTAACTCGCGAGTTCGCGGCGCATGATGATGCCCACGTTGCGCATGATCCTAAGGGGTCCTCAGGCGGTTATGGTCCGGAACACCTCGTCGAGGCGTCCGGACTCCAGGTGCAGTTCCTTGAGCTTCAGTCCCTGGCGTGCGGCGAGCTCGGAGAGCGCCGGCAGAATGGTCGCACCGGCATGCGGCAGGGCGGTGAGCCGCGCATCGCGCTCGCTCACCTCGACCTGCGCGACCGCGGGCAGCGCGGCCACGGCGTCGCGGGCGCCGGCGAGCTGCGCCGGTTGCTCGAGCTGCATGGACACCGCGTTGTGATAGCGCGAGCGGGCGGCGAGCCCGGCGGGGGTGTCGTCGGCGACGATGCGACCGCGGGAGATGATGATCGCCCGGGTGCACACCGCCTCGACCTCCTCGAGGATGTGCGTGGAAATGACGATGATCTTGTCGCGCGCCATGTCGTTGATGAGCGTGCGCACCTCGTGCTTCTGGTTGGGATCGAGGCCGTCGGTGGGCTCATCGAGAATCAGCACCGGCGGGTCGTGCACGATCGCCTGGGCGAGGCCCACGCGGCGGCGAAAGCCCTTGGAGAGCGTCTCGATGGTCTGGTCGAGTACGCCACCGAGCTGCAGGCGCTCGATGACGTGCGCGAGTCGCTGCGCACGCCGCGCACCTTCGAGCGCGCGCAGGTCGGCGACGAACGCGAGGATGCGGCGCACGCTCATCTCGCCGTAGGTCGGCGCCCCTTCGGGCAGATAACCGAGGGCCGCCTTGGCCGCGAGCGGCTCGGTCTCGACGTCGTGACCGCAGATGCTGGCGCGGCCGGAAGTCGGGATGACGAACCCGGCGAGCATGCGCATGGTGGTGGTCTTGCCCGCCGCGTTGGGACCCAGGAATCCGAGCACTTCACCGGGACCCACCTGGAAGCTCACATCCTCCACCGCGGTGAGTGAGCCGTAGTGTTTGGTCAGGTGTTCGGTCTTGATCATGAGATGGGATCTAGAGGCAGAGGCCGTGTGAAAGTTCCCGTCGCTTTCAAAGCGCGCGATTTTGACCGTGACGTGGCACTGAATTCAACTACGATGAAATTCTTATGCAATATCTGAGCGTTAAGCTGCCCGCCGCCGTTGTTGCCGCTCACCCGCGCACCGCGGGCCGGTGAGGATCGCAGCGGCGCGAACTACGAACTGAAGCGCCGCCGCGCCCGCCAGTACAGGATGCACAGCGCGCCGCCGAGCATCCCGCCCAGATGGGCGAAATGCGCCACTCCCTGCTCCCGGCCGGTCACTCCGTAGAGCAGCTCGGCCAGGGCATACATCGTTACGAACAGCCACGCCGGTATCGGGATCGGGATCGGTATGATGAACAGTCGTTGTCTGGGGAAATACCAGGCGAAGGCGAGCAGCACGCCGAACACGCCTCCCGAGGCGCCGATCACCTCTTCCTGCTCGCCCGAGGCGCCCTGCACGGCGAGCTGCGTCAGCGCCGCAGCGAGCACGCACACCAGGTAGAAGATCACCAGGCGGCGGCCGCCCCAATACATCTCCAGGGCGCGGCCGAACATGAACAAGGCGAACATATTGAAAAAAATGTGGACCAGATTGCCGTGCAGGAAGGCATAGGTGAGCAGCTGCCAGGGCTGAAAATGGCCGCTGCCCGGCGGCCACAGCGCGAACAGTCCCAGCATGGGATCCCAGGCGAGCTGCTGCAGCAGGAAGACGCCGACATTGATGAGGATCAGGGCCCGCGTGGCGGGAGGCATGGCAAACATGCCGCCATCTTACCGGTCCTAAATCCGCCGCTGCAGAAAAACCAGATCCAGCCAGCGGTCGAACTTGTACCCCACCTCGCGCAGATGCCCCGCCTTCGCGAACCCCAGGCGCTCGTGAAAGCGGATGGACGCGGCATTGTCCGCATCCACACCACCGATCATGACGTGTTTGTTGAGAGCGGCCGCGCGCGGAAACAACGCCGTCAGCAAGGCCGTGCCGACGCCGCGACCGCGGCCATCGGCGCGTACGTGCACCGAGTGCTCGACCGTGAAGCGATAACCTGGCCAGGCGCGAAAGTCGCCGAAGCTTGCAAACCCGACCACGCCGGAAGCATCGCGCGCCACCAGCACGGGGTACGCTTGCGCGAGGCGTGCGCGCCACCACTGCCGGCGGTCATCGAGCGTCACCGGCAGGTGCGAGTAGATTGCGGTCGAGGTCGCGACCACCTCGTTGTAGATGATGAGGAGACCTTCGAGGTCGGACTCGGCCGCATCGTGGATCTGCACCGCGCCTGCCAATCGCACGCCCCTTCGGGTTCGTCAGGCCGCGCGCAGCGACTCGCGCAGGAACTGCACCAGCGGCGGGCTGTTGCTGTGAGCGACATTGAACCGCAGCCACTGGCCGCAGCCCTGCACCGGGGAGAACAGCGAGCCGCTCGCCAGCAGGATCGAGTGATCGCGTGCGCGCCGTACGAGTTGCTCGACCGGCGCGGTCGCGGGCACCCGGCCCCAGAGGAACATGCCTTCCCCCGGGGCGGCATCGAACTCGATGCCGGCGGATTCCAGCGCCACGCGGGCATCGCGCCGCATGCGCGCCAGCCGGGCGCGCGTGTGTTCCACGTGCTTCTTGTAGCGCCCGCCGTCGAGCACCTCGGACACGAAGCACTCGAGCAGCGTCGAACCGGAGAGCACCGACAGGACCTTGCGCTGCACGAGCTGGCCGATGAGCGCGCCGTCGGCGGCGATGAAGCCCACGCGCAGCGCCGGCCCGATGAGCTTGGTGTAGCTGCCCACGTAGATGACGTGACGCAAGGCGTCGATCTGCGCCAGTCGCACCGCAGGACCGCTGTACAGATCGCCGTACACATCGTCCTCCACCAGCGTGAACCCGAACTGCTCCGCCAGCGAGAGAATGCGGTGGCAATGCGCCGGATCGGCGCTCGAGCCGGTCGGATTGTGCAGCAGGGTCTGCAGGAAGAAGGCGCGCGGCCGGTGCGCGCGGCAGGCCGCCTCCAGCGCCGCGAGATCCGGGCCGTCGGCACGGCGCGGCACCGGGATCAGCCGCACGTGATGCGCGCGCAGCTGCTCGAACAACACGAAGTAACCGGGATCCTCCACCAGCACCGCGTCTCCGGGGGCGAGCAGGATCCGCGCCAGCAGGTCGAAGGCCTGCGAGGCGCCGTAGGTCGTCACGATGTTGGCGGCGCCCGCGGCGATGCCGTGTTGTACCAGGCGCGCGGCGATCTGCTCGCGCAGCTCGCCCAGGCCCTCGGGCGGGCAGGGGAGCCAGGGCTGCGCGCGCCGGCCGCGCACCAGGCGCGTCAGCACGCCGGCCGGCGCCGCTTCCAGCAGCCAGTTCTCCGGCAGGAACCCCGAACCCGCCGCGATCAGATCCATGGACTGCATGGACAACCGCGCGAGCGCCAGCGCATCCGAGCCCGGGTCGGGCATGGCTTCGATGGCGGCGAGCGGCGCCGACAGCCGCTGCGGCGTGACAAAGAATCCGCGCCCGGCGCGTGACTCGATCACCCCGCGGGCGACCAGCCGGTCGTAGGCGTCCACTACCGTGAAAGGGCTCGCGCCGACCTGCCGCGCGAGCTTGCGGATCGAAGGCAGACGCGCGCCGGCCGGCAGCTGGCCGCTACGCACCAGCTGCGTGACGCGCTCGCAGATCTGATCGACCAGCGGCACGGCGGAATCGCGGGTCAGTTCGAACATTGACAACTCTCGCGCCTGACTCGCCTTACCTCACCATCATGACGGCCGTCGTGGCGAGCGCAAGCGCCATGGCGACATTGAATGCCATGCGCCCGCCGGGAGCCGCGAGGAAACCCCTGAGCGAGCTGCCGAACAGCGCCCACACCGTCATGCAGGGCAGGCCGATGCCTTCCATGATTCCGGCCATGTAGGCGCCGCGCGCCAGCAGTCCCAGCTGCTGGGGCAGAAACAGCGTCGCCGCGGTCACGGTCATCACCCACGCCTTGGGGTTGAGAAACTGGAACATCGCGGCCTGCGGGAAGCTCACGGGCCGGGCGCTGTGGCGCGCCTCGGTGTCGCCCACCCTCAACATGCGCCAGCCGAGATACAGCAGGTACGCTGCCCCCACCCAGCCGAGCGCGCTCTGCAGCGCCGGCCAGCGGGCGAACAGCGCGCTCAAGCCCGCACACACCGCGAGCAGCTGGGCTATGAATCCGACACCGACGCCCAGGATATGCGGCACCGTGCGCCGGAAACCGAAGTTCGCTCCCGAGGCGGTCAGCATCACATTATTAGGCCCCGGCGTGATCGACATGACGAAGGTATACGTTACGAAGGGCAGCGGGTCGATCATGTGCGTGCGTTCCAGGCGGTTACCAGGGGCGCGCAAGATTGCCGCAATCCCGGACCCGCGGGGCAGATACGCGCAGGCGGCCGGCTGCACGTACTGTACCGGGTGCAGACCGGTACGGCGCCCACGTATCATCGCCGGTCATGAGTGAGCCTTTCATCTGCGACGCCGCGCGCACCCCGATCGGGCGCTACGGTGGCGCCCTTGCTGCAGTCCGGGCCGACGATCTGGCGGCCGTGCCGATCGCCGCGCTGCTGCGGCGCAATCCCTCGCTCGAGCCCGCCGCGATCGAAGAAGTGCTGCTCGGCTGCGCGAACCAGGCGGGTGAGGACAACCGCAACGTCGCGCGCATGGCGGCGCTGCTGGCGGGACTGCCGGTGTCGGTGCCGGGCGCCACGATCAACCGCCTGTGCGGCTCGGGCCTGGATGCGGTGGCGATGGCCGCGCGCATCATCCGCGCCGGCGAAGCCGAGGTGGTGGTGGCAGGCGGCGTCGAATCCATGTCACGCGCGCCGTTCGTCATCCCCAAGTCCGACGCGGCCTTCAGCCGCAGCGCGGAAATTTATGACACGACCCTCGGCTGGCGCTTCGTCAACCCGCGCATGCGGGAGCAGTACGGCATCGACTCGATGCCTGAAACCGGCGAAAACGTCGCCGCGCAGTTCAACATCGCACGCGCCGACCAGGACCGCTTCGCGCTGCGCAGCCAGCAGCGCACCGCGGCCGCCTATGCCCGTGGCTTCTATGAGGCCGAGCTGGTGCCGGTGGAGATTGCGCAGCGCAAGGGCAAGGCGCTCACTGTGACGCGCGACGAGCATCCGCGGCCCGAGACCACGCTCGAGCAGCTGGCGGCGTTGCCGACGCCGTTTCGGGCCAACGGCACGGTCACCGCCGGCAATGCCTCCGGGGTCAACGACGGCGCCTGCGCGCTGCTCATCGCCTCCGAGGACGCAGCCCGGCGCCTGGGTCTGACACCGCGCGCGCGCATCGTCGCCGCGGCCACCGCCGGCGTGGAGCCGAGGATCATGGGCATGGGCCCGTTGCCCGCCACGCGCAAGGTGCTGTCGATCGCGCGACTCACGCTCGAGCAGCTGCAGGTGATCGAGTTGAACGAGGCGTTTGCGAGCCAGGCGCTCGCGGTGCTGCGTGACTTGAAGCTTCCCGACGACGCGAGCCACGTCAATGCCAACGGCGGCGCGATCGCGCTCGGACACCCGCTGGGCATGTCCGGCGCACGGCTCGCCACCACCGCCACCTGGCAGCTCGCCGCGGTGCGCGGCCGCTATGCCCTGTGCACCATGTGCATCGGCGTGGGGCAGGGCATCGCGCTCATCCTCGAGCGCGCCTGAGCGCGCTCACGGTGCCGGGGCACCGGGGGTCCATGGCAGGCGCTCGAGATCGAGGTTGCCGCCGCTGAGCACCACCCCGATGCGCAGGCCGCGCAGCTCCGGCCGGTCCGCGAGCAGCGCCGCATACGGCACCGCCCCGGACGGCTCGACGATGATTTTCATGACCTCCCACAGCTGGCGCATCGCGCTCACGATCGACTCATCGGTGACGGTCGTGATGTCATCGACCAGGCGTCGGATTTCCGCGAACGGTCGCTCGCCCAGCGCGCCGCGCAGGCCGTCGGCGATGGTGTCGGGTCTGAGGCTCGGCAGGATCCGCCCGGCGCGGAACGAGCGCGCGGCATCGTCGGCGCCGGCGGGCTCGACGCCGATCACGCGGATGGCGGGCTTCAGGGTCTTGGCCGCGACCGCGGTGCCGCTCAGGAGTCCGCCGCCCCCCACCGGGCAGAGGATGAGGTCGAGATCGGGGACTTGCGTCAGCAATTCCACCGCAAGGGTAGCCTGGCCGGCCATCACCGCGAGATCGTCATAGGGATGAACCAGGATAGCGCCGCTGGCGGCGATGAGCTGGCGCGCGGCGTCCTCGCGCGCCGCCAGGGTTGATTCACAGTAACTGATCTCGCCGCCGTAGCGGCGGACCGCGGCGCGCTTGGTCTGTACGGTGTTGTCCGGCATCACGATGTACGCCGGAATGCCCCGCAGCCGCGCGGCGCGCGCCAGCGCCGCGGCGTGATTGCCCGAGGAGTGCGTCGCGACGCCGCGGCGCGCCTGCGACTCAGACAAGGCGAATACGGCGTTGGTGGCGCCGCGCGCCTTGAAGGCGCCGCACTTCTGGAAGTTCTCGCACTTGAAGTGCAGCTGCGCACCGGCCTGGGCGTCCAGCGTCGTGCTGGTGAGCACGGGCGTGACGCTGACCTTGCCGGCGATGCGCTCGCGCGCTTCCTGGATGAGATTCCAGGTGAGACCTGAGGGGTTGCCGGGCATGGGCGCATCAGCATGGCACGCCTTGCGGGCGGGTCAAGCCGCGCGCTCGCAGTGCGGTTTCAGTGCGAGGCGCGCACCGCAACCGCGCCGCGGTGTTGGTGCGCATCGAGCCGGGCCAGCGCGGCCGTGACGTCCACGGCCGGTGGATCCGCCGCTACCGAGGCGGCGCCCGCCACCGCCTCGCTCAGCAGCGACACGATGGTGTTGGTGGCCAGGCGCGTTGACGATGCCGACATCAGCAGCGCAATCACGCCGGTGAGTTCAGCGGCCGCCACGGAGGTTCCGGACACGAAGTCGTACTGCGCGCCGGGGCGCAGGGTGAGGACGTGCTGTGCGGGAGCACCCAAGGCACCTGGGGGCAGCGCCTGCTCGCTCCCCGAGGCGGCGATCACACCCCGGATCGCCGTCGGGAAGCCCTCGTCGGCCCCACTGGCGGCGCCGACGAACGTCACACCATGCTTGAGTCCGCTCTGCACCAGCGCGGACAGCAACGGGTCCGCAGGACCGGCGATGCTCAGGTTTATGAGCGGCGCGCCGGAGGCGAGGGCGGCGGCGAGCGCCTGCGCCAGCGTGAAGGTATTGCAGGCCGCCGCGTCGCTGTCCGGCCGCAGCTGCCAGCAGGCTTCGAACACCTCCAGCTGCGCCTGCGGCGCGATTCCAACGATGCCGATGCGGTTGTTGGCGACCGCCGCGATCAGGCCGGCCATGGCGGTGCCGTGGCGCAGTGAGGAGGCGCCCGGCGCGCGTGTCGCAAGGAAGGAGTGCGTGCGCACGATCCTTCCGGCCAGATCCGGATGAGCTGCATCGACGCCGGTGTCGATGAGGGCGACGCGCACGCCTGCGCCCTGGGCGCGCTCGTGGGCACGGGCGATGCCGAGCGTCAGCAGATTGCTCTGCAGGTCGTACAGCGGATCGTTATAAGGAGTGCCCGCCGCGGGCGAATCGCTGAGGGTGTGAAACTCCTGCAGCGGCTGCGCGAGCACGACGCGCGTATCCTTCGACAGTGCGGCGAGCACCTCGGGGACGGGCCGCCCGTCGGTGATCTCGTACACCACGCAATGCATCGACAGGGCCTTGATCGGCCAGCTTGCCACCTGCCGCAGGGAGTACGCGGCCGCCACCCGGCGCGCCTGCTGCTGCGCGCTCTGCCCCACGCGGTAGCCGTCCCCGCCGTAGTGGCTGCCCGTGGTGCCGGCGGGACCGGGGGTCGTGTGCGGCTCGTTGGCGAACGCCACCACGATGCGCGGCGGCTGCGCCGGGGGCGGAGCCACGGGCGGCGCGCCGAGCACGGTCCCACTGAGAAGCGCAAAGCATACGGCGCCGGCGCGCATGAAGGCGCACATTACGGTTCCCGTGTGCGCTCGGTGCCTGTCAGTGGCTCGACCCAGCGTACCCGCGCGTCGGCGCGCAGGCGCGCGGCGAGCGCGCGCATCTGCGGACTCACCTCGCCGGACTCCGCGCTCCCGCGCGCTGCGGCAGTGACCGGCGCGATGCCGAATATTCCAGTCGTTCCCGGACCCTCGACCACGCGCGCGCCGGCCGAGCGCAGCATTTCCTCCATCTCCCCGATCGGCAGCGAGCGGTCGAAGGCGATGTGCAGGACGCCGGGCGTGCCGCGGGCGGCCGTGGTGTGGGTGGCGTAGCGCGGCTGCGACCAGCGGTACGCGGTGGGTGCGAAAGCGGCGAGCCCCATGGCCAGCACAAAGCTCGCGGCCCAGGCCAGTCCCGGCGGCCGCCATGCGGCCGCGAGCGCGGCGGGAGCGCTCCTGCGGCTGAGCGGCGGTGCGTCCTGCGGCCTCGCGGGCGTATGGCCGTCGATGCGCTCCATCAGCTTGCGCAACGAGGGTCCGGGCGCGTAGGTCACGCGCTGCGGTTCGGTCAACACCTGGCACATGAGGCGCTGCCGCGCGAGCTCCTGCGTGCAGGCCGCGCACTCGCGCAGGTGCTGCTCCACGGCGGCGCGCTCGGCGTGCGACAGCCGGCCATTTGCGAGCCACGGCAGCAGCAGCCAGGACTCTTCGTGACGGGAAGCGTGGCTCGCCATCATGACTCGTGACGCTCCTGCGCGGCCTGCCGCACACCCGCGCCCGGTGGCGCGGTCGCGGAAACGCCGGCAAGCTGCGGCAGCAGCTTCTGCAGTTTCGCGCGCGCGTGAAACAGTCGCGTCTTCACGGTATTCACCGGACAACCCATGATCGTGGCGATCTCTTCGCAGGAATACCCCAGCTCATAGCACAGCTCCACGCCGAGGCGCTGCTCGACCGGGAGTTGCTCGAGCGCCTGCTCCAGCCAGTCGCGCAGCTCCTCGGTACGGAACGGCTCGTCACTCATGAGTGGCAGGGACGCGGCCTCCAGGTTCTGTTCTCCCCGGCGTGCCGAGGAACGCAGCGCATTGCGCGCTTTGCGGTAGGCAATTCCCAGAATCCACGTCGAGGGCTGGGAGTCGCCGCGGAAGTCGCGCGCCTTGCGCCACACGACCCAGAAGGTGTCGTTGATGATTTCTTCCGCCAGGTCGTAGTGGTGCGTGAGGCGCGTCAGGAAGCGCGCCATGCGGCGATGGTACAGGGTATAGAGCTCTTCGAACGCCTTGCGGTCGCCGTTCGCGATGCGCGCCATGAGATCCACCTCACGCGCCACCGAGGCTGACCCGCGGTACGTCGGTTCCACCATGCCCCTGTCGTTGTAACCTGTCGCCTTCACTCCACGCCCTTTGCTACGGTAAGTGGCCCGCCAGCCGTCGCGGGTTCAAAAACCGCATCCGAACGACTATCCGCCGGGGCGCGCATGGGGTCAAAAGTGCCAGCTCACGGTGCCGGCGACCCGGTGATTTGCGAGCGGGTAGGGGAACAGCTCCTGCGCCTGGGTCGCGGCGAGGAAGTAGCCGACGTCCACACGCCAGCCGCGCCGCTCGAACGCGACGCCCGCGTTGCCATAGCCATAGCCGGTGGCGGCCAGCCGACGCGCCCCGGTGCCGCTCGAGCGGTAGTAGCCGGCGCCGCCGGTGAGGAACAGCCCCTCACCGATCAGCCACTGCCCGGTGGTGTCGGCGATCCACGCCGGGCTGCGGCTGAGGCGCGTGTAGTACCAGTAGCGCACCGCATTCGGAATCGCGCTCACCGACACCGTCCAGCGGTCGAGCCAGGTGAGCGCGGCCGACAGTTCCTGGAAGTCATCGGAAGTGCCCTCCGTCGCACCCGGGAAATAGTGGCTGCGCGCGCTCAAGGTGGCGTTCCAGGCGCTGCTCAGGTCGAAGCGGTGCCCGAGGTAGATCTCGAAGTCGTAGCCGGCTCCCGGTTCCAGACTGCGCTCGCGCGTGGAAGCCCAGGCGCCGGCGAAAGTCCCGCCCGGGGTGTTGGCGTGCAGGTCGGCCTGCAGGGCCGCCCGGCCGTCACTTTCCGAGACCCCGCGGTATATGTAATTACTGGTGATGGCGATATTGCCGCCCCAGGAGAGCTCCGTGCCGAGGGCAGCCGCGGCCGCATGCGGCGCGGCCACTCCCATGAGTGTCCACGTCAACAGCCAGCGCGCCGGTGTGAGCTTGGCAGGGTGCGAATGAACCACGGATTGCCCTGTCGGTCGCAGTAAGTGTAGAGCCAACCCCTGGCAGGCGGTATTGACCTCATGGGGAGTGGTCGGCCGCCCGGTGGCGGTATACAAGCCAGCCGGGCGGTCCGCACGTATAATTGAAATACCTATGGAGACATTACCCCCGGCCGAAAGCGCCGTAGTGCAGCGCATCGCGTCGGATCTGAAGGGACGTCCCGGACCCCTGCTGGAAGTGCTGCACGCCATCCAGGCGGCGCTCGGCTACGTTCCCGCCGGCGCCGTTCCCGTAGTTGCCGAGGTATTGAACCTCTCGCGTGCGGAAGTGCATGGCGTCGTCACCTTTTATCACTACTTTCGCCGCTCGCGCCCGGGCGCCCATACGGTGAGCGTCTGCCAGGCCGAGGCTTGCCAGTCGATGGGCGCGGAGGCGCTGACGGCGCACGCGCGGCGCCGTCTGGGCATCGACTTTCACCAGACCAGCGCGGACGGGCGCTTCTCGCTCGAACCCATCTACTGTCTGGGCAATTGCGCCTGCTCGCCCGCGGTCATGATCGACGGCCGGCTATATGGCCGGGTCACGCCCGAGCGCTTCGACGCCCTGGTCGCAGACCGTGCTCCCTCGCCATGACAGCGCTGGTGTACGTGCCCGTTGACGCGGGCGCCCTGTCCCTGGGGGCCGGTGAAGTTGCGCTCGCGATGGCTGCGGAGGCCGCACGCCGCCGAGCCGCCGTCAAGGTGCTGCGCAACGGCTCGCGCGGCGCCTATTGGCTTGAGCCGCTCGTCGAGGTGCTGACGCCTCTCGGCCGCCTGGCGTACGGCCCCGTGACGGCCGCCGACGTCGCCGGCCTTTTCGACGCGGACTTTCTCAACGGCGGCTCCCATGCGTTGTCGCTCGGACCGACGGGCGAGATCGCCTGGCTCAAGGGTCAGCAGCGTCTGACCTTCGAGCGCGTAGGCATCATCGAACCCACGAGCGTTGCGGATTATGTGACGCACGGCGGCTACCAGGGACTCACACGGGCGCTGTCCATGGAGCCGGCCGCGATCGTGCAAGCCATCACGACCTCGGGCCTGCGCGGGCGTGGCGGGGCGGCTTTCCCGACCGGCATCAAGTGGAAGACGGTGCTCGATCAGCCGGCGGGGCAGCAGAAATACGTCACCTGCAACGCCGACGAAGGCGACTCCGGCACCTTCTCCGATCGCATGCTGATGGAAGGCGATCCGCTCACCCTGATCGAGGGCATGACCATCGCCGGCATCGCGGTGGGGGCGACCCAGGGCTACATCTATCTGCGTGCCGAATACCCGCATGCGCTGCGCGCGCTGCGCACCGCCATCGCCGCGGCCCACCAGGCGCGCTACCTCGGCAGCGA
>Ga0209011_1000431_pt1 | contig 16218 bp, 22 predicted proteins | sample BlaSpr_A8_OM1_M3_FD_187986 | JGI IMG/M metagenome (GOLD analysis project Ga0209011, IMG submission 187986) | Forest soil microbial communities from Thunder Bay, Ontario, Canada - Black Spruce, Ontario site 2_A8_OM1_M3 (SPAdes) (version 2) | ecosystem: Environmental > Terrestrial > Soil > Boreal... | reverse complement strand
TCAGCGGAGCCGAGCGCGAGTTACTGAACGAGGCGGATCCGGAAATTAGCCAAATCGCCGATGTACAGTTTGTTGCCGGACGCGTCCAATGCCACACTAGTATTACCACTTAAGCTGGCGCTGGTAGCTGGTCCCCCGTCCCCACTGAAACCGTAGGTCCCACTGCCCGCTACCGTGGTGATGATTCCAGTTGCCGCATCCACGCGGCGAATATTGTCACCACTTATGAATAGGTTGCCGGATGAATCCACCGCCACCCCAGCGGCAGCAATGCTGGCGCTGGTAGCTGGTCCGCCGTCTCCACCCGTGCCTCCGCCCGCCACCGTGGTGATGATTCCAGTCGCCGCATCCACGCGGCGAATCCGGTAATTATTGGTATCTGCGATGTACAGGTTGCCAGACCCGTCTACCGCCACACCTCGGGGCCGGTCCAAGCTGGCGCTGGTAGCTGGTCCGCCATCTCCGCTGAAAAAGAAGAACCCATTGCCCGCCACGGTGGTGATGATTCCAGTCGCCGCATCCACCCGACGAATCCGAGAATTATAGATATCCGCGATGTACAGGTTGCCGGACGCATCCACTGCCACACCACTGGGTTCATAGAAGCTGGCGGCTGTCGCTGCTCCTCCGTCCCCACTGAAACCGGGGGTCCCGTTTCCCGCCACCGTGGTGATGACTCCAGTCGCCGCATCCACGCGGCGAATCCGGTGATCGAAACTATCCGCAATGAACAGGTTGCCGGACGCATCCACGGACACACCACTAGGTCCAGCCAAGCCGGCACCGGTCGCTGGTCCCCCGTCCCCACTGAAACTCCCCTCCCCATTTCCCGCCACCGTGGTGATGATTCCCGTCGCCGCATCCAGCCGCCGAACCCGATGATTGCCGGGATCCGCGATGAACAGGTTGCCGGACGCATTCAGCGCCACACCGGATACTAGACTCGGGATCGCCAGACTCAAGCTTGCGTTGGTCGCTGGTCCCCCGTCCCCACTAAAACCGGGAGTCCCATTGCCCGCCACCGCGGTGATGATTCCTGTTGTGGCTTCCACGCGGCAGATCCGATTAGCATCGGTATCTGCAATGGATAAGTTGCCAGAAGTATCCAGCCCTACCACCGTGGGCAAATACAACTTGGCGTCAGTAGCAGGTCCCCCGTCTCCACATCGATCTCCATCGATACCACCGCCCGCCACGGTGGTGATGATTCGGGTCGCCATATCTACCCGACGAATCCGGTAATTATCGGTATCCGCGATGTAGAGGTTGCCGGACCCGTCTACCGCCACACCTTGAGGCCCGTTCAAGCTGGCACTCGTCGCAGGTCCCCCGTCCCCGCTGAAACTCTGCGCCCCATTACCCGCCACGGTGGTGATGATTCCAGTCGCCGCATCCACTCGGCGAATCCGGTGATTCCTGAAATCGGCGATGTACAGGTTCCTGGCCGTATCCACCACCACACCAGTGGGATAATTCAAGCTGGCGGCGGTTGCTGGGACCCCGTCCCCACTGAAATCGGGAGTCCCATTGCCCGCCACTGTGGTTATGATTCCAGTCGCCGCATCCACTCGGCGAATCCGGGAATTAGTGGTATCTGCGATGTATAGGTTGTTGGATGCATCCACTGCCACACTACGAGGATAATTCAAGCTGGCGCTGGTAGCCGCTCCCCCGTCCCCACTGAAATCGTTCCCCCCGTTACCCGCCACGGTGGTGATGATTCCGGTCGCCACATCTACCCGACGAATCCGATGATTGAAAATGTCCGCGAAAAATATGGTGCCAGAACTATCCAACGCAACACTACTAGGCACAGCGAGGCCGGCGGCGGTCGCTTGGCCTCCGTCCCCAAGGGAACTCGATAACCCATTACCTGCGAAAATGGTCAAGAGCCCGGTTGTATCTACTCGGAAGACTCGATTACTCGCGGCAATGAAATAGTTGCCAGCCGGATCGATTGCGACACCGCGGGGAGTTCCTAGGTTGGCGGCAGTCGCCGGCATACGGTCGGGTCCCCCGCCCGCAACAGTTGAAATGATAGCCTGCGCATATGCGCTGGCTGGGCTTAGCAAACAGGCAATAACGAATGCAACCAAGCGATTGCGGCTCATTTTATTTCCTTCTGAAACCGGGAATCCATTCTTGCTAACCAAGCTAATCCCTTGCGATGGTTACTGTCAAAGAATGTTCTAAAGACTGAAGCGTCAGCACCCGCCTGAGAAATTCTCCGACCATCCCCCGCCCTCCCTGATCACATTCGATTCGAAGGGGAGGCGCTCGAAGCCGCGTGCTCGTTCGCCAAAATTCAATTCGAGCTGCTATTCAAGGTGTAGATGATTTTGTAGCTGCCAAAGCACTCAACTTCCCCCTGCTTTCAATCAACTTCAACAAGCGTGCCCCAAACGATTCAATGCCAATCACTTAGAATCAACAAGAATCCATACATTTCAATATGTCACCGCAGACGATCTTCGTGCGGCTGCTGCGCGTCATCCGATCAGTTCACTGCTCAACACCGTCAAGCATCTGCTTGCTGTTGGACCACTGCCATTCCAGAAGACGCACGCGATTTATGCCAGCGGATAGCTGCTATCCGCTGGCATAACCACTCACAACAACCCCTTTCCAGTACACCAAAAGTTCGGTGATGATTCGCTGCGCCCAAAAAACGGCGCGAACGCATGAAACGGCTTAGATCTTGGCACTTGAGCACTCCGAAGGTACTATCAGAGCCGATGTTAGCGCTCGCTCGCACTTCTGAGAGAGATTAAACCAGTTCCGGTACACAGCCCGCGAATCTGACAGCGAAAGCGGCCTGTATTACTACCGCGCCAGATACTACGATCCGACGACTGGCAGGTTCATTGGAGAAGACCCGATCCACTTTGAAGGTGGGGCCAATTTTTACAGATACGTTTACAACAGCCCAACTGGCTTCACAGATCCCCTCTGCTTGGCACAGTGCACGTATAGCATTTCACAGCATACCCTGATATGTGTCGAGAAATACGCCGCCACCAGTCGGACCCACATGGCAAGTGCAGGTAGGTCCTAACGACGTGCAGTCTGGACTTGGAATGTGTGCGGACCAGCCGAAATGCAGCGGGATCTACTACAATGGCCCGATTCCTCCTGGGAAATATAAGATAAACCCCGACAACCGACGTGGGCACCAGAACTGGTTCCGACTAGAGCCACGGCCCATCGTCCCAGGGTGGGAGATTTGGAAACGGAGAGGCTTCGCACTCCACTTGGGGACGCTGAGTCTTGGGTGCATCAATGTGAATAAGAACAGTCCGAGCGGGGTCGGTCAGTTCCAGCAACTACAACAGCTACTCAATATCGAATCGGAAAACAATTCTTTGCAGGTCAACCCGTAGGGAGGAGACCCTGTGCGTTTCGCAGATGGGCTCTTGGCCCTTGTCAACTACTGTCTTTGCCAAGTCGGGCTGCAATTTTATCTCTGGCCAGCACTTTCACATTTTCGCCACGCAGAAGTCCAGATGCCTCCAGTGGCCGATGTGATTGCAAACACAATCGTGCTTCCGGCGTTGGCAGCATTGCTCACAGCCTCTTTGGCGGGGAAGCGGGGCCTTTCTCTGTGGCCATACGCGGTTGGACCAGTGGGGGTGGCGGGATTGATATTCGTCTTTGCCGAACGCGAGTTTCCTACTTCTTGGCACGAGGCGTTTGGAATTATCGGCGTAGTTGTAGTTGGTGTATTAGCCGCAACTGGCGGTGCCTACTCCGCCCGATACCTTGTGCATGACAGGCTGGCCACGACGAATGACGAAAGGTTTTCGGCGGATTCGTAGGGCCACGCGGCTCCTTCCCCTGCTAGTGGTGCCTCTATTCTTCATTTCGTCGGGGTGTGGAGCAAAGAAAACAGAGGACGCACCTCACAAAACGCTGACGGATAGGGTGGTGGTTGAGAAGTCGGCGCGAACCATGACCTTGATGCGCGATGGCAAGGTTCTGAAAACGTACAACGTGGCGCTCAGCCGTGAACCGGTGGGAGCGAAGGAACGGGAAGGCGACCATAAAGTGCCGGAGGGGGAGTACGTAGTTGACTCGAAGAATTCGCACAGTCGGTTCCATCTCGCTCTTCACATCTCCTACCCGAATTATGCCGACCAGGAGCGCGCACGCAAGCTAGGTGTCAAACCTGGAGGCAATATCGAAATCCACGGTCTTGACAGCAAATATGCCTGGGTCGGCAGTCTGCAACGCCAGGTGGACTGGACGGATGGGTGCATCGGTGTGACCAACTCGGAGATTGAGGAAATCTGGCCGCTAGTCCGGGTTGGGACGCCCGTTGAGATACGTCGCTAGGCGGAATTAGGAAAAGAAATTGGAGCCAGACCGCTGTGCTAGGCAAAACTTCATCGGCATCACGCCACCATTCTTTCAAGGTGGTATTCAGCCGGGTGGACATACCGCATCGTCATCTGAATGTTCGTGTGCCCGAGAATCGCTGGCAACGTTGGAAGATCCACGCCGCAACCGCGCGCGTAGAGCCGGGCGCGCCACGCGGAAGATTTTGCGAGGTCTTGGCGACCGACAGCGCTGAAGATAGTTTCCGCCCAGATCAGGTGAATCCATTCTTCTGTAGATGATTTTGTAGCTGCGAAAGCACTCAACTTCCACAACTTTCAATCAACTTCAACAAGCGTGCCGCAAACGATTCAATACCAATCACTTAGAATCAACAAGAATCCATAGATTTCAATAAGGCATGGCATCTGGTTCGGGACCAGGGGGTCGGAGGTTCAAATCCTCTCGCCCCGACCAACCTTTTCAAGCACTTAAAGCGCACTCCTGGTTTCTCGTCTACAGCGGTGTAGATAAAATCGTAGACGGTCAAGAGCCTCAGAGTTCAACAACCCAGATTTCTTGCAGCACGCAAGGCTGATGAACGGAGAGCAACTTCCCCTGCTGTCGTACTTTCGATGGAAGGCGACGAAAAACGTGCCACCCAGCATCAGAGGTGTTTGTCCGTCAGATAGTACAGAACAGAGAGAGTTATTGAGAACACTGTCGGCGGAACTGCAATAAAGATTCCCGGGGGCTAGAGTCATTCTCACTAGCCGCGTTTGAGAAAAACTCGGAGCTTGTGCGAGCGCGACGGATGACGCAGTTTGCGCAACGCCTTCGCCTCGATCTGCCGGATGCGCTCGCGTGTCACAGCAAACGACTGGCCCACTTCCTCGAGCGTGTGCTCGCCACGATCGTCCAGACCAAAGCGCATCTTGATGATTTTTTCCTCGCGCGGAGTAAGCGTCCTCAGCAGTGATGCCGTCTGTTCTTTAAGGTCAAGGTTGATAACCGCGTCTGAGGGTGACACGACAGCCTTGTCCTCTATGAAATCGCCCAGGTGCGAATCTCCCTCCTGTCCGATGGGCGTCTCGATTGAGATGGGCTGCTGCGCGACCTTCTTTGTGCTGCGCACCTTGTCGACAGGGATATCCATACGCTTGGCGATCTCTTCTGAGGTGGGCTCGTGGCCAAGCTCCTGCACCAGTTGCTGGGTCATGCGGGTCATCTTGTTGATCGCCTCGATCATATGTACTGGGACGCGGATCGTGCGCGCCTGGTCGGCAATGGCGCGGGTGACAGCCTGGCGAATCCACCACGTGCCATAAGTCGAGAACTTGTAGCCGCGGCGCCACTCGAACCTGTCCACGGCCTTCATGAGGCCAATGTTGCCTTCCTGGATCAAATCTAAAAACTCAAGGCCGCGGTTGGTGTACTTCTTAGCGATGGACACAACCAATCGAAGGTTTGCGCCGGTCAGCTCTTTCTTTGCTTGTTCGGCGTCAGCCTCGCCGCGCAGGATCAGCGTGAGAGCGCGCTTCAGACCAGTCAACCCAACACCGCTCGATTCTTCGATCTCCTTTAGCTGCAAGCGGCGCGAGCGCAGTCCCTTGCGCGCTTCCGCGGCCAAATTGCCGCGAGCGGCGTCGGCACGGCGTTCAAGCCGGCCGGCGTCGCGCTCCAGCGAATGCAGACGTTCGACTGTGTGCCGCATCGTGTCGATCAGACGCTTTTTTTCTACTGGAGTGAAATCGATCCCGCGGACCAGCAGCGACATTGCAATACGTGTCCGGGCCAGTTGGTGCCGCGTCCGCAGATGTACAGGCTTGTTTGATCTCGGCATGTGTTTGAGCCGGGCCGCCTGCTTGAGTCCCACCTCGTAGAGCTTCTCGATTTTTTCGATGATCCGCAGTGTATTTCGCGTCTTGCTCTCAATTATTTCTTCAGTTATTTCTTTGTCGAACCGAACAATTTCCTCAATCGACCGCGTACCCTTGTGAAGGTCTTCGCCAGTGGCCAGCAGTTCCTTGAGCACAATCGGCGAGCGAGAGACTGTCTTGAAGACCAATAGGTGCCCGCGCTCGATGCGCTTGGCGATGGCCACCTCGGCTTGGCGCTTCAACAACGGCACGGTGCCCATCTCGCGCATGTACATACGGACGGGGTCGTTGTTCTTGTCTAGAAGGCCTGGCGCCAGGTTGAGCTCGACCTCCTCGCTATCCGTAGCCTCCTTCTTAGCCTCGACTTCGGTTGGCTCAGCACCTTCGTGTGTTGCGCGCGCAGCCTTCGCCGCCGCCGCATCCTCATAGATGTCGATTCCGTGGCCCTCCAAAATGGAGACAAAATTGTCAATCTCTTCGGACGACTGCGCATCTGCCGGGAGAATGTCGTTCACCTCATCAGAGAGCAGATAGCCGCGTTTCTTGCCCAGGTTGATGAGGTTGCGGACCTTATCGATCTTTTCTTCAAGCACAAGCGACAAGAACTTTTCCCCCTAAACCATCTTAAACAGCCGGCTTTGGACTGCCTGAAACGGACATCGTCCACGTCTTCAGTCCCTGGCTATCCCCATTGCTAACTCGTCAGGCGGCCTTGCCGGCCCAGACTTTTCGGTGATGGACCAGCGAAAAAATCGGTAATCGCATTTCTCGCAGCGAAACGGTCGCACGAAAATCATGGCCAGAAGACCAGATTCAAGGACGCCCTTGGACTGATCGATGGATTCTTTGACTCCTACAGTATGGACAATTAATCGACATGATGATTCTCCGTATCCGGCCATGTGCACCAAATCAATTCGCCAGTTCATAGCGCGGAATGTGCCGCCGGCCGAATTAAATGATTACTTGCATAGCCGACGGTCGTGAGCATATTCGGAATGGCCATTGGCGTCCAGCCAGGCCAGAAGACTGCGAATACTGTCGTGCGCCAATGCAATACTCGAATCGGCAGTACCGTAGTAAAGATTGATAGTGTCCCCATCCGATGCCACCGTATAGCCGCAGGGACACACGACGTCTTGGACATCTCCATGACGTTCGTACTTCGCTTCGGGCGCAAACATCCAGGAATCCCCTCGAACCAGGCATTTTTCTGGTTGTTGAAGATCGAAGAGGGCCAGACCCAGCCGATAGATGGAGCTCGAAGGCGTCCTTCGCACGAGATGATAGATCATCAGCCAGCCTCTTGAGGTTTCAATCGGCGGAGGTGACATCCCAATCTTGTTCGCATCCCACCAGGCGCCACGGCGGGCTCCCAGCATGAGCTTGTGATTTCCCCAGTGCCGCAGATCGGGAGAGTGAGAGATCCAGATGTGAGCTCCGAGTGGTGTATCCCACGCATTGTTCGGCCAAACTGGCGTCGGCGATTGGATGTTTGCACTCCACTCGGTCTTTGTAGCTGGTCGTCCTTCAAGCCGCCTTTCTCATGTCGTTTTTCGTTGGAGGCGCATAGACCTTTTTGTTTTCAGAGGCCTTCCGCAATTCTCGAATAATTTCACCAGCCATGTCGAAAGAGGTCCAGGGCTCGCTTTCGAATCGCACGGATTCCGGAAAAAGAGCGACTTCTTCGATCAGCCTGGTTCCCGTATTGTTTGTGTCTGCCATTGGCGTCTCGCTTGCCCTTACAGTGGCGCCCAGGACCACTACGCTCACAGCCTTACACTGACTTGCCCGTAGGGCCAGGCCTTTCTGTTATCGACGCCGTAGTGAGTCCCGATTCTGTGTTTGATGAAATTAAAGCCAGGACCCCCATGACGGCGCCCGCACAAACCACCAAGTCCAGAGGTATTTTTGGTAACTCGCGAAGGGGCGCCATGAAACCACCATGAGCAACGCCGTAATGGACACCCACTCCATGATTTCCGCGACCATTGGCAACCTCGATTCTGCTTCGAGTTCCGTCAATGGGGAACCACTGGATGAAGTGGGTTTTTGACAGCCACACGCGTCTTCACCAGCAAATAGATGGTCGGTGGAACGAGCGTTCTCCGTGTTTAGGCGCGCATTTTATGAACACGTGAAGGGACGGACTGGCCCGCCCCCTCCAAACGAAAGATCTGTCCGTTCTCGGCTGCTCAAGCCGGGCCGTCAAGCCGTGGGGTCTGTTGTCTCGCTCGTGCCACTTGCGAGACAACATGTTTACTCATAGGCGGGGCGTCAATTAGATAGACGCGTTACGACCGGCTTGAGTGGCCCTCGTTTTCGCTGGTCCCGCGACAGGTTCGTCGCTCAGCTCTTTTTCGGCTCTAACCCAGTCCTCGACATCTTTTCCGTGTTCGCCGCCGCGTTGAAGATACAACTCATGCGCCCGGTGAGCGATCTCTTCTCCCGAGGGTTCTCTGCGTCCAAACATGGCAACCTCCTTGGTTGTCAGTACGGCGGCGGAGCGCCGACCGACCTCCGCATATGAGATGTGGATTACTTGCCGTTTGCTGAGACGCTGATCTTTATCTGCTTCGGCTTCGACTCCTCACGCTTCGCCAGATACAGGGACAAGACCCCATTGCGATACTCCGCCCGAACGCTCTCGGAGTGGACCGTGTTCGGCAGGGAGAAACTCCGCGTGAACGGACCATAGGCGCGTTCAACTCGGAGGTAATTGTCCTCGCCGATGTCCTTCTCGAACTTTCGCTCGCCGCGGATGGTCAACAAATCGTTTTCGACGCGTACGTCGATGTCCTTCTCTTCGAGATCCGGCAGGTCAACCTTCAGGACCAATTCGTTCTCGGTTTCATATATGTCCACTGGCGGCGCCCAGGTTGCCAGGTCAGAATGACCCAAGCGGTCGCGAGTAGAGTTGTCCTCGAACAAACGAACGACTTGATCCTGTAAAGCTGTCAAACCGCGGTACTGGTCCCAACGCGTAACGGTGTTCATGGCAACCTCCTTGGCTGTCTTGGCCAAGGGCAGTTTTAGATAACTCACTTTAGTTTAGGTTACCGCATGGCCCCATCAGTCGCTTAACCACTGTAGATTAACTTAACTTGATGTGTCAAGTATAATCTTAGGGTATTCTAATGATTAATCATATATAGTTAATCAAGTGGAGGTGCCTGTGGATGGTCTGCCTAAGGTTTTCAGTGTTTTTAACTGGAAGACCTTATCGGTTGTGGTGGGTGTGACCTGGTGGAACTTTCGACTGTTTCCCGGTTCCGTTCGAAGTCCGCAACTACCGTTGGCATCCGCTTTGTCGCAGCGTCTCCGAGTGGCATTAGGCAACCGAATACTTGAGGTGTTGCGTTAATCGCCAGATCCGCGGTCCTGTTCGTGGGGAAACTTCTCGTGGAGTGCCTTCCGATCGTCTGCACTAACTGTCGGCGACGACCAGACCATATGCCAGGCATCCTCTTCCGACGGCGATCCCGATGATTGATATATTTCGTGTTCCCAGGTTTCAACGCTGTCTGCTGGAGGCTCAACTGTAAGATTCAGGTCCGTAAACATGTTCACGTTGCCGACGACCCACCCACGCGGTGTCAAGTGATATAGTATATTAACGTGATTATGCATACACTCCGAGTTTATCCCTCAAACAGTATTAATTACAGAATTAATTAATCGCAGTGACTTACTTTCCCGCAGCGGTTGTCCGGTCATGGGCCAACACCAGAAACACGTATAGGACCTGGAAACGGATAGTGGGCACCGTGAAGAAGTCGATGGAGACCAGTTGCTTGGCGTGATTCTCCCAAAATGTGTGCCAGGTCTGAGACGGCGGTTTGCGGAAGCGCAGCATGTATTTGCTGACGCTGCTCTCCCCGATGTCGATGCCGAGTTTGAGCAGTTCGCCGTGGATGCGGGGTGCACCCCAACTGGGATTCTCCCGACACATCTTGCGGGCCAGATCTCGGACCTCGCGCGAAATGGCGGGTCGCCCCGGTTGGCCTCGCCGCACCTTCCAGGTCCAGAACAGTCGAAAGCCGGCACGATGCCAGGCTATGACCTGTACCTGGCGAATTGATACGGTGGCAGTGAAACGATCGGATCCGCGAAACGCGCTGCGATTAGGGACTGAAACGTCGAATGATTCATTGGAAGTTTTGCCGAGGTTGACCGGATACCGCAACCAGAACGAGTCTTTGACAAATCAGGCAGCCACTGGTGTCTGATATAGGCCTCGACAGTGTGGTTGCCATCGAAACGGGCGGAGATTTGCGATTGGTCGTGACACGGGCGTATCGGGCGTTCGCCCTTCCCGTGAAGTGTGCGTGCGATGGTTGTTGAAGTAGGTCCTGAAATCGAACAGCTTGTTTTCGAGGTCTGCCGTCGTCCAGAACAACGTGTGATCCAAATACTCGCACCGAATGGTGCCGATTAGCCTTTCCACGAACGGATGGGACAGGGGAACGTAGGGGACGGTCTTAATTTCTGTCACCTCTCGTATCCGCAGATTGGCCTGCCATTGGTGGAACCTATAGAGCGGATCGTTGTCGGAGCTGAGGTGCTTCGGCATCCAGCGTTGCCATCGAATGGCGCGGTTGAACATCCGACATAGTGCTACCCCATCGACCGTTCCCGCATGGACGCCGAAGCCAATGATCCGGCGCGTGTATTGATCCATGACCACCAAGACCCAGTGGGTCCGCAACGTGGCCGACTCGCACCTGAACAGATCCATACTCCAGAGGCTGTCTTTCATGTGGCCCAGGAAAGTCAGCCAGGAGGGACCATCGAAATCCTGTCCCGGCCGGTGGTGATTGGCGAGAATCCTCCGAACCATGTCTTTGTCGATTGGGATGTTGAACGCCAAGGCGATCTGTTGCGCGATTCGCGGACAGCCCCAGTGGGGATTACGTTGCTTCATTTCTACGACCGCATGGATGAGTTCTGCGCTCGGTCCCTTCGGGCCGGGCTTCCGTCGGCGTTTCGCTGAGAATAGCACCCGGTACTTTTGCTTGCTCATGGCTTTGTGAAGGATTAGCAGCGTGGAGGGCTTCAGTACGATTGCGGAACGGAGCAGAAGAGCTGGACGCACCAAGAGCGCAATCAGTCCGGCGAGGATGCGGTCCGACACGCGTAGATTCGGTGATCGTTGCCGGGAGCGATTCACGATCAGGAGTTGGTGCTTGAGGAGAAGCGACTCCGCAACTAGGGAACGGACGCCGCCAGGTCCGAGCAACCGGACCAGGGTAGCGATGATGTGGATGCCAAGAACGATCAGATCGTGCATTACACAATCGTAGCAGGACAGCAAATCCTAAGGAATTACGGGTGAAATAACAATTCGCCAGCCACACCCGGAGTAGCCTGATTGGATCGGGCAATCCTGTTGGCGGGATGTTTCATGAATTCAGGAAAGTTGTCCATGTCGCAAGGCATTGTCGCACTCTCGCAATCACCGCGCTACCATCTCCCGGTATCTTTGGCGTGCAGTATCATGTGTTTCCGCTCTCACTCAGTATAATGCCGCCGGTTCGCATTTACAGCGAGGAGTCTACGATGACAGTATCTATTTTTATCGGAGTCAGCGTTGACGGATTCATTGCGCGGCCGAACGGCGATCTCGACTTTTTGCCGCCGGGCGGCGGCGAACCTCACGGCTACGACGAGTTCATGGCCAGCGTCGATGCGCTTGTGATAGGCCGCAAGACCTTCGAGACGGTTCTGAACTTTGCCGCCTGGGGCCCTATGGTCAAAAACGCGTCGTGGTCCTAAGTAGCCTGCCCGTCGATTTGTCTGCGGTGCGCGGAGGCATTGTGGAGCAGATGGCCGGACCTCCGGCTCAGATTGTCGCAAAACTCGCTGCGAGTGGTGCGCACCACCTCTACGTCGACGGAGGGATCACCATTCAACAGTTCCTGCGTGCGGGCCTCGTTCAAAGCCTCACCATCACTCGCGTGCCTGTGCTCATTGGAGACGGAATTCCTCTCTTTGGCTCGCTACCGCGCGATATCCGGCTCCGCCACGTAGCGACTCAGCACTACCCGAGTGGTCTGGTTAAGACGGAATACCATGTCGCCCCCTAACACGATAGGCATGGCGCCGGTTAATTGTCGTCCTTAGGGATTGTTCGCGAGTGACGAGGAATCCGGAAGTTGACTCTCAACGAGGCCGGCATACCTGGATTACTTCCGGCTTGCCGACCATCCGTCCAGAATCCTTGGATAAGCTGCGCAACGAGTTACGTTCCACTTAGCGCTGGAGTTATCGTGCGAAAGTCGCGAAAGGTTTATTGTTCTGGCCACTAATACGAGGAGCGCTAGAATCGCGTCCACACTCTTGATGGTACAATGCGCGGCAGCAAAACCCCTTTACATCTGTGGCCCGCTCGGAGGGTTGCGGAATAGGACCTGATGAGCCATCGCCCAAGAGTGTTTTACGGTTGGTGGGTTGTAGCTACCGCTTCACTAGGGATGTGCTTTAGCACTGGCACGATTGTTGTCTTATCTTTTGGTGTCTTCTTCAAACCTCTCAGTCAGTATTTCCACGCCAGCCGCGCTGCTGTGTCACTCGCTTTTACTTTGCACAATCTGGTGGGTGCCGCGTGCATTCCATTGATCGGTCGGCTAATAGATCGCTTCGGAGCCCGCAGAGTCATCCTCACGGGTACCACGATATTCGGATTGGTTTTGCTCTCCGGGGGATTGGTTGGCTCAAGCATCACGTATTTGTATCTCTTTTACGTGGCGCTGGGCTTAGTGGCCGGCACCACATCGCCGGTACCCTACGGGGTCGTAGTCTCACGCTGGTTCGACCGGCAAAGGGGATTGGCTCTTGGACTCATGGCGTTTGGATTAGGTTTGGGAGCCATCGCCATGCCATTGGTCGCACAGCGGCTAATAGCGATGTTCGGCTGGCGCGCTACGTACGCAATCTTCGGCTGCGCGGCCTTGCTTCTTTCTCTGCCAGTGGTGGCAGTCTTTCTGGCGGAGGACCCGAGAAAAAAAGGCATGTGGCCGGATGGAGTCGTGCCCACGCAAAGCGCAGAACAAGACAAAGGGCACTACGAGGGATTGAGTTGGCGCGACACGTGGCATCAGCCGACTTTCTGGTTGCTGATCTGTGCATTCTTTCTGGCGGGCGCGAGCCTGTTCGCATGTGTTCTTCATATGCCTGCACTGCTGACGGATCGCGGAGTCAGCGCACAGGGCGCAGCAGTAGCGAGTTCCATTGTGGGTGTTGCGCTGTTGGTCGGCAGGATTGGCGCCGGCTATCTACTCGACCGCATCTTTGCTCCTCGGCTCGCCTTGCTCCTTTTTGGCGGGTCGGCAGTTGGAATAGCTTTGCTTTCGGCGGGCAGCGTGGTGAAGATTGCCCTCGTCGCAGCATTCCTGGTCGGAGTAGGAGTGGGAGCTGAGGTAGATATCATTGCCTACTTGATGGGCCGCTATTTTGGCCTACGCGCGCTAGGCACTGCGTTTGGATATGGTTTCGGCAGCTATGTGTTTGGTGGAGCGTTGGGCGCGTTGCTTATGGGCGCAGGCTTCGACTTAACTCATTCTTATACGGTGCCGCTAGCGGGATTCTTCATCGCCATGGTCCTGGCTGCGTGGCTTATGACCCGACTGGGGCCTTATCGGTATGCTGCACAGCAGGCTGGCGAGCTTCCCCCTGTGGTGAAGGTTCACGTCGGAAGCCACGCCTGACCCGCCAGGATTTGGGGGTCGTCATTGTCACAATATAGAGTTGCTATGGAGTCATATGGAATTAGGACGAATTAGTGCCATCTTTCGTTACCCAGTCAAGTCAATGGCCGGTGAATTACTAGATGTTGCAAGGCTAAGTTGGCATGGCATTGAAGGTGATCGCAGGTTCGCTTTTCGGCGGCTCACTGACAAAAGTGGGTCCCCATGGCTGACAGCGAGCAAATTACCGCAGTTGCTCCTCTATAAACCATTCAGGCTCGACAGCAACACTGCCGAGCTCCTCCCGACGCACGTTCGTACGCCGGACGGGAAAGAGTACGAACTCCGAAGCGACGAACTACGGGAGGAACTTTCGAACCGGTATGGCAGTGATGTCGAATTGATGAATCTCAATCATGGCATCTTCGACGAAGCCTGTATTTCGGTAATCAGCCTCGGCACAGTGCATGGCGTCGAGCGCGAATCAGGCCGAGACGTTGACCTTCGCAGATTTCGACCAAACGTTGTGATCAAAACAGATAGCGCTGAGCCGTTTGAGGAAGAGAGATGGGTGGGCCGTACATTGATGTTTGGTGAAGGGAACAGCGGGGCAGCCCTCAGCGTTACTATGAGGGATGAGCGATGTGTCATGGTTAATTTTGACCCAGACACAGCCGAGCGAGATTCCGCAGTGATGAAGACTGTTGTTCGTATGAACGGGAATTACGCCGGCGTATACGGCACGGTGGTCAGGGCGGGCGAGCTTCGTGTCGGTCAAGTCGTGACCTTGGGAGGGTAGGGACCCTGACTTTTACCAATTAGTTCACGAGCCGACGTCGAGGAGGAACCATGACAGAGCAAGCTACTTCAGTCAGTACAGTCAAACAGCTTCTCCAGGCACGTAACGGTCTGATCATTCACCAGGCTCTGTGCGCCGCAGCGAAACTGGGAGTGGCGGACTTGTTGGAGAGGGGGGTGCGTACAACGGCGGAACTTGCCGGTGAATTGAAGGTGAACGAAGATGCGCTCTACCGCCTGCTGCGGGCACTCGCCAGCCAGGGAGTGTTCGAAGAAACCTCGTCTCGTACGTTTAGAAACTCAGGCCTTTCTTGCTCTTTGCGGACGGATGAGCCCGGATCAATCCGGCCCGCTTTTCTTTTCTGGGGAACTGATTTCTACTATCGGTCTTTTGGAGAGATTCTTCACAGCGTGCAGACAGGTGAGCCGGCCGGAGCCAAACTGTTTGGCATGAGCGAATGGGAATACATGCGTCAGCACCCGGAGTTGGCCAGCATCTTTGACGGTGCGATGACGAATTTCTCCGCGATGCAGGCCCCGGCGATTGCGGCCGCCTACGACTTCGGAGCTTGGGAGAGCATCATGGATGTTGGGGGCGGCAACGGCATTCTGCTTTCTCACATCCTAAGGACTCACAAGAGCCTGCGTGGCATTCTCGCAGACCAACCCGACGTCCTGGAACGCGCACGAAAGCGTGGCTTCCTCGACAGTGAACTGGCGGTGCGCACGGCAATGCAGCCTTGCGATTTCTTTCGTGAAGTACCCTCCGGCTGTCGGGCCTATCTCATGAAAAACGTGATCCACGACTGGGATGATGGCCGGGCCCACGACATTCTTGTCAACTGCCGGAGGGCCGTTCCGGCTAACGGTACCCTCTTGTTGGTGGAATGGGGATTATCCGACGCGAACCTCCCATCGACAGGAAAGCTGAGTGATCTCATCATGCTGGTGCTGACAGGTGGAAAGGAGCGCACCATCGAGGAACACCGCGAACTACTGGCCAACGCGAGCTTTCGACTCAATAAGGTCATCCCAACTGCGGCCGAATTCGCCATCATCGAGGCGATTCCAGCCTAGTAACACCTTCTGGACTGGGGAAATGTGATTGGTATTCCGGGCTTGAGGCCATTCCCGTCTTCTGCTCCTTGTTCCTCGTCGGATCCCGCGTCCTTTCCTGTTCCTGCAAACGCACCTGCAGTCAAGTACACGTAGAAGTGATTTCCTTCACAGCCGATTAGCGGCGCCTCTCGGGATTGTGCTTGGATCACGTTGATGCCATAACGACGCCGGCCTCGCAACGGCCGAGTAAACTGTTCGGTGTTCACCCTAACAGTGCTCGGACCGAAGGAGGCCGAGATGAGAATTATAGGATGTGATTTGCACGCTCGCCAGCAAGCAGTGGCAATGCTGGACACCAAAACGGGGGAGCTCATGGAAATGACCCTGACGCACGAAGGCAACAACGTGCGGGAGTTTTATTCCAGGCTTCCACGCCCGGTGCGTGTGGGGATCGAAGCCACGGGATCGATGCAGTGGTTCGT
>Ga0209011_1000430_pt1 | contig 16221 bp, 12 predicted proteins | sample BlaSpr_A8_OM1_M3_FD_187986 | JGI IMG/M metagenome (GOLD analysis project Ga0209011, IMG submission 187986) | Forest soil microbial communities from Thunder Bay, Ontario, Canada - Black Spruce, Ontario site 2_A8_OM1_M3 (SPAdes) (version 2) | ecosystem: Environmental > Terrestrial > Soil > Boreal... | reverse complement strand
CCCCCCATGACGGCGCGCGTAGGTGCGCAGTACCTGGACCGCGTGCGTTCCGCACGGCTCGGGATCGGCCGGCATCGGAGGCAGGGTGCTCGCCTTGCGGTCCGAATTGCGCAGCAGGTCGTGCAGGATCCCGAGAGGGTCGCGGCTCAGCGGATTCCGGTCATCCCACCGCTCTCGGAAGCAGAAGTCCAGGTCTCCGACCGCGGGACCCTGGACCGCGACCTGAGCGTCATGCCATGGGGGGGTTGGCCCATACACCGGCGCCATCGCCTGGCGCTGCCGGTCGCCGTGATGGTCGGCGTCGTCGCGCCGGCCGTGCCCGAGGTCGATGCCGCCCGCAAAGGCAACATCCTGGGCTGTCCCCGCGGCGTGCCCTCCTGCATAACGGATGACGACGAGCTTCTGGTGATGGGAGCCGCCCAGTCGCACACGCTGGTCGAGAAGGACCTCGCCGCCCGCCGAGTTCACCTCCTGGGCGAGGTTGCGGTTCTCCTCTGCGCTGAAACCGAACCTGTCCAGGTGAGACCGCCACATCAATCCTCTGACCATCACTCCCCGGCGCGCGGCGTCCGCCAGGACCGGCCCCACCCGGGAATCGGGATCGTCGCTCAGCAGCTGGTCGGGGTCCCCTCGCCAGTCGGTGAAGTACAGCTGGTCTCCGGGGCCCAGTCCGCGAATTGTCTTCAGCAGCCGGCCGAAGTAAGTCGCGCCATGTACCAGCGTTTCGACAGTGTTTCCGGTGCTCCAGGCCATCCCATCCGGGCGCCGCCGGTCGATCGCGCTGAACTCATTCCCGCGTTCAGAGCTGGTGAGAAACCAGCTCGTCAGCATGCTGCCGGGCTCATCTCGCATCGGACGAAGATACCCTCCGGGCCTTATCTTTCGGCGCTACACGAGGTTAATCGATGGGTGTTACTGCCTTTGTTACCACTTTCGGCCCATTCTCACTGACCGCATGCCTGACAGCAAGAACCGGGGGAATCACAGCTCGATCCGCGAGCTTTTGAGGGCGCGGCCGCGCCGCGGGCGCGTCAGGCTCGCGGCCATCGATCCGTCGGAGACAAGTGGGGTCAAGAGGCACCAGGCCGACGAATGGACGCTGCCTGACGAGGAGCACGTCATGGCGCTCCAGGAAGCCCTCCACGCGGAAGCCAAGCGGTCGGTCCTGATCGTCCTGCAGGGCATGGACACCAGCGGAAAGGACGGCACCGTCAGGTACGCGCTTAGAGGCCTCAACCCACAGGGCGTGAGGATCGTCTCGTTCAAAGCGCCGACCCCCAACGAGCGGCGTCATGATTTCCTCTGGCGCATCAGGCGTCAGCTGCCCAAGCCCGGGGAGATCGCCATCTTCAACCGGTCCCACTACGAAGACGTGCTGATCGCAAAGGTCAGAGAGCTCGCCCCGCCAAAGGTGATCGAACGTCGGTACGGCCTCATCAACCGGTTCGAGGCCGATCTCGTCAAGCACGGGACGACGATCATCAAGATCTATCTGCACATCTCGTCTGAGGAGCAGCGATCACGGCTCCTCGCCCGCTTGGGACAGCCGGAGAAACACTGGAAGTTCAGCGGGAACGACATCAGCGAGCGGAAGTACTGGAGCGACTACCAGCAGGCGTACTCGGCAGCCCTCGGGCGTTGTTCAACTGCCGCAGCTCCCTGGTATGTAGTTCCGGCCAACCGCAAGTGGTACCGGAACTGGGCCGTTTCCCAGCTTCTCATCGAGACGATGGAGGAAATGAAGTTGACCTATCCCAACCCGCACCTCGACGTTCGGGCCCTGAAGAAGAGCCTGCAGGCGGCGGCCTGATGTCAACTCTCCAAGCCGGCAACAGCGCGGTCAAACGAGCTGCGGGCAGTCCGGTGCTTCGGCTCCTGGAGCGCCTGGGCTACGCGGCTCGCGGCGCCCTTTACACAGTGATGGGACTGCTGGCCCTGGGCATTGCGCTCAGCGTCGGTCGCGGCCAGACCACCGACCTGTCGGGAAGCCTGGTGTTCCTGATCGCCAATCCGTACGGCAAGGTTGTTTTGATCGCCATGGCGATCGGCCTGGCGGCCTACTCGCTGTGGGGCTTCATCCGCGCCGTCTACGACCCGCTGCATCGCGGCAGCGACGCTACCGGTTACATGGCGAGGCTTGGCTTCGTCACCAGCGCTGTGTCCTATGCCGCGCTCGTGATCCTCGCCCTCCAGATCCTGGCAGGGTCAGGCGGAAGCTCCGGTGACGGCACCCAGAAAACTATCGCCTCCATCCTCAACCATCCTGGTGGTGGCGCGCTGACCATCGTCATCGGCCTCATCGCGATCGGGGTCGGATTGGGGCAGTTCCTCGAAGCCTATCGAGCCACTTTCAAACAGGACCTGAAGGGCGCCGAGATGAGCGAGAGGGAAAGGACCATCGTGATCCGGCTCGGCAGGTTCGGGATGTTCGCGCGCGGCGTGACCTTTCTGGTCATCGGCTGGTTCATCGTGCAGGCAGGCCTCCATCACGACCCGGGCCAGGTCCAGGGCTTCGGCGGTGCCTTCGTGTTCCTGCTCGGCCAGCCCTTCGGACGCGTTCTGCTCGGCATAATCGCGCTGGGGTTCGTGGCCCTGGGTCTCCACTCCTTCGCCTGCGCGCGCTGGATCCGGTTGATGGGGAGTTCTGCTTGAGCCTGGCGCGGAAGAGGTAAACCGATGGCAATGAAGTCGCCGCGTCGTTCGGCGAACCAGGCCCAGGACCTGCCGGCCGACAGGTTCTTCAACCGGGAGCTGTCCCGCCTGGACTTCGACAGCCGCGTGCTCTCGATGGCCGAAGACAGGTCTCGCCCTCTGATGGAAAGGATCCGCTTCCTTGCCATCGTGAGCGACGGCCTCGACGACTTCTTCCAGGTGCGAGTGGCCGGCCTGCACGAACAGCTGATGGCGCCCGTGAACCTGACGTCGCAGGACGGGCTGACTCCTGAGGAGCAGCTGAACGGGATCGGCGAGCGCGTGCGGGCCCTGGTCGAACGCGAGTCGGCCATCTTCGGCGGCGACATAGTGCCCGGTCTGGCCGAAGCCGGCATCTGGCTCGTCACGTCGAACGATCTGTCCAAAGCAGACCGAGACTGGCTCGCCGAAGTGTTCCTGGAGCGAATCTTTCCGGTGCTCACGCCGCTCGCGGTCGACCCGGCGCATCCATTTCCTCACATCTCCAACCTCTCGCTCAACCTGGCGGTGATGGTCCGCGACCCCCTCCGCCACCAGCCGCGCTTTGCGCGGGTGAAGGTGCCTCCGCTGCTGCCGCGCTTCGTCGGGTTGCCGGATGGTCAGCGATTCATACCCCTGGAGCAAGTGATCGCCCTCCACCTGCCGGCGCTGTTTCCCGGCATGGAGATCGTCAGTCATCACTACTTCCGGGTCACACGGGATGCGGACCTCGACCTGGACGACGACGAGGCAGAGGACCTGATGGCGGCGGTCCAGGCGGAGCTCGTGCGCAAGATTCGAAAAGGTCGGGCGGTGCGACTCGAGGTCGGTCCCGAGATGTCCCCGGACGTCCTGTTCCTGCTGCTCCACGAGCTGGAGCTCAGCTCCGAAGACGTGTACACGGTCAGCGGGATGCTGGACCTGACCGGAATTCTTCAAATCCACGTCCCCGCCAACAACCTGCTGACCGTGAAGCAGTGGATGCCCGCGACTCAACCAAGGCTCAGGCAAGACGGCAGCGAGCCCGTCGACTTCTTTGAGCTGCTTCGCGACGGCGACCTGCTGGCGCATCACCCGTACGACTCGTTCGTCACTTCCGTCGAGGCGTTCGCCGAACAGGCTGCCCGCGACAAAGACGTCCTTGCGATCAAGGTAGCGATGTACCGCACGTCCGGCCCGCACAGCCCGATCGCGCTTGCGCTCAAGAGCGCAGCCCAATCCGGCAAGCAGGTAGTTGCACTGGTGGAGCTGAAGGCCCGCGGCGACGAGCAGGCGAACATCGTGTGGGCGAAGGCGCTGGAGGAGGCGGGCGTCCACGTCGTGTACGGCCTCGTCGGCCTCAAGACACACGCAAAATTGATGCTGGTCGTCAGGCAGGAGGGCAAAGGCGTCCGGCGTTACGCGCACATCGCCACCGGCAACTACAACGCGTCGACCGCCGGCTCGTTCGAGGACATAGCGTTGTTCACTGCCGACCCGGATGTGACGGCAGATATCGCCGAGCTCTTCAACTACCTCACCGGTTACAGCCGGCAGAGCAGCTATCGCAAGCTCCTCGTCGCGCCCACGTCCCTGCGCTCAGGCATGGTCAAGCTGATCAAGCAGCAGGCGTTGCGGCCGGAAGGGAGAATCGTGATCAAGGTCAACAACCTGGTCGACCCCGAGGTGATCGACGCGCTGTATCGAGCCTCGCAGGCGGGAGTCCGGATCGACCTCATCGTGCGCGGCATCTGCTGCCTCAAGCCGGGTGTGCCCGGGCTGTCGGAAGGGATTCGCGTCCGTTCACTGGTCGGCCACTATCTCGAGCACTCGCGGATCTTTCGCTTTGGGAGCGAATCCGATCCTTACATCCTCATCGGCTCCTCCGACCTGATGCCTCGCAACCTCGATCGGCGTGTCGAGGCGGTGGTCCCGGTGACCGAACCCGCCCTCAACAAGAAGATCGAGCAGTTTTTGGAGCTCGAGCTGACCGACGACACCCTCGCGTGGGAGCTCGCCGGGGACGGAACCTGGAGCAAGGTTGCCGCAGGTCGCGGAATCAACACCCAGGAGCTGATGCAGCGCGCGACCCTGGAAATCGTCGGAAACGAAGGAGTTCAACCCGCATGAGCACAACCGCGCTTCGCGCGCCGAACACTGCCCGGGGGTTGTCGTCCAGCCTCCTGATCCTGAGCCCCAAGGCGGGTTCGATGACGCCCGAGATCGAGGCGAAGCTGCGCAAGGCATTCGAGAGCAGCCTGATCGTCGAATTCGATCCGAAGATGGAGATCGAAAAGTTGGTCGGGCCCACAGCCTTGGTCATCGTGGCCGGTGGGGATGGCACGATCGGCTGGGTCGTTCGCAAGCTCGCCGAGACGAAGCATCCACTCGGCATCCTTTCGATGGGCACCTTCAACAACTTCGCAAAGTCGCTTCACCTGCCGACGACGATCGATGCGGCGATCCGCGTGATCAAGACCGGGAAACCCCGTCCCATCACCCTTGGGCGCTTGAACGGAAAGATCTTCCTGGAGGCCGCTGCCATCGGACTCTTCGGCGAGACCATCGCCGCGGGCGAGTCGGCCAAAGACCAGGCGTTCGGCGCGTTTGCCGAGGACCTGAAACACATCGCCGAGGCGAAGCCCTTCACGTATGAGCTGACCGGCGACATCAGGGGCAGCGGCACAGCCATGTCCCTTGTCTTCACCAACACCACGTCGATCGGTTCGCAGATGCCGGTCAGCGACAAGACGCCTGAAGATCCCTACCTGGAGCTATCGGTGCATGCGGGCGCCACGCGCCGGGATATCGTCAAACGCGTGCTCGCTCGCGTCGTATTGTCCAAGCACAAAGAAGGTGGCCTGGGCCAGGTGTTCAAGTTCCGCAAGCTTGTAGTGACCACCAAGCCGAAGGTGCGGATCTATGCCGACAACATGCAGCTCGGCAGGACGCCGGCCACCATCTCCGCTGAGCTGAGCGCGCTCCACGTGATCCTGCCCAAGTGAGCGCGCAACGACAGGAGGCCAAGCCGCCTCTCGCCGAACCCAAGCAGGCCGCTGCCGAGGTTCTCGCCGGGCAACCCGGGCCGACTGCCAGGCGCTGGCTCGGTCCAACCGCACTCGGCGTCTTCGTCCTCTTCGCGATCCAGACCTACCTGGTGGTGAGCAACTCGTTGCTTCAGTACGACGTCCAGATCACCCATTTCATCCAGCAGCTCAGCTGGGGCCCGCTCGTGTACCCGATGGAGCTGCTCAACTGGAGTGCTGGCATCTGGCAGGTCGTCATTGGCCTGGTCGCGGTCGTCGTGCTCTTCGTCGTGGAGCGCCGTGCCGGCTGGCTGATGGCGATCGGCAGCATCTCGAGCCTTCTCGACAACGTGATCAAGCTCATCATCTCCCGGCAGCGGCCGCCCGCGGACCTCGTCCACATCCTCAATCCGACCACCGGCTTCAGCTATCCCAGCGGGCACGCCGTCTTCTTCACCTGGATGAGCTTCATGCTCGCTTTCTCGCTCGCACCCAGGGTCAATCCACGCCTCCGTCCATTGCTCTGGATCGCGGCCGGCCTCGTGATCGTGCTGACGTGCATCGCCAGGGTCTGGGCGGGCGCCCACTGGCCCAGCGACGTGATCGGCGGAGTCTTTCTCGGTATCGGCTGGTCGGCATTCGTGCTGTGGCTCCCGGAGCGCTGGCTGCCGTCTCCGAGCTGGAAGTGGTTTCGAGGTCGGGCCCGACCAGCGTCATGATCCGGGGTCCCTTGTTGGCCGTTGCCATCGTTGCAGCGGTCTTGGTCGGAATCATCACCGGGATCGTCGTCATGAATCCCTACCTGTCAATAGACGCCACGGTGGAACGCGATATCCAGGCGACGAACCTGGGGCCGCTCACGCTGACGTTTCAGTTCTTCACCTGGCTCGGAGGGCCGGGCGGAATCCCGATGCAGATAGTCGTCATCGTCCTGGTGCTTCTTCTGAATCGTCGGGCCTGGAGGCTGGCGCTTGCGGCGCTTGCCGGCGGCCTCTGGTACGAAGTCATCGTCAACCTGGTCAACAGGCCGCGGCCGACAGTCGACCAGATCCTCCGTGTGACCGAGCATCCTGGTTCCACGAGCTATCCCAGCGGGCATCTCATCTTCATCACGATCAGCGCCGCCGTGTTGATGCTGTGCATCGGCCATAGGTATCTGCCGCGGTGGGCGATACCGATCGGCTGGGCGCTCGTGGCTGCGCTTGTCATCGCTGTGGGACTGGACAGGATCTACGCCGGGACGCACTGGCCGAGCGATGTCCTCGCGGGCATACTCATCGCGACCGCCTGGCTGAGCTTCGTGCTGTCGATTCGCTGGATCAGAGATCGGTCGTTTGGGTCTAAGCCTGCCGACCGGCTGCACGGAGTTCCCTCTCTCCTTCGGGGATCGGCCTCATAATCCAGCGACTTGGGCAATCGCCGGCTGGCTGTCTTCGTTCTGCTGATTGTCTTTCTATTCGTCATCGCGCTTGGTGTATGGCTCGCCTGGAATTCGCATCAGTCTTCGATCGCGAGCCCGGCCACCGTCATCCGAACAAGCGCGCACTGCCAATCGGTGAACGGTCTCCCCGATCCGGTCTGCACTCCTGGGCTCGTTGATCCACGTGTGACGCAGGACAACATATCCGCCACGATCTGCGTGAGGGGCTACACGACGACGGTGCGTCCGGCATCGAGCTACACAAACGACCTCAAGGTCCGGCAGATCGCGGAGTACGGCTACGCCGACACGAGCTTGGCGGGCTACGAGGAGGACCACCTCATTCCCCTGGAGCTCGGCGGCCATCCCAGCGATGCGAAGAACCTCTGGCCGCAACCACGAAGCGGCACCTATCCGGCCGCGAAGAAAGATCTGGTCGAAAACTCTCTCCATACGAAGGTCTGCGCCGGAGTGATGACCCTGGTCGCCGCCCAGGCAGTGATCGCCACGAACTGGGCTTCCCTCTCCCCGTAAGGGGAGCAATCAGTAAGTCCGATCCTCATCGCCGCTTTGCGCGCAGGGCTAGGGTGAGGGGCTTAAAACAGCATTCCTATCGCTTCCTGAGCACCCAGCCGCAGAACGTGCCGATGCCGATGCCGATCACTCCCCCGACAGCCGCGTCGCTTGGAAAGTGCACGCCGAGGTGGACCCTGGACATCCCGACCGCGGTCGCGACCGCGTACGCCAAGGGAGCCGCTCGCGGATAGAACATGGCCAGGGCTGTGGCAGCCGCGAACGACGAGGCGGTGTGGCCGGATGGGAAGGAGTGGTCGGCCGGCCTGATTCCGACCACCGTCGCCTCGCGATTGACGAAAGGGCGCACCCGCCGGAATATCGGCTTCACCCGCTGCTGAACGACATACGTCGCCGCCAGTGATGCCACCGCCGTGGCCGCGCCCGCCCGCCGACCCTTTGGGCCGCCAAGGATGGCCAACGCGATTCCGCCGGCCACCCACCCGAGCCCCTCGCCCAGGTCCGAGAGGACGCTGACGTAGCGGTCGCTTTGCTTGGTATGCGGAAGGTCGTTGAGGACCCTGTACAGGCGCCGGTCGAACCCATCCCGACCGGGAGGCGCGACCACCACCTTGACGTCGCCGGCATCCACGTGGACGGCCACCGGGCCGGCCTCGACTACCGGGGCGCTCTTCGGTTCGGTGGCTTTCTTGTCGGTGACTTCCGGGTCTGTTGGATCGGGTTTTTGCGGGTCCCGTGCCTGCGGATCAGCGGGCTTTACCGCGCGCCGCGGCGCGGGCTTCTTGTTCATCTTTTTGGCAGCTGTCATGCCGCAGCCTGCCTGCGCATGACCTCGCTCGCGACATATTCATTGCGAATCGACGGCCGATGCCGGCCGCGGAACAAGACTGGAACCGGAATGCCGAACGCCGCCAGGGCCACCACCAGCACCACCAGGAACACGACTGCAATCTTCTTGAACAGACGCAATAAACGGCGAGTGCCGGGTCCCGCGGGAAATCGAGTCATCACCCCTCGCCTTCGCCCTCCCCCTCCGCCTCGCCCTCTTGCACAAACTCCGGCTTCAAAAACAGAGCCCCCAGAGGCGGAAGAGTCAGCGTCAGGCTGTGCCGGTGCCCGTGCATGCTGATCGGCGAGGCCTCCACGCCGCCCAGGTTCCCCTGCCCGCTTCCCCCATACAGAGGCGCGTCGCTGTTCAGCAGCTCGAGCCAGCGGCCTCCCTCCGGAACGCCGATCTGGTAGTTGTTCCGCGGTACTGGCGTGAAGTTGAACACCCCGACCAGGATGTCCTTTTCGGACCGGCCGCGGCGGATGAGGCTGACCACGCTCTGGTCGATGTCCGTGGCGTCGATCCACGCGAAGCCCGACGGGTCGAAGTCCAGCTCGTGCATCGCCTTCTCATCGCGCAGGATCCGGTTCAGGTCTCCGACCCACTGCCGCATGCCTCCGTGCATCGGCTCCTCCAGCAGGTGCCAGTCGAGGCTCTGCTCGTGGTCCCACTCCCGCCACTGCCCGAACTCGTCCCCCATGAACATGAGCTTCTTGCCTGGCTGCGCATACATGTACGCGTAGAGCAGGCGCAGGTTCGCGAACTTCTGCCAATCGTCGCCCGGCATCTTCGCAAGCAGCGAACCCTTCCCATGCACCACCTCGTCGTGCGACAGCGGCAGCATGAAGTTCTCGCCGAACGCGTAGAGCAACCGGAACGTGAGGTTGTTCTGATGGAACTTCCGGTGAATCGGCTCCTGCGACATGTAGTGCAGCGTGTCGTGCATCCAGCCCATGTCCCACTTCATCCCGAAACCGAGGCCGCCGAGATACGTGGGGCGTGACACCAGCGGAAAAGAAGTGGATTCCTCGGCGATCGTCTGGACCGCCGGCTGCTCCTTGTAAACCTCGATGTTGAAGCGGCGCAAGAAGTCGACCGCGTCGAGGTTCTCGTTTCCGCCGAACTTGTTAGGGATCCATTCACCCGCCTTGCGCGAGTAATCGAGATAGAGCATCGACGCGACAGCATCCACGCGAAGCCCGTCGGCGTGGTAGCGGTCGAGCCAGCACAGCGCGCTGCTGATCAAAAAGCCGCGCACCTCGTTGCGACCGTAGTTGAAGATCGAGCTTCCCCAGTCCGGATGGACGCCAAGGCGCGGGTCCGCGTGCTCGAACAGGTGCGTCCCATCGAAGTTTTGCAGCCCGAACTCGTCCGACGGAAAGTGCGACGGCACCCAGTCCAGGATGACGCCAATTCCGTGCTGGTGCAGATAGTCGACGAGGAACATGAAGTCCTGCGGCGTCCCGTAGCGGCTGGTCGGCGCGAAATACCCAGTGCACTGATAGCCCCACGAGCCGTAGAAGGGATGCTCCATCACCGGCAAGAACTCCACGTGCGTGAAGCCCATCCGGCTCACGTAGTCAGCCAACCGAGGGCCCAGCTCCCGGTAGGTCATGTAGCGGTTCCCTTCTTCCGGCACGCGCATCCATGAGCCCAGGTGCACCTCGTAGACCGCCCACGGCGCTCCGCGGCCGTTGGCGGCCTGCCGGCTGGACGTCATCCAGCTCTCGTCGCCCCATCGATAGCTCAGGTCCCACACGATCGACGCCTGTCGTGGCGGCTGCTCCGAGTAGGCCGCGAAGGGATCTGCCTTGTCGGCTCCGGTGCGCGTGACGCGCGAGTGGACGTGGTACTTGTACAGCGCCCCGTGCTTCACGCCGGGGATGAAGCCTTCCCAGATCCCCGACTGCTCGCGCGGGAACAATCCGTTGGCGGTCTTGTCCCAACCGTTGAAGTCGCCGATCACGCTGACCGAGTCGGCGTTCGGCGCCCAGACGGCGAAAGATGTCCCCTCTGGTTCGGTCGAGACATGAGCGCCCATCTTGTCGAAGAGATGGCTGTGAGTACCCTCGTTGAAAAGGTGCAGGTCGAACGGGCTGAGCAGCGAGCGCGCGATCACTTTGTCGTCACCACCTCGAGGATGCCCCGAAGCGGGATGCGCACCCAATCGGGTCGCATGTTCAGCTCATATCGCAGCTCGTACAGCGCTTTCTCCAGCAGCATCGTAGTGAGCTGAACGTCGAGGTCGTCAGGTGACTGGGGCACGAAGGACGCCGTGCCGGCTGCGCCGAGATAGCTCTTCAAGAAAGCCGCCGACACGCATTGGACCCAGAATCGACTCCAGTTCCGGAGTCCCGGAAGAGCCTTCGCATCGATCTGGTCTGACTTCAGCGCCGCCTGGCTCGCGTAGTCGAACGACCGCAGCATTCCCGCCACATCTCGAAGCGCGAGGCGCTTGAGCCGGCGCTCGTAAAGGGAGCGAGTGGGCTCGCCTTCGAAGTCGATGATGACGAAGTCAGATCCGGTGTAGAGCACGTTGCCCAGGTGGTAGTCGCCGTGGACGCGGATCCTTGTCGTGCTCAGGCGCCTGGACAGGAACGACTTGAGGATGCTCGCGATCCGCGGTTCGAGCTCGAGCACCTGGCGAGCCTCCTCTTTAGCGTCCGGTGGAAGCTTGTTCAGCTGGGTGCGCAGAAGGTCCGTCGAGCGCATGGAGACGCCGCTGATCGACTGATAGATGGATCGCTGGTCTTGCTGCGAGATCCGCTCGGGCGCGAAGGCCGGATCGCTTGGATCGGAGGCCAGCGCCAGGTGCAGCTCGGCGGTCCGCTTGCCGAGCAGTCGAGCCGCCTCGAGGTACGCGCCGATCGTCCTGGTGGCGACCTCAGGCATCTCGGCACCGATTGCCTGCACCAACCTGCCGGCCAGCGCGGGCGGTTCGGCATCGATGACTTCGGCTCCGTGCAGGAAATGAGAGAACGTGTTCAACGTGTACTGCCAGGCGTCCCCCTGGTTGGGCACGTATCCCTGGAGCACAGCCAGCGAGAGAGGCTCGCCGGCAGGTCGCCGGTACTCGAGGCTGCCCGCCAGCGGCGCGATCTGGCCGAAGTTCGTCTTCTCGGTCAGGAAGCGGCCGACCTCGAGCTCTGGATTCACACCCTCTTCGAGGCGCCGGAAGACCTTGAGGATGAGGCGCTCGCCGAAGACCACCGAGTTGTTGCTCTGCTCGGCCACCGACAACGCGGCCTCGAGCCGCACCGTCTCGGCGCCGCGCAGCCGGGTAAAAGCGCGCGTTGTCGAACCGATGAGCGTGCCGCCTGGACTCGTCGCGCGCCGCCGCCTCGCGATGGCGCCGAGCACCGCCTCTGCGAAGGCCGGCGGACCAAGCGCGTCATAAAGCAGGCCGCGGCCGTCATCCCGCGTGCGGATCCACGCGATCGCGGAGTTCGGCCAGCGCTCGATGATGTGCGGCGCCTCTGCCTGATTCGCATACGCGAGGGGGAGCTGGTAGGTGTCGGGATCGCCCTCCGCATAGGTGATGACGACCGACGCCAGGTGCGCGCCGCCAACGGCTCCAGGCACCGGGATCAGCTCTGAGATCTGTGCCGACTTGAGCCGTCGAGCTTTCCCCCCAAACCACCTGCGATTTCGGATGTAACCGAGCAGGATGCTCTCGAGTCGCTCCTTGCCCGCGCCAGTGAGCGCGGATTCCCAGCTGCCGGCCACCCGGATCTCGGGTACAGAGGCAGCCTGCGCGCCGTCGCTCTGGATCATCGGCGTCGCCCTGGGCTGAAGCGCGAACCAGTAGAACGAATGTGGACCCAGCGTCAAGAAGTACGGCGCGTCCCCGACCACCGGCATCTCATTGCCGCTGAAGAGCTCGACGGGGACGAGGCCCTTCCATTTGCTCAGGTCGAGCTCGACGGCCTGCAGGAATCGAGACAGGTTCGCGATGCACAGGATTTGCTCCGACTCGTACCGTCGGATGTAGGCGAGCACCTTCCGGTTCTCCGGCCGAAGCAGCTCCAGCGTGCCGCGGCCGAAGGCCCGGTGCTGCTTGCGCAGCGCGATCAGCCGCTTCATCCAGGACAGCATCGAGTGCGGGTTTTGCTGCTGGGCCTCGACGTTGACCGTCTCGTAGTGGTACTCGGGATCGGTGATCACCGGCAGGTACAGGCGCTGCCGGTTGGCGCGCGAGAAGCCGGCATTGCGGTCGGCGCTCCACTGCATCGGCGTCCGCACGCCGTTGCGGTCGCCGAGGAAGATGTTGTCGCCCATGCCGATCTCGTCGCCGTAGTACAGGACAGGCGTTCCCGGCAGCGAGAAGAGAAGGCCGTTCATGAGCTCGATCCGCTTACGGTCGTTGCCGAGCAGGGGGGCCAGGCGCCGCCGGATGCCGAGATTGAGTCGCGCCAGCCGGTCCTGCGTGTACGCGCGATACATGTAGTCGCGCTCCTCGTCCGTGACCATCTCGAGAGTCAGCTCGTCGTGGTTGCGCAGGAACAGTGCCCACTGCGAGTTGTCGGGGATCGCCGGGGTCTGGGCGAGGATGTCGACGATCGGGAACCGGTCCTCCATCCGGATCGACATGAAGAGGCGCGGCATCAGCGGAAAGTGGAAAGACATGTGGCATTCGTCGCCGTCGCCGAAGTAGGTGACCGCGTCCTCGGGCCACTGGTTGGCTTCTGCGAGCAGCATGCGGTTGGAGTAGTTCGAATCGACGTGGCGCCGCATCTCTTTGAGGAACTGGTGCGTCTCCGGCAGGTTCTCGCCATTGGTGCCCTCGCGTTCGTAGAGGTAGGGGACCGCGTCGAGCCGCACGCCGTCGATGCCCATGTCGAGCCAGAAGTCCAGCGCCTTGAACACCGCGTCCTTGACCTTGGGGTTGTCGTAGTTGAGGTCCGGCTGGTGCGAATAGAAACGGTGCCAGTAGTACGCGCCGGCCACGTGGTCCCACGTCCAGTTCGAGGTCTCGAAGTCCTTGAAGATGATCCGTGCGTCTTGGTAGCGCTGGTTGGTGTCGCTCCAGACATAGAAGTCGCGCGCGGCGCTTCCTTTCTTGGCGCGGCGGGCGCGCTGGAACCACGGATGCTGGTCGGACGTGTGGTTGCAGACCAGCTCGTTGATGACCCGCATCCCGCGGTGGTGCGCCTCTTTCACGAAGGCGCTGACGTCACCCACCGAGCCGAACATGGGATTGACGTCCGTGTAGTCGGCGATGTCGTAGCCGTCGTCGCGGAGCGGTGAAGGGTAGAAGGGGAGCAGCCAGATCGCGCTGACGCCCAGGTCCTGGAGATAGGGGAGCTTGTCGAGCATCCCGCGGAAGTCGCCGCTGCCGTCGCCGTTGCTGTCGCTGAACGCGCGGACGTGAAGCTCGTAGACGAGCGCGTCCTTGTACCAGAGCGGGTCGTCGTCCAGCCGCGACGTCTCGAGCTTGCGCCTTCGCACCGCTGCTTTCAGCGGGGGTGCTTCGCTGGTAGGGACCTCCTCGGGAGCATCTTCGACGATCAAAGGAAGTACTCGAAGTCGTGCTCGCTGCGGACGCGGCGGCGGAACCTAAAGATCTGCGCTGGAATCGCGTGAGGGTTGATCTCGACGAAGTTTCGCGGGCCGTTCCACAGGTAGCGGGCGCCGCTCAAAAGCTCGTGGGCCTGGTAACCGCGATCACGCCGGATGCCAAGTTCTTCAAGAGGCAACGTGACCATGCCGGACTGAGTGTGATGCGGATCGACATTGACCACTGTCAGCACGACGTCGGCGAGGTCGGGAGTGGTCTTCGTGTAGGCGATCAGATGGTCGTTCTCGGTCGAGTGGAACTGGAGGCCGCGATCGCTTTGCAGGGCGGGGTTTTCGCGCCGGACCTTGTTGACGAGAGTGATCAGCTCGCGAATGCTGTCGGGGTTGTCGCGGTCCCAGCTGCGAATCTGGTACTTCTCGGAGTCCAGGTATTCCTCGGATCCCGGCTCGCGCGCGCGCCCCTCGCACAGCTCGAAGGCCGGGCCGTAAATCCCGTAGCTCGCCCCGAGTGTGGCGGCCAGCATGAGCCGTGTGGCGAAGGCGGCGCGACCGCCGGTCTGCAGATACTCGGTCAGGATGTCCGGAGTGTTCGGCCACAGGTTCGGCCGGAAGAACTCGCGAATCGGCGGCTGGGAAAGCTCCGTGAAGTACTGCGCCAGCTCGGCAGCGGTGTTGCGCCAGGCAAAGTACGTGTACGACTGCGTGAAACCTGCCTTGGCCAGGCGGTACATCACCTTCGGACGCGTGAACGCCTCGGCGAGCAGGACCACGTCGGGGTGCTGGCGCTTGACCTCGACGATCAGCCACTCCCAGAAGGCGAATGGTTTGGTGTGCGGGTTGTCGACGCGGAAGACCGTGACGCCCTGCTCGATCCAGTAAACGACGACGGAAAGCAACTCGTCCCACAGCTCGCGCCAGCTCTCCGACTCGAAGTCGAATGGGAAGATGTCCTCGTACTTCTTCGGTGGGTTCTCTGCGTACTGGATGCTGCCGTCGGGGCGGTGCTTGAACCATTCCGGGTGCTCGCGCGTGTAAGGGTGGTCGGGCGAGCACTGGAACGCGATGTCGAGCGCCACGTCCATTCCATGCTGACCTGCCGCCTGGAGCAGGTGATGGAAGTCGTCGAGCGTGCCGAGCCGCGGATCGATGGATTTGTGCCCGCCTTCTTCCGAGCCGATCGCCCATGGGCTTCCGGGCTCGTCGGGGCCGGCGGCCGGCGAGTTGTTCGCCCCTTTGCGATGTGTCTTGCCGATCGGATGGATGGGCGGCAGGTACAGGACGTCAAATCCCATCTCCGCGATCTCCGGCAGCCGCCGCTCGACATCCTTGAAGGTTCCGTGCTTCCCTCGCTCACCCGCCGAACGTGGGAAGAGCTCATACCACGTGGAGAAGCGGGCCTTCTCGGGGTCGACTACCACCTCGAGCTCCTTGGGGTAAGTCACCGCAAGGCTCTTGTCGGCATAGTGGTCCATGAGCTGGGCCAGCTCGTCGCCGAGTGCGGCTGAGGCCGAGGCGCGGCCTTTGCGGATCGCGCCGGCGTACGCCTGGAGGCGGTTCGAGTCCGAGCCATCGGCGCGAGCCGCCGCCGCCTCGATCATTCGCGCGGCAACCTCGAGCTCGAGGGTGATGTCCTGGCCGGCTTCGACGCGCTTGGCGAACTGCCGGCTCCACGTCTCAAAGGCGTCGACCCAGCCCTGGATCGTGTAGAAGAACCGCCCCAGCTCGCCAACCATGAACTCGCCGCGCCACCGGTCGTTGACCGTCGGCACCATCGGCACGTCATTCCAGAGCGTGGCCGAGTGGTGGCGCCACCGCAGCACGCAGGCGAGGGCGTCGTGCCCGTCCGCGAAGACGTCCGCCTCCACGGTGACTCGCTCGCCAAGCGTCCGCTTGGCGGGAAACCGGCCATTGTCGATCTCGGGCGCCACGCCTTCGATCACCACTCGCCGCCTGCCATCGCCGATCCGATCGGGCGTGATGGTGGGCAGAACAGATGGTCGTTCGAAGCGCCGTTTCACCGGTGCGCGGGCCACGAGTCAAATCGTGCCACGTTCGCACACGGGCAGGCGTTAACCCCTCAGGCGGCCCAGCGCATCCCGGGCGCGCGCGCCCGTCTGATCACGAACTGTTCAGGCGGCAGGAATCGAAACTCTCGACCGGCCTTGATCACCTGCCATCCGCCCTCATGGACGAGTCTGTGGTGGTAATGACAGAGGAGTACTTCGTTGGGCACGTTGTTCGGCCCG
>Ga0209011_1000429_pt1 | contig 16224 bp, 17 predicted proteins | sample BlaSpr_A8_OM1_M3_FD_187986 | JGI IMG/M metagenome (GOLD analysis project Ga0209011, IMG submission 187986) | Forest soil microbial communities from Thunder Bay, Ontario, Canada - Black Spruce, Ontario site 2_A8_OM1_M3 (SPAdes) (version 2) | ecosystem: Environmental > Terrestrial > Soil > Boreal... | reverse complement strand
CGACGTGCTTGGCGTACTCCTCGGTCACCGGCGCTCCACCGACGGCGATGTGAACCTTGTCTCGGAGCCCGGCCTTCGCGAGCGCCTCGATGTTGACCTTGAACATGGGCATGGTGGTGGTCAGAAAGGCCGAGAATCCGACGACATCCGGCTTGTGCTCTTCAACAGCCGCCACGAACTTCTCGGGCGGGGTGTTCACGCCGAGGTCGAAGACCTCGAAGCCGGCCCCTTCGAGCATGATCACGCAGAGATTCTTGCCAATGTCGTGGATGTCGCCTTTGACGGTTCCGATGACATAGCGGCCCACCGGTTGGGCTCCGGTCTCGGCGATCAGCGGCCGCAGGATGACCAGCGCGCCCTGCATGGCGCGGGCGGCGATCAGCATCTCGGGGACGAAGAAGTCGCCTTTCTCGAAGCGCCTGCCGACCTCTTCCAGGGAAGGAATCAGGGCCTTGAACAGGATGTCCATCGGATCCATCCCGAGGGCCAGGCCTTCCTCGGTGAGAGCTTTGACCTCAGGCGCGTGCCCGTTGAGCGTGTGCTCGAACAGTTCCGCTCGGATCTCTTCTTCTCGGCTCATGGATGTTGCGCCTTGCTCAACTGATGCTCAGAGTCCAACAGTTTATCGCCCTTCCGGCACCCTGGCAAGCGTAATGTTGCGCTGTGAGCAACGAAGCTCCGCGTGACACCGGGGTGCGGTCGGTGGAGCGGGCGATCACGATCCTGGACGTGCTGGCGGTCGGCGGCTGGCGCACGGGGGCCGAGATCGCCCGGGAGCTGCACGTGCACCGCTCGACCGCCCTGCGCCTGCTGGGAACCCTGGAGCGCCACGCGCTCGTCGAGCGCGACCCCAGGAGCGCCAAGTACCGCCTCGGGCGCCGCCTCTCTCAGCTGGCGAGCGTCGCCACCGGCGAGTCCGACCTCCGCACGGTGGCCCGGCCCGTCTGCGAGGGTCTGGCCGGGGCTCTGGGCGACACGGTCACGCTGGACGTCCTGGTCGGGGACGAGATCGTGCCCATCGAGCAGGCGACCGCCTCAACCTCGGTGGTCACCGTCAACTGGCTCGGGCGGCGCACGCCGGCCCACTGCACCGCCAGCGGCAAGGTGCTCCTCGCCTTCGGTGGCGAGCTGCTCGGCGACCGCTTCGCCGTAAGGCGAAGGGAGCCGGGAGCCGACGATGGCCGCGCGCGGGCCTTCGGGCGGCGGCCACCGCCCACGCGTTCGAAGATCAGGCTGCGACATCTTGGAGCCGGTAGCCCAGGGCCTCGAGGATGTGGCGTTCGCCGATCTGCTCGGCGCCGTCGAGGTCGGCCGCGGTACGGGCGACTCTCCAGGCCCGGTGGAAGCCGCGTGCGCTGAGCCCGCGCTGTTCCGCCCAGCGTTCGAGCGTCCGCCGCGACGCAGGCTCCAGCCCGGCCAGCTGCCGTAAACGGGCAGGTTTGAGCTGGGCGTTGAGGCATCCCTGGCGGTCCAGCTGGAGGCGGCGCGCTGCCACCACGCGTTCACGCACCGCGGCCGACCCCTCCCCCGTCGGCTCGGAGGCAAGCGTCTCGAGCTTGACCCGCCGGACACCTACCTTCAGATCGATCCGATCCAGCAGCGGTCCGGAGAGCTTGCGCTGGTAGGAGTCGATCGCCGCCGGCGCGCACCGGCAGCTGCGCACAGCATCCCCCGCCCATCCACACGGACAGGGGTTGGTTGCGGCGACGAGGGTGAATCGCGCGGGATACACCACCGATCCACCCGAACGCGTGATGGTGACGCGGCCGGTTTCTAACGGCTGGCGCAGGGCCTGTAACGCATGCGACTGGAATTCAGCCAGCTCATCCATAAAGAGCACGCCGTAATGAGCTCTGCTGATTTCGCCGGGCATTGCCAAGCCGGATCCGCCCCCGATGAGGCCTGCCATCGAGACACCGTGGTGCGGAGCGCGAAACGGGCGCGTTCCGTCGAGAGGCCGGTTGGCTGCGATGTCGCCCAGCAGGCTTCGGACTTGGGCGACCTCAAGCGCCTCGCCGAGCTCGAGCGGGGGCAGGATGCCGGGCAGACAGCGTGCCAGCATCGTCTTGCCGGCGCCCGGCGGGCCGCTGAGCAGCAGGTGGTGCCCTCCGGCAGCCGCGACCTCCAGCGCGCGGCGCGCCTCCTCCTGTCCATGCACCTCGGCGAGGTCGTGCTCGAGAGTTCCCGTCTCAGCGGCGGGCGGTGTTTCTCCGCGCAAGTACGGCTCGATGAGCTCTGTGCCGACCAGGTGATCGACGACGGCCTTCAGACTCGCGCACGGGATGACCATGAGGCCATCCACGAGAGCCGCCTCGGCCGCGTCTACCGCCGGGACGAAAATGCGCTCGAAGCCGAGTCTGCGCAGGCCGAGCGCGGCCACGAGAACTCCATCGACGTGACGGACGGCGCCGTCAAGCGCCAGCTCGCCAATGAATGCCGTGTGCGGGGGGGCCTTCTTACGCGCGCCGGCCAATGCGATGGCGACGGCAATTGGCAGATCAAGAGCGCTGCCTTGCTTGCGCAGCTCGGCGGGCGCGAGGTTGACGGTCAGGCGCCGCGACGGAAACTCGAGGCCGCTGTTCTTGATCGCGGAGCGGACTCGCTCACGTGCTTCCTTGACCGATGTGGCGGCCAGGCCCACGAGGAGGAACTTGACCTCCCCGTTCGCGCTGTGCGCTTGAACCTCAACCGGGCGAACGTCGAGGCCGGCGAGCATGCACGAGTCGACCGAGGCGAGCATATCGGCGAGGCTACTCGCCAGAATCGAGCACGTCAGCCCTGCCTGTTAACGCCACCTCCCCCCGCCGCGCCTCGATTCGGTCGATTATGCGCAAAACCGACCGAATCTTCTCCGGGCAAAGGTCGATTTCGCGCAAGACCGACCGAATTCGCCGCCTTAACGGGCCTGGCGATCGTTCTCCACCGGCGAGGGAAATTTCGGCTTGTGTGAGCGGGCATAGCTGTTGACTGCTCGGCGCCCAAAGAAGCCGTGGACGAAAAGCGTGAGAAGGAAAAACACGGCACCGATTGCAATGGCCAGGGATCGATCGAAGCCCAAAGCCACCACCAGTAACGCCCCCCAGGCCCCCAGGACCACTGCGACGATGATCACGAGCATGCCTGGAAGGGTCTGCATGCCGTGGCTGAGGTCTTTGAAGAAATTCTGGCCGGGCGGCGTCGAATCAATGCCGAAGGTTGTCAAGACGCCGCGTACGTCGTCGTGATCTCCGGTGATGAAGTACTGCCTCAGCTCGGGATGCATCTCCATATAGGCATGCCGGATCCGGTTCATGCCCATCACCCACCGCGCATCCTCCGCATTGAGATTTCCTATCCGCGCGATAGTGACCATCCCGACGAAGAAGACGACCGGCAGGAGGAGCAGCGCGGCGGCAAAGAACGTCGTGTCGAACCGCCCCGCCTGCGCGATGAGGGCCAGCGCGATCACGGTCCCTGACAGGACCGAGAAAAACATGCCGGCGCGACTGAAGGAATCCGTGTAACCGAGTGATCGACTCGCCAACAAGCTCCAGTGTTCCGTCGCGAGGATCTGCATGCGCACGCCGTCGGCGGAGCTCGCCGGGGTGCCACCGGCCGGCAGCTCGGTTCCACTCGGTTGCTGCGTGCTCATCCCTGCAGGAAGTCTGCCACCTCCTCGTGAAAGACCTGCGGCTGTTCGATGAAGACCATGTGGCCCGAGTCCCCGACGATGACCTCACTTGCGCCCGGGATGGCAGAGGTGATCTCGGCGGCACACAGCGGGCCGCAGATGAAGTCATCTTCGCCCGTGATCACGAGAGTCGGCGCCGTGATGCTTGGGAGCAGTGATCGCTGGTCAAAGCTGAACGAGGGAGTGAACACCTCCTGGTTGAAGAGCTTGAGGGTGTCGCCATTGATGTTTTCGGAGCGGAGCGTGTCCATGTAACCAGCCTCCACCGGGCCGTAGTGCGCGAAGTACAGCGGCATCTCACGAAAAAAGAGCTCGCTGAGCTCTTGATCGTTGTTGAACTTTCCAGCCTGCTCTTCCTCGAGCGCCGCCATGGCGTCCTGGTACCAGGGTTGCCCCGATCTCTTTTCCACCCCCGCTTCCATTGCGGCGTTCTGCTCCGGTCCGAATCGCGCGAGGCTGGAAGCCAGCACGAGGCGGCGGACTCGACCTGGATGCATGGCCGCGTAGGCCTGCGCCACCACGCCACCATGCGAGTGCCCGAGCAGGAGGATCCTTTCGAGGCCGAGGTGCAGGCGAAGCTCCTCGACGTCGGATACGTAGTCCTTGATCCGATAAGCACGCGGGTCCGCCGGCCGGTCGGAGGCGCCAGTTCCCCGCGGATTGAGCAGGACAAGATTGAACTGCTCGAACAGTCCAGCCAGGTCGCTGAAATAAGACGATGAGAAACCCGGACCGCCGGGATGGCAAACGAGCATCGGACCCGTTCCTATGTGCCGGTAGGTGAGCTTGCGGCCGTCCGTTGTTGTGAATTTCACTCGAGCCGCGGCTCCGGGTGCCAATGCCCGCCTGGCTCGAGATATCCAGCGGGCTGGTCCGGCTCATGGCTCAAAACGAGCAGCCATCTGTGCTTCTCCGCTTCCTCGAGCAATTTCGCTTTCTGTTCGAAGACACGCAGCGGCTCGAGGTCGGCCGACATGTTCCACGCCACTTTCAGGTGAGGCTTCTGGGCCACGAGGTCGCCCGTCACCGCGCATGCCAGCTCGCCTGAACGCAAGACGATGACCTGGCTGCCCGGCGTGTGGCCGCCGACGTGGCGCAGGTGGACACCGGGCATCACCTCCGCATCGCCATCGAGAAACTCGATCAGCTTGTTGCCGTCGGCGAGCGGCGTGAAATCGTCGGGGATGTAGCCCGACCTGCTGCGGATGTCGGGATGAAGCGCGAAATCCCACTCGCTGCGCTGGACGTAGTGGCGCGCTCGCTTGAACGTCAGCTCCACCCCACCTCGTTCGTCGCGGCGCGTGAGCCCGCCGGCATGGTCCCAGTGGAGATGCGTGGTGAGGACTGCATCGACCTCCTCCGCCCTGATGCCGAGGCGCTGAAGGCAAAGCAGAAGTCCTTCCGGTTCGCGGAGGTGAACCTGTTGAGCTCTCTTCTCGCTGAGCTTCGTGCCGATGCCGGTCTCGCAGACGATGACGCGGCCGTTGATGCGTGCGATGAGGCCGACGCATGCGCAGTCGATCATGTTGTTCGCGTCCGCGGGTTTCTGCTTTTCCCACAGCACCTTCGGGACAACGCCAAACATCAGGCCGCCGTCGGACTTCCAGCGGCCGGCGATCAATAGATAAAGCTCGAGGTCACCCAGCTGCACGGCGCATATATGCTGCGGGAAATGGCGGTCGCGGCGATACAGACGTCGAAACTCTCCAAGGACTACGGGCTCGGCCGAGGGCTTTTCGAGCTGAATCTCGAGGTGGCTCCGCAAGAGGTCTTCGGCTACCTGGGGCCGAACGGGTCCGGCAAGTCGACCACGATCCGGTTGCTCATGGACATGATCCGGCCCACCAGCGGCGGCGCCCACATCTTTGGGCTGGACTGCCGGCGCGACTCGGTGGAGGTCAAGCGGAAGGTCGGCTATCTGCCGGGCGACATCCCGCAGTTCGGCAGCCTGCGTGGCAAAGAGGTGGTCGCCTATCTCGGCGGTATGCGCGGCGGCGCGGACCCGAGCGTGGTGCGCGGCATCGCCGAGCGATTCGACCTGGATCTGAGCCGGCGTTTCCGCGAGTACTCCACAGGCAACAAGCGAAAGCTCGGCATCCTGCTGGCCTTCATGCACCGACCGGATCTGCTCATCCTTGATGAACCAACCAGCGGGCTCGACCCTCTCAACCAGCAGGAGTTCTACACGCTGCTGCGCGAGACGCGCGATGGCGGCGCCACCATCTTCCTTTCTTCTCACATCCTTTCGGAGGTCGAGCACGTATGCGACCGAGTGGGCATCCTTCGGGCGGGCCGGCTGGTGAGGGTGGCGCAGCTCGAAGACCTCCACCACATCCGAGCGCATCACGTGGAGATTCAGTTCGCGCCGGACGAACATGTGCCCGAGGCCGCGATCCGAGCGGCCGCCGGCGTCGAGGACGTGAAGGTGGACGGGCAGCGCGTCACGTGCACCGTGCGAGGCGCGTTTGATTCGCTGTTTCGTGCGATCCGGGATGCGAAGGTGTCCGACCTCGTGAGCACGGAACCGAACCTGGAGGAGATCTTCCTCAGCTACTACAGCGAGGCGGCCGGCAAGCAGAAAGCTCTACCGAGTTGATCGCGACCGCCCTCGCGCTTCGCCTTGGCCGCTGGGGCATCGTGGGATTCTCGAGCCTGGCGTTTATCGCCAGCCTCATCCAGGCGGTCGGCTTCTACACGATCGCTGGGCACAGTCCGGCCGAGCGCACCACCTTCGCGCAGTCTATGACTGCGCTGGCCACGCAATTCACGCTGATCCTTCCACCGCCAAGCCGGCTGGACACTGTCGCCGGTTACGTGCAGTGGCGATCATTCGGCGGGCTGGCGATCCTCTTCGCCGTCTGGGCTCTTGCGTCCGCGAGCGGTGCTGCCCGCGCCGACGAGGAGCGCGGTGTGGTCGAGTCCGTGCTCGCTGCCGGCGTCACGCGGCTTGGCTTGATCGGGTCCCGAATCGCTGCTTTCGCGGCGTCGAGCTTCATCGCCGCGCTGGCCGCCGGGTTGGGCCTGATCGCCGGCGCCGCAAGCGGCGGCGAGTCGGTCAGCTTCGGCTCGGTGCTGGAGGCGGCGTTAGTTCTGGCGGCGCTCGCGCTCGGCTGCTACTCCTTGACTCTGCTCGTCTCGCAGCTCACAGCGGCACGACTCGCGACCGCGGCTTCGGGAATGCTCCTCCTGGCGCTGTTTCTGATCAACAGCCTGAGCCACACCTTCTCGTCGCTTTCCTTGCTCCGCTGGCTCTCGCCGTTTCGCTACTACGAGCTCAATCAACCATTGGCGTCGGGCGCTATCGATTGGAGAGCCACCCTCATGCTCCTGTTGATTGCGCTCGCCGGCGCCGCGGCGGCGGCGGTTGCATTCGCGTCGCGCGACCTGGGATCGCCATTGATCCGGCTGCCAGTCCGTTCGCACCCGACCACCTACGAGGTCGCAAGCCTGCCTCTATGGCGGATGCCGGTCGTGCGCGGCCTGTACGAGCGCAGGGTGGGCATCGCGGTCTGGACGGTTGGGATGGCGATTCTCGGCGCGGTCTCGGTCGCACTCACGAAATCGATCCTCCAGCCCCTGCTCTCGATTCCCTCCATGGGGACCTTCTTCGGCAGCTTCCTGCACGGCCAGGTGTACACGACGTTTCTGGGTTACTTCTGGTTCGGCCTGGCTCAACTGTTGTTTGCGGCATTCGCCATCACCCAGGTCGCGCGCTGGTCGGCGGAAGACGTCGACGGCCGCCTGGAGCTGATCCTCGCCAACCCGCAATCGCGCGTGGCGGTCGTGATCGAGCGTGCGCTCGTCCTTATGGTTGGCGCGACGCTGATCGCCGCTGTCAGCGGCCTCGCCGTGGGTTATGCGTCCCATAACCAGTCGATCGATCTCAACGGGAGCCGGCTGGCCGCCGCGTCTTTACTCCTGGTGCCTTTTGCCCTGGTCTTTGCCGCCGCCGGTTCGGTACTTGCCGCGTGGAACCCGCGTGGGGCGGTCGGCCTGCTTGGCGCGTTCGCCTTCGCCAGCTATTTGATCAGCGAGGTGGGCCCGCTCTTCCGATGGCCGGCATCGATCCAGAACCTCTCCGCGTTCAAGTTGTTTGGCACGCCCCTATCGAGCGGGGTAGACCGCGCCGGACTCCTGACGATGGTGGCGATCATCGTCGTCGGCTTCGGAGCGTCGATACTGGTGATGGAGAGGCGAGATGTCGGCCGGTAAGCGTTGACTGACCGATGAGTCTGGCCGGTCAGAGCGGTCTGAGCTATGAAGGGAAACCGCAAACCCACAGAAAGTAGCCAACCGAGGTAAAGGGAGGTAAACTGCGTCGCCATGCCACGATCCATGTGGAAAGGAGTTGTTTCGTTCGGAATGGTCTCGATTCCGATCCGCCTATACAACGCGACGGAGTCGACCTCGAAGGTTTCGTTCCGCCAGCTCTGCCCTGAGCACAAGGCGCCGATCTCGTACAAGCGCTGGTGCCCGGAGGGCGACCACGAAGTCCAGTACGGCGAGATCCTGAAGGGCTACGAGGTCGGCAAAGACCGCTACGTGATCATCGACGACAAGGACCTGGACAACCTCCCGCTCGCCACGGCTCACTCGATCAACATCGAGGAGTTCGTGCCGCGCGACGACATCGAGCCTGGCCTCTACTTCAAGAGCCCGTACTACATGGAGCCCGAGGAGCTCGGCAAGAAGCCTTACCACCTGCTGCGCAAGGCGCTGGAGACAACCGGCCGCATGGCGATCGCCAAGATCGCGCTGCGCGACCGCGAGCACCTGGCCGCGCTGCACCCGAACGGCCACGGGATCCTCATGAACACGCTGAACTGGCCTGATGAGATCCGGTCGACCGAAGGCCTCAAGGGGCTCGAAGGTGAAGTGAAGATCAACCCCAAGGAGCTCGAGATGGCGAAGGCCTTGATCGAGAGCCTGGCCGACACGTTCGACCCGAGCCGCTACAAGGACGAATACAAGGAAGCGGTGATGAAAGTCGTGCAGGCGAAGATCGAAGGCGAGGTCATCGAGGCCCCCGCTGCGCCGCAGACGGCGAAGGTAATGGACCTCATGGAAGCGCTACGCGCATCCGTCGAGGCAGCGAAGAAAAACCGCGCCGGCTCGAAGCGAGCGCCGGTTGAGAAAAAGGTGGCTCGCCGCAAGGCTTCGTAACAGTTCCCTAATCTGAGGCTGGATGCAGGAGTCGGACCAGCTTCAGATCGAGCTCGAGAACTTCCCCGACGAGATGCGGCCGATGCAGGCTGCCTCGGCCGAGGCGCCGTTCAGCTCGCCCGATTACGTATTCGAGGTGAAATGGGACGGACTTCGCTGCATCCTGTTTAAGGACCGGGACGGACATGTGCGTCTGCAGGACCGCAGCCTGCGCGACATCACTGCAGACCTGCCGGAGGTTGTCGCGGCGGCCAAGCGCGTTCCGCCGGGAAGCGTCATCGACGGTGAGCTCGTCGCCACAGACAACGACGGACGGCCGGACTACCCGCGCCTGCGGGAGCGGCTTGCCGGCGGCGCCGCCTTGCTGGAGAAGATTCCTACTGCCTACCTCGCTTTCGATGCCCTTTACCTGGAGGACAAACCGCTGGTCCGGCAACCCGTCAGCCGCCGGCGGGCGCGGCTGAAAAAGGCAGTCGAGGCCGGAGGCCACATCTTCGTCCCCGACCACATTGAAGAAGACGGCGTCGAGCTCTTTGAGGCATGCCTCGAGCGTGGGCTCGAAGGCGTTGTCGCGAAACACAAGCTGAGTCCATACGTGCCGGGGCAACGCAGCCCGTTCTGGCTCAAGGTCAAAGCGGTCAAGTCGGACGACTTCGTGGTCATCGGCTGGCTGGGCGAGAAGCCGTTCGACGCACTGGTGGTCGGCTATCACGAGGACGGGCGACTACTTCCGTGCGGGACTGTCGGCGGAGGCTATGACGAGGATGCGTTCGGCTTGATCCGCGAAACGCTCGCCGAGCTCAGCACTGAGGATTCGCCACTCGACCCACCCCCGATCATGGTCAAGCCTGTGCACTGGGTCCGCCCCGAGCTCGTCGTGAGCGTGCGCTACTCGGAATGGTCCCCCGACGGAACGCTGCGCTTTCCAATCTTCAACGGGCTGCGACCGGAGGTTGATCCTTCGGAAGCCATTCGGCACCGGCCCCGAGTCGTGATCTCCGGCCACATCAAACCTGGGTCGCTCGCGTATGACCTGACGCGATTCCCGTTCTAGCGTGGCGACGGTAGAACCCGGTCTCGACGTCGTCACGGGCGCCTTCAGCTACACAGGGCGATACATCGCCCAGCGGTTGCTCGCGCAGGGACGCCAGGTCCGCACCCTGACCAACCATCCGCAGCGACCGGGGACCGAGGAGATGAAGATCGACGTCGCACCACTGCAGTTCACTGACCGCGCGGCGCTGGTCGAAAGTCTGCGCGGCGCGGATGTTCTCTACAACACGTACTGGGTGCGCTTCCGTCATGGGCCCATCGGTTTCGGTGAGGCCGTCGCGAACACTCGAACATTGGTCGGCGCAGCGGCTGAGGCGGGTGTGCGCAAGATCGTGCAGATCTCGGTGAGCAATCCTTCGATTGACTCTCACCTCGACTACTACGCGGGCAAGGCGCGCACCGAAGAGATCGTCCAGGCGTCCGGATTGAAGTGGGCGATAGTCAGACCGACTCTCGTGTTCGGCACCGGCGACATCCTGATCAACAACATCGCGTGGCTTCTGCGACGGATGCCGGTGTTCGTGATCCCGGGACTGGGTGGATACCGCGTGCAGCCTGTCGCGGTGGAGGACGTCGCCGAGATCGCAACGTGGGCTGCGGAACAGACCCACAACTTGACAGTCGACGCCGCTGGACCGGACACGCTGACCTACACCGAGCTCGTCGAGCGGATCGCGATCGCGGTCGGGCGGCGGCCGAAGTTTGTCTACTTTTCGCCCAGGCTCACCCTGTGGGCTGGAGATCTTGTCGCGGCGTACGTCCACGACGTCCTGCTCACGCGGCAGGAGCTGCAGGGCTTGATGGAGGAACTGCTCGTGTCTTCTGAGAAGCCGCGCGGGGGGCGGCGCATCGACAACTGGTTGCTCGGCACCTCGGACAGCATCGGCCGGAACTACGCGTCGGAGCTGGACCGGCACTGGAGAGGTGTGCATGCGCCGGCTACGTTGCCGGCAGCGACCCGGCCGGAAGCACCTCCAGGTTGATGGTGCTGCCAGGGTCCCTGTGCACGCCCCAGAGCACACGGAACGTCCAGCATCCGGGTGTCGGTACCGTTTCGTCGCTGGGACCGCCTTGAACTATTAGTACCGGCTGGGACTGACCGAACGGGCGCCCTTCCACAACGAAGTCGGCCGCCTTGTCCTGGACCGACCAACGGACCTTGTTGGGACCGCCCACCAGCGGGCTGCCGGCGACAAGCTGCTTGGTAAACAGGAAAGCAACGGCGTCGCCAGGCTTGCCGAGAGCCCACGGCACCGGCCACGGAGTTCCCTTCGTGTGGCGGAAGCCGGTCTGTGACCAGACTGGCGGCTCTGAGTCGGTGACCACGGTGCCTGCGCAGCCGCCCGCCACCATGTGAAGGTTCGTGGGGCTTGCCTGCGCAGGCCCGGGCGCAGAGGAAGTACAGCCCCCCGCCAGCACGATCAGGAGGGCGGCCCAGCCGGCGCCCGATTTGAGAACGTGGTCCATGCCTGCATTACACCGCGCAGACCTTCTCAGTTCCACCAGCTTCTTTTGCAGGTAAGCGCACGGTTGGCGCAAAAGGTACGTAATGCGACGTATGGATACGTCCGCTGGCCAAACGTGCGCAATACCGCTGGTAACCTGCCGGTGATGTCTTTGCCCGCGACAGGGAGCCACATCGCGGTCGAAGCCAGGGGCCTGGTCAAGCGCTACGGCGTGATGACGGCCGTCGATGGGGTCAGCTTCCAGATCGGCCGGGGTGAGATCGTGGGCTTCCTTGGCGCGAACGGCGCCGGCAAGACGAGCACCCTGCGAATGCTCTGCGGCCTCGTCGTGCCCACGTCCGGCACCGCGCTGATCGATGGCGTCGACATCCTCACGAATCCACAGCAGGCCAAGGCCAAGCTTGGCTACCTAGACGAAGAACCCTTCGTCCATCCGCACCTCACGGGTCGCGAGTTCCTCAACTACATCGCCGACCTCTATCGAATGCCGCGCGGAACGGAGCGGCAGCAGCGGATGGAGCGGCTTCTCGGACTATTCGAGCTGGCGGACCGCAACAGCGAGCTGATCGGCTCCTACAGCCACGGCATGCGGCAGAAGATCGGCCTGGCTTCCCTTTTGATCCGGGAGCCATCGGTCCTACTGCTGGACGAACCGACCAACGGACTCGATCCCCGCTCAGCGCGCCTGGTCAAGGACCTCCTCGAGGAGCTCGCCGCGCGCGGCACGGCGGTGCTGCTCTCGACTCACATCCTCGAGGTCGCGCAGGCCCTGTGCCACCGTGTCGCGATCATCGACCACGGCAAAATCGTCGCGACGGGCACGATGGACGAGCTGCGGACCCAGACCGGCTCTGAGAAGGCAAGCCTCGAAGACCTGTTCCTGCAGCTGACCGCCGGGCCGGAATCGAAAGAGCTCATCGAGCGCCTGCTCGCGCCCAAGTCATGAGCACATCCGCGACTCTGACGATCCTCGAGGCGGAGCTCCTGGCGTGGCGCCACCGGTTCCTGAAGCGGAGCCGCACACGCCTTGTGCTGCTCATCGTGTTCCTCGTGATCGCCGCCCTGGTCATAGGGGGCGGCTCGTTCATCGTCGGCGCGGCGGCTGGGCGTTTTCTGCCACAAGCCCGCGACGTCATCCTGGCGGGCGGCTTCACCATGCTTTCGGTCCTGATGCTGGTTGTCGGTTTCCCAACCGTCATCTCGTCCCTCTTCGTCGGGCGCGACCTGCTCCAGCTTGTGGTGGCGCCCGTGCGGCCCATTGAGATCTTCATCTCCAGAGTCGTGCTCGCGATGACCGCCAACGTGTTCATCGGCGGCATTCTCCTGATGGCAATCTTCGGCGTCGGCGTCGGCTCTCGCGCGCCACTGGTCTTCTATCCCCTCGCAGTGCTTCTGATCGCACTGCAGGTTCTTGTCGTGACCTCACTGCAGACGATCCTCATGTCGGTGGTGCTGCGTTGGGTTCCGGCGCGGCTCGCCCGCGACGTCGCCGCCGGCGTCGCGGGATTTGCCGGCGCCGCCTTCTACCTGGTGTGGAATTTCAACCTGCGACCGTCGTTCTCGCCCCGGAGCCAGCCGGACCTGACCAACCTGACCTCGGTCATCGAGCGTGTCGAGTGGCTGCCCTCCGCATGGCCGGGTCACGCATTGAGCGGTGTCATCACCGGCAACCCGGGCACAACCATCGTCTGGATGCTGTTCTCGGCGGTCCTGGCCGGTCTTCTGGTCGGGGCGGCCGCGAACCTGTATGGGCGCACGCTGCTCGCGGGCCTCGGGGTTTTCGGCGGCGAACGGTCTGTATGGAAGCGTGCCGCGGCTGACAAGACAGGTGCCGTCGCACCAACCGGCGCCGCATCCCCGGCGCGCGCCATGGCGCGCAAGGACTGGCTCGGCTACCGGCGCGATGTCCGAAGGCTGAGCCGGATGCTGCCTGCGTTCCTCTTTCCCATCGGCTACGCGGTGGTGTTTCTCCGGCCGACGCGCGGCGGCAGCGGGTTCTGGACGGAAGTCTTCTTGCTCGCGTTCATCACGATGTTCGTATCGTCCGCACTCGGCACACCATCCATCCCGAGCGAACGGCGCGGATTTCAGCTGCTGCGCATGGCGCCTCTGACCATGTGGCAGGTACTTCGCGCCAAGGTCATGCTGACGCTGGTCCCCGTGCTGGTGTTGACGCTGCTGATCAGCGTCGTGGTCGCTGTCGCCAGCGGAAGCGATTTCGGACAGCTGTCGGAGCTTGCAGTGTTCGTGGTCTGGCTGGGCATTGGTTTTGTGTCGATCAGCGTCGCCGCCGGCGGTATCGACCCGCATTTCGAGGCGTCTGATGACCGCCGCGCCGTCGGCCTGGTTGGGACTTTGGCCGGTCTGGGCGGCACAATTGGCTTCGGCCTGCTCAGCGTCGCTGCATTCGCCTTGTTTGTGTATGGCGTTGCTGCCGCGCAGGGAACTGCGCACCTCCGGGTGCTGCCGTCAACGCCGACTGTCGGCGCGTTGATGTTCATTGCCGGGCTGGCCCTGGTGGTCAGTGCCGGCTTTGTCGCTGCCACCCTGCTGTGGATCGCCAACTCGCGGCTGCTTCGTTACGAGGGTGCGATCGCCGAGAGCTGATCTGTTTCGGCCCGCATAACACCGCGGAACGCGGGTTTGGGCGGAGTCCCGCCTAGGCGTAGTTCGCGCTAGTTCGTGAGACCAGCCGGGTTTACCGTGCCCGGCTATGGATCAGGTTGTTGTCGAGCACGGCCACGTTGGAGCCCGGATTCCACGAATTTGTCACCAAATTCGTCAATGCGTGGCAGAGTTCCACGAATTTGCCGACAATCGTCGAATTCAGGACCACCTCATTCCGTCCCTTTTGATCAAACGGAGCGTTTGCGAGGGAGGATTTTGCCCCGTTTGATAGAACGGGGCGATATCCAAGGGGGGAAACTGGGCGGTTGGTTGACCGGTCTGCTGCGAGCCGCCCCTAATAGCCAATGGAGTCTCAAAGACCCCCGCGAACTACATCTAGACGGTGACCAGCGTGCGCCCGCGTTTGTGTGAAGAGATGTTGGCCTTCTCGAAGCCGATCACCAGCGTCTCGCCAGCGGCCGCGGCGAGTCGACTGAGGGTTGTCAGGCTCGGGACGTGAGTTCCGCTCTCGAGTCGGGAGATTGCCGGCGTGGACGTGCCCATCAACTTGGCCAATTGCTCCTGGGTGAGGTTGTGCTTCATTCGGAATTGGATGAGAAGGCGGGCCACAGCCTCGGCGCGCGCGAGGCGAGCCCGCACCTTCCGGTACGCCGGGTCGGCCTTCTCGTGACGGTGGATTTCATCGGCCACCTTTGCGCCGACTGGACTCAAATGAGTTCGAGGCATGCGATCATATTACCACTTTTGATAATTACCTCGGTCAGCCTACACCCGTCTGGCTCTGTGCCGAGGAGCGTCGTGGCCAGCGGCCCGTGGCGGAATCCGCGGCACGGCGCCCATCCTTGCTTCGAAGTCATACCACCGCTCGTTCGCTATCTCTATTTCCCGCTGCGGGATCGACGCCGTTGTTTTCGGGAACGCATGGAGAAGTACGAACAGGTTTCGTGAGCGTCTGTACAGAACCCGATAATGGCGATTGCCACAGTGACAGCGAAGCTCTCTGAGATCGCTTTCAACTTGCGAAGAGTGCGGAAAGGGCAGGGGCGGCCCATCGTCGGTGCAGAGGTTGAGACGGTCGATCTGGCTCTCAATGACCACGCGCACAGTCAGCGGTTTCAGAGCAAGAACAAAATCGCGCACCGGTTGGGCGCCGTCGCTATCTCGGTAGTAAACCGCCTGCATCAGCCCCACGTGTCACTCAATTACTTGAATGGGTCTTCGATCAGCTCGGAGGAGAACCCTCCATCTGGTTTCACGGTCAGACTGACCACCGCGTAGCGAATTGGGCCGCGCCAGCCGGACAGTGCACGATATTCCGCCGCCGCGGACATCAGGGCTCGCCGCTTGCGCGAGCCAACTGCTTCGAGCGGAGTGCCGAAGGAATCGTCGGTGCGAGTCTTCACCTCGACCACCACGAGTTCTTTCCCGCGTCGGCAAATCAGGTCCAGCTCGCCACGCCTCGCCTGGAAGCCGGAGCCGACAACCTCGTAGCCCCTCTTGCGAAGCAGGTCGGAGGCCGCTCTCTCTCCGGCCCGACCCAGCTCTAGCCGAGAAGAGCGGGCTCGCGAAACGGCGCCCATGACGTCCGGTGGATAGGGCTTGGGCCGAGGCGCCGGATCGCGGCGCGATGTGCCGGGGTGGCGTAGCCCTTGTGGTCGGCAAAGCCCCAGCCGGGGTAAAGGCTGTCGAACTCGATCATCGCCTTGTCGCGAGCGACCTTCGCCACGATGCTCGCCGCCATGATCGATGCGCACGTGCGGTCGCCCCTGACGACCGCCATCTGCGGCAGCGGCGCCTGAGGGACGTCCCATGCATCGACGAGCAGATACTCCGCCGGCACCTCGAGCCCGGCAACGGCGCCCGCGGTGGCGAGATGCCGTGCCTGAAGCAGGCCGAGGCGGTCGACCTGCGCGTGATCGACGGCGCAGACCGAGACGGCCAGCGCGCGCCGCCGGATGAGGACGTCGACACGCTCACGCTCGGCGGGCGTGAGGAGCTTCGAGTCGTCGAGGCCAGGGATGCGCACGCCAATCGGCAGGACCACCGCCCCGCCGACCACCGGTCCGGCGAGCGGGCCCATGCCGACCTCATCGACCCCGGCCACCACCTGGTAGCCCATCGAGAACGCCATGCGCTCGTAGCGCCACAGCTTCGGTCTCACCTGATCGAGGTTAGCGAGAGCCGGCTGTTGGCGCCAACGTTCTTTACACGACTAACCCAGACGGTCGCCCCCACCCGGGCGCC
>Ga0209011_1000428_pt1 | contig 16253 bp, 10 predicted proteins | sample BlaSpr_A8_OM1_M3_FD_187986 | JGI IMG/M metagenome (GOLD analysis project Ga0209011, IMG submission 187986) | Forest soil microbial communities from Thunder Bay, Ontario, Canada - Black Spruce, Ontario site 2_A8_OM1_M3 (SPAdes) (version 2) | ecosystem: Environmental > Terrestrial > Soil > Boreal... | reverse complement strand
GTTCGCGAGCCGCAAATAGCGGGCCAAAGCGACCATGCCGCGCACGGCGTCATCCGGATCCGCCGGCTGCTCTGCCGCGGACACTCGCTTGCGCGCGGGAGCCGCAGCCGCACCAGTCTCTTGGCCAGAGACGCTCTCAAGGGAGTCTTCTGGGGCCACTTCTGGCGCGGCCTCTTTCTCGGCGGGCTTCCAGAACTCCCGGACGGAATCTTGAAGGTCTTCGAGCGCTTTCTTCAAATTTGCAAAATTTGGGGCTGAGCCTCCAAACTTTGCGTCGCACAGCGCTTCCAATGACTGGACTGAATCTACTGCTGCGCCAAGCTCCGCGGTTAGCTGGCTAAAGTAGGGCTCCCCGGTATTCTTAACCGCCTCGTCAAATTCTTCCGCCGTGCATTTTTTCTCTTCGATCGCAGCCTGACGCGCCGCCATCTTTGCTTCATTGCCTTCGGCGTCTGCCTCATAGCCGATGCGGCGTGATTCCTGAAATCGAAACCAATCGAGCTTGTTCCTGGTGAGCGGAACTTTGCGCACCTGCACGTCCAGGCGCGACCCAACCCACGCGACGGGGCCAACGCGCATCTCCAGGTCGCCATCCTCGATTTCCGGATGAACAGTGTCCCAGAAGTTCTCGAGAAGGCCGCGAATCAGGTCGAGGCCTTGCGTCAGGCCGGGGATTTTCTCTTGCGCTAAAAGCGCTTCGGTCAACCACGCAGCGATTTGCAGGTCCTTCGCTCTCTTGGCAAGCACTTCTGTACAGAGTTTGGTGACTTGAACGAAATCGGCTTTTTTTACCGCGCGCGTCCAAACGTCTCTTTTGGAAGCTTCCTCCGATAACTGGAGCTCTTCGTCGGCGCGGCGCGCTTCGCGAATCTTGTCGTAAACAGGATCGTAGCGCAGGCTTTGACCACTGGGATTTTCCCCGGTAAAAGGGTTCAGTAAGCCTTCGGGTAGGGGCATGGGCGTTGCTTAAGAGGCCGCCTGGGCAATGACAAACTCAATGTCGCGCAGTTCCAGAAGCGGCCATTCTTCGTCGTCTGCGATAAGCATTTTCTGGCCCTTTGGAAGCGCTTCTTCGCTTCCGTCTTGTTCCCAAGCTGTGGCTCGACCCAAACGAATAGCGGGGTCCGCGCTGCGCCAAGAAAAGGGATTTAGAACAGGAAGAAGCACCTCGCCAAGTTCCCGCCCTTGAAAAGCCGCTGATGTGCGAACCGCAGCGGGGAGCCAGAGCAAATCGCGAAGCCTCTTGGGAGGCTCGATGTGGATGGAGGACAGCAGAGAGAAGGGAATCCACATGTAGCTGCCAGCCACGAAAACTTCCAGATTGCCGCCAATGCGCGGATCGGAATCCGTTAGGTTGTGGAAGGCTTTCCCATTGATCGTTCCACTGATGTGGAGCGAAGCTGCGTCACTCGCAGGTTTGGGATAATCCCGCTTCTCGAACATCTCCTGGCGGGTTTTTTCGGCCGCCAGGGCGCCGCGGTAGAAGAGAGCGCCCATTTCTGACTGAGGGCCGCTCTGAGACAGGACATCGAGCTGCTTTTCGGCGCGAGCATACTCCCCAGAAAAACACAGCAGTTCAAAGAGGAAAGTTCGCCGCTTGGCGTCGGTGGGGTTATCCCGCACTTCCGCTGTGAGCGCCTTGACCGCTTCATCTAGCTGTCCAGACTGAAAGAGTTGTTGAACGGCCATAGGCGGTCACCACCGAACTAGTCCAGCCACGGCGCAAACCAACGACACCCGGGCGGGGCGCGACCCGCCCAGCATATATTTCGAGCTAAACCGTTGCCGCGGCAGCTAGACTTTCTTATTCGCCGCAAGATCCCAGCCGGCCTTCACCACACCTCCGAGGCCGCCCTTTTCATCCTGAGGCTTGTACTCGATTTCGATCTTCGAGAAGTTGAGCGTTACGCTCTCGGTCGGGAGTGAATCGCCGCCGGAACCCGAATTCTGAATCGACGACACGATAACCTCGGAGAGTGTGACCTTCAGATATTCCTGTTGCGAACCTCCGGCCTTCCGGCAAGTCAGAGTGACCTTTGGAGTGTGCTTTCCTGTGGCGCAGGCTTCGAATAATTTCGGGCTGGCCTTGTCAAAATATTTCGAGAAATGGAAATCGTGCACCTGGACCTTCCCGATTCCGGAGCCGCCGCCATGCCCGGCCGAGCCCGGTTGCGTGGCGCCGAAGGAGAAGCTGAGAAGTTCAATCTCCTTCTTGTGGCCATCGTCGAGGCTCTCTCCCTCCACCCCGTCCACCTTCAAGAACATGTCTGCGTGTGTGCTCATTCCCGTTGCAAAGCCGGCCATACCATCCTCCTATTGAACTGTCCAAGTAGTTTTGAAGCGGCCCACTTTGATTATTCCTGTCAAAATCTGCATGCGAATGCAGGTCCGGATCGGAAACTCAATAGGGGGCGGGAACCTAAACCTTTACTTCGCGGCTTGCGGCAAGTCCGCCACCAACCGCAGTGAAACCGTCAATTCGTCAAGCTGGAAGTGCGGTCGCAAGAACGCGATCGCCCTGTATGCGCCCGGCTTTCCGGCAATTTCGGTGACCTCAACCTTTGCGTTTCGCAGAGGATATTGCGCTTTGGTTGCAGCGCTGGCCTGGTCGTCTTCGGTGACGTACTGCATGATCCATTTGTTGAGGAAAGCCTCGCATTCGATGCGCGACATAAAGCCGCCGATTTTGTCGCGCATGATGGATTTGAGATAGTGGGCAAACCGCGACACCGCCAGGATGTAGGGGAGTTGGGAAGACAAGCGCGCATTCGCGTTGGCTTCGGCCTTGTCGTATTTCTTTGATTTGTTGGCGGATTGCACGCTGAAGAAAGCTGCGTAATCCGTGCCTTTGCAATGAACCAGCGGAATAAAGCCTTGGTCCGCAAGTTCCTTCTCGCGACGGTCGGTAATGGCGATCTCCGTGGGACACTTAAGCGCCACATCGCCTTCGTCTGTGTGGAACGTGTGGGCGGGCAAGCCTTCTACCAAGCCGCCGCCCTGTACACCGCGGATGGCCGCGCACCAGCCGTAAGCGGCGAATGCAGAGGTTAGCCTTGCCCCCAAGGCATACGCGGCGTTTCCCCAGAGATACTTGGAGTGATCGCTGCCATCCACGTTTTCTTCGTAGCCAAACTCATCAACGGGCTTGGTGTCTTTGCCATAGGGCAATCGCATGAGAATGTGCGGCATCGCCAGACCGACGTAGCGCGAGTCTTCGCTCGCGCGGAAAGACTTCCACTTTGCGAACTCCGTGCTGTCGAAGATCTTTCCCATATCACGGGGCTCGCCCAACTGCGTGAAGTTTTCCAGATTCAGGAGTTCCGAGGACGCGGCCGTAAGGAACGGAGCGTGCGCGCCTGCGGCGACCTGAGAAATTTTTTCGAGAAGTTCGATGTCTTCGGGATGCCTGCTGAACTCATAGTCTCCGATCAATGCGCCGAAAGGCTCGCCGCCAAAGACACCGAATTCCTCTTCATAGACTTTCTTGAACAGAGCGCTTTGGTCGAATTCGGCGGCGCGCTGCAAATCACGCAGGACTTCCTTTTTGCTGACGTTCATAACACGGATCTTCAGCTGCGAACTCGTCTCGCTTTGGTCGAGGAGATACTTCAAGCCACGCCAGCTGGCTTCCAGCTTTTGAAAAGTGGCGTTATGCAGAATCTCGTTGAGCTGAAGGGAAACTAGGTGGTCGATCTGCGCGATGCGGGCGTTGATAGTGGCGTCCGCGTCGCGCGAAAGGGTCATCTCTCCAGCAACAACTTGGGCGATGAACTCCTTCACCATATCCTTGCCGCGCTCGCGGGAAGCGGTTTCACGCCCGAATCGACCCTCTTCTACGATTTTGTCGAGCAGGCTGCCCTCGGTTACCTTATCCACAGCGGGTTGGGCCGCTGCTTGTTGCCCCTTATTCATCGGAAGCTCCTTGGCCCTTGCCTGTGCTTAGTTCCTTTTTCAACTTGTCGAGCTTCTCAGTGTTACCCGCGGCGTCCATCAGCAGTTCATCGAGCTTGTCGTTGCCCTGTAAGGCGCCACGCAGGTCACTAAGCTTGGTTCGCAGATCTAGCAATTCCTTCAACGGCTTCACTTGCTTGGCCACCTGCGCGGGATCGAAATCGTCGAGACTCTTGAAATCCAAGTCGACTTTCAACTGCCCGGCGTTGGAGTCCTCGCTCAGTTTGTTATCAACGGCGAAGGAAAGATGCGGCTTGAAGCTTTCGAGCACGCTGTCAAAATTGTCCGGGGTGATCTCCACAAAGCGCCGGTCTTTCAACCGGGCCAGCGGCTCCCTCGGCTGGCCGCTGAGGTCGGCCATCACTCCCATCACAAACGGGAGCTCTTTCACTTCGATGGCGTCCCCCACTTCGACATCGTACGTGACGTGAACTCGCGGAGGGCGGACGCGCTCCAACTTCTTATGTACGCTTTCTTTAGCCATGGCGGGTGCCTCGTGGGTTTCGGGCCTGAGGGGACTTCCGTGCCGACCCGAAGTGTGTGTGGGGAATATCACAGTAATAAAGGTGCTGTCAAGCATTTGGGAGTAGTCCAAAGGGACTGAGAGTCCTGGGACCGTGGCGTTCCTCAAGAAAGCGACCAAGTCTGCCGTTTCGCACATGCACCGGCACACGTCTGCTCAGTTGGCCGTAAACCATCCGTTGATATCGCCAACTTCTCGGAGTATCCTGCGCCAAGATACCCCGAATCGGAAGTCCTCGCGTAATCGAACTGCGGTTTTGCCATCAAAGGAAGCTGCCCGTGGAGATGCACACTTCCATTCTCCGCGCTGTCTTTTTTGCCAACAATGATTGCGTTCCAGGATTGGGAGGAAAGCGATGGCTATTGCGGGAACGTCGAAAGCACTACCTGAAGATCTTCGAGAAGCAGTAGGTAAACTGGAAAGCTATGGGTATCGATTCCAGCAGATTGGTAATTCTTGGACTCTCTACTTCCCGCCTGGAAACAAGAGAGCACTGCAGCAGGCTGCCTTTTTTGATCAAGATTTGGCGACTGGGCTCCTGCGGGTTCTTCGAGAAGAGGAGAAGGATCGAGAAGTCCTCCACAACTACAAGCAGTACGATGACCGATGGGGGAAACTTACCTACGGGGATGGGCCTGGGTTCTCGACGATTGGCGAAGGCGGGTGTGGTCCTACTTCGCTCGCGAACATATTGCAGTATCTAATGAACAACGGCTCGAGGCCACGAAACGCCTGTGTCGGAATCTCCCCAGCCGAAACCGCCCGGTACGCCGCGACACATGGGCGTCTAGCCGGCGCGGGCACGGACGGTGATGCAATGGTTCGGGGCATTGGCCAGAACTGGCCAGGGTTTACCGGTAGCAAGGTTTCCCTGCAGGCGGCCGCCTCCCTCCTTCGAGAAGGGAAATTGATCCTCTTCTCCAGCCATGGGAGCAGAGGCTATACCGACAGCAAACTCTTGCAAGGTGAGCCGAATATTTCCTATCCGCACCACTTCATGGTCTTGAGCGGAGTCGAGGGTTTCCCGGAATCTAAACGCCCACTTTTTTTTGTGGCAGACCCAGCGAGTCGAAAAAAGGTTGGCTCCATGAAGTTCATTTACTGGGACGGTTTCAGCCCCGCAGCTCAATTTTGGTGGGTCTACCAAACGAGCGAACTAGCGGGAAGGGTGTGCCGCTGACCTGCGCTTGTTTTCAATCTTGAACTGAGGCTAGCAAGACAATTCGCAACTGACCTCAATCTTCTTTGACTTCTCGTCGGAACTCCTGCTAGCGTACCGCTAAGCTATGCGCCAATTGCAGCCGGTCGTCTGGTCCAAGGGAACTTTTCTCACTCCGCAGCATCTGCAGACGCGCGACCGCTTTCTGGAAAGTGTGCTGCAATTCCGCTTGGAGGCGCTCAATTTCTGTCCTTGGGGATTTCAAGAACTGCAGCTAAACCGCGAGGCGCTTGCCGGAGGCAATTTCGCTTTGACGCGGGCTGTCGGCATCCTCCCGGACGGTCTTCCCTTTGACGTTCCGGACTCCGACCCAGCACCTGCTCCCAAACCTCTGGAAAGCTTCTTTGAAGCCGACCAGCCTACCGTGGACGTTTATCTCGCGATTCCACACCATCGAGAGCGCGGCTTGAATGTTTCCATCGCGCAGAGCAACGCGGACACGCGTTATCTGTCCGAAGTGGTAAATCTGCGCGATGAAAATACGGGCGCATCGGAAAAGCCCGTACAACTTGCCCGAAAGAATTTCCGGTTTTTGATGGAAGGCGAGTCAAGGGAGGGCTGCACTTCCTTGCGCGTGGCACGCATCAAGCGCTCGGCTGCCGGCAGCCTCCAGCAAGATCCTGAGTTTATCCCGCCGCTTCTGGATATTTCCGCCAGCGAATTCCTTGTTGGCATCACCCGGCGCCTGGTGGAGATCCTTTCCGCGAAGAGCAGCATTCTGGCCGGCGGCCGAAGCCAACGCAGCTCCGGGCTTGCCGATTTCACCGCGGCGGACATCGCAGGTTTCTGGCTGCTTTACACTGTGAACAGCCACCTTCCCGTTTTGCGCCATTTCTATGAAACAGGCAGAGCCCATCCCGAAAAGCTCTACCGCGTCGTCGCCGCGCTTGGTGGCGCGCTTTCCACATTTTCCCTGAAAATTCAGCCGCGCGACCTGCCGGCCTACGACCACGACGGGCTTGGCGCGTGCTTTTCAGACCTCGACGACAAGGTGCGCGAACTTCTCGAAACGGTGGTGCCCAGCAATTTCGTTTCTCTTCCACTCAAACCAGTCCAGCCATCGATCTACGCCACGGCCATTGAGGAAGATAAGTATTTGGTCGGCACCAAGATGTACCTCGCCGTGAATTCCTCGTTGAATCAAGCTGACTTGGCCAAGAAGGTTCCCCAACTCGTCAAGATTTCCTCGGCCACGCAAGTAGAACAACTAGTGCGGCGGGCATTGCCTGGCGTTCCGCTGACCCATATGGCCAAACCACCGGCTTCGATCCCCGTGAAACTGAGCTACGAATACTTCAGCTTGAATCAGTCCGGGTCCGCCTGGGATGCCGTGGGACGCGCGCGAAGCCTGGCTGCTTATGTGCCAGGAGATATTCCCGCTCCCCAATTGGAGCTGATTATTCTTTTGCCGCAGGCCTTGTGATCTCTTCGACGTTTAGGAATCCCCCGCTGACCAGCGAGCCGATCAGATCAAGGAATTCCCGCGGTGGTGTCTCCGGATGAATCCAACCCGCCTCCCGGCACTCTGCGTAAAGTTGCTGGATGCTTCGCAAACCGTCGCATCGCGCAAGCAAGTAACCCATCCAGGGTTGCACTTTACAATCCATAAGGAAGGGATAATCGCAACTCAGCGTGAAATCCTCAGGCGCGAAATCCCCTTCCTGGATTCGATGACGGACAATGAGCTGAACCTTCGACGAAGCCGCAGGCCTTGCGGCGAAGACGTTTTCGAGCGAACGCTCAGTCAACCTCTCGGTCTCCCATCGAAGCACTTTCTCGATCGCCGCGGAATCGGCTTCTCGCGCCAGGGACCGTCGGATCGTAAACACCGGCCGTTTGCTCTCCCTTCGCTGCACGACGACCGTGCCCGTCAGAATCTCTTTCACGCCCAGCCTTTCGAATAAAGCTTTCCACTGATTCACTTCCGCTTGCCCGCTTGACCTCCGGACCGCCGAGTCCATCGCGAAACGCGCGGGATCCAGGTTTTTTGAGATAAACAACGCAATGTCAAATTCGCCTTCGGCCGTCCCAAGCCAGACGCGCAGTCTCTGCTCGAAAGGCGCGCCTTCTCGGTCGGTTCCCAGTGTTCGGCAGTAGAGCCGCCCTCCTGGAGCCAGGTGCTGCTCCAAGCCTTCCAGTATTCTTCGCGTGAGCTGCTCGCCATCCTCCCCGCCATCGTAATAAATCTCCGCGGGACACAGCACCGGCATGTACGGAGGATGCGCGGCAATCCGTTCGAAAGTGTGCGCCTCAACCGGCGAAAACAAATCTCCGTTAACAATGCTCACATTCTTGATGCCATTCAGCGCCGCGTTGAAGGCGGCAAAATTTGCCGAGCGCTGGGTGATGTCGCTGGCCCACGCTTTTCGCGCGGTCCGCGCTGCAGCAAGAGCGGCAATGCCGCTTCCGGCGCAGAGCTCGAGGAACTCCCCGCAAGGGTCGCTGGGGAGAAAATGCAGAAATTCGCGCGTACTCCTGGTCAACGCCGGATACACGATGTCGGGAAATGACTGCTTGGGCGTGCGGTCCGGGTTGGACCATCTGTCGGACACGATGAACAGATCTCCCACCGGATAGAGCGCCACCGCACCGAAGCATCTTTTTCTGTCCGCCGAATCCTCCTCGATGAGCCCCAATGCATTCATGGCCGCCCATGCCGAGCCTGGAAATCGGCTCTCTGCTTCAGCGATTGATACGAACTCACCCAGAAGAAAGAGCCGAATAATCACATCGACCGGATTGGCGGAAGCCACGCGATGGGCAAGATTCTCTGATAACGCCACGATGTCCAGAGCTTCCACCGTAGGCAGGCCAAGTTTTTCGCAAATGTGGCCTTCTGTGTAGCCACTTTCGTTCAGAAAGGAGCGCAGGGCCGTGAATTGCGAAGTTGTGCCGATCTCCAGCAGATTCATCGTGTTAGGTTTCTTTCGCTAGCCTGCCATCACAGCCGTTACATCACCGGGATGGAAGGCAACTCGCTTGACAACCCCCAGAGCAAACGCCATAGTTATGCCACATTCGGGTTTCCGACGCTCTTGCTATCGCGATTTTGGCCGCCTCGAGGAGGAACGAGGCTGCTATTTCCGCTGTCCGATCCGGCAAAGCAGACGGAAGGCGAAGCGTAAGCAAAAGAATGAATGGCTGCGTTCGGTTTCTTCGTCCATGAAACATCTCTCCAAGGTGGTCTGGTTCGAGGGGATGTATCTTGCGCCGCACCATTTCCAAGCACAAACTCAATCTTTCGAAGACCTGATTCAATTTTCCACCGCCAATTTGTGGTTTGAGCCCTATGGCCTCGTCGGCTTCGAACTCGACGCGGACGCACTGCGCAACGGCAACGTGGCGCTGGTTCATGCACGAGGAATCTTTTCGGACGGTCTCGCCTTCCACATGCCGGATTCGGACCCGCTGCCACCCTCACGCTACATCGCTGATCTCTTTCCTCCAACGCTCGAGTCCACCACCGTATATCTCGCAGTCCCTTCCCGCCGCGTCGATGGACCAAATTGCGCTCTCGAATCCGAGGCGGAGCAGGATCACCTCCGATTTGCTGCGGAAGTTCGCAGCTTACATGACGACAATACCGGACGAGATGACCGCACCATTCAGCTAGCACGCAAGAACTTGGGATTTCTCCTCGACTTTGAAGACCGCTCCGGCATGGTGTGCCTTCCGATCGGACGCATTATCCGAGATGGTACCGGACATCTTCTCTACGACCCGAGATTTATTCCCCCCTGCTTGCAGATCAGCGCCAGTGAGCGGTTGATGATGATCTCCAGGCGGCTTATTGGAATCCTGGACGAAAAAAGCGCGGCGCTTTCGCGCGCCCGCGGTGGTTCTCGCGGCATGGCGGGGTTCTCTTCCCAAGAGATCGCGAGCTTCTGGTTCGTGCACACCATCAATACCAGCCTCGCCGTCCTCCGCCATCTTTGTTTGTCCGAGCGCGGTCATCCAGAGCAGCTTTATCTCGAAATGGCGCGTCTTGCCGGAGGCTTGTGCACGTTCGGGCTGGACTCGCATCCTCAGACGCTGCCGAGCTATGACCATCTGAACCTCGGCCCATGCTTCCAGAGTCTGGATGAACATATCCGCGCTCATCTGGAACTGGTGGTCCCCTCGAATTGTATTTCCGTGCCGCTCAAACAGACCGGCCGCTACTTCTACCAAGGCGAGATTACGGACCAGCGTTGCCTCGACCGCTCCCGGTGGATCTTCGCGGTACGGTCCGAAATCGGCGAACTTGAGCTGATATCGCGCACCCAGCGTCTGGTCAAAATCTGTTCCAGCCAACTCCTTCCGGAAGTCGTGAAAGCGGCGTTGCCCGGTCTGGCGCTCTCCCACTTGCCAGTGCCGCCTTCCGCGGTCGCCCCGAAAGTCGAGAGTCAATATTTTGGAATTAGCCGCACGGGTTCCGCGTGGGAACAGATCGTGCAGACGCGCGGCGTCGGTGTCTATGTTCCGGGGGAGCTTCCAAACCCCGAAATCGAATTGCTCGTCATTCTGGACTCTTGAGGGAACTCTGATGGGTGCGACAATGTTTGGCGCGACCAGCATTAAGACTCCGGAACAGCCGACCCACCGGCGTCGCGACAATCTCGCCATCGTTTATCAAAATCTGCTGACGGTGATCGTTCGGCTTCGCGCTAACCGTCAACCCATCAACGACGCGCAGGCCTTCCGCGCGCAAATGCAAACCGCGCTGCGTAGCGCGGAAAAAGAAGGCATTAGCAAACTGTACCCACCCGAGGACGTGCGTCTCGCGACTTTCGCGATTGTCGCTTTCCTTGACGAGTCCGTACTGAACTCTTCCAATCCGGCCTTTTCCGATTGGCCACGCATGCCGCTGCAGGAAGAGATGTTCGGGCACCACCGAGCCGGAGAGGTCTTCTTTGAGAATATCGACCGGCTGTTGACGCGCTCCGACTCCCACGGCGTCGCTGATCTGCTGGAGGTTTACTCGCTGTGTATCCTCCTCGGCTACAAAGGCAAGTACGGTCTCAGCGATCAGGATTCTGTTCGCCCGGTCCTTGACGCCATCGCCGAAAAAATCCGCTGCGTCCGCGGAGCGCTCGCCGGCCTGTCTCCGGCTTGGGCCGTTCCAGAAGGCATGGTCAAATTGGCGGATGCCGATCCGTGGATTCGCCGCCTGATGATCGGCGCTCTCGCGTGTGCCCTCTTCGCCGTCGTGGTTTTCCTTCTCTTCCGGGTTCTCCTCAGTAGCTACGCTTCCAGCGTGCACGCACTCGCGGCGTTCTTGGAATGGTAGGGAACTGATGCAACTTTCCTGGCAACATTTTGCCGGCGGCATCGGCATGGTCTTTGCCGCCATGATCGCGTGGTTCAGCGGTATCTTGTTGAACCTGCAGGGCGCCAATCTGTGGGTCTTTCGCATCTGCGTTTTTGCTTTTCTCGCCCTTGCCGTGGGAGCGCTGGTATGGTGGCTGCGTAATCGCCAAAAGGCGAAGCCGCCCGGCGGCTCCTCCTCAAACGTGGATTCCGCGTCCGCGGGGGGTGCCGCGGAAGACATTCTTTCGATTTTGCGGGAAGCGGAAGCTCGCGTGGCCTCCTCCACTCAGCTTCCGAGAGGAACGCGGCTCTCCTCTTTGCCGGTCATTTTTCTCGTCGGAGATTCCGCCGCCGGCAAGACCTGCGTCGCCACACAATCAGGTCTCGAACCCGAATTGCTTTCCGGCCAGGTCTACCAGGAGGGCAATATTGCGCCAACCCGTTTGGCGAACCTCTGGTTTGCGCGCAAAGCCGTTTTCGTCGAGATGGCCGGAAAGACTCTGAGCGACCCGAGCCTTTGGACGCGCTTGTTGCATCGCTTGTCCCCTAATAAGTTCACATCGATTTTCAGCAGCAAGCCGGCCGCGCCGCGCGCCGCGGTGGTCTGCTACGACAGTGAAAAGCTCGCCAAAGCCGCCGGCCCGGAGGAAATCACTGCGCACTCACGCGCCATTCGCGCACGGCTCGAGCAAATTTCTCAAACGCTGGGCATCAGCTTTCCTATCTATGTCCTCTTCACGCACGCCGACCGCCTGCCGTACTTTGAGAATTTCTTTCGGAACCTGAGCGACAGCGAAACCACGCAGGTTCTCGGTACTACGCTTCCGCCTCTCCCGGCCTCCGCTACGGGAGTTTTTGCCGAGCAGGAGACCAAGCGGCTCACCTCCGCCTTCAATTCCATGTTCTATTCCCTCGCGGATTGCCGCCCCGGCCTGCTTTATCGAGAGCGCAATCCGGAAAAGCTCTCCGGCATCTATGAATTTCCGCGTGAGCTCCAAAAACGCATCACCATTGCCACGCAGTTTCTGGTGGACCTCTGTCGCCCGAGCCAACTGCGCTCCAGTCCTTTTCTCCGTGGTTTCTATTTCACTGGCATTCGCCTTGTGGAAGCTGCCGCCCCTCTCGGCGGCACGGTGATTGCCTCGAAGACGTCTATCACGCCCGCTCGCGGTTTCTCTTCGAATGCGACTTCCATCATGCGCACCGATGATTTCTCGAAAACATCCACGCAGGACTGGCAAGGCGCTACACAGAACGTGCAGGCGGCCGAATCCAGGAAAGTCACACAGTGGCTGTTCCTTAGCCATATCTTCAGCCACGTCATTCTGCAGGACCGCGCTGCACTCGGAGCCAGCGGCAGCAGTTCCCGCGCCAATCTCCTGAAGCGTACCCTGCTCGCGACAGCGGGCGTGGTCGCTGCGATTTGGCTCCTCGGCATGATTTTTTCCTTTTTCGGTAATCGCGCCCTTGAGCGCCACATCCGGAGCGCCGCGGAAGCGATCGCCCCGATCAGGGCGCAGGCTCCTTCCATGGCCCCGCTCCAGGATTTGCAGCATCTCGAATCTGCGCGCCAGCAACTCGTTAGGCTCACGCAGTATCATCGCTCCGGGGCGCCCTGGCATCTGCGCTGGGGCCTTTACAGCGGCGACGACCTTTACAACGATTTCCGCACGCTGTACTTCAAACGCTTCTATCAGTTGCTGCTCGCCGGCGTCCAGGGTCGCCTCGCCGATTCGCTCCGAGCTTTGCCTCCTTCCGCGAGCCCCAACGATGACTGGCAGCGGCCCTACGAATCGCTCAGGGCTTATTTGATCACCACGTCGAGACCCGAGAAAAGCACGCAGGTTTTTCTTTCGCCCGTTTTGATGAATCGCTGGAACCACGGGAACGCCGTTGATGAGCAGCGCGGGGCGCTCGCCCGCGCACAATTCGATTTTTATGCGGATGAGCTGCGAATCGAGAATCCCTTCTCGTTTCCGGAGGATTCCTTCGTCGTTCTGCAGGCTCGCAAGTTCTTGAACAGCTTCGCGAGCGGGCCGCAGCTCGTTTATCAAAAAATGCTGGTCAAAGTTAATCAGGCGTTGCCGCGTTTTGACTTCATCCAAAAGTATCCGGATGCGAAAGATGCCGTAAGCGATTCCAAAATCGTTGATGGCGCTTTCACCGGCCCTGGCTGGAAGCTGATGACCGAAGCCATTTCTCATCCGGAAAACTATGCTGGTGGTGACGATTGGGTGCTCGGCAACTCCGTCGGGTCGCGCACCTTTCAGAATGTCTCTCCACAGGATGTTCGCGCTCTCTACGAAGCCGACTACAAAAAACAGTGGCGCGATTTTCTTGGTGCGGCCAGCGTCCGCCATTTTGGCGGGCCGCAAGATGAATCAAGGCTGCTTGAGAAACTCTCTGGAAACAGATCTCCTCTCCTCGCACTGTTCTGCGAAGTCTCGCAAAACACAGCAGAGGCTTCTCCCGACATTGCCTCCGCATTCCAGCCTGTCCAGGAGGTTGTGGCCGCAAAACAGGCGCCGCAATCATGCCGCGAACAATTCAAGCAGCCATCCAATGACGCCTACACCAACGCTCTCTTGGCCGTGAAGAGTTGTTTGGATCAATATTTGATGATGCCGCCCCAACCGGGCGCGACTCCCGACCCGCGTCAAGCCAAGCTTACCGAATGCAACACCTTGTCGCTGCAGGCAGGCACGGCCGCCCGGCAAATCGTCAAAACAAATGACCCGGTAGGAAAAGTCGACACGACGGTGATTAGTCTGCTGCTGACGCCGACCAGCCCGTCGCGCACGGAGCAGCCTGGGGGGCCAATGGGCGTCCCTCAATTTTGTAGCAGCCTTCGCGCGTTAAACGGCAAGTTCCCGTTCGACCCCAATTCCCATCAGGACGCGACCCTCACGGACCTGACGGGCTTCTTTCAGCCCGGCACCGGTGCTCTCTCGAGGTTCCTTGAACTAAATAAATCTGTTTTCGTGTTGCAGGGCTCGCAATACACACAGACAAGCGGCAAAACCAACTTCGCCTACCTCATCAACCAGGCCGCCAGCATCCAGCACGCTCTATACCCCGACAACACTGCGCAACTAAAAGTCCAGCTCAGTTTGAAAGCCAAGGTACCGGAGCCAGAAAGCGAGGAAACCGTCTCGATTGACGGCACACAATTGCGCGTGGCGCCTGGCGCTCCCAAGAGCCAGATGTTCACTTGGTCCGGAAGTCCTGCGGGAGCAGTTTTCACACTGAGTGGGAAGACACCGGGCCAATACACGGGCACGTGGGGAGTCTTCAGGTTTTTCTACCAATTCAACTGGACGCGCACGCCGAGTGGCTTCCATCTCGAATGGCCGGTACAGGGCCTTGGCGGGCAGATCGTCCAATACAAGGGGAAGAACGAAGTGGTTGAGTTTGAATTGGAGACGGCGGGCTTCCCACTGTTCCAGCGAGGGCAGCTCTCTGGTCTTAGATGTCCGCCAGGTGCAAAGTAGCTCGTCGGCGCTTCCGCAAGCGTCACAATACAACAATGCGCGGCCGCGAACTGTGCGGCGTCCGATGACGGAACTGTTGGAAAAGAACGGCGGGGACGACGTCGGACACAAGTTTTGGCCCGAGTCTAAATGAGTGCCTTTTGCAGTGCGTCCAAAAGCATTGCCTGATCGACTTCGGAAAGCTTTTGGCCCTTTTTCGTCATATAGAACACATCAATTGCCTTCTGTCCTTCGGTATCGATCAAGGCAACCTCGATGTTGCAATCGAGGCGCGCCATTGTCGAAGCTAGCAGATACAACAATCCTCTTTTGTCTTGGGTCACAATCTCCAACAGGGTGCACTGTTCCGACGAGGTATCGTCGAATTTGATTGCCGTTTCCACATTGACCTTTGGAATTTTCGTTGTGGAGGCGGCCTCCGGTGTGCGCGGAGGCGATGCAAGAGAAGTTGTGCCCTGCAGAACTTCGATAATATTGCGCCGAAATCGATCTGTTTCACTTGGGTTTAGCTCGAAGGTGCGAGAGGAATCGCTGAAGTGAAAGGAGTCGAGGACTATGCCAGCGGTATTCGCAAAGGCTTCGGCTTTGACGATGTTCATTCCCCAGCTAGTCAAGACGCCGGCGATTGTGGCGAACAAACCCGGTCGGTCCGCGGTCAGCAGCGTAAGACTAAGCGCGTGGGGTGCTGACATGAGCTCTATTTGCACTGGCTCTATGCTCAGGCGTTGACATAAACCAAAATGATTCGCAATCTCCGCTGCTGAATGCACGCCTAGATATCGCCTGGGGAAACCCTCGAGAAAACGCTCGATCTTACCTGACTCTTCGCATCCGGTTAATGCACGCAGTTGCTCCAAAAGAGGTTCTTCGGCAGGGGCATGCAACCGGTTGGAATCGAGGGAATGCGTCAGAAGATTCGACGTCGCAAGATAAAGCTGCAAGAGCATCTCGGCCCTCCATGGAGTAAGGGCTTCGGGATTCACAGCGTGAATATCAGCATAGGTAAGGAGGCAAAGGCGCTGGAGGCGCTCGCGAGTCTCCACGACAGCCGCAAAGGAACGAACCGCTACAGGATCGAATACATCCCGGCGCTGCATCGTGGCAGACATTTCCAAGTGTTGCTCGATGAGGAAACGCACTTCGGCTTCATCCTCGGGTGAGAGCTGCAATCGCTGTGCTGCTGTTTTCAGAGCGCTTAAGCTGCCGGAAACGTGATTCTCCACAGGCATTCCCTTACCCACGTCGTGCAGTAGAAGCGATAACACAAGTAGGTCGCGTCTTTCCGCGGACTTCCACAGAGTGGAGAATGGCATATCGCGCGCGTCGCTAGGTTCCGCCAGCGCCTGCAAGTGCTCGATGGTTCGCAAAGAGTGCTCGTCAACCGTGTACCTGTGGTAGAAGTCACGAATGACCAGTGAATCGATCAATGCAAACTCGGGCAGCACTTCCGTAAGTAGCCCCAATCGTTGCATCGGCCGCAACGCCACGCCTGGATAATCCGAGCCGAAGATCTGCTGGAGCTGCTTCCAGGAGATTTCCTGATTCTTGGCCGGCAGTTCGGAATGAAAAAAAATGTAGGCCATTTTACGTTCGGCATGCCGACACATCTCCAACCCGGTCTGGGCGGCTTCAGTCAAAAGAGCCAGGACCGCGGCTCGATCGGAGAACGCGGTTGAGTCGAGGATCTCAAACTGACCATTTCGGATGGCGTATGGTTTACCCGGGCTAAGTTCGATCTTTGGAGGCCGCCCCGCGAGGAGTAACTTCTGCCACAAACTAT
>Ga0209011_1000427_pt1 | contig 16262 bp, 23 predicted proteins | sample BlaSpr_A8_OM1_M3_FD_187986 | JGI IMG/M metagenome (GOLD analysis project Ga0209011, IMG submission 187986) | Forest soil microbial communities from Thunder Bay, Ontario, Canada - Black Spruce, Ontario site 2_A8_OM1_M3 (SPAdes) (version 2) | ecosystem: Environmental > Terrestrial > Soil > Boreal... | reverse complement strand
GCAGATGACCGAGGCCGACTTCGACGCCGGCCGGGCGCAGCTCGAGCAATCGCTCCGCCAGAGCATCGCGCAGACGCTTGTCGGCGGAGGACAGCCGGGCGAGAAGCTGAGCGAGACGATCATCTACGGTCCGCCGCAGTACACGACCGACCACCAGCCCAACGAGAAGGTGCCCACGTTCAGCGGGACGATGAGCATCACCGGTGAGGGCGACTTCTACATGGATGCCGACGTGCAGAAAGCTTTCCAGACCTACCTGGTACAGCGCGTGCCCAACGACCAGCAGCTGCTCACCGAGAGCCCGGTGCAGGTCCAGTACCGCATTCTCAGCGCCACCTCGGGCGGCAACATGACGTTCCTCGGCAGCGCCGCCGCTTACGTCGCTCCAAAGCTTGACGAAGCCAAGATCCGCGCGCAGATCGTCGGCCGGCCGCTTGCCCAGGCGCGGTTCTACCTCGAGCGCTTGCCCATCCAGTCGGTGGCCATCAAGGAGCAGCCGATGACTCTGCCGATCATGCCCCTGCTGATCGGCCGCATCACCCTGCACTACGTCGTCCAATCAGGCGCCGCACCCGCGACAACGACGCCGGCCGCGACGCCCGGCGCATCGCCTAAACCTTCTCCGTAGTGCGCGTGCTGGCGGTGGACCCCGGGTCCAAGCGCGTCGGGCTCGCGGTGAGCGACCCGACCGGGACCATCGCGCAGGCTCTGTCGACAGTTCCCGCGGAGCCGGCCGAATCGCTCCCGTCGCGCCTGGCCGAGATCGCGAAGGCCCAGGACGTACGGCGGATCATCGTCGGCCTGCCATTGCGGCTCAACGGGACGAACGGGCCAGAGGCGATCGCGGCCCGGCAGCTTGCGACTGCGCTGCGGAAGGCGTCGGGCCTGCCCATCGACCTGGTCGACGAGCGCCTGACCACCGCGGCGGCCGAGCGCTCCCTGATCGCGGGCGGGGTACGGCGCGACAAGCGCAAGCTCAGCGTCGACAAGGTCGCGGCCACCTTGTTGCTCCAAGGGCACCTGGACCGCAAACGTGGAAGCTGACGCGGAACCGATCACGTTGATCGACGAGACCGGCGTCGAGCGCCGGTATCGGCTCCATGACGCGTTCGACCTGGAAGGCGTGAACTACTACCTGGTCGAGGCGGCCGACGATCCAGCTCAGGTGCTGCTCCTGCGTGAGTCGCCGGGCGGCCTCGAGACCGTCGACGGCGACGAGTTCAAGCGGGTGATCACCGCGCTCGAGAAGGATGAGGTCGAGTGAGGCGCTTCGCGGCCGCGCTGGTCATCATCGCGATTCTCGGGTTCGGCACCTCGCGCGCTTTCGACTGGTGGAACTTCAACGTCAACACCCCGATGTCATCGACAGGCAAGGCGGTTCAGTTGCACGTCGACCCTGGAGAGACGCCTTCGCAGATCGGGCAGGATCTCTACAACCTTGGTCTCATCCGGAGCACGATCGCCTTCGACCTGTACACACGACTGAACAACGTCGGTTCGAAGCTGGAGGCCGGCGTCTTCGTGCTCAACACGAACATGACGCTGGTCCAGATCGTCAACGCGCTCCAGCACGGCAGGGCAGACCAGAAGGTCATCACGTTCCCTGAGGGATTCCCGCTTCGAGAGCAGGCCAAGGTCGTCGAGACCAAAAAGCTCGCGACCGCCGCCGAATACCTTGCGGCGGCGAAGGACCCCGCCTTGCGCTCGACCTACACCTTCCTACCCCCGCAGCCCGGGAACCCGGATGCGCCATTCGAGGGCTACCTGTTCCCCGACACCTACCAGATCGATCCGGCGGCGGGCGTGCGGGGACTGGTCAAGCAGCAGCTCGACCAGTTCGGTGTCGTCTTCTCGGCCGACCTGCGAGCGCAGATCGCCAAGGCCACGCCCGCACGCCCTGTTGAGTCGATCCGGTCGATCGTCATCCTCGCCTCCATGGTGGACCGCGAAGCGAATGCGACCGTCCCGACCGATCGTGGGAATGTCTGCAGCGTTTACTACAACCGGCTCAAGATCAACATGTCCCTCGGTGTGGACGCCACGCTGCTCTACGCGCTGGGCCGGCTCTCGCCGGAGCCGAGCTTCGACGAGCTGAAGAGCACCTCTCCCTACAACACGCGCAACCACACCGGACTCCCGCCGGGACCGATCAGCAACCCCGGCACGGCCGCCATCATGGCGTGCGTGAACCCGCCTCAGACCCAGTACCTCTTCTACTTCACCGACCGGCAGGGCGTGACGCATTTCGAGACCAACCAGCAGGACTTCGACCGCGACATCGCGAAATACGGAACCAGCGGCAGCTGAGCGTCCTGCGACCGGAGAGCCGCAGGTGAAGGTTTATCTTCTCGGCTACAACATCTCTTACTCACGCAGCCCCGACATGCACAACGCGGCTTTTCGCGCGCTGGGGCTGAACTGGACCTACGAGCTGTTAGACCTACCTTCTGCCGAGCTGCCCGTGGCGCTGAGGCGGTTGCGCGACCCGGGAGTGGCGGGCGCCAATGTCACGATCCCTCACAAGCAGGCGGTCATGCAGCACATGGATGCGCTCGACCCGGAGGCGGTGAAGGCACGGGCGGTCAACACGATCGTGCGAGACGGCGATCGCCTGGTGGGATCGAACACCGACATCGCCGCCATTCGTTTCGCGATCTCGAGCGTCGGAGTGGAGCCGAAAGGCGCGAACGTGGTGATCTTCGGCGCGGGTGGATCGGCCCGGGCTGCATCTGTCGCACTCGAGGGAGCGCACGTCACGTTCGTCTCCAGGCACCCGGGCGAAGCTGACGTGGGGGGTAGAGCCATCGGGTGGGATGACGGATCCCTTCCTGCCCTGGTCAGGTCGGCCGACCTGCTCGTCAATGCCACGCCGCTAGGCCGGCGGGAGGAGATGCCGATCCGCCCCGCGGCCCTTCCGCGCGAAGGAGCGGTCATCGACCTCGTCTACGTGACCGGGGGCACGCCGCTGGTGCGCAAGGCGCGTTCGCTGGGCCTGCGCACCGCGGACGGATGGGAGATCCTGCTCGCGCAGGGCGCCAGGTCGTTCGAGGCGTGGACAGGCCGCCCCGCGCCCGTGGGCGCGATGCGCGAAACTCTCCAGCCGTGACCACGATCCTGCTGCCGATTCTCTGGGCGTTGGTCGGCGCGGCTGCCGGCTGGGTGGCCCGGTGGGGCTCGGTGCGGCTTGCGCTGCTGGAAGGCGGCCTCGCGCCTGGCCACAAACGCTGGCAGGTCTACGGCCCGCCGGTCCTCGCGGCGATTCTCTTCGCCGTCTTCGCCACGGAGCCCACGTCGTTCGCGGTGCTGGTCCTGCGCAGCGTCTTCGTCCTCGTGCTGGTGCAGGTGATCTTTTTCGACTTCGAGCACCGACTCATCCTCGACCGCGTCATGTTTCCGTCGATCGCGATCGCCCTGGTGGCCAGCCTGTTACGCCATCCGTGGTGGGCCGGCATCGCGACCGGACTCGGCGCCGGCCTGGTCTTCTTGATGCTGTCCGTGGTCGGTTCGGCGATCTTCAAAGCGGAGGCACTCGGGTTTGGTGACGTCAAGCTCGCCCTCTTCATGGGCGTCCTGCTCGGCCCGCTGCCCACCATCCAGGCGCTCTTCTATGGAGTCTTCCTGGCCGGGATCGTGTCGGTCGTGCTCGTCGTGCGCTATCGAACGATGAAACAGACGATCGCGTACGGGCCCTACCTGGCTGCAGGCGCGCTGATCGCGCTGTACCTGTACACGACCCTGCCCACCTCATCTGCTTGAGAGGTGGACAATAGGCGGCCATGAGCAACCTGCTTCCCGGTGAGAACCTTGTCCTCAAGGCCCACCCGCACTGGATAGTCCTTCTCAAGTCGATCTGGATTCCAATCGTCGCGGTGGTCCTGGTCGTGATCGCGGATTTCACGATCCTTCTCGACAACTACAACTCGTGGAACCTGCCCCCGCGCTTCAGGACCTATGTGACGCTGGGCGTCGTGGCGATCGCGGGACTGTGGCTGATCGTGGTGTGGATTCGCTGGCAGTCCACCAGCTACACGCTGACGGACCAGCGGATCAAGATCGAGACGGGCGTCTTCGGACGCCAGGAGAAGGTCATCCCGATCGACCGCATACAGGACTGCACCACCAGGATGTCGCTGTTGGGGCGCATGCTCGGCTACGGCCGGGTCGAGGTCGATGCGGCCGGCGCGCAGGGCGCCGAGGTGCTCGACCACCTGCCCAACCCGGGTTCGTTCCGCGACCAGGTCTTCATGCAGTCGGAGAGGCGCCGAGGCGGGGCCACCTCGGCCGCACCACCTGCAACCAACCCCAGCGGCGTCTGAGTACCCCACGAACTCAGAGGCTTCGCCGTGAGTTCGCGGGGACCGCTCCGGAAGACTCGTCCGCTCGCGCTGGTCGGGTTCATGGGCTCGGGTAAGAGCGTCGTGGGCGCGATCGTGGCTCAGCGCACGGGCACGCCCCTTCACGACCTCGACGTGATGATCGAAGCCGAAGCCGGGATGCCGATCCCGGCCATCTTTGCCAGGGGTGGCGAGGCCGCTTTCCGTGCGCTGGAGACGCAGCTCCTGCCCTCCGCGCTTGAACCGGGGTCGGTGGCGGCGCTCGGCGGCGGCAGCCTGATGAACGACGCGAACTGGGACGTGGTCGCGCGCACGGCCACCACCGTCTATCTCGACGTGCCTTTCCAGACCATGTGGGAAAGGATCCGCAGGCTCACCGGACGGCCGCTCGCCTCAGGGCGCTCCCGCGCCGAGGTCGAGGCGCTTTTCGAAACACGGCGGGCGCGGTATGAACAGGCGATGCATCGTGTCAAGGGCGACCAGGCCCCCGCAGTCGTGGCGGACGAGGTGATCAAGCTTTGGTCCGCCTGATCCTCGACTCGTCGACGGGAAGCTACCCGGTGGTGATCGGAAGCAATCTCCATCGCGAGCTGCGGAGCGTCGTCGCACGCCTGGACCCCACCGGGGTCGCCATCATCACCGACTCCAACGTCAGGCCCTGGGCCACCAGGGTCGCGAAGTCGGTGAAGCGCGCCGGCCTCAAGACGGCGATCCACGTCATCCCGGTGGGAGAGCGTTCCAAGTCCATGACCCAGCTCCATGAGGTGCTCGCGTTTCTCGAGCGGCAGCGCATCGATCGGGGCGGCTGCGTGATCGCCGTGGGCGGCGGCACGGTGGGGGACCTCGCCGGATTTGCGGCGGCGGTCTGGCAGCGCGGCATCCGCCTTGTCGGCGTGCCCACGACGCTGCTCGCGATGGTCGACTCCAGCATCGGAGGCAAGACCGGCATCAACGGGACGCGCTCCAAGAACGCGATCGGCGCGTTCTGGCAGCCGTCGGCGGTGATCGCTGACCTTGACTGCATCGAAACGCTGCCCGCGACGAGCTACAGGGATGCGTTCGCCGAGGTTGTAAAGTACGCCGTTGCCATGGACCGCGGCCTCATCGACCTCCTCCAAAAGGAACGCCCGCGCCTGCTCGAGGCCGACCGCGCGACCCTGCAGCGGGTGGTCTTTCGCTGCGTCGCGGCCAAGGCGCTGGTGGTGGCCAAGGACGAGCGGGAGAGGGGGCGCCGGGCGATCCTCAACTACGGCCACACCGCGGGCCACGCGCTGGAGGCGGCCTCGGGTTTTCGGATCTCGCACGGCCGGGCGGTCGCGTTCGGCATGCGAGTTGCCGCCCGTGTAGCGCTGTCGATGGATCTGTGCAGCAGGGGCCTGGTCGACACGCAGGACGAGCTGCTCACGGCATACGGATTGCCCGACCGGGCGCCGCGTGTCGACCCGGCCAAGGTGCTGGCCGCGATCCCCAGAGACAAGAAGGCACGGCGAGGCAAGGTCGCGTGGGTGCTGCCGCGCCGACTCGGACATGCGGAGATCGGTCACGAGGTTCCGTCGCCGCTCGTGCGGCGCGCTGTGACGCGGGCGCTCGCATGAAGAAGATCGTTGTCGTCAACGGGCCGAATCTCAACCTGCTTGGAAAGCGAGAGCCACACATCTACGGCACGCGGTCGCACGCCGACCTGGTCAAAGAAGTGCGGGCAAAGGCCAGGCAGCTGGGCGTCACGGTCAGCGTTTTCCAGAGCAACCACGAGGGCGAGATCATCGACTTCCTCCAGAAGGAGGCGCCGGGAGCGATCGGGATCGTGATCAACCCCGGAGCGCTGAGTCACTACTCGCTTGCGCTCTTCGATTGCCTGCAGGCGCTCGAGGTTCCGACTGTGGAAGTCCACCTGTCGAACATCCACGCACGAGAGGAGTTCCGGTCGAAGAGCGTGACCGCCCGCGCGGCCCGGGGTGTGATCACAGGCTTGGGTTTCGCCGGCTACGGATTGGGGATGGATTATCTCGCAGCTTTGAAGCAATGATTTCGACGAGCGACTTTCGCAGCGGGACGATGTTCGAGATGGATGGCCAGCTCCTCCAGGTCGTCAATGTCGAGCACATCAAGCTGGCGCGGGCCGGCGCGGTCATCAAGGCCAAGCTGCGAAACGTCCTGACGGGATCGATCTTCGACCACAGCTTCCGCAGCGCCGACAAGTACAAGACGGTGCGCATCGACAGCAGCGAGGCGACCTACCTGTACGCCGACGGCTCGCACCACCACTTCATGGACTCGCAGACCTACGACCAGGTGCCGGTGGACGAGGACATGGTGGAGGACGTGCTCCCCCTGCTCAAAGAAGGGAGCATCGTGTTCCTGCAGCGGTACCAGGACCGCCTGATCGGCGTCGAGCTTCCGATCAACGTCGAGCTGAAGGTCACGTCAACCGATCCCGGGTTCCGGGGCGACACCGTTTCGGGTGGCACCAAGCCCGCCAAGCTCGAGACAGGGGCCACGATCCAGGTCCCGCTCTTCATCCAGCCGGGCGACGTGATCCGGGTCGACACGCGAAACCAGAGCTATATGGAGAGGGCGTAGCACGCGGCCCACGCGGTAAAGTGGCGCGGATGAGTGAGAACGGCTCGCTGGGGGCGGTCCGCGTGGCCAACGAGGTCATCGCGAGCATCGCGGCTCTTGCCGCGAGCGAGATCGAAGGGGTCGAGGGGCTGGACGAAGCGGCGGCACGCCATTTTGGTGACTGGGTCCGCCGGCAGTCGGCGCACCGAGGGGTCCGGGTTCACATCGAGACCGATCGCTCGATCCACCTCGAGGTCTTCATCACCGTGGCCTCGGACGCGAAGCTGGCCGACGTCGCGGCCTCGGTCCAGGCCAACGTCGTAGAAGCGACCGAGCGCATGCTCGGGTTGGAAGTGGGGGAGGTCAACGTCTTCGTCTCCAGCGTCGCCTTCGCCAGCTAGGACCGCGCATTTGGGCAAGAGACACCAGGCCAGGGAGCTGGCGCTCAAAACGTTGTTCCAGCTCGAGGCTGCGGACGACGACCCGGACGAGGTGCTGCGCTACCACGCCGACGAGGGTGCCGCGACACCCGACGTCGCAAACTTCGCCGCCCAGCTCGTGCGTGGGGTGCTGGACAACCGCGAGAAGCTCGACTCGATCCTCAGCGAGGCGTCGGAGCACTGGAAGCTCGGGCAGATGGCGAAGGTGGACCGGATCATCCTGCGCATCGCGGTCTATGAGATCGCGATCGACCGCCACGTGCCGACCAAGGCCGCGATCAACGAGTCGATCGAGCTGGCCAAGACGTTCTCCGGCGAGGAAGCCGGCCGCTTCGTGAACGGCATCCTCGGCAAAGTGGCGGCGACCGCCCCGTGACGGGACGCCCTGTCGAGACGCCTCGACTGGAGGAGCTCATGGCCGGTCTGGAGAAGACGATCGCCGAGCTCAGCGTCGGCACGGCTCCCCTAGAGGAGCTCGTCGCCGCGCACCAGCGAGCCGTCCGCCTGCTCGCCGAGGCGCAGGCGAGCCTGGACGAGCTCAAGGCACGCGCCGCCGAGATCGCCCAAAAGCTAGGGTAGGCGCGTGAAATTTCTCCTGGCGCCGTTGGTGGCCTGGGCGATCGCGCAGGCAGCCAAGGTGATCCTGACCTCGATGCGCCAGCGCAAGCTCAACCTGCGAGTCCTGGCCGAGACCGGCGGCATGCCGAGCAGCCACGCCGCGATCGTCATGGGGATGACCACGGCGGTCGGTAAATATGCGGGCGTTTCCTCCGCCGCCTTCGCGATCGCCCTTATCTTCTCGTTCGTGGTGATGTACGACGCTGCGGGGTTGCGGCGCGCCGCAGGCCGGCAGGCCGCACTGCTGAACCGCCTGGTCGAGGACCTGGTGCACATGCGCGGCGTGCAGGAACCAGTGCTTCGTGAGCTGCTTGGCCACACCCCGGTCGAGGTGATCGTCGGCGCGCTGCTGGGCGTCGGCGTCGGCCTGATCCTCTGAACGCGATGCCGCGGCTTGACGTGCTGGTGACCAGGAGCGGCCTTGCCGAGTCGCGCGAACGCGCGCAGGCGCTCATCCTGGCGGGAAAGGTGCGGGTGGCCGGCGAGACGGTGCGCCGCCCGGATCGGTCGGTGAGCGAGGACGCGGCCATCTCTGTCGAGACCGGTCCGGACTATGCCAGCCGTGGAGCGCTGAAGCTCGGCCCGGCCCTCGACCGGTTCCAGGTCGACCCGAACGGCCGCGTGTGCGCGGACATCGGCGCGTCGACCGGCGGGTTCACCGATATCCTGCTTCGTCGCGGCGCCGCGAAGGTCTACGCGATCGACGTCGGACGGGGACTCATCCACTGGCGGTTGCGCCAGGATCCCCGAGTCGTGGTCATCGAGCGTGTGAACGCGCGCGAGCTGGACGCCTTTCCCGAGCCGGTCAGCCTGATCGTCGTCGACGTCTCGTTCATCAGCCTGGACAAGGTGCTGCAGGCACTGCGGCATGCGGGGCCCGATGCTGAAGTGGTGGCGCTGTTCAAGCCGCAGTTCGAGGTGGGCCGGACCGAGGTGGGGAAGGGTGGCATCGTGCGCGACCCGCTCGTCATCGAGGCGGCGCTGAAGAGGTTCCGTGCGTGGTGTGCCGAGCACGGATACAAGGTGGTCGGTGAAGCACCTTCGGAGGTGGCGGGAGCAGAGGGCAACCGTGAAATCTTTGTTCACCTGGTGCCCAGGTGACCGTCTGCATTCTGCGCGGACCCCGGGCGGGGCAGTCGGTGATCGACCACGCGCTGGCAACGTTGAAGAAGCGGGGAATAGAAGGATGGGAAGCTGACCGCGACGCGCCCTTGACCTCGATCACCGCCCGACTCAAGGAAACATCCCTTCTCGTCACTCTGGGCGGCGACGGCACGTTTCTCGCTGGTGCGCGGATCGCCGCACCCCGGGGCATTCCCGTGTTGGGGGTCAACCTCGGACGGCTCGGGTTCCTCACCGAGGTCGAGGCAGAGCAGCTAGAAGATGGCCTGGCGCGATTTCTCGATGCGAAGTATCGGATCGAGGAGCGGACGATCCTGCAGGTGACGCTGAGCCGGGGGGAGAAGACGCTGGCCCGTGCGATCGGCCTCAACGAGGTGGTGGTCGACCACTCGGGCGACGCGCGCATGCTCCGGGTCGAAATCGATGTGGGCGGCCAGGCGGTCGGTGTCATCGACGCCGACGGCGTGATGGTCGCGACGGCCACGGGCTCGACCGCCTACGCCCTGGCGAGCGGCGGGCCGATCCTGGAGCCGACGCTCAAAGACCTCGTCCTCGTGCCGATGAACCCTTTTGCACTCACCGTGCGTCCGATCGTCTTTCCGCCAGGCCAACAGATCACGCTGTCGGTCGTGCGAGGCCCAGGCGAGATGCGGATCGACGGCCGCAGGGGTCGCGCGGTGGCGACCGGCGACTCGGTCCGCTGCGGGTCGCATCCCCGCCGGCTCAAGGTCGTTCGCTTCAGCCCCCCCGAGGAGTTCTACCGCCGTCTGGGCGAGAAGCTCGGGTGGGGCCGTCCCCTCGTTCCGAAGAACTAAGTGCTCAAGGAGCTCAAGGTCCGCGACCTGGCGCTGGTCGCGGAGTGCCGCGTGCGTTTCGGTGGAGGGCTCAACCTCCTGACCGGCGAGACGGGCAGCGGCAAGTCCCTGATCGTCGACGCTTTGAGCCTCACGCTCGGTGCACGGGGTGGCGCGGACCAGGTGCGGCATGGAGCCGAACGCGCCACGGTCGAAGGCGTGTTCGAATCGGGCGGCTCGTCGCTTGTCCTGCAGCGCGAGCTCGGCAAGCGCAGCGCTGCGCGGATCGACGGTAGGCAGGCGAATCCGGGGCAGCTGCGAGAGCTGGGTCGCAACCTGGTCGCCCTCCACGGGCAGCATGAGCATCACGCGCTGCTCGACTCTGACACGCAGACGGAGCTCCTCGACGCGTATGGCGGAGCGCTGGAGCTGCGCGCTGCAGTGGCCACGGGCCACGCTGCATGGGTTGCCGCCGCGGCCAGGGTCCGCGACCTGGAGCAGCTCCGGTCGCGCGGTCAGCGCGAGCAGGAGTACATGAAGTGGCAGCTCGAGGAGCTGCGGGCGGCGGATGTCCGACCGGGCGAGGACGAGCAGCTGTCCGCGGAGCGCTCCGCGGCGAGGCATTCGGCCCGCCTCGCGCAGCTCGGCCAGGAGGCGATCGATGCGCTGAGGGACGACGCGGTTGCTCGCGCGGCGGCAGCGGTCCGCTCGGCAGCCGAGCTCGACCCGCGGCTGACGGACCAAGCCTCACGACTGGACTCGCTCGCCGAGGAGTCGTCCGACGTGGCAGCGGAGCTGCGGCGGTACGGCGAGCTGCTCGATTCCGACCCGGGCCGGCTCGAGACCATTGAATCCCGGCTGGCGATCCTCGACGGGATCAAGCGCAAATTCGGTGGCACGCTCGAGTCGGCGATCGACGAGCGCCGCCGGCTCGAGCTGCAGCTCGGCGCGACGAGCGACCTCGAAGGCGCGGTCGCGGCTGCTTCGAGCGAGCGCGACGCGTGCCGCCGCGACCTGGAGGCTGGCGCCGCCCGCCTGACCGAGGCCCGGACCGGGGCGGCGCGCCGGATGCAGAAGGCCGTCGCGGCGGAGCTCGAGGGCCTGCGCCTGGAGGGTGCCCGCTTCGAGGTCGCGCTCCGGCCGGCTGCGGAGATCGGGCCCTCGGGAGCTGAAGGCGCCGAGATGATGTTCTCGGCCAACCCCGGCGAGCCGCTGCAGCCGCTGGCACGCGTCGCCTCCGGCGGTGAGCTGGCGCGCGTGATGCTCGCGATCAAGACCGTCGGCGCCGATGCGGACCGCCTTCCGACGCTCGTCTTCGACGAGGTCGACGCCGGGATCGGCGGCGAGGCAGCGGTGCAGGTCGGTCTGCGGCTCAAGGCGCTGGGCTCGCGGCACCAGGTGCTAGTGGTGACTCACCTGGCGCAGATCGCTTCTTTCGCCGATCACCACCTTCTGGTCGAGAAGGCCCCCGGTCCGGATGGGCGCAACGTGGTCACGGTGCGGGAGCTGACCTCAGATGCGGAGCGCGCGCGCGAGCTGGCGCGGATGATGAGCGGCGGTGTCACGCCGAAGGCGATCGCGCGCGCCCACGAGCTGCTCGAGGAGGCGCGACGGTAGTGGCTAAGCTGTTCACCGGACCCGAGGATCGCCGCATCAAGCGCGCACTGTGCATCGTCGCCCACCCGGACGACATCGAGTTCTATTGCGCCGGCGCGGTCCTCCTGATGACGCGAACTGGGGCGGTCGTCGATCTTGTCCTGGCCACCTCCGGCGATAAAGGCGCGCGTGATACGGCCAAGTCCCGCGCGAAGGTGGCGCGCATTCGCGAGCGCGAGCAGGAGATGGCCGCGGAGGTGTTGGGCGTCAAGCGCGTCGCGTTCCTCCGTCACCCCGATGCCGAGCTGGTCGAAAACCTGGAGCTGCGTGAGGAGCTCGTGCGGGAGATCCGCACCTCGAGGCCCGACGTTCTCCTGACCTTCGACCCCAACGTCCCTTATCGGTTCCATCCCGACCACCGCGTCGTCGGGCGCGTCGCCCTTGACGCAGCCTGGCCCAGCGCGCGCGATCCGCTCACGTTTCCGAAGGCCGGGCCTCCACACGAGACCGCGGAGGCGTGGTGCTTCGCCGGCCTGCAGCCCACGCTCGAGATCGACGTCGGTGAGGTGCTGAGCAAGAAGATCGAGGCGCGCCTGGCGCACGCAAGCCAGACTCGAAGTCCGGCGGCCCTGATGCGCCGGTGGCGCGCGACAGCCCGGGTCGAGAAATTCCACCAGGTCAACCTGCGATAGAAATACGGCCTGATCGCCCGCTTTTGCACGGACTGCCTCGACCCCTATCCTTACGACTCGTGGAACCTCCGGTCGCTGGCCCACGCCTCGGCGTCAAGACGCCGGTGTTCGAGGGGCCGCTCGAGCTTCTCCTGGCGCTGGTCGAACGGGAGGAGCTGGACATCTTCCAGGTGTCGCTCGCGAAGGTGACCGACGCGTACCTGCTGGAGATCGCCGCGCGTGAGGTCGCAGATCCCGAGGAGATGGCCGAGTTCCTGTGGATGGCCGCGCGCCTGCTGCTTCTGAAGTCGATCCGCCTGCTGCCCGGCGAGCCGCCGTCGGACGAGGAGACCGACCTCCTTGGTTGGGAGGAGGAGGTCCGCCAGCGGCTGGAGGAGTACCGCGCATACAAAGAGATGGCCGGGCAGCTGATGGAGCGCACGGAGAACGATTCCTTTGCGTTCCCACCACCTGCGCGCCCGGTCGAGGCCGGCGGGCAGGAGGAGCCGCTGGAGGTGGGCCTCCTGCTCATGGCGTTCAACAGCGTCCTCGCCCGCATCCCGCCACGTCCACTGGTCGTCACGGGTCGGACGTGGACGCTGCAAGAAAAGCTCGACGTGATCAGCGACCGTTTGCGCCAGGGGCCTATCGAGCTCGTGGAGCTGATCCTGGAGTCCGAAGACCGCCTCGAAGCCGTCGTGACCTTTGTCGCGGTCCTCGAGCTTCTGCGGCGCTCGCTCGTCCGTGTGAGCCAGAAGGAGCGATTCGGCCCCATCCACGTCGAAGCGAGGGCGCCTTCTGGTGCCTAAGGCGCTCAGTGAGGTGTCGGCGGCGGTGGAAGCGATTCTCTTCAGCTCAAACCGGGCGCTCAAGCTGCGTGAGCTGCAGCAGGCGACCGACAGCGATCGCACCGCAGTCGAGCAGGCGCTGGAGGAGCTGCGCACCGCACTCGAGGGACGCGGCGTGATGGTGATGCGACACCACGATGAGATCCACCTTGCGACCCGACCGCAGTACGCGGGCGCGGTGCGGCGCGCGCTCCGCCCCGAGGTCTCGGGCAAGCTCTCGCCCGCCGCATACGAGACGCTGGCGATCGTGGCTTACCAGCAGCCCGTTCCGCGCTCGAAGGTCGAGGAGGTCCGCGGTGTCAACTGCGAGAGCGTGCTCACCAACCTGGAGCTGCGCGACCTGATCACCGAGGTCGGGCGTGGCTCCGGGCCCGGCCAGCCGAAGCTGTACGGCACGACGATGCGATTCCTCCAGGTGATGGGTCTCGAGTCGCTCGATCACCTGCCCACGCCACGACTCGAAGCGAGCACATCATCGAGCGAAAGAGCTCTAACCAAGAACGCCTGAATCGCTTCCTCGCGCGGTCCGGCGTGGCCAGCCGGCGTGCAGCCGATGAGCTGATCGCTTCCGGCGCGGTGCGCGTGAATGGAGAGCTACCTCCCGCATCCGGCCTTTTCATCGACCCTGAGGTTGACAACGTCACCGTCGATGGGCGGGCAGTGAAGCCCGTGACGCGGCACCGCTACCTCATGGTGAACAAGCCGCTGGGCGTCATCACGACCGCGAAGGACGAGGCGGCGAGGACGACGGTGCTCGACGTCGTGGGGGAGGAGGGGATGGCCGGCCACCGGCTGTTCCCGGTGGGCCGTCTCGACGGCGACACGACGGGCCTCTTGCTGCTGACCGACGACGGCGACCTCGCCTTTCGCCTCACCCATCCGCGTTACAAGGTGGCGAAGGAGTACGTCGCCAACGTCACCGGCAACCCCAACGCGCAAGACCTCGAGACCTTACGCACGGGTGTCAAGCTCGACGACGGTGTGACCAAACCGGCAGAGGTGGACGTGCTTCGCATCACGCCCGGCAGCCGAGACTCCGGGATCACAGAGCTCCGGATCGTGATCCGCGAGGGCCGTCACCGCCAGGTGCGCCGGATGCTGCACGCGGTCGGGCACAAGGTCCAGGCTCTCACCCGCGTGGGGTTCGGTCCGTTGAAGCTCGGGCGCCTGAAGGTCGGCGGCTGGCGCGTTTTGGGCGAGGCCGAGATCGCCGCGCTGCGCCGCGGCGTCGAGAAGCAGTGATCGTCACGATCGACGGGGGCGTCGCGTCAGGCAAGTCGGCCGTCGGACGGCGGGTCGCGCAGGCGCTGGGACTCCCGTTCGTCGACAGCGGCCTCATGTATCGAGCGATCACCAGGCTCGCGGCGGAGCGAGGCATCGACCCGCGCGATGCGGAGGCGGTGACGCGCCTTGCGGAAACCACTGAAATCAAGATCGACGGCGAGCGGGTCTGGGCCGGCGATGTTGAGCTGACCGATGACATCTACGACGCCGACTACGCCGAGTCCCTTCCGTTGATCTCCGCCATTCCCGGCGTGCGCCACGCACTCGTCGAGCAGCAGCGACGCATGGGACAGGGTGGAGTCGTGATGGCGGGGCGCGACATCGGCACCGTCGTGTTCCCGGACGCGGACCACAAGTTCTTCCTGGTCGCGAGCCTCGACGAGAAGGTTCGCCGGCGCGCTTCGCAGTTCGAGCGGAGGGGTGAGCGCGTGGATGAGGAGGCGATGCGCAGGGAAGTGGAAGAGCGCGATCGCCTCGACACGCAGCGCGCGGTCGCACCGCTGCGGCCTGCGCCCGACGCCCTCGTGATCGATACCGACCGGCTCGACGTCGACGAGGTGGTCGACGCCATCCTGCGGCACATCAAGACGCGGCCGTGATCTACGCCCTGATGCGCGCCCTCATGCGCTTCATGGTCCACGTCTACCTGGCCGGCCTGTTCAAGGTGGTCGGTGCCGAGAACGTTCCACGCAGCGGGGGGCTGCTCATCTGTCCCAATCATTCGGCCACTCTCGATCCGCCGCTCGTGCCCGCCTTTGTTCGCCGCGACGACACCTGGAGCATGGCGAAGTCCGAGTTCTTCCGGAAGCCGTTGATCGCGTTCATCTATCGCAGCTACCACTCGTTTCCCGTCGTGCGGCACACCGCGGACCGGGCCGCGCTCAAGCGCTCGTTCGACCTGCTGAAGGCAGGCCAGGCGCTGATCATCTATCCGGAGGGAACGCGCGTCGAGTCAGGCGTGCTCGCCAAGCCGGAGCCCGGAGCAGGGTTCATCGCGCAGAAAGCCGGGTGCCCTGTGCTTCCGGTTGCGCTCACCGGAACGCGTGAGTGCCTGCCCAAGGGAGCGTGGTGGCCGCGGAGGACGAAGGTCACCATCACGTTCGGCAAGCCCTTCCTTGTGCTGCAGAAGCGCGCCGACGGCCGGCGGGTGACCCACGAGGAGGCATCCGACGCGATCATGCTCGCGATCGCCGAGCTGCTTCCGCCCGAACAGCGCGGAGTATTCAGCGACCTGGATTCATACCGACAGAAACTGTCCGGGGTAGCAGTTCCCCTCCCCCGTCAGGGGGAGGGCCAGGGTGGGGGGCGCCCCGCGCCCGGTTAGCCGATCGCCGGTCGGGCCCAGTCGTCCTCGGTGAGGCTGCCCAGCGCGGGGTTGAAGCAGGCGTCGAACGCCTCCTTCAGCGTCTGCGGCGTCAGCCGTGGCGGCTCCTGCCGGTAGTTGGCGAGGTCGACGAGCCGAGCGATCAGCGCACGCGGGTGCGAGCCACGCAGCGGCTTCTTGCCGTAGAGGTTGTTGAGCAGGTACCCGATCGCCTTCTCGTCGAACTGCACTCCCTGGCGGTCGCACTCGTAGCGGAGGATGCGGCCGAACGACTCGGGCGACGGGTTGCCGACCCCGATCTTGTAAGCCATGCGGCGTAGGAAGGCCTCGTCCACCAGCTCAGTCGGCGAGAGGTTGGTCGAGAAGACGACCTGGCACAGGAAGGGCAGCTCGATCTTGCGGCCCGAAGCCGACAGGTCCAGGTAGTCGACCTTCTTCTCCATGGGCACGATGAACCGGTTGAGGAGCCGCATCGGCGGAACCTCCTGGCGGCCGAAGTCGTCGATCACGAAGACGCCGGCGTTCGCCTTCCACTGCAGGGGTGCCTCGTAGTACCGGTTGGAAGCGTCGTAGGTGAGGTCCAGCTGCTGAAGCTTGAGCTCGCCGCCGGCGACTACGACCGGCCGCTCGACCTTGACCAGCCGGCGGTCGATCGGCTGGTCGCCGTCGGCT
>Ga0209011_1000425_pt1 | contig 16272 bp, 12 predicted proteins | sample BlaSpr_A8_OM1_M3_FD_187986 | JGI IMG/M metagenome (GOLD analysis project Ga0209011, IMG submission 187986) | Forest soil microbial communities from Thunder Bay, Ontario, Canada - Black Spruce, Ontario site 2_A8_OM1_M3 (SPAdes) (version 2) | ecosystem: Environmental > Terrestrial > Soil > Boreal... | reverse complement strand
TTTGTTCACGACCCTGCTAGGGCAGGATCTCGACGTACCCGTCCGTTCCATGCACGCGGATCCGCTGCCCATTTCGGATGAGCCGGGTGGCTTGCTCCACGCCCACGACGGCCGGCAAGCCGTACTCCCGCGCGATCACTGCGCCATGGGTCATCAGGCCCCCCACCTCCGTCACCAGGCCCGCGATCGCGACGAACAGGGGCGACCAGCTGGGGTCCGTATAGGCCGTGACCAGGATGTCGCCCGGTTCGAGATCGGCCTCCGCCATGTCCAGGATGACGCGGGCCCGCCCCTCGATGGTCCCGGCGGAAACCGGTAAGCCGACTAGTGCTCCGGTCGGCACGTCATCGCGTCGGTAGGCCCCGGCGATGACCTCGCCATCCGACGTGAGCACCCGGGGCGGCGTCAGCGCTTGATACGACCTGAACGCGTCCTTGCGCTGGGCGATGAGCTGATCATCCACGTGGTTCGTGCGCACGACGTCGTGGAGCTCCTGGAACGAGAGGTAGAAGATGTCCTCCTTCTCACGAAGCACATGGGCCTGAACGAGGCGCCCGGCCTCTTCTAGCAAGGCCTGCTTGTAAACGAAATAGCGGCTGACCATGCCGAACTTTGGATACTCCCGGTACCCGATGAAGGTCCGGACACGGTCGATCATCCGCTTGGCCTCTTCGGCTTTCTGCTCTCCGTCCGGCAGGGTCCGCAAGCGCTCCAGGAGCTCCTGCTCCTTCGCCCACGCCTCCTGCCGCCCTTGCTCGAAGCGCCGCTTGCCGGCGCCCGGCTCGAAGTTCTTGATGTTGCCGAGGATCAGGGGTAAGAGCGTCGTCGGGCGTTCGCTCCAACGCGGCCTCGTGATGTCGATCTCGCCGGCGCAGCGCATGCCGTACTTGTCGAGGAAGGCCCCGATGGCGTCCCGCGCTTCCCGCCCGCCCGCAAGTTTTGGCAGCTCGTTCAGGAAACCGTCGTCCTCGACGTGTTGCAGAAAAGCCACCACCTCCGGATGCGGGCGGATCACGTCCGCGACGTCCAGGAGCGCCAGTCCCATCTCCGACGTGACGTTGTGGGGGACGGACTGCGCAAGCGTGTCGGCCGCGTTCTTCTCGCCCAGCCACGCCTGCAGCTTCTCGTTGAGCCACCAGGTGGCCTCCATCGCCCCCATGAAAACCTGGTGGCTTCGCGGATCGAACAGGATGCGCTTCAGCTCCTTGATGTCCGCCAGGATGAATTCGAACAGCGCCGATCCGGACTTCGTCCGGATGTCGCGTTTCAAGGCGGCGATGGATTCCTGGTTACGTTCGATTAGGTCGGTGACGATGGCCGGATCGGTCTCGATCGGGGCCTGCGCGCGGCCTGCCGGCGCCGCGCCGGGAGCCACGTCCGGGAGTGACGGGACGAAGTCGCCGCGTTCGAGGATGCTCTGCAGTGCGTCCCCGATCAGCGGATCGGATTTCCCCGCCATCTCCAGGAGGCGGGCGCGGCTCGTCGGCGACGCCAGGTCCAGGACGACGTCGACGAACAGCCTCCCGCCGGCCACGTACATCGGCCGGGGGGTCGTCAGCTGCCAGAGGGAGAGCCCCAGGGGTTTCATAGGGTCGGTCATCATCTGCTGATGACCGACTGAGATATAGACGTGATTCCCTTGGTCTCCGGTCGCGGGGATGGGGAACAGAGTGGTGATCGGCCGGCTCTGGACGATCTGGAATTCATCATCGACCAGGCACCATTCGATGTCCTGGGGGTGACCGAAGTGCGCTTCGATCCGCCTTCCCAGCTGGGCGAGCCGAAGGACCTGCGCATCCGTCAGCGCTGGCTGCTCCTGCCGCTCCGGGTCGATCGCTTCTTCCTGCGTCCCGCCTGCCGGCGAGGCGCGGATGGCAAGCTGCTTGGTGGCGACCGCCTTGGCGACCACCTCCCCGTCCCGCACCTTGTACATGTCCGCGTTCACCAGGCCGGAGACCAGGGCCTCGCCGAGGCCGAAGGTGGCCTCCACGGAGGCGACCTTCCGGTTTGACGTGATAGGGTCGGCCGTGAACAGGACGCCTGCGGCATCCGGGAAGACCATTTGCTGCACGACCACGGCCATGCGGACCTTCCGGTGGTCGAATCCGTTTCGCCTGCGGTAGGTCACGGCCCGCTCAGTGAAAAGCGATGCCCAGCACCGGCTGATGTGCTCGAGGATCGCCGCCGGCCCCACGACGTTCAGGTACGTGTCCTGCTGGCCAGCGAAGGAGGCCGTCGGCAGGTCCTCTGCCGTCGCACTCGACCGGACCGCGTAGGCGGCTCGCTCGCCGAGCTGGGCGAGCGAGCGGGTGATCGCCGCCGCAAGATCGTCGGGGATGGCGATCCCTTCGAGGGTCCGGCGGATCTCCGCGCTGAGTGTGCGGATCGCCTCCCGGTCATCCGGGTTCAGGCGCGACAGCCGATCAAGCCGATCGTCGATCGACGGCGCTTCCGCCATGATCCGCCGGAAGGCATCCGTCGTCACACAGAAGCCAGCCGGTACGCGGATGCCTTCGATCCGCGAAAGCTCCCCTAATTGCGCGCCCTTGCCGCCAACGACCGCGACCTGCGTCTGGTCGATCTCCTGGAAACCCAGTACATAGCTGCCCATCCGTCCACCTTCCCTTTGAGCCCCCTCGGGCCTCTCTCATTCCTACTGTCGGTCGCGCGACGCCTATGGGCCACGCTTGTGGCGTGCATTGTCAGCACACCAGGGGCCCTTGCAGCAAGACCCCCACCCTGGTGTATTTTGGTAATGGCGGGACCGTTCGCCTTGTCGATCGCCTTGGCGATGCCGGATATGTCGCGAGGATGCCGGGCCGTGAGCGCGCGATCGCCCGCACCCTCGGGAAGCTCTCTGATACCGAACGCATCCGCCAGTCCCTACTGGGCCGGGTCGAGGCCTTCCCAGGCGTAGACACCACCGGTCTGAATGGGCTCCCTGGCCAGCACCCGGGTGATGAAAGCGACCATGCTGGCCTGGTTGGCCATCGGGCCGACGATAACCGTTTGGACGTGCCACGCCTTGAGCTCGCGATGTACTTGGTCCCGAACGCCGCTGGGGAACCCCGCTGGGTCCGCTCCTCCCGCGATCGCAAGGCCCGCGGCGCCCGTGGCGCTCGGCGGCGGATCAACGTTGCCCTGGCCGGGTGGGACGAAGGCATAGCCTTCCGGCATCTTGAACCGCATGCCCGACTCTGCCTGCCAGAGTACCGCTGCCGTGTGGGTAGGATCCACAAAGGGGAAGATCACCGCCACGCTCCCATCGGGAATGGCGGAATGCGCGAAAAACGGCGGGACCTCGACCGGCGTGGCCGGGTACGGGAGGCGTGGGAAGAGAGGGGCGAGGGCCAGGACGGCGACGGCACCGGCCAGTAGTCGCGACCTCGGCGCTGGGGCTCGAATCAGGTGGTCGACGATGACCGCGAGCAACACGCCGGCCATGAGGAACACGAAGAGCGTCAGGCGAACGGGAAGCATATTCGTCAGCGGGGGCACCTGCGCCATCGCCACCCAGGCGATCAGGAACTCGTAGAGGAGGAGGCGCCCAGGAAGCACTCGACGAAAGACTGGAAAGGCGAGGGCCAGTACGGCTACCGGGACGAAAGTGAGCCGCCCAGCGGCGTGGATGGTGACGCCGAGCGAGAGCACGGCGGCGAGAACACCTACGAGCGCGACCAGACGCACCCGGGTGTCCGCCCACAATCGCCAGCTAATAAATGCGAGGACCGCGATGAGCGGGATGCCCATGTAATTGCTCGACTCGATCAGGGTTCCGGTCAGGCGGTCCCGCAGCGCCAGCACCGGGGGCAGGGTGAGCCACTGAAGCTTGGTTGGGACGACAAAGCCGAGCAGGTCGCTCACCCAGAAGTTCGGGCCATGCGCCCGATCGTGGGTGGCCTGCGGACCCAGGAACTGGAAGGCGACGGCGGGCCCGGCGAGCACGATAAAGGTGAGCGCGGCTACCCCGAGCACCCGCAGGGCGTGGTTGCGGCGAACGCGCACCTGGCCCGGATGCAGGCCGGCCAGCAACCCGATCGCCAGGAGTCCGACGATGGCCGTCATGGCGAGTACGTCCTCGCCGATCAAGGCCTGCGCGGCACCGAGGGCGCCAAGTAGGACCCCGATGGGGACCGGACGCCGGCGCTGGCGAATCACCGCCTCCTCAAGCACGATGAAGATGATGGGGGGCAGGAATGCCATGCTTACGTGAGGGTGCCCCAGCGACTGACCGAGCATGAGCGGTGAGAAGCCATACAGAAGCCCGCCAAGCGCGGCCGCGACGTGGCTGCTGACGTGCCGGCGGATCAGCAGATAGGCGGACCATCCCGAGAGGGCGAGCGCGAGGGTCTCGACCGCGTTGTAGGCAAAGACCGGCCCGAAGATGGCGTCGATGGGTGAGAGCACAGTTCCCACCAGCGGCAGGGTCGTGTTCGCCATCAGATTGACGCCCGCCGGATAGTCGAGGTACGTCGTAAAGACAGGGTTGAGGCCGTGGGTGAGGGCAAAGACGGGCCAGCTCAAGAACCACATGAAGTCCTCCGCGTCGCCGCGATATCCGATCGAGGACGTAAATGGATGCGCCCAGGCTTGCGCGAAGAGGATCACTGCGAGTCCCAAATAGGCGAGCAGCCCGACCGGCGCCCGCCAGCCGATGGGTGAGAGACGCGGGGCCGGCGACCTGGGCGCCGTTCTCCCGGCGGGTACCGACCAGCCTGGATCCCTGGCTGCCTGGCTCACCCTGCCAACACCATCTGGAAACGCCTCGGCTGTAACGAACTTGCTGCAGCCAGGGCTCCTCCCGTGGCGGCAACCGAGACCCGATCAACTTTGTCTCGGGAACTTTTGGATGAAGCCAGCCGGGCTATCCCCTCATCAGGGCCGCCGGACAAGAACCGAGTGATGTGGAAGAAGACTGGGCCGGCGAAGGTTAGCGAACTCCAAACGAAACCAACAAGCCAGCCATAAGGAGCGCACCAGGCGCTGGTTCTCGCTATGTCCCAAAAAGTCGTCATCGACTGAGAGGTGTCGCCACGGCGATCTGGGCCAACGTTCCCTGTACGTCCCACCAGACGTCCACCCCATCGCCCCCCGACGGCCCCCGCCCAAGGACCGCGCTGAACAACGCCACCGCCTCGTCCCGATGGGGCATGGGGCCCACGACGACGGCCTCGACGTTCCAGCGGCGCAGGTCAGCACGGATCTCGCCCGCGACGCCCGCGTCCATCCCCGCCAGCGGCACGCTGCCGTCGGCCAGCCGGACCAGCGCGAACTCGGTCGCCGAGGGCGGCGGATAGAGCGGGTAGGGACTCGGAACGAAGGCCTCACCTTCGGGCATCCGAAACCACATGCCGGCTTTCGCCTGCCAGTACATGGCGTCGGCAATCCCCACGGCGGCGAAGGGCGCAACCAGAATCACACTGCCTTCGGGGAGCGAACGCAGGTCCGCAGGTCGGCTGAAGAAGCCCGGCGCCGCGACTGGCGAGGTCAGCACCGGGACCGCCGGAAAGAGGGCCGCGACACTCAACCCAACGGCACCCGCCCCCAGCAATCGCGGCCGCCATTCCGGTGTCGCCGCGATCGCGTCGACGAACACCGCGACCAGCAGCCCCACCAGGAGAAACACCACCAGGCTGAACCGGACGGGGAGGATTTGATTGACGAGGGGGATGGCGCTGGTAAGCGCCCACGGGAGTGGCACCCGCGTGTCCCCTCCCGCCAGATGCAGGGTATCGCCGAGCGAGAGAAGCGTGAGCGCTCCGCCGGCAATAGATGCCCACCGTACGACAGGAAGACCCCAGCTTCGGCGAATCGCCAGGGCGAGCAACGCGATCAGAGGAAGACCGAGGTAGGCCGTCCTCTCCGATCCGAATCCCGCCAGGTGATCGGAGATGCGAGTCAACTCCGCCGGCGCAATCAGTTGCACGCGGGTCGGCAAGATGAAATTGAGCAGGTCGCTTACGTAGTAGTTCGACGGCTGGAGCGACCCATGAACCCGTTGCGGACCGAGGAGCTGAAAGCCTAGCGGCAAGGCCGCCAGGACGAGAAAGACGGCGGCCGCCGTTCCCAGCACCGGAAGGGCCGGTTGCAGGCGCGACCACAAGGCCTCGCGATGCAGGAGGCCCGCCGTCACCAGCCCAACCGCCGCGGCCACTGCCACGATGGCCAGCACCTCCTCGGCGGTCAGCAGCTGTGCGGCCCCCAGGGCGCCAAGAGCGACGCCGATCCACAGACTCCGCCGCCGCCTAACAAAGACGTCATTCAGGAGCAGCAGTGCCAGCGGGGGCGCCCAGGCCATCGTCAGGTGCGCATGGCCCAGGGACTGGCTGATCATGAAGGGCGAGAAGGCATACAGGGCCCCGCCGATGAACGCGGCCAGCCGGCCCCGCACGTAACGGGACAGCGCAAGATAGGCACACCAGCCAGAGAGGGCTGGGCCGAGTGTGGTGAGCACGTTGTAGGCGACCATCGGGCCGGCGGTCAACGTCACCGGAGCGATGATGAGGCTGGGCAGTGCAATCGACCCGTTCCACATCAGGTTGACGCCGTCCGGGTAGTCGAGATACGTGCTGAACAGCGGGTTCCATCCATGGGCAATGGCGTGCGGGATCCACCGGATGAACCAGCTGGAGAAGAACGGGTCACCGCCAGGCCCGCCAACGGTTCGCTGCCCCGGTGGCAACCAGACTGGCAGAAAGAGCAGAAGGGCCAGGAACAGATAGCCCGCCAATGCGAGAGACCAGGGAGGAACCCGGCGTACGGGCGATCTCACTCCTGCTGCAACGCGCGCAGCGAGGCGAGTTGGCACCTCCCCAGCCGGGTTCGGGCCAGAGGGAATTAACTCGAGACCGGCATCTCCCGCTTCAGTTGCTCGACGGCGGCCCGCTGCAGCCGCGACACGTGCATCTGGGAGATTCCAAGCCGCTTGGCAACCTCCGCCTGGGGCAACTCATCGACGAAGCGCAGATACATGATCCGCCGCTCGCGCGGCGTCAGGTGGCGCATCGCCTGGTCGAGAAGGTCCTGCAGCTCCACCTTGTCGAGGTTCTCGTCTTCTCGCCCGAGACGCTCGGTCAGCTGCAGACCGTCGTCATCCCTGGCGGCAGGCCCCGTGGACTCGAACGGGATGGTGCGCTGCGCGGGGCTCGCCTCCATCGCTTCCAGCACGTCTTCCGGCGGCAGTTCGAGCTCTTTGGCGATCTCGTTCACCGACGGCTGCCGGCCGAGCTTCGCCTGTAGCCGCTGCGACGCGATGTCGGCGCGCTGCATCGTTTCCTGAAGCCGGCGCGGCACCTTCACAGCCCAGCTCTTATCCCGGAAGTACCGCTTGATCTCGCCAACGATAGTGGGCGTGGCGAACGTCGAAAACTCCAAGCCCCGCTGCGGCTCGAAGCGTTCGATCGCCGCGAGCAGGCCAATGTAGCCGACCTGGACGATGTCCTCGAGCGGCTCGCCCCGATTGCTGAATTTCTTGGCTAGGAAGATCACGAGGTTGTTGAACAGCTCAACGAGCTGCTGGCGGACCTCGGGATCTTTGGTTTTCTGGTACTTGAGGAACAGGCGGCGGACGAGCTCTCGATTGGGTCGGACGGTGGACCGCGCAGGCGTTGGCGTGTCTACTCGATCAGGTATTTGACCATCCTCATCCGCAGGCTACCTGTCTGGTCATCCACCTGGTAGCGGAGTTCATCGACGAACAGCCGGATCATGTTCAAACCAATGGTTTCATAGTCGAGCTCCGCCCCGTGGCGGGCGCGGCGCACCGTCTGCTGCTCCACCGCCCGCGGCGGCACGCTCCGAACCTCGACCTCGAGCCGCCGGGGCTGGCTCTTGAAGATCAGCTTCAGCTGTCCGTTGCCACTCCCCCACTGCTGGGCCGCCGCGGCGCAAGCACTTTCGCAAGCTTGGGTGATGGCGATGTTCAGGTCGTCGATTTCCTGCACCGAGAAGCCGACGACGAGGCCAAGCGAGGCGGCGGCCCGCTTGGCAACGACGATGTAGTCACCCACGGCCGGGAGCTTCAGTTCGGTGACGTAGGCCACGGTGGCGGGCGCCTCGTGGCCAGTTGTCGCGGGCTGGTGGCGAATCCGGTGTTCCCTCATGCTTCCTCCCGATGCTGGCCGGCTGGTGATTTGCGACGGCGGCCGAGTCCGCCCACGGCGTCACGCACGCGATCCCGCCAACCGGTGATCGCAGCGCCGGTGGCGTTCATTGCCCGGTCGGCGGCTGTGAACTTGTCGTTGACTCCACTGACCATGTCATCGATCTGCTGCAGGCTGTGGCGCAGCTCGGGGAGCGCCAGCCGGGCTTCGTCGAGCGTCAGGCTCAGGATGGCCTCGATCGTCCGTAGGCTGCGGGTCATGTTGAGGAGGATGAAGGAGGCAAAAATGCTGAGCAGGAGAAACCCAATGCCGACCAGCAGCACGCCGACTTGCCACACCATCACGAACTCCTCTCGAGCTCCCCACTCACGGGATATTGCCCAAGTTCTACCTCATTCGGGAAGGCGTCAAACTTACCCGGCATAGGCTAGGCCAGCTGGGCGCGCCGCACCCACAGGGTCGCCGCCCACTGCACGATGGCCAGTACGACCAGATCGTTGACCGGGTGCAGCTCACCGAGGGCGAGGGGGGCGCCCACGCCGGCGACGCCCAGCGCCTCTCCGAGGAGGACGGCGAGCGCGCTCAGGCCGAGGCGGACCAGGTAGTGCGGCGCCCGCGGCGCCACCACGTAGGCGAGCTGGGTCCCGAGCAGGATGACGAGCGTGGCCAGCACGAACACCGGCGGGATCGGCACAGGCAACCCGGCGAGTGTATCAGCCATTGGCCGGCCTGAAACGAAAGAAGCCCGGCCGATTGGCCGGGCTTCTCTGCATCGAGTTTTGTTAGTTGGCGTCGCGGTGGCCGCGGTTACCACCATCGTCCTGTTTGCCGTTCTGCGCGTTCGTCTCGGTCTTGACGGCCTTCTTAGGGGCTGTCGCCTTCCTATCGGTATTGTGATGATCGCCATTGTGGTTGCCGGTCTCGTCGCCCGTACTAGTCGGGGTTGGCGTCGGGGTCGGGGTCGGCGTCGGCGTCGGAGGTGCCGGCGGGGTGAACTCGACGGTCAGGCCGGCGAGGTCGATTTGGATCGAACCAAAGGCGTTGACGTCGATCAGCTGCACTGAAGTTAGCGTCTTGGTCGCGTTCGCGGGGACGACCGGGACGGTCACCATGTCGAGGACCGCGGTTCCCGTGCCGCCAACTGGCGTCGTCGTCCAGACGCCCTGCGTCACATACGGGGTACCCGGGACGGCGGGGTTGGGCGTTATGTCGGTGACGGTGTTCACGACGCCGAAGGCACTGATGCACCACTCGCGCACGTTGCCGCCGACGGTCAGGCTGGCGGTCTGCGTCGTGGTGTCACTGAAGGTCAGGACGATGTTACCCACCGTGCTGCCCAAGAACATGTTGCTGGTATTCGCGGTGTTGAGCAGCAAGTGGACGGCCTTCGGATTCTGGTACGAACCCGCGAAGCTGGCCGATTGATTGTTTGCCAGCTTGAGCAAGGTTCCACTCGTCATGTCAAAGGTGTGGCCACCCAGCATCGCCTGGCCGGTCGGAACGGTCGAATACGACCCGCTAAGCAAAGCGGTGGCCGCGGTGCCGAGAGCGACGGGCGCGTCATTCGCGTGGGCAAAGACACTCGAAGCGGCGATCAAACTGGAAGCGAGAATGAGTCCTGTGGTCGATTTGGTGAAGAGGGCGGCGTTCATGGGCCCTACTGTAAGTTCCGTACCTTACGCCCAGAGTGATGTTGATCTTGCATTACGTCACGGGCCCGCAAAAGGCCCGTCACCGTTTCGATTGGAACGTTACCGAGAAGGTTTCAACGGCGGGCGAACCAATTCGAGCCCGAGTTCACGGAGCTGTTTCGGATCCGTCGGCGCCGGCGCATCGGTCATCAACTCTTCCGCCTGCTGGTTCTTGGGAAAGGCGATCACCTCCCGGATCGTTTCCTCGCCCGCCGCCAGCATGACGGCACGATCGAGCCCGTAGGCGAACCCGCCATGCGGCGGCGCGCCGTAACGGAACGCCGTCAGCAGAAACCCAAAACGCTGCTCCGCCTCCTCGCGTGAGATGCCCAGACCCTGAAAAACGCGTTGCTGCAACTCCGGGTCGTGGATGCGGATGCTGCCCGAGCCGAGCTCGGTACCGTTCAGCACCAGGTCGTAGCTGCGGGCGTGCACTTTGAGCGGGTCGCTGGTCAGCAGCTCGAGATCCTGGGGCCTGGGCGCGGTGAACGGATGGTGGGCGGCCGTGATCTCGCCGGTTTCCTTGCTGCGCTCGAACAGCGGAAAGTCCGTGACCCAGACAAATTCGAAGCCCCCCTCCTTCACCAGCCCGAGCATGCGGGCGGCGGCTTTGCGCACAGCCCCCAGCGCGGCGGACGCCACCGCCACCTGATCGGCCACCGCGACGACCACGTCGCCTGGCTCGGCGTGCGTAGCCGCTTGCAACTGGGTGAGCGCTTGCTCGTCGAAGAACTTCGTGATCGGCGATCGCCAGCCATCGGCCTCCCGATGCCAGAACGCTAGACCTTTTGCCCCTTCGGCGCGGGCGACCTCGGTGAGCGCATCGATCTCCTTCCCGCCGACGGTCCGCGGGATGCGTAGTCCGCGAATGACGCCGCCGGCATCGAGTACCTGGCGGAAGATCTTGAATTCCGTCCCGGTGAAGATCGAGGACAGCTCCTGGATCTCGAGACCGTAGCGCAGGTCGGGTTTGTCGACGCCGTAGCGCAACATGGCTTCGGCGTGCGTGATGCGCCGGATCGGTGTTGACACGGCGAGGCCAAGCACCTTCTGCCAGACGTGGGCGAAGGAGCGTTCGATGATGTCGAGGACGTCGTCCTCGCCGACGAACGACATTTCCAGGTCGAGCTGGGTGAACTCCGGCTGGCGATCCGCCCGCTGGTCTTCGTCCCGATAGCAGCGGACGATCTGGAAATAGCGATCCATGCCCGCCACCATCAGCAGCTGCTTGTAGAGCTGCGGCGACTGCGCCAGGGCGTAGACGTAGCCCGGCTTCAGCCGGCTGGGAACGAGGAAGTCGCGAGCGCCCTCGGGAGTGCTCCGGATGAGTACCGGGGTTTCGATCTCGAAAAAGCCCTCGGCGTCAAGAAAGTCGCGGATCGCCTTTGTCATCCGATGGCGCAGCTGGAGGTTGCGGGCCATCCGCCCCCGGCGCAGGTCCAGGTAGCGATAGCGAAGCCGCACCTGTTCATCGACCGGGCTGTCTTCGTTAACGGCGAAGGGCGGCGGCTGCGCCCGATTGAGGAGGGTGACGTCACGCGCTTCCACTTCCACCTCGCCGGTTGCCAGCTCCTTGTTTTCGGTCCCGCGTGGGCGCCGCTGGACGGGGCCCCGCACGTGGATCACCGATTCCAGCCGAAGCTCGCCACCGATCGCGTGGGCCTGCGCCTGCACGGGGTCGAATTTGACCTGAACGATTCCGCTTCGATCGCGCAGGTCGATGAAGATCAGACCACCGAGGTCGCGCCGCCGATGCACCCACCCGTACACGTCCACGTCGCCTCCAACGTGCTCGGGTCGGATCGTGCCGGCGGGCATGCGCGGGGTCAGGCTCACGAGCCGCCCAACATCTGGCTGATCGTCGACAGCAGTTCGCGCTCCGCCACACTCGTCTGGGTCTTTTCCTGCATATTGCGAATGACCACCTGACCTTTCTCGCGCTCCTCGGGGCCGACCAGGAGCGCCAGCCGGGCGCCGCGCCGAGCCGCCTTGCGCAACTTCGCGTCCAGGCGAGCCGGTCCCGGATCGAAGATGACGTTGATCCGCCGTGCGCGCAAGGTCGATGCCAGGTGGAAGACGTACAACTCGTCGCGTGCCTCCAGCGCCACCGCGTAGACGTCCGGCACCAGTGGCGTGAGTGGCTTGCTCTGTTTCAACACAATGGCGGTCCGGTCCATGCCCATGGCGAAGCCCACCCCGGGCGTCGATCGATAGCCCAATGCGGCTGCCAGGCCATCGTATCGGCCGCCGCCGCCCAGCGAGTTCTGCGCGCCGCCGAGACTGTCGTGCTGGTACTCGAAGACCGTCCGGGTGTAATAGTCGAGACCGCGAACCAGGTTGGGGTTGAGCTCGAAGGGGATCTCTTCGGCAGCCAGTCCCTCCTTCACGACGCGGAACGCCTCGGCGCAGGGGGCGCAGAGGTGATCGACGATCCGCGGCGCATTGCGCTTCAGCAGCTCGTCCTGGGGGTCCTTCGAGTCGAAGAGTCGTAGCGGATTCTTCTCGAACCGCGCCCGGCTCTCTTCACTCAGCTTGGCGAGGTGCGGCCGGTAGTACTCGCGCAGCAGTTCCCGATACGCCGGCCGGCAGACCTCATCGCCAATGCTGTTGAGGTGCAGGGTGACGCCTCCTATCGCGAGCACCGCAAACCAGTTCCAGCCAAGCGCGATGGCTTCGACGTCGAGCAATGGGCTCGCGTCACCGATTGTCTCGATCCCAAACTGATGGAATTCGTGAAAGCGGCCGGCCTGTGGCCGCTCGGAACGGAAATAAGGCCCCAGGTAGTAGAGCCGCACCGGCTGCGGCTCGAGCTGCATACCGGCATCGAAGTAGGCGCGGACGATAGGCGCCGTCCCCTCCGGCCGCAGCGTTAACGAGCGCCCGCCGCGATCGCTGAACGTGAACATCTCTTTGCTCACGATGTCGGTGCCTTCACCCACGCCGCGGACAAAGAGGTCGGTCGTTTCGAAGATCGGCGTCTCGATGCGCTGGTAGCCAAACCGCCCGGCCTGCTCCTTTGCGGCCGCCTCGAGCGCCTCCCAGTACGGCTGATCTGCGGGCAAGAGATCTTGCGTGCCGCGAGGTCGCTGCGCGATCGGAGCCATTGGTCTGGAAGCTTAGCGAATGGCTTTGGCTGCTTTTGCCGACGCGTGCCCTAGCTCGCCAGCTGCGCGTCGGCGGGCGGGGCGTCGCTGCGAACCACCCGGTTGCGACCGGTCCGCTTCGCCACGTAGAGCGCCTGGTCGGCGGCCTGCACCAGTGCCTCACGGCTATCCCCGTCCCGCGGAAAGACCGCGACGCCCAGGCTCAGGGAGAGATTGGAGACCGCCTTGCCATCCAGGATGACCGCTTGACTGGCCACCGTCCGCCGGATTCGTTCGGCGACCGCCACCGCCGCCCGGCTGTCCGCGCCCCGCAGGACGAGCACGAACTCGTCGCCGCCGTATCGCGCCACGAGATCCTTGGGCCGTACGGCCGGAACCAGGATCTGGCGTGTCAGGTGCCGCAACACTTTATCGCCCGCGGGGTGACCCACGCTGTCGTTGATCTCCTTGAAATGGTCGACATCGCACATGATGAGCGCCAGCGCCTCCTTCGTCTTCCTCGCCCGTAGCAACTCCCGATCGAGATGAGCCTCGAACTCCCGGTGGTTCGCGACCCCGGTCACGCCGTCGGTTGTCGCCATCTGCTTGGTGTGCTCGTAGGCGGCGGCATTCTCGATGGCGATCACGGCCTGGTTGGCGAGGGTTTGCAACACGCGGATTTCGCTGCGCTCCAGCGGTCGTGGTTCCTTCATGTGGATGACAAGCACGCCGACGATTTCCGCGCCCAGGCACATCGGGACGGCCATCACCCGCCGCAACCCAATGCGGTGGGCCACGGCCAGCGGCCGGCCGCGGTCATCCACCAGGTCGAGCTCCATCACCTGTTCCGGTCGTTCGATACGACGGGCGACCAGGTCGGTGCTCTGCCGCACCGCGGCCAGCTCGCGGCGCGTGGTGCAACCGACGATGACATCCGAGAACTGCTGCCGCCAGGATGGTTTGCGCAGTTGCAGCGACACATACGGAACGTCGAGAATCTCGGAGGTGGCGTGGGCGACGGCCCGCAGGAGGTTGTCCGTTCCGACTGTGACGGCGGTCAGGGCCTGAGAGATCTTTTCCAGGGCGATGATGGCCTGGTCGAGGCGGTGGGCCTGGAGCTGCGTTTTCTTGCGAAGGTCCGTATTCTCGATCATCAACGCCATCTCGGTGGCGATCGTCTGCAGCAGGTCGACATCCTGCTTGGGCAGGTCGTACCCCGCGGCCAGACCGGTGACGAGGTAGCCGGCGTTGCGCTCGCCCCGAATCAACGGGACCACCAGCGCCTGCTCGACGCCGGCGAGTCCGGCGAAGAGTCGCAGGCCGAGCCGGGGATCGGCGGACAGCTTGGTGGCGGTTTCGACGCCGGTGGCCGAGTCGGTCGAAAAGCCTTCGGCCAGCTTCACCGGGCTCAACCGAAGGAGTCGACCGGCTGCCTTCCCCACGGGACCAACCATCGCGCGGACTTCGAGTCCATTCGCCTCGTTGCGCGCCAGTAAGAGGGCGGTTTCGAGGCCCAGTGCCCGCAGGCTGACACCGAGAATCGCCTCCGCCATCGCGCCAGGCTCCGTCTCCTTGCCCAAGCCCTGGCTCGTCTGCGACAGGGCGGCGAGGCGACGCATTTGCTCATTCAGGGATCGCGTGCGCTCCTGCAGGTCCTGGGTCATCGCGTTGAATGCCTTGGCCAGGTCGCCGAGTTCGTCGCGGCGCCGGACGTCCAGGCGCTTGGTCAGGTCGCCGCGAGCCACCGCTTGCGTCCCCGCCACCAGCGCCTCGATCGGTCGCGTCAGCCGAAGCGCGAGCAGATAGCCGATCAGGAGCAGGACGAGGACAACGCCGGCGAAGAGCACCGTCATCTGCAATGCGGAATGCAGCCCGGCCTCCATCACACCTCGGCGAGTGAGGGCGACGGCGAGGTACCCCTCGGGGTGCTGACGCAGATAGAAGTTGGTGAACTGGAACTGGTAGTCTTCGCTCCCGACCCTGACCGCCCGGGTTACCGCCCGCCCCGGCGAGGCGAGGGCCAAATAGGCGCGAAGGCGGTCGTCGGTCAAGCTCGTGCTGATGCCGGGCAGTGTGCTGCCGAGCAATCGTCCGGTGCGGTCCAACAGCATCACCTCGGATTGAGATCGGCCCTGCATTTCCGCCAGCACGGCGGGCAGCGGCGCCGCAACCAGAATGCCGCCGACGACCCGGTCGGCGAAGATCACCGGGCCGGCCGCCACGAGTGACGTCGGCGGGGAGCCGAGGTAGGCGATGTACTTGTCGCCCAGGGAGTCGTAAAGGCCCTTGAGCACAGGTTGGACGACGGGTTCCGCAGACAGGTCGGTCCCGCTCCCGAAGACCAGGCCGCTCGGGTTGGTCGGGTCCGGCTGGGTGATCTCCAGGGTGGTGCGGCCCCTCGCGTCGAAGATCATGACGGTGCCGAGACGGTTGTTGACCTCCAACGGGACGATCAGCCGTCGCAAAGCGGCGACGTCGCCGGCCGCTACTGCCCGGTCGACCCCCTCGGTGTTGGCGAACAGCCGGATCGCCGCCACCTGGCGACCCTGCAGCTTCACGGCCGCGTCCAGCGCCGCGTCTTCCGCGTGCCCCAGCTGGTCCGCGATCCGGTTCTCCAGTGACGTGGCGACCAGGCTGGTGGCCAGGTAGGTTCCAACCACCCCGAGGATCAGCATCAGCAGGAGGAACGGCAGGATGATCTGGGTCCGGATCCTGAGCATCGGCCGGAAGGGCACGCGAGGTCGTAGGCGCATCCCCCGTATAACCGGTGAGCGGCCGGAATGCTTCACACCTTCCAATAGGGGCCGGTCTAAATCGGCCGGCCTCCGCCCATCCTCGCCCGCGGCGGGGGCGCCCGGCTCAGGCGTTCTGGTTGCTGTTGGCGCAGGCGAACGACTGGGCGGCAACGGTCGGTGCCGCCGGGCTCGAGAAGACAAGTTGGTCGGTGCCGGGCGACTCGGGCGTCCAAACGTCAGGGACCACGCTGTGGAGTGACGTATCGCCGGGTGCGATCGTCAATGACGGCTTCGAGATCACCGTGCGGCGGCCGTTCTGGTCGGTCCGAATCCAGGCGTAGGTCACCGTGCCGCCGACGCCGTTGGTGGTGAACCAACCGGCTGCCGTCACAGTCATCGAGTTGCAATCCCGCTTCGGATCGGCCGGCCGGGTTGTCACGGTCTCACCAGCGGTGACGATCACAAACGGCTGCGGCGTGGGGGTAGGTGTCGGCGCAGGGGTGGGCGTTGGCGTCGGCGCAGGGGTGGGCGTCGGCGTGGGTGCCGGGGTGGGCGTCGGCGTGGGTGCCGGCGTGGGCGTTGGCGTGGGTGCCGGCGTGGGTGTCGGCGTGGGTGCCGGGGTGGGCGTCGGCGTGGGCGCCGGGGTGGGCGTCGGCGTCGG
>Ga0209011_1000422_pt1 | contig 16370 bp, 13 predicted proteins | sample BlaSpr_A8_OM1_M3_FD_187986 | JGI IMG/M metagenome (GOLD analysis project Ga0209011, IMG submission 187986) | Forest soil microbial communities from Thunder Bay, Ontario, Canada - Black Spruce, Ontario site 2_A8_OM1_M3 (SPAdes) (version 2) | ecosystem: Environmental > Terrestrial > Soil > Boreal... | reverse complement strand
GCGGTGCGCGCGCACACCGCGGGCTTCACGCTGCGCGAGCGCGCACTCGCCGCCACCGATACAGTCGGCAGGCTCGCCGGAATCCCGGTGGTAGTGGAGCTGGTGAACGCGGTCAATCGCACCGCGGCCGGCCGCGTGCTGCTGGAGAAGGCTCTCGGCGTCGACCGTACGGCGCCGCTGCCGCAGTACCACGCGCGTAGCGCGCGCAAACGCCTCGCGCATCTTGGCACCACGCAGCGCGCCGCAGGCGCGCACAGCGCGCAGGCGACGGCGGCGACCACCGGGCGGGTGGCCCTGTTCACGAGCTGTTATGGCAACCGCAACGAGCCGGCGCTCGCTGAGGACCTGGTGGCGGTGTTCGCGCACAACGGCATCGAAATCACGCTGGTGGCGCAGGAGCGCTGTTGTGGAATGCCGCGGCTCGAGCTCGGCGACCTGCAGGCGGTCGCGAGGCTCAAGGAGTACAACATCCCGCAGCTGGCGCAGGCCGTAGACGCCGGCTACGACCTCGTGGCGCCGATCCCCTCGTGCGTGCTCATGTTCAAGCAGGAGCTGCCGCTCATGTACCCCGAGGATCCCGAAGTGCGCCAGGTCGCCGCGCGCATGTTCGACCCGTTCGAATATCTCATGCTGCGCCACGACGCGGGGCTGCTGCGCACCGACTTCAAGGTAGCGCTCGGCAAGGTGAGCTACCACGTCCCCTGTCACCTGCGGGTGCAGAACATCGGGCTCAAGACGCGCGATCTCATGAAGCTCGTGCCAGGCACCAGCCTCGACACCATCGAGCGCTGCTCGGGGCATAACGGCACCTACGGCGTGAAGCGCGAGTTTCGCGCCGCTTCGGTCCGGATCGGGCGCCCGGTGGTGCAGCGGGTCGAGAGCGCGCAGGCCGATCACTACGCCAGCGACTGCCCCATGGCGGGGCAGCAGATCGCGAGCGGCCTCACGCAGCCGCGTGCACCCGAGCATCCGCTGCGGCTGCTGCGGATCGCGTACGGCATCGGACGCCCCGAGGGAGGCTGACCTGGACAAGCTTGCGGCCACGGACCTCATGCCGCTCGAGCAGTACGCCCGGGAGCGGCCGGCATTTCGCACGCGGGTGATGCAGCACAAGGGCGAGCGGCAGCTCGCGGTCGGGCCGAACGCCACCTGGTGCTTCGAGGATCGACTCACGGTGCAGTATCAGGTGCAGGAGATGCTGCGCATCGAGCGTATCTTCGAGGCGCCGGCCATCGCCGATGAGCTCGGCACCTACAACCCGCTGATCCCGGACGGCAGCAACTGGAAGGCGACGCTGCTGATCGAGTTTGTGCAACCCGCGGAGCGAGCGCGGGCGCTGGCGCGCCTGAAGGGTATCGAGGATCGCTGCTGGGTGGAGGTGGCCGGTCACCCGCGCGTGTTCGCCATTGCGGACGAGGATCTGGAGCGCGAGAACGAGGACAAGACCTCCGCGGTGCATTTTCTGCGCTTCGAGCTGAACCCCGGCATGATCGCCAGCCTGCGCGCCGGAGCAGCGCTCGCCGCCGGCATCGATCACGAGCACTATCGGCACGCCGTGCACGAAGTGCCCGCGTCGACGCGCCTCGCCCTGACGGCCGACTTCCGCTAGCGCAAGTCGTGCCTCTGCTAAGATCGCGCCGCGCCCATGCGGCGCTCAGCCACGGATGATCCACGCAGCCGGATGATTCAGTCGTACACCGCCTCCGATATCGAGGTCCTGAGCGGCCTCGAGCCCGTCCGGCGACGGCCGGGCATGTACACCCACACGCAGCGGCCCAATCACCTCGCGCACGAAGTCATCGACAACAGCGTCGATGAGGCGATCGCCGGTTACTGCAAGCAGATCGACGTCACGCTCTTCAAGGACGGATCGCTGCAGGTGGAGGACGACGGCCGCGGCATGCCGGTCGACATCCATCCCAAAGAAAAGGTGAGTGGCGCCGAGCTCATACTCACGCGCCTGCACGCCGGCGCCAAATTCTCCGACAAGAACTACCAGTTCTCCGGCGGCCTGCACGGCGTCGGCGTCTCGGTCGTCAACGCGCTCTCGAAGCACCTCGAGTGCTGGATCAAGCGCGGCGGCAAGGAATACAACATCGGCTTCAAGGACGGCAAGGTCAGCTCGAAGCTCGAGGAGATCGGCACCGTCGGCCAGCGCAACACCGGCACCCGCCTGCGTTTCTGGCCGGATGCGAAGTTCTTCGACACCGACAAGTTCTCCGTCCCGCAGCTCAAGCACACCCTCAAGGCCAAGGCGGTGCTGTGCCCGGGACTGCGCATCACCTTCAAGAACGAGGTGAGCGGCGAGAAAGACGAGTGGTTCTACACCGGGGACCTCGCCGCCTATCTCGTCGAGGAACTCGGCAAGCACGAGCGCATTCCGGCCGAGCCCATCACCGGCACGCGCGAGGGCGATGATGACGCGGTGAACTACGCGCTGTGCTGGGCGCCGGATGCGGAAAACCCGATCGGCGAGAGTTACGTCAACCTGATCCCCACCATCGAAGGCGGCACCCATGTGAATGGGCTGCGCGCGGGCGTGGCGCAGGCAGTGCGCGAGTTCTGCGAGTTCCGCAACCTGGTACCGCGCGGCATCAAGCTCACTCCCGAGGACGTGTGGGACAAGGCGAACTACGTGCTGTCGGTGAAGATCCACGAGCCGCAGTTCGCCGGGCAGATGAAGGAGCGGCTCGGCTCGCGCGACGCCGCCGCGCTCGTCGAGGGGTTCGTGCGCGACTCGATGGCGCTGTGGCTCAACCGCCATCCGGATGCCGGCGAGCGCATCGCGCAGTTTGCGATTGCCAACGCGCAGGAGCGCGCCAAGGCTGCGCAGCGCGTGGTGCGCAAGCGCATGGCGGGCGGACCGGCCTTGCCGGGCAAGCTCGCCGACTGCACCAGCCAGGAACCCAAGCGCTCGGAGCTGTTCCTGGTGGAAGGCGATTCCGCCGGAGGCTCGGCCAAGCAGGCGCGCGACCGGGACTTCCAGGCCATCATGCCGCTGCGCGGCAAGATCCTGAACACCTGGGAGCTCGATGCGGGTGAGATCGCCGGCAGCCAGGAGGTGCACGACATCTGCGTGGCGCTCGGCATCGAGCCGGGCTCGACGGACTTGAGCCAGCTGCGCTACCACAAGGTGTGCATCCTCGCGGATGCGGATTCCGACGGGCAGCACATCGCCACGCTCCTGTGCGCACTGTTTCTGCGGCACTTCCGCCCGCTGGTGGTGCACGGACACGTGCACGTGGCCATGCCGCCGCTGTACCGCATCGATGCGGGCAAGCAGGTGCACTACGCGCTCGATGACGCCGAGCGCGACCAGCTGCTCAAGAAGATCGAGAAGGAGAGCCCGCGCACCAAGGCGACGGTTACGCGCTTCAAGGGCCTGGGCGAGATGAATCCGGTGCAGCTGCGCGAGACCACCATCGACCCGCGCACGCGTCGCCTGGTGCAGCTCACCCTCGACGGCAAGGACAATACCGATCAGCTGATGGACATGCTGCTCGCCAAGAAACGCGCCGCCGACCGGCGCGAATGGCTCGAAAAGAAAGGTAACCTCGCGGAAGTGCAGGTGTAGGCATGGCGCCTGAGAACCAGGAACTGAACTTCGAGGGCATCGAGCGCCAGCCGCTGCGCACCTTCACCGAGAAGGCCTACCTCGACTACTCGATGTACGTCATTCTCGACCGGGCGCTGCCGGCGCTCGGCGACGGGCTTAAGCCCGTGCAGCGGCGCATCGTCTACGCCATGAGCGAGCTCGGGCTCTCGGCGGTCTCCAAGCACAAGAAGTCGGCGCGCACCGTGGGCGATGTCCTCGGCAAGTTCCATCCGCACGGGGACACGGCGTGCTACGAGGCCATGGTTCTCATGGCCCAGCCCTTCGCCTATCGCTATCCGCTGGTCGACGGCCAGGGCAACTGGGGCTCGCAGGACGATCCCAAGTCCTTCGCCGCGATGCGCTACACGGAGGCGAAGCTCACGAAGTACGCCGAGGTGCTGCTCGCGGAGCTGTCCGACGGCACCGTCGACTGGACGCCGAATTTTGACGGCACGCTGGAGGAGCCGGTCATCCTCCCGGCACGGCTGCCGAACCTGCTGTTGAACGGCACCTCGGGCATCGCGGTCGGCATGGCAACTGACATTCCGCCGCACAACCTGCGCGAGGTGGCCGCCGCCGCAGTCCATCTGCTGGAGGACCCGCAAGCCACGACCGCCGCGCTCATGAAGCACGTCAAGGGCCCGGACCTGCCCACGGGAGCTGAGATCATCTCGCCGCGCGCGGATTTCAAGGAGTTCTACGACAAGGGGGTGGGCACCTTCAAGGCGCGCGCCACCTGGCAGATCGAGGAGGGTAACGCGGTCATCACGGCGTTCCCCTACCAGGTCTCCCCCAGCCGCGTGTTACAGCAGATCGACGAGCAGTGGCGCGCCAAGAAGCTGCCGATGATCGAGAGCTACAACGACGAGTCCGACCATGAGAATCCGACGCGCCTGGTCATCGTGCCGCGCTCCAACCGCATCGACCTCGTGGAGCTCATGAACCACCTGTTCGCGACCACGGACCTGGAGCGCAACTACCGCGTCAATCTCAACATCATCGCGCTCGACGGACGCCCGCGCGTGATGAGCCTGAAAGAAGTGCTGGGCGAGTGGCTTGAGTTCCGCACCACGACCGTCACCCGGCGCCTGCAGCATCGCCTGGAGAAAGTGACGCGCCGGCTGCACATCCTCGATGGCTTCGCTGTCGCATTCCTGAACCTCGATGAGGTGATCCGCATCATCCGCCGCGAGGATGAGCCGAAGCCGGTGCTGATGAAGCGCTTCAGGCTCTCGGATGAGCAGACCGAGGAGATCCTCAACACACGTCTGCGCCACCTGGCGAAGCTCGAAGAGATGAAGATCCGCGAGGAGCAAAAGACGCTCGCGGCCGAGCGCGAGGAGCTCGAGGCGCTGCTCAAGAGCAAGGCGAAATTGAAGAAGCTCATCGCCACCGAGATCCGCGCCGATGCCGACAAGTACGGCGACGAGCGGCGCACCAAGATCATCGAGCGCGAGGCGGCCCAGGCGATCGATGAGACGACGCTGATCCCCAATGAGCCGGTGACCGTGGTGCTGTCCACCGGTGGCTGGGTGCGCTCGGCGAAGGGTCACGACATCGAACCGCGCGCGCTGTCCTACAAGAACGGCGATGCGTTTCAGTCGCTGGCGCGCGGACGCAGTCTGCAGCCGGCGGTGTTCATCGACAGCACCGGGCGCACCTACTCGCTGCCGGCGCACTCGCTGCCTTCCGCGCGCGGGCAGGGCGAGCCGCTCTCCGGCCGCCTCGATCCTCCGGACGGCGCGAAATTCGCCGGCGTGATGATCGGTGAACCCGAAGACCTGTGGCTGCTCGCAACTGACGCCGGCTACGGTTTCACCGCGCGCCTGAAGGATCTCGTCAGCGACCGCCGCGCCGGCAAGACGGTGCTCAATGTACCCGAGAACGCGCATGTGCTGGCCCCGGCGCCCGTGCCGTCTGCGGAGTCCCTCGTGGCTGTGGTCAGCAGCGAGGGCAAGCTGCTCGCTTTCGCGGCGAGCGAGGTTCCCGAGATGCCGCGCGGTAAGGGCAACAAGCTCTACGACATCCCTTCCAAGAAGGCAGCGGCGCGCGCAGAACTCATGACCGCGGTGGCCGTCGTGCCGCCGAAGGCGAGCCTGATCCTGTGGTCCGGCGAGCAGCGCAAGGTGCTCGAGTGGCGTGACCTGCAGGACTATGTCGGTGAGCGCGCACAGCGCGGCGCGGTGCTGCGGCGCGGCTGGCCGCGCAACATCGACCGGCTGGAAACGCTGCTGCCGCCGCCCAGCGGCTGAGCCGCCGAAAGAGCGGCACGGTACCCAGGCATGCTGCAATCCGATTGCTAATAGGAATGATTCGCATTAGCATTTGAACCTGCTCTGGCCGCGGCGAAGGCCTTGGGGAGTGGGAGAGTCATGTCGAACAGGGTTACCCGAAGAGCACGCGCGCTGGTCCTCGCGAGCCTGGCTTGCGGCATTGCGCCGTGCGCCACCGGTGTTGCTGCCGGTGCAGACGATGCGAGGTTCATCGATATCGGTCAGCAACTGGCGCAAGTGCAGGCGCAGTTGCAGCAGCTGGCAGAAGAGAATCGCTCGTTGCGCGAGCACCAGCAGCAGATCGAGCGCCAGCTCGCGCAGCTCACCGGCGCGGCCGCGGCGCTGTCCCCGGCGGTGCCTGCGTCGGCAGACTCATCCGCCCTGCCAGCACCGTCGACCCCCGCAACGCTCTCCGGTTCGCCGCTTGCGTCAGGCCTGAGCTTGTGGGGTTACGGCGAGATGTACTACACCCACCCCACGCGCGATGGAAACAAGGCACAGGCCGATCTGGCGCGCGCGGTGCTCGGCCTCGGGTATTCCTTTGATGAGCGCACGGAATTCAACTCCGAGTACGAAGTCGAGCACGCGGTCGCCGCGGCGAGCGACGTGGGGGAGTTCGAGGTCGAGCAGTTCTACGTCGACCGCCGCCTGAGCGAGGCGGTGAGTGCCCGCGGCGGTCTGTTCCTGCTGCCCTTCGGGTTGCTCAACGAGCATCACGAGCCCACGCGCTTCTACGGCGTGCAGCGCAACTTCGTCGAAACCCTGATCATCCCCAGCACCTGGCGCGAAGGGGGCTTCAGCCTCCACGGCGACACCCGCGCGGGATTCGGCTGGAACCTCGGGCTGACCACCGGCTTCGATGTGTCGAAGTGGGACTTCGCCCCGGCATTCCCGCCCTATACGAGCGCGCTCGGGCTTGCGAACAGCGGCGCGGCACCGCTGCAAGCGACGCACCAGGAACTGGCGCTGGCAAACGCCCACCATCTGTCGCAATACGCCGCGCTCAGCTACTACGGCGTGCCCGCCTTGCTCCTCGGGGGCGCGATCAGCACCGGCGAGTCGCCCGCGCGGGGCGATCCGCGGGTGACGTTGTGGGAGGCGCACATGCGCTGGACGCCCGCGAAGTTCGACCTGTCCGCGCTCTACGCGCGCGGCTCGATCAGCAACGCCGGGCCCCTGAACGCGGCCCATCCGAACTCTCCGAACCCGTTGCCGTCATCGTTCTATGGATACTTCCTGCAGGGCGCCTACCGGCTGTGGGAGCAGGGCGATTATCGGGCGACGCCGTTCGTTCGCTGGGAGCGCTACGACCTGGGAGCCAGTTACGCCGGGACCCGCGGGCCGCTGATCCCTGCGGGGCTGGTGCCGCTGTCGGGCACCTCCGGGGACCTGGGATTCTGGCCCCGGAGCGAGGATCGGGTCTGGACGGCCGGTGCGAACCTCTACGTCGGCGCGCACCTGGTGCTGAAGGGCGACTACCAGTGGTTCCAGCTCAACCAGGGTTTCAGGCGCTTCGACCTGGGCCTGGGCGTGAGCTTCTGAGCTTCAGCGCTCGGCGAGCACCACTTGTTCGGGCTCTTTGATCAAGTAGCCCTGGACGTATTGCACGCCCACCTGCCACAGCACGGCCATGGTGTTGGCGTCCTCGACCCGCTCCCCGATGGTCTGGATGCTGTGCCGGCGTGCGGCTTCGACCAGCGTGCGCACGCGCACCTGCAGCTGCGGATCCGCGGCCAGCCCCTGGATGATGGTGCCGTCGATTTTCACGAAATCGAGCGGCAGAGATTCGAGCATGCCGAGGCTGTCGCGTCCGGAGCCGAAACCCTCGAGCGCGAAGCGGAAGCGCCGCGCGCGCAGCGCGGTGGCGAGCGCCTTGACCTGCGTCACGTAGCTCGCCGCGCTCTCCTCGGTGATCTGGAAGCACAGCCGCTGCGCCTCGGCGCGGCTCGAGCGCAGGTGATTGTCGAGCCACTCGAGGAAGCCCGCGTCGCGGACGGTCTCTTTCGACAGGCGCACGAACAGACACTCGGGTTTCTTCTGCGCCGCAAACGACAGCGATGCGCCGACGACCCAGCGGTCGATGTTCTTGAGCAGGTCGTTGCGCCCGGCGGCCGCCATGAACTCCGACGGCAGCACTTCCCGGCCCTGCTGGTCGATCATGCGCACCAGCACGTCGAACATGCCCGGACGCTCGCCCTGAAGACTCGCGATCGGCTGCTGCACCAGCCGGAAGCGGTTCTCCATCAGGGCTGTCTTGATGTGCTTGACCCACACCTTGTCATAGGCCATGACGCGGCTGTCATTGTCCGCGCGGTCCGACATGATGCTCTGGTTGCCGCCGCGGGCGGCGCCCTTGTCTGCGGACTCGAGCGCATCGGCGATCACCGCGTCGACCTTGGCCTGGCCAGGTGGCACGACCGACAGCCCCAAGGTGCAGGTCACCGACACCGCCTTGTCGCGGATGCGCATCACCTGCTTCTGCATGCGTGTCAGCAGCCGCTCGCCCCAGGCGTTGATGTCGTGCTCGTTGCCCCGCTCGAGCAGCACCAGGAAGCGCACACCGCTGAAGCGCCCGGCCAACTCCTTCGGATGCAACGTGTCCTTCAGCAGCCGCGCGAACTCGACCAGGATGTCCTCGCTCGCCGTGGCGCCGACCACGCGCTCCAGATCCGCGAACTTGTCGAGCTTGATCAGCGCAAGGCAGCGCATGCCTCCCGCAGCCGGGGTCGCCAGCCGCTGCGCGAGCGCCTCGAGCAGCTCTCGCCGCGGCAGCAGAGCCGCGCCCGTCTCGGCTGCCGATGAGGGGCGCTCGCCGCTCCCGCGCTCCTCGCGTGGCCTGGAGGGCACCATCAGGCTCACACACGGCTCCTCCTCGTACTCCCCGAGCGCCAGGGTCATCTCGATGGGCAGCACGCTGCCATCTCCAAGCAGCGCGTTGGCCCGCAACGGGTGATCGGCCTTCCAGCGTCCCTGCAGGCACGCCGCCAGTGCGCCGCGCAGCGCCGCGTGCGTCGAATCCTCGAACAGGTCCATGACCGGCTCCCCGGCGACGCCGGCTTCGACGCCGAACAGCTCGAGCCAGGCGGGATTCGCGTCGACCACGATTCCCTCCTGCACCTGAATGATCGCGTCGTTGGAGCGGTACAGCACCGTGCCGAGCTGGCTGCGTGCCTCCTGCGCGGATTTCAGCGTGGCATCGAGCGTGCGCCCGGTGCGAAAGACCTGCAGCTCGCGCAGCATCACTGCCTGCAGGCGCTCGGTATTGGCCAGCGTGACGACGTCGCGTGCGCCGAGCGCGATGGCCTCGGCGATGCGGGTCTCGTCCGCCGCCGGCGCCAGCACCAGCACCGGCACGGTGGGTGCCAGCCGGTCGCGCACGCGGATTACGGACCCGAGCTCCTCGTGGCTGTCGGCCACGTGCACCAGCAGTTCGGGGTTGAGCTGCGTGAGCGCGTCACCCAGATCGCGCAGCGCCGGGATCCAGGTGCAATGGGCCGGATGCCCCGCGCGCCGCAGTATGCTGTTGACGGCTTCGACCGGCTCGCGCGCGAAGCTCAGCACGATGAGCGGAACGGCGTTCTGCTCGGTCAAGTCAGCCTCCACGGGTGCGCTCGCAATGGCGGTCGATTCTAGCACCGGGACGCCGGCGTTCCGTGTGCGCGAACTCGCGGAAATCAGCGGTGAGAGCCGCGGGCGCGCTGGCGGGGGTGGGGCGATGCCGTTATCATACGCGGCCCTTTTGAGCGGCCGCGCATGCCGCAGCCTTCAGGGCGCGAGGCGAGAAATGGCCAGCTACACGACCAGCGAGATCCGCGGGGGTCTGAAAGTCCTGCTCGACGGCGATCCCTACACCGTGATCGAGAACGAGTTCGTCAAGCCGGGCAAGGGCCAGGCGTTCAACCGCATCAAGGTGCGCAACCTCAAGACCGGCCGCACGATCGAGCGCACCTTCAAGTCCGGGGAGTCGCTGGAGGCAGCGGACGTCGTCGATACCGGGATGCAGTATCTCTACCACGACGGGGAGTTCTGGCATTTCATGGTGCCGGAGAGCTTTGAACAGTACACCGCCGGCAAGTCGGCGGTGGGCGAGAACGCGCAGTGGCTCAAGGACGGCGTGGTGTGCACCGTGACCCTGTGGAACAACGTGCCGCTTATGGTCACGCCGCCACCGCACATCGAGCTGAAGATCGTCGCGACTGACCCGGGTCTGCGGGGCGATACCGCCACCGGTGGCCAGAAGCCCGCCAAGGTCGAAACCGGCGCCGTGGTGCGCGTACCGTTGTTCATCAACGAGGGCGAAGTGATCCGCATCGATACCCGCACCGGCGAGTACATCTCGCGCGGCAAGGGGTAGGGCTCAGGCGCGCACGGCGCGCGGCGCGCTCCGCGCCCGCCACAGGCCATCGGCAGCGTAGATCAGCAGCGCCATCCAGATCAGCGCGAAGCCCGTGCTGAGGGCGGGCCCGAAGCTCTCATGATAGAGGAGCACGCCGCACAGCAGCTGCAGGCTCGGCGCGATGTACTGCAGCACGCCGACCGTCGAGTAGGGGAGTGCACGAGCCCCGTAGGCGAACAGGAACAGCGGAATCGCGGTGACCAGCCCGCTGCCGATCAGCAGTGCGCCGATGCCGGGGCGGGCGAGGCTCAGCGCTCCCGCGCCGGCGGCCTGGCACCAGACAAGATAAGCCACCGCCAGCGGCAGCAGCAGCAGCGTCTCGGTCGCAAGGCCCGGCAGGGCGTCGACACTGATCACCTTGCGCAGCAGCCCGTACAGGGAAAAGCTCACCGCCAGCGCGCAGGCGATCCACGGCGGACGCCCGGCGAGCACGGTGAGATAGGCAACCGCGATCGCGGCGAGCGCCACCGCGAGCCACTGTGCGCGATTCAGCCGCTCGCGCAGCACGAACACTCCCAACACGACGTTCATGAGCGGGTTGATGTAGTAGCCGAGACTGGTGTCGACGATGTGCGCGTGGGTCACGCTCCAGACGTACACCAGCCAGTTGCAGCTGATGAGCAGCGCCGTGAGCATGAGTCGCGCCACGAGCCTGCTGTTGGTCAGCGTAGCGGACAGTCCTGCGAGCTCACCCCGCAGCAGCATCCAGCCGAAGATGAACAGGCAGCCCCAGGTCACGCGGTGAGCGATCACCTGAAGCGCCGGCACGCCGCTCAAGGGGTGCAGGTAGACCGGGAACAGTCCCCAGATGCTGAAGGCCGCGGTCGCCGCCGCGAGCCCCCGGGGCGAGAGCCGCGCCGCAGTCATTCGCGGCACGCGCGCCCGGAGCTCTCCCGGATGCTCTGCAGGAACAGGTCCGCAAGCGACTCGAGGCCCCGGGCGTCGGCCTCATCGAAGCGCCCGGGGCGCGGGCTGTCGAGATCGAGTACCCCCAGGAGCGTCCCGCCGGCGATCAGCGGCACCGCGATCTCCGAGCGCGACGCCGCATCGCAGGCGATGTGGCCGGGAAACTGATGCACGTCGGGCACGACGAGCGTGCGGCGTTGCGCCGCCGCCGCGCCGCACACGCCCACACCTAAGGCAATGCGCACGCACGCGGGCTTGCCCTGGAAGGGGCCGACGATGAGCTCGCCGCCTTTGAGGAAATAGAAGCCCGCCCAGTTCACCTGCGGCAGGGCGTCGAAAATCAGCGCCGCGGCATTGGCCGCGTTGGCGACAGAATCGCTTTCGCCCGAAAGCAGCGCGGCCAGCTCCTGCGCCAGGCGCGCGTAGTCCGCGTGCTTGTCATGGAAGTCGTAACGGCTGCCGGTGTAGCTCATGCGTGGATCACGCCCGCGCGGTCGGGAACGCCACGACCTCGTCGATGTGCGTGGCTCCCGTGGCGAGCATCAGCGTGCGGTCGAAGCCAAGCGCCACACCGGCGCAGTCCGGAAAGCCGCAGGCTAGCGCGGCGAGCAGCCGCTCATCGGGCGGGAAAACCGGCAGGCCGAGCCGCCGCCGCTGCGCGTTGTCGCGCTCGAAGCGTGCGCGCTGTTCGTTCGGCGCGGCCAGTTCGTGAAAGCCATTGGCGAGCTCGATGCCATCGCAGTACAGCTCGAAGCGCCGCGCCGTGCGCGGCTCGCGCGGATCCAGGCGCGCCAGCGCCGCCTGGGTCGCGGGGTACCCGTGGACGAAAGTCAGCGCCTTGCGGCCGAGCCGCGGACCGACGAGCGAACCCATGAGCAGCTCCAGCCACACGTCGCGGTCGGCGTCGGCGCCCGCGAACCCAAGCGGCTGCGCCGCTTGCGCGAGCGCGGCTGCGGGCGCGCTGAACGGATCCAGCCCCAGCTCGCGCGCGAAGGCGTCCCGGTAACTGATGCGCTCACTCGAGCGCTGCGCGCTCACCCGCCCCAGCAGCTCGCGCACCAGCGCCTCCACCTCGTCCATGAGCGCCTCCAGCGAGAACCCGAGACGGTACCACTCGACAAGAGTGAATTCCGGATTGTGCAGCCGGCCGCCCTCCCGGCCGCGCACGACGTGACAGACCTGGTAGATGTCGCCGCTGCCGGCGGCGAGCAGACGCTTCATGGCGTACTCGGGCGAGGCATGCAGGAACAGCAGCGGTGCCACTGCCGGCTGCGGCGCAGCCCCCGGCGCGGGCGCAAGCTGCACCGAGGCGCAGTGGATATGCACGTCACTCACGGGCGCATTCACCAGTAGCGGCGTGTCGACCTCGAGCACACCGCGCGCGGCAAAGAATTCCCGCGTGCGCGCGAGCAGCGCCGCGCGCTCGGCGAGCCGGGCGCGTGAAGCGCTCGGCCGCCAGTCATCGCCGCCGCCTGTCATGTGAGCCGCGCCAGCGCCTGTCCCACCCGAACGCTGCTGCCCGGCGCGAGCCCGGGCAGCCACTCGCTACTGCCGGGCGGCAGCAGCAGGATGACCGTGGAGCCCATGTTGAAGCGGCCCAGCTCCGCGCCCTTTTCCAGATTCAGCGCCGCGCGACTGGCATCGAGCGGCAGATCGGCACAGCCGCGCACGGCGCGCGGGGTCACCTCGCCGTGCCACACGGTGGCGATGCTGCCCACCAACAGGGCTCCCACCAGCACCACGGCGAATGTCAGCGCCTCATGCCCGAACACGCACACCACGCGCTCGTTGCGGGCAAAGAGGCCGGGGACGCCGGCGCTGGTGGTGGCATTGACGCTGAACAGCTGCCCGGGCACGTACCACGCGGCGCGCAGAGCGCCGCGCAGCGGCATATGGACGCGGTGATAGTTGAACGGCGCAAGATACAGTGTGGCGAAGGCACCGCCCCGGAAGCGCGCCGCCCAGGACAGGTCCGCCGCCAGCAGCGACTCGAGCGTGTAAGCATGCCCCTTGGCCTGCACCAGCCAGGAGCCGTCCATTCGGGCGATCTGGCTCACGGTGCCGTCGACCGGGGAGACGAGCACCGCCGGGTCGGGATCGGACGGGCGCGCCTGCGCGCGCAGCGCGCGCGTGAAGAAGGCGTTGAAGCTTTCGTACTGCAGCGGATCGGGCTGCTCGGCCTCGCTCATGTCCGGGTGGAAGTTGCCCACGAAGCTCCTGATGAGTGCGTTCTTGACGAGCGGCACGCGGCTGCGCGTGATCCGGTACGCGAGGCGCGAGATAAAATGCTGCGGCAGCAGGTACTGCAGGGCGACGAACAGCCGCGCCCGCACGCTATCGGCATCGAGCGCGCTCATGTCGCCGACCTTGCGTCGCGCACGCCAAGATAGGGCGCGGCCCGGCGCAGGTCCGCGGCCAGCGCCGCTACCTCGAAGGGCGGCGTGAAAATCGCGGCGATGCGCGCGTGGGCGTCGAGCAGGAACACAACCGCGGAGTGGTCCATGGTGTAGTCGTCCCCGGGCAGTTCCACGCGGTTGACGGCCACGCCGAAGTTGGCAGCGACCGCCAGGATCGAACCCGGCTCGCCGCTGAGCCCGAGGAATGCGGGATCGAATGCGTGCACGTACATGCCGAGCACCGGCGGGGTGTCACGCTGCGGGTCGACGCTGACGAACAGCACCCGCAGCCCGGTGAGCCCGGCGCGTTTCCTGACCTGCGCGAGTTTCATCAGCGTCGTCGGGCACACGTCGGGGCAGTGGGTGAAACCGAAAAACACCAGCGTCGGCCCGCCGCCCAGGTCGCGCCGCGTGAAGGCCCGGCCGCTCGTGTCGGTGAGACTGAAGTCCCCGACCGGTTTCGGCCGCGGCAGCCACCGCGATTCGTCTTTGGCCGGCCGAGTACTATGCGGACCTCGCCCGAACGGTGCGCCGCGGGGAGTCGCTCGAGACCGACGCTCTCCTCGCCCACCTCAACACAGTCGGGTATAGTTCGGCGGACGTGGTCGAGATGCCCGGGCAGTATGCGCTTCGCGGAGGCATTCTGGATGTCTACTCGCCAGAAGCGGAACGGCCGGTGCGCATCGAGTTCTTCGGGGACGAAGTGGAATCCATTCGCAGGTTCGATCCGGTGTCGCAGCGATCTTCGAATATCTGCCAGCGGAATTGCGTTCCGCATTGTCGCCCACGGACAAAAGCACTCTGAATGGGTTTCAACAAAGCTTCGCGAACTTCATCGACGACTATACCGCTTTCGCTAAAGAACTGTCCCAGTCTCGGCCCTCACTTCAAGGACAGCCATATTATTTGCAGCGTCCCAAACCCCTCTAAGGAGTCTCATCGTCGTGAAAATTCTCAACACGAGAGATTTATTGAATGATCCCAAAATGAGAGAGCCCTGGCCGGAGTTCTTCGTTGATTGGAACGAGCCGCGTGACCTTTATCCGATTACTTCATTTACGTGCGCAAGACGGAGAGTCTTAAAAGGGCTAAACTAACGCGCCGGATTCAGGCTCCGGCGGCCGTAGCGCGGCGAAACTTTTCCGCTAACCGTGCGCTCCCTCAAGTTCACCCAGTTTTGCGGGCTTTCCTGGGCGACTCCGCTCGTTTCGGGACCACGCGTAAGGGAGCTTGTTCTTGAGTTTGAGCGGGCTTCTCCGCCAAACTTTTCTTCAGGGCTTCCATTAAATCTATAGCAGGAGCCTTAGAGACGTGGGGGACAATGGTAAGTTTCTGCCCATGAGCTTTCGCGTCGATCAACTTCTGGAGATTCTCCTGATAGGCGTCGTGAAACTTTTCTGGCTTGAACTGTGTGGCAAGAGAATCGATTAGACGCATCGCAAGAGCTTTCTCTTGTTCCTTCACGTTTTCTTTATCAGTACTGCCGTAGTCGACGGCTGGCCTGACTTCATTCTGATAGAACATGGTGTGCAACGTGAGACCTTCTTTCCTGGCTCGAATGATGACAATGTTCTCGCGACTGTGCATCGTTACCTTGGCGATGGCTGCGTATCCTGTTTCCATCATCGCATCGAGTAGCAGGTGATAGGCCTTCGCGCCTTCTTTCTCGGGCGCTGCGTAGTAAGAAGCGTCGAAGTACAGCGGATCGATCTCTTCCACCTTCACGAACTCAATGATTTCCATCGTGCGAGCGGAATCGGGCTCGGCCTCTTCAATCTCGGCTTCAGTGAAAAGAAGATATTGGTCTTTCTCGTATTCGTAGCCCTTTTCAATCTCGTTGCGCTCCACCATCCGATTACAAGTGGGACAAAACAACGGCATCTTGATCCGTGTGTGGCACACGTTGTGAAGCTGATTGAAGCTTATCCGTTCAGTGCGGGCGGCCGGCGAGAGACGAATCGGAATAGACACCAGACCAAACGACAGGAATCCCTTCCAGGTCGAAGCAGCCACGGTAGCCTCCAAGGTTAAGGCATCTATGATACGAAGGGTGACCGAGACGGGCAATACAATTGTGTGTGTAATAATGCGAATATTATACCCGGACGAATAAAAAGCAAATTTGCGGTAAAACAGAATTTCCGGCGGGTCGGTTGCGTGCGGAGTGCCAAACTGCAAGAAATCTTCGGTGTACCAACGCTACCGGCTTATTTTTTGGGCCGTCCTAAGCTAGACTTTTACGGGACGTTCTAACTTTTACTCTTTGGTTTGGTCGCCTCTGGTTCGGCTTCGACAATGACATCCACATGGGCACCTTGCTTCAGACTGACCTGGTGACCTTTTTCGTCCGTTAAGGTGTTTTCAATGCGGAGTTCTCGATACAGGTGATCGGCGCCCTCAACAACGATTTGGGCTTTTTCTGGTTCTCCGGGCAATGGAGACTTGACAACTTTCTCGACAATTCCGGGCCTGGTGGCGCTTGACTTTTTCTTCATGGCTTCCTTGGTAGATAGGTGGCTGGAAATAATAAGCTAACAGAAGGCATGAAATTGTGCAATTGACTCGCTGGTTGCCCGTTAACTCGCGCGCATTGTTGATGAGCGTGGGACAGGTTCTCGCGGTCAACTTCGATTTAGTCTTGCAGCGGAGCTTGCCATTTGGGAAATTTCAATTCCGTGTCACTCATGGTATGCACCTCTCTGAGTGGGCAATACAAACTAATATTCTGTAGGTTAGACTATGGACGCGCCGAATAATCGTCCGATATAACTTCCAAGACCTCGTATTCTCCTGGCCAGAGCTGC
>Ga0209011_1000421_pt1 | contig 16413 bp, 15 predicted proteins | sample BlaSpr_A8_OM1_M3_FD_187986 | JGI IMG/M metagenome (GOLD analysis project Ga0209011, IMG submission 187986) | Forest soil microbial communities from Thunder Bay, Ontario, Canada - Black Spruce, Ontario site 2_A8_OM1_M3 (SPAdes) (version 2) | ecosystem: Environmental > Terrestrial > Soil > Boreal... | reverse complement strand
TGGAGCACGCGCACGCCGCCGGCGTCGTCCACCGCGACCTGAAGCCGGAGAACGTGATGGTGCGCGAAGACGGCGTGGTGAAGCTCACCGACTTCGGCATCGCCGCGCTGCTCGACCCGGACGAGAAGTTCACCGTGACCGGCAGCATCCTCGGCTCGCCGGCGCACCTGGCGCCCGAGACCATCGAGGGGAAGCCGGTCGATCCGCGCGCCGATCTTTTTTCCTTCGGGACCATCCTCTACTGGCTGAGCTGCGGCGAGCTGCCCTACCAGGCCCCATCGCCGGCCGCGCTCCTGCGCAACATTCTCGAGGGAAAGCGGCAGGACCCGCGCACGATCCGGCCGTCGGTGAGCGACGCGCAGGCGCGCATCATCGCCCGCTGCCTCGAGAACGACCCGGCCAAGCGCTACCAGAGCGCGTCCGAGGTGAAGCTCGAGCTGGAGGTCCTGCTGCGCGAGGCGGGGCTGGACGATCCGCTGCCCGAGTTCGTGCGGTTCGTACAGAATCCGCAGCAGCAGGCCGTCAAGGTGCGCGCGAGGTTGGTGGCGCGCAGCCTGGAGGTGGGCGAGCAGCAGCTGCGGCGCGGGGGAAAGACAAGCGCGGCGCTGGCCGCCTTCGGCCGCGCGCTGGCCCTCGATCCCTTGAACCTCCAGGCGAAGGGGCGCGTCGAGCGCATCCGCCGGCGCGATCGCCTGCTCAAGCTGGGCCGCCGGATTCTTTTGCTCGCGGCAGCGGCCGCCGTGGCTGCACTCGGGGCGTGGCAGGTCCGCGCGGCCCTCGAACACGCCCTGCAAGAGCGCGAGAAACGCATCGCCGCCGCCGCCCTTCACACCCCGCGCGCCCAACCCGCGCCTGCGCCCGCAACACCGCAGCGCCCGGCCCCGCCGAAGAAATCCCCGGCCGAAAAAGTCGAAAAGGTGGTCGCCCAAGCGGCGCCGCCGCCTCTCCCCATCAAGCTGCACGCGCGCTACGGCGCCCACGTCGACATCGACGGCCGCGACGAGGGCGACAACAACATGTTTCACGTCAAGCTGGTCCCAGGCGTCCACCGGGTCCTGGTCCGCCACCCGTGCTGCGCCGACCACCAACAAAACCTCGTGGTGACCCCCAACCGCAACCTGTACCAACTCGACTACGGCGCGCCGCTGCCGGCGCGCTTCCGCATGATCAACGCGCCGCCCGACGCGCGCGTCCTCGTCGACGGGGTGCTGATCGGCACCGCCTCCGATCCGCGGCCCTACTCGATGACGCAACCCGATCAGAAAGCGACGGTGACCATCGGCGACCGCACGCTCCACACCACGTTGAAGGCCGGCATGATCAACGCCCTCGACTACGCGCTGGCCTCGCCATGATCGCCGCGCTGTTCGCCGCCTCGGTGCTGCTCGCGCAGCAGGCCCCCGATGAAAAGGTGCTGCCCTCGGCGGTCGAGGCCATGAACCGCGCTCGCGTGACGTTCGAGTACGGCGACTATGCGCAGGCTTCCAAGCTGCTGGCGGCGCTGGTGGAGGTGGGCCGGTTCGAGTCCTCCTCGTTGCGCGCCGAAGCCTACCGGCTCCTCGCGCTGTCGCTCTTCTACCAGGGCCGCAAGGGCGAGGCGTACAGCGCCTTCCTCGAGTACCTCTTCCTCGATCCGGACGCGGAGCTGGACCCGTTCTACGTCCCGCCCGCCGCGGTGTCGTTCTTCGAGCAGGTGAAGAAAGAGGCCGAGCCGCAGCTCGCGCCCATCCGCGCGCAGAGACGCTCCGAGGCGGACGCGCGCAAGAAGGTCGCCGCCGAGGAGGCCGAGCGCCGCCGCCGGCATGAGCTGGAAGAGGATCGGAAGCGCCTTCTCACGCTCGTGCCCTCGGTCGAGCGGCGGGTGGTGCAGAAGGAGTTCTGGGTCTCGATGCTGCCTTTCGGCGTCGGCCAGTTCCAGAACGGCGACCGCACGCTGGGCATCGCCTTGGCCACCTCGCAGATCATCGCCGGGGCGGCCAGCGCCGGCAGCGCGCTGCTCATCGAGGAGCTGCGCGACCAGTCGACGGGCCGGTTCGACAACCGCGGCCGCGGCAGCTCCTATGCGCTCGCCCAACGCCTGGCGGTGGTGAAGTGGATCGGCGCGGGCATCTTCTACGGGCTCTGGGCGGCCGGCGCGATCCACGCGGCCATCCGTTTCCAGCCCGAGCAGCAGCTCCCCGATCGCATCCTCGCGCCCCAGCAGCCGCCCGTTCCTCCCGGGCCTGCTTCCCCGCCCTCCTCCGGGTCCTGGTGATGGCCACCCTCGTCGTGCATCAGCCCGGCCTGCCCTCGTCGTGGTACCCGCTGGTCAAGCCGCTCACCACCGTCGGCGCCAGCGCCGAGAGCGACCTGCGCGTGCCCGACGTGCGGGGCGTCATCGCCATCCAGTTCGATGGCGCGAGCTTCACCGCTACGGCGCTGGAAGGAGCGGCGCTGACCGTCAACGGGAAGAAGCGCGGCCAGCACACGCTGGCCGACGGCGACACGCTGCAGCTCGGCGCCGCGCAGCTCGTGTTCCAGAGCAGCGACCGCATCCCCACGCCGGCCGAGGCGAACCGCCTGGGTTCACGGCGCGGAGCATCCGCGACGGGGGACGAACCCGCCTCGCTGGCGGTGCGGCGGCTGGCCGAGTTCAGCGCGGCGCTGGCGCGCGAGCCGGCGCTGGACCGCGCCCTGGAGCGGCTGCTCGACTCGATCATCGAGGTGGTCAAGGCGGATAAGGGCTTCGTCATCGTCCTTCACGACGGCGTTCCCTCGGTCCTGGCGGCGCGCAACCTGCACCGCGAGAACATCGCCAACGCCGTCGAGCGGCTCTCCGATTCGATCGTCAGCCGCGTGCTCAAGGACCGGGTGCCGGTCATCGTCTCGGACGCGCTCCACGACCCGCAGTTCAACGCCAGCGAGAGCGTGGTCAATCTCAAGTTGTCCTCGGTGATGTGCGTGCCGCTCATCATCCGCGGCGAGCTGACCGGCGCGGTGTATGTCGGTAACGATCGCGTCGCCAATTTGTTCACCGAAAGGGAGCTGGTGTTGACGACCAGCTTCTGCTCCACCGCCGCGCTGCTCCTCGAGTTCGCCCGCCAGCTCGACGAATTGCGCGCCGACAAGGCCGAGCTGATCGGCCGCCTCGAGGAACAGGCCTACGGCGACATCATCGGTTCGTGCGATGCGATGCGCGACATCTTCCGCAAAATCGACAAAATCGCCGCTACCGACATATCGGTTCTGGTGACGGGGGAGACGGGGACCGGCAAAGAATTGATCGCGCACGAGATCCACCGCCGCAGCCCGCGCAGGGCCGGCCCCTTCGTGGCCATCAACTGCGGCGCCATCCCCGAGAACCTGCTCGAGAGCGAGCTGTTCGGCCACGCCAAGGGCGCCTTCACCGGCGCGGTGTCGAACAAGCCGGGCCGCTTCCAGACGGCCAACGGCGGCACGCTGCTTCTCGACGAGATCGGCGAGATGCCCCCCGCGCTGCAAGTGAAGCTCCTGCGCGCGCTCCAGGACAGGACCGTCACCAAGGTGGGCGAGAACAAGGCCGAAGCCATCGACATCCGCGTGGTCGCCGCCACCAACAAGGAGCTGGAAGAGGAGATGAAGCAGGGCCGCTTCCGCGAGGACCTCTTCTACCGCATCAACGTCGTGCACCTGCACCTGCCGCCCCTGCGCGAGCGGGGCGAGGACGCGGTGATGCTGGCCAAATGGTTCCTCGGGCGCGCCATCCGCGAGCTGGGCAGCAAAGTGAAGGGCTTCTCGCCGCAGTCGCTGGTGGCCATCAAGCGGTTCCGCTGGCCGGGAAACATCCGGCAGCTGGAGAACCGCATCAAGAAAGCCGTGGTGCTGGCGGAGAAGCCGCTCATCAACCCCGACGATCTCGAGCTGCGGCCCGAGCAGCTCGAGCCCATCCTGCCGCTCGCTCCGGCGCGCGATGAATGGCAGAAGCGTTACATCAACGAGATCCTCGACCGCAACGGCGGCAACCGCACCAAGACGGCCAAGGACCTGGGCGTCGACCCCCGCACCATCTTCCGCCACCTGGAGCGCATGGAGGCTGAACGGCGCGGCGAGACCTTGCCTCCCGAGCCGGAGATCGAGGGCGAAGGGTGACAGGATTGTCGCGGACCGACTCCGGAATACACCGGAACCGCCAGCCGAACCGCGGGAACCAAGGCTGGATTTTGGGTGGCCTGCCACTTGCTGTTTCAGTGATCGGACTGGTGTGCCTTTTGGAAGGATGCCTGGTGCCGCAGAGTATCGACCCAAAGGAGACGGCCCAGCATCTGCCGCCGCGCATCAAGCTCGACAGCATTCCGGTCGAGCTGCTGCCTCCGGTCCTGCCGCTCTTCCGTCAGGGGTCCGCCGACCTGGCCCGCAATCCTCCCTGCCATTGCTGGCTCGAGCTGCGCGTGCCGCAGGTGGCGATCGACGACCCCACCGCCACGCTCTTGATGAAGTGGTTCGTCGACTACGACACGGCGGTGCCCACCTCGACCCGGCCGGCGATGCCGGCGGAGACGCTGGAGGCGACGTTCCTCTCGAACGACCCGGTTCGCGTCTCGCGCCGCATCTTCACCTTCGACGCCAACGCGTTGGGCATCGTCACCAGCGGCGTTCACGTGGTCGACGTGGTCGTCGGCGAGCTCGACGGCTTCGACCAGACCGCGACGGCGAGGCCCGAGCGCACCATGAAGCCGGGCTACGAGGCGGCGGAGCACCGCTTCGTGGTCGACGTGCACCTCGAGCAGGACCCCAACCGCCCGCAGTGCATCAAGGTGCCGCCCGCCTCGGGGAACTGCCCGCCATGAAGCGGCTCCTCCTTCTCGCCGCCGTCTCGCTGTGCGCCTGCGCCCTGCGCGACGCGCGCATCACGGCTGCGGCGGCATGCACCTCGAACAGGCAGTGCGACCCGACGGACGTGTGCTTCCTCGGGCAGTGCCGCCGCGGCTCGGCGAACCTGGCCCTCGTCGCCGCCGAGGTGCGTCCGCCCAACGATTCTCAGCTTGCCCAGCTGCAGCAGGGCAGCATCGACCTGCGCAAGACCGTGCTGCAGGACTTCGCGCTGCAGCCGCCGATCTCCGTTGCGGGCCAGGTGGTGCGGGAGCAGGAATCCGGCCCGCCCACGGGGGTGGCCGCCGTGATCGTCTTCACCGACCGGCTGCCGCCCATCCCCGACCGCGTCACCAGGGTGATGGCGCGCAGCGACGCATTGGGCAACTACAGCGCGCGCCTGCCCGCGGGAAGCTGGGACGTGCAGGTCCAGCAGGTCCAGCCGCCCGAGTTGTATCCGCCGCATTACGGGTCGCCTCTGAGCGGCACGCCGGGTCCGGCCACGACGGTGGTGAATCTGACGCTGCCCAAGCGCAGCTCGCTCATCCAGATCAACGGGACGCTGAGCTCGGACGGCGGCGGCCCGCTCAGCGGGGCGCGCGTATCGGCTTCCGACGTCAGCGGCGCGGCGCTCTCGGCGCCCGCCATTTCCGTCGATGGCGGGTTCTCGCTGCTTCTGCCGGCGGGGACGCAGCAGTACTACCTGCATGTCGGCCCCACCGACCTCGACGGCGGCGTCCCCGCCAACGACCCGATGCCCAGCTACGACGACCTGGCCCCCTTCAACACGACCTCCCCCCCGGTGGTCGTGACGCTGACCGCGCCTGCCATCCTGCAGGGCCGCGTGGTCGACGCCACGGATGCGGGCATCGCCGGAGCGCATGTCTACGCGCGCACCTACAACACCCCGCTCTGGTCGCTGCAGCGCGCGACCACCGCCGACGCCACCGGCGCGTATTCGCTGGCGCTGCGCGCGGGGCCCTACGTCGTCGAGGCGGCACCTTCGTCGGCGCCCGACGCGCCGGGGGTCTCCCCGGAGCTGCTGGTGCAGGTCAGCGCGCCGTCCACGACGCAGAACTTGATGTGCCCGCCCAAGGCGCGCGCTTTCGGCCTGGTGGTCAAGCCAGACGGGTCGGCGGCGGGCGCGGGGATCCAGATCACCGCCACGCGCCTTCCCGATCGGCTGCTCACCACGCGCACCGCATGGGTCGGCAGTGACGCCGCCCATCCCGGAGCCACCGATGCGGCCGGTCTCTATCACCTCATCGGCGATTCGGGAGCGTACCGCGTCGAGGTGGTGCCGCCGGTCGAGACCGGATTGCCGCGCAAGCTGGTGCAGCTCGACCTGTCGCTGGCGGGGGGCGTCGAGACGGTGCTTCCCATCATCCAGATCTCTCCTCCGCTGGAGGTGGTGGGCACGGTGCACGGCGCTGCGCCTGGCGCCCGCGACGCGCCGGTGCCGGGAACGACCGTGGATTTCTTCGCGCCCGACGCGAGCGGCCTGCTCACCATCTTCCTCGGGACCGGCCTCACCGACGCGCAGGGGCGCTACAAGGCCATCCTCCCCGACGTGGCGCACCCCGGGGCGCTCTGAGCGTGGCCCGCGATCCAGCGCTGCGGCCGTATCGGATCGCGGTGTACCTCGCCTACGGCCTCTTCTGCGCGGTGCTGTTCGCGCAGCTGGTGCGCTCGGTGATGGGCGACCTGTACGGGAGGCGGCCCCCGACGGGAACCCAGCAGTCGCCGATGGCGTGCCTCGAGGACATCCAGCGGCTCTACGGCGAGCTCTCCGCGCGCGCCGTGCAGCCCGCGCCGCGTGGGTTGGAGAGCGATCAGCTGGCGCGCGAGTGGGACGCGTGGTCGCGCCGCTGGGAGGACGACGTGGGGAGCGTGAGCGCGCGCTGCCAGCTCGACTCCCCGCAGGAGCCGGCGATGAAGTCGCTGGCCGAGGCGCTGGACGGCATCGAGGAGCTGCGCCGGCGGCTGTCGCGCTCGGGAGAGGACGCGTCGGAGGAAGCCCGCCGCGTCAAGGAATCCCTCGCCGAAGCCCACCGCCAGTTGAAAACCCACTGAGGGTTACTGCGGTTTTGGCATGGCGGCCGGGCCCGTCGCGCTGAGCTGGGACTGGACCCTCTTCAGCCGGTTGCGGATCATCGGCGCGAACTCGCTCCCCGGGTACAGGTTCAGCGCCCGCTCGTAGGTGTCGCGCGCCTTCTGCGCGTTGCCCGTCTCTTCGTAAGATTGCCCGAGCAACAGACCCGCGTACTGCGCCGTCTTGGAGCCGCCCGCCGACTTGATGAAGTTCTCCAGCGGCACGATGGCGGTCTGGTAGTCCTTGGTCTGCACGCGCGCGTTTCCCAGATGGAACCAGACGATCGGCTCCGCCTCCTTCGGCTCCATCTCGACGTAGCGGCCCAACTCCTGCGAGGCGGTGTGCCAGTCCTGCTGGCGGAACGCCCTCTGCCCGCGGTCGAGCGCTCCCGCGGCCATCTTCACCTTGAGGCCCGCGGCGCGGTCGTCGATGGCCTTCGACTCCAGCGGCGAGAGCAGGACGCGATCGAAGCGCAGCGCCTGCTGCATGGCCTGGTTCAAGCCCGGCCCTTCCTTTTCGCTGCCCAGCAGGTCGTAGACGCGCAGGGCCTTTTCGCCGGCCTCGCGACGGGCCGCGTCGGCGGCCCTGATCTTCTCGCCGTCCTTCTGCAGCGCGGCGGCACGCGCCTCATTGGCCTGCGCCTCGTCGCGCGCGGTGCGCACCTCGGCCCGTGCGTAGGCGATGGCGCCCACGCCGGCCAGCACGGCGAAGGCGACGTACGCCGTGACGCTGGTCATCCAGTGCCGCTTTTCCTGCTCGTCGTGCTGCCGGCCCATCAACTTGAGCTCGGCGTGGAGGTTCTTGAGCAGGTTGTCGGTCTTGATGATGAGGTTGCGCGCCTCGATGACCTCCTTGCGCAGCTGGGCCATCTCGCCGGTCTGGGACGAGATGGAATCCGCTCGTTCGGAAGGAGGTGTGGACATCCTGGAGGTGCTGGGCTCTTCGCTCATCTGCATCATTCCCCGTCAACGCTTGGCAGCGCGTAGAGCATCCCACGCGGAGCGTTTTCACGCATCTGTTTTCCGTGCGAACGAGCGAGGGCTAGGGCGCCTGAGGGTGCCCTTTGTCGTCGGGCTGGAGGAAATGGAACATCAACCCCAGCGAGAGCAGGTTGCCTCCGACGTTGAGCCGCTGCTGGCTCTGCGCATCGACCGCCGCGCTGCTGATGATGATCCGATCCTCGATGACCACCCCCACCAGCGGCGTCAGCCGCAGCCGCAAGCCGAGCGCCAGGTAGCCGCCGGTCGAGTTGGCTTCGTTGTTGACGCCCGAGCGCGAGCCGGTGTTGAGCAAGTACCCGACCCCGCCGCCGCCGTAAAGCGTGAAGGCCGCGCCCTTGAGCAGCGCGGTGTCGAGCCCGAACATGATCGGGATCGTCTTCACGACCAGATCGCCGCCGGCGATACGATAGCGGTCGTAGAGGTAGCCGACGTCGATCCTGACGTGCAGCTCGTCGTCGTACTGGTACCCGAACGAGGCGATGCCGCCCGGCTGGAAGAGCTTGTGCGCGGCGCCCTGCTCGTCGAGATAGGAGCCGTTGCCGGGGAAGAGGACGCGCGCCCCGCCCAGCAGCGTGATGGTCCCTTCGCCCTTCTCCGGGACGGCGGCCAGGGCGGGCGATGCGGCCAACGCGGCGGCGGCGACGAGCAAGGCAAGGCGCATAGGTCTGCTAAAATAACGGGTGAGGCGCTCGAGGTCGATTTTCCTCTCGCGCCCGCAGACCATGGCCCGCGCGCCCGAGACAGGGTTCTACTTCGAGCCCATCAGCGAAAGCCTGGCGCTGGTCGTCGAGGGGTCGCCCTTCCCTTCCGACGATCACTGGGCATTCATCGGCGACCCGGTGGACATGACGCCGGAGCTGGCGCGCATCGAGGTAGCGACGCGCTGGCCGGGCATCGACCCCGAGGAGCTGGAGATCGACTTCGAGGTGAACTCTCTCCTCTCCCAGGCCGACGCGCTCAAGGCGGCGGCCGCCGCGCTGCAAGTGCCGGGCGCGAAAGAGGCGGAGGAGGCGGTCGAGGCGGCCGCCTCCGAGACGGTGGGGGACGCCATCGCGCGCGCCCACACCTCGGAGGAAGAGGAGCCGTCTACTTCGGAGGAGAGCTGAGGAGCTGCTGGAAGCCGGGTTTGTCGCGCAGCGACTTGAGGTCCTCGTCGGCGCGGGCGTGCTCGGCCAGCTCTCCTTCGAGCCGCAGGGCCGCTCGAAGGTGATCGAGCGCGCCCTGCGAATCGCCCAGCCGGGCCAGCGCGCAGGCGTAGTTGTAGTGCCCCTCGGCCAGGTCGGGGGCGCGCACCACCAGCTCCGCCAGCGTGTCGGCGGCATTCTTGAGGTGGTTCTCGGCCAGCTCCATCACCCCGACGGCCCGCAGCGCGAGCTGGCGCTGCTCCGGGGTCAGCTCGCGGTCCGCCTTGAGCGCCGCCTCGCCGTGGGGCAGCGCGCGGGCGTACACGGCAGGACCCATCTCGAACCCGGCCATGAGCGCGCCGAAGTGCGCCTTGGCGAGATCGGGCTCGCGCTTCGACAGCGCTTCGAAGCGTTCCAGCGCCGAGCCGGGGTCGCGCCGCTCGAGGAACCCCATGCCGGCGAGCAGGTCGACCTCCTGCTGCCGGTGCGTCGAGAGCGGCAGGACCTGGAACGTGCGCGCGGCCCGCTCGAACGTCTCGCCCGCGAAGGCGTCGTCGCGCGCGCCCGAGACATGCAGCACCAGGCAATCCGCGCCGCGCGAGTAGAACGCCCAGCGGTTCCGCACCGGCGCGCTGGCCGGCCCGCCGGTGAAGCTCCAGTTCGGCACCGGCGCTTCGCCGCTGACCTGGTCGCGCGGCATGTCGCCCGACGACGACTCGCGCTTCACACCCAGCCGCTGGCGCGCGTGATCGCGGCAGCCCGCCGGCACCGCCGGCGTGGCCATGGGGAACGAGGAGACCTCCGCTTCCACCCCGGTGGCGGAGTGCGCGTTGCCCTCGCGCGTGACCTGCCACGGATCCGCCGCGCCGGGCAGCTCGTAGCGCACGCCGTGCACGGCGTCCTCGACCTCCACCCCTTGGCCGGGCTTCTGGCCCTGGGCCGCCTTGGGCGGAGCGGGGGCGTGCGCGCACGCTGCCGCGATGAACAGCAGCCCGGCGGCTTGCTTCACTGCCGCTGCTCCGCGCGCCCGTCCACCAGCTTGCCGCTCACCGAGTGGTACAGGAGCCGCATCTCGCGCGACGTCCGCGCCGCCAGGTCGTAGGCGAGGCAGGTGTCGAAGGGCCGCGAGTAGACGTGCAGGCTGACCGCCCGCTCGTCGAACGGGTTGGTGACGCTGTGGATGGCGTTGTCGCCCTGCTGCAGGTCGAGGCAGCCGATTTCCGCACGAGGCACGCCCCCGCTGGGCACGAGGCGGATGTGGTCTCCCGGGCCGGGCCCGTCGAGCGACGTGAAGTTCTCCAGACGCAGCGCTCCCTGCTGGACGGAGAGCCAGCACAGCTGGCCGGAATGGTTGTGGATGGGACTCTCCGTGCGCGGCTCCCAGCAGAGAGCGAGCAGCTCGAAGAGGTCGTCTCGATAGATGAGGTTGCGCGTGTAGCGGCGAGGAGCGAAATGCAGGTAGGGGGCGAGCGTGCGCGCGTCGAGCAGCACTCCCTCCAGGCGGCGGCAGATCTCCTGCGGCCCGAAGCTTGCCGCAGGGACGCCGCGGAGCGTGTCGACGATGCCTTCGACGGCGACGTGCATGGTGCGCCCTCCTGGCCGCCTATGATAACCCCGCACAGGCCTTGCGTCAGAGCACTTCGGGCGGGGCGGCATGGGAGTGGGTCTGGTAGTCGCGGCCGAACCGCCGCTCGATCTCGGCGGGCGTGAACGTCGCCACCACGGGCCGGCCGTGGGCGCAGCGCGCTCCGTAGTCGGTCTGGTCGAGCGCGTCGAGGAGTGCCTGCGCCTCGGCGGGCGTGAGCGCGTCGTTGGCGCGGACACTCCCGTGGCAGGCGGCGCGGGCGAGGAGCGCGTCCTGGAGGCGCTCGAGGGACTCGCCGCGGCCATGGGCGGCCAGCTCTTCGGCCAGGTCGGCGAGGAGCGCCGGGAGCGCTTTTTCCTCCAGCGCGGCGGGCAGCGCCTTCACCACCGCGCTGGTCGATCCGAAGGGCTCCAGCTCGAGGCCCAGCGCGCGCAGAAGCGGCGCCGCCTCGCCGACGCGCGCCGCGGCGGCCGCGCTGAGCTGGACGATCTGCGGGATGAGCAGCGGTTGCAACGGACCTTTCTGCTCGCGCGCGGCGCGGCGCAGGCGCTGGTAGTTCATCCGCTCGTGGGCGGCGTGCTGATCGATGAGGACCAGGCCCTGCGGTCCCTCGCAAACGAGGTACGTCCGGTGGAGCTGGCCGAGGTAGCGGAGGGTCTTGAAGTAGGGAAGCTCGGTCTGGGCCGGGGTTTGCGTTCTGCTTTGGGTTTGCGGTTGGGTCGGGGTGTGCGTTCTCGGCTGCGTTTGCGAAGGCATCCACCCCGTCGATGGGAGATGGCTGCCGTAGCTCTGGAGCGCCTCGGCGACGCGCTGCGTGTGCTCCGTCTCGGGTACGGCGTGCGACGGCTTCTGCAGCCAGTCGCCGCGGGCGAGGAGCAGCGTCAGGCCGTGGAAGATGGCGTCCCAGGCGGCGCGCGCGTCGGCAAGGCGCACCTCGGCCTTGCCGGGATGGACGTTCACGTCGACGTCGGAGGGCGGCACTTCGAGGAAGACGACGGCGCCAGGGTAGCGCCCGTGCGGCATCAACTCGCCGTAGGCGCGCAGCACGGCGTGGGTGAGAGAGCGGTCGCGGATGGCGCGGCCGTTGACGAACAGCCAGACGTTGCGCGCGCTGCCGTACTCGACCTGCGGCGAGACGGCCAGGCCGCGCGCGCGGGTGGAACGCGCCTCGCCGGCGAATTGAAGGAGGTTGCCGCGCACTTCCCGGCCCAGCGCTTCCTCGGCTCGCGCGGGCAGCACGGCGGCGTCGGGGCCGGCCTGGAGGTGCGCGAGGACGCGGTCCTGCTCGCGCACCACGAAGCTCACGTCGTGCCGCGGCAGCGCGAGGCGCAGGGCCGTCTCGAGGCACTGCGCCTGCTCGGTCTGGGCGCGCTTCAAGAACTTGCGCCGGGCCGGCACGTTCCAGAAGAGGTCGCGCACTTCGACGGTGGTGCCGGGCGGGCCGCCGGCGTCCTCGGCGCGATCGACGCGGCCACCCTCCACTTCGATGCGCGTCGCCTTCAGCGCGCCCGGCTCGCAGGTGAGCAGCGTGAAGCGGCTGACGGCGGCCATGCTCGGCAGCGCCTCGCCGCGGAAGCCGTAGCTGGAGATGGCGAAGAGGTCCTCCTTGCTGCGCAGCTTGCTGGTGGCGTGGCGCTGCAGGCTGAGCGCGGCGTCCTCGCGCGACATGCCCGAACCGTCGTCGCGCACGCGCACCATCTTGCGGCCGCCGTCGAGGAGGTCCACCTCGATTCGCGTGGCGCCGGCGTCGAGCGCGTTCTCCACCAGCTCTTTCAAGACGGCCGACGGCCGCTCGATGACTTCGCCCGCGGCAATCTGGTTGGCGAGCGTCTCAGGCAAGAGCTGGATGCGCGGCACGGCTGCGCAGAGTAGCAGGCCGTGGCAGGCTGCGCCCATGCTTCCATTGCTGCTGGCGTTGGCGGTGACCGAAGGCGACCTGGCGGTGCGCGACTTCCGCTTCTCTTCGGGCGAGACGCTGCCCGAGTTGCGGCTGCACTACCGCACGCTGGGGACGCCCGGCCATCCGGCGGTGCTCGTCCTGCACGGCACCACCGGCAGCGGAGGGCAGTTCCTCGGCGACTCGTTCGCGGGCGCCCTCTTCGGTCCGGGACAGCTCCTCGACGCCTCGAAATACTTCATCGTGCTGCCCGACGGGATCGGCCACGGCGGCTCGTCCAAGCCCAGCGACGGCCTGCGCGCGCGATTTCCGCATTACGGCTACGCCGACATGGTCGAGGCGCAGCGGCGGGTGCTGGTGGAGAAGCTGGGCGTCACGCACCTGCGCCTCATCGTTGGAACGTCGATGGGTTGCATGCACGGCTGGAACTGGGCGGCGAGCCACCCGCGATTCGTGGACGCGGTCCTGGCGCTGGCGTGCCTTCCGGTGCAGATCGCGGGCCGCAACCGCGTCCTGCGCAAGCTCGCCGCCGACTCCATCCGCGGCGACCCGGCCTGGAAGGGCGGCGACTACGCGTCGCCGCCGCTGGCCGGGCTGCGCGGCGCGCTGGAGGTGCTGTTCTTCATGACCAGCGCGCCGCTCCCGCTGCAGTCGCAGGCCCCGACGCGCGAGGCAGCCGACAAATTCGAAGAGGAATGGATGGCCCGCCGGCTCGCCTCTACCGATGCGAATGACTTCCTCTATGCCTTCGAAGCGTCTCGCGACTATGACCCTTCTCCGGGATTGGAGAAGATCGAGGCCGCGCTCACCGCGGTCAATTCGGCCGACGACGAAGTCAACCCGCCCGAGCTCGGCATCCTCGAGCGGGAGATCAAACGCGTGAAGCGCGGCAAGGCGGTGGTGCTTCCGATCGGAACCGAAACCCGCGGCCACGGCACGCACACCAATGCGGCCGCGTGGAAAGAGCACCTCGCACAGCTCCTGGAGCGCTCGCGTTAGGGGCAATGCTCATCAGTTTGCGTGACCGTTGACGCGTGCAGCAGACGTTGACGGACGTTGACGTTAACGTTGACGTCGACGTCAACGTTTCGAAGAAACCGTGCGCTTGATTGGCGGCATCGGCGTCAGGGGAGCCCCTGATCGGGGGCCAGCGGACGCCGGCCGGCACGGCATGATTCGGCGCGGACGATGGCCTGCAGATCCCCGTAGGCGTTCTCGAGCTCGTCGTTGATCACCCAGTACTCGTATCCCGCGGCGAGGGCCAGGCGGATCTCGATGCGCGCCGCGTGCAGCCTGCGCCGGATGGTCGCGTCGTCGTCGGTCGAGCGGGCGCGCAGACGGCGCTCCAACTCGGCCAGCGAGGGAGGAAGGATGAGCGCACGCACCGCGTCGGGATGCTTCTTCTTGATGGTCTCGCCGCCCTGCACGTCGATGTCGAAGACGGCCAGCGCGCCCCGCTTCTGCGCTTCCTCGATCACCGACTTTGGCGTTCCGTAATGGTGGCCGTGCACGCGCGCCCATTCGACGAAGGCGCCCTCGGCGATCATCTGCTGAAAGCGCTCCTCGCTGACGAAATGGTAGTCGACGCCGTCCTTCTCGCCGTCGCGCGGCGCGCGCGTCGTGTAGCTCACCGAGAAGAGCGCGCCCGGGTGCGCTGCGCAAAGCCGCCGCGCCAGGGTCGTCTTCCCTGTCCCGGACGGCGCGCTGAGAATGAGCAAGAGTGGCTTCATTCGACGTTCTGGATCTGCTCGCGCACGCGCTCCAGCTCCGCTTTCATCTCGACCACCAGCGAGGCGATGCCGGCATTCTGCGATTTGGAGCCGATGGTGTTGATCTCGCGGTTCACTTCCTGCACGAGGAACTCGAGCTTCCTTCCCGCCGGCGCCTCCGACCCCAAGAGCGCGCGCAGCTGGGAAAGGTGGCTCGCCAGCCGCGTCACCTCCTCGGACACGTCGGTGCGATCGGCGAAGATCGCCACCTCCTGGACGAGGCGCGCCGGGTCGAGCGGTGTGCCGCGCGTCAGCTCGGCGATGCGCGCGCTCAAACGCTCGCGATAGGCCTGCAGCTGGAGGGGCGCGAGCTGCGCCACCGCCTTGACGCCCTTCTCGAAGGCGTCGAAGCGCGACGCCAGATCGCGCGCCAGCGCCTCGCCCTCGCGCCGCCGCATCTGCTCCAGCGCCTCGAGCGCCGACTGCAGCGCCTGCTGAAGAACGGGCGCCAGCGAAACCGGATCGGAAACCGCCTCGCCGATCGAGAGCACTCCCTCGAGCGAAGCGATGTCGTGCACCGACGGCTCTCCCGCGAGCCCCAGCTCATCCTTCATTTCGCGCAGCGCCTTGGCGTAGGCGGCCGCCAGCGCGAGGTCGACGCGCGGGACCAATCCCTTCGACGAGGCCGCCTCGCGCCGCACGAACACGTCGACCACGCCGCGGCTCACGCGCGCCTTGACGACCCGCACCAGCTCCGGCTCGAGCGCCGCCAGCTCGCGCGGCAGCCGCGGCTTCACCTCGCAGAACTTTCCATTCACGGCCCTCAGCTCGACGCTGAGGGCTTCGCCTTTCGACTCGCCGCGGCCGGCGCCAAAGCCGGTCATGGAGCGGATCACGAGATGGCCTCCGGAGAGTGGGCAGGTTCGGCCGGCGGTTGCGCGCTGTCAAGGAGGCGCGCCGCCGCGGCCAGCACCGGCTCGACACCCGAGGGCGCCACGACGGCGGCGAAGCGCGGCCCGCGGTGCGCCCAGCGCAGGCCGGCCTCGTCGAGAAAGATGGCGACGACCGGCGCGCCGCAAGCGACGGCGAGGTGCATGGGCCCCGTGTCGTTGGTCACCACCAGCGCGGCGGCGCGGAAAGCCGCGGCGAGCTGATCCAGATCGGTGGGAGGCGCCAGCTCCGCTCCGCCCGCCCTGGCCACCTCGCGCGCGAGCTTCTCCTCACCCGGGCCCCAGAAGACGACGCAGCGCCGGCCGAGCGCGCCCGCCAGCGCCGCGAAGTTCGCGGCGGCCCAGCGGTGGCCGGCCTTGCGCGAGCCGGGGTTGAGCGCGACGAAACTGCCCGCCACGGGAGATGGCCCGCGGCCCAGCGGCGTCTCCAGCGGCAGCGCGAAAGTCGCGGGCAGGCCCAACCCGGCGGCGAGCAGCAGCTTCGCCTCGACCTCCGGCATTCCCGGCGGCGGAGGCGGCAAGGCGGCGCTGTACAGGTAGGAAGGTCCTCGATCCGATCCCACCAGCCAGCGGCGCGTCGCCCAGCGCGAGAGCAGCGCGGAGGTGAGCGAAAAAGCATGCCAGTGCGCTGCGTCGACGACGGCGTCGTAGCCGCGCAGCGACCGGAGCAGCCGCAAGAGCGCGAACGGGTTTCGTTTGTTGAATCGCAAAATCGATAGTCCGGGGAGTCCCTCGGCGACTTCGGGCCGGGCGAGCAGCAGATCGACGCGCGCCTGCGGAAAGGCGGCCTGCAATGCGCGAACCAATGGAATGGTCAAGAGCGCATTGCCGACCCTGTCGTCGGTGCGCACGACGAGTATGCGATTCAATGCGGCTGGCTTTCCCCGCAGCGGGAGAAGCCACGCCGCGGCGCGGGCCACGGCACGAACGAGCAGGCCCGGCGGCCGGTCGAGGCGGGGATCGCGGTTCACGAAAGCAGGACCGCCTGGCACGCCGCCCCGACCCGCTCCTCTTCGAGATCGCGCATGCAGCGGTGGTGCCCGAGCGGGCAGCGGCGCGTCCCGTGCGCACTGCACGGCGAGCACGCAAGCTCCAGCGACACGGCTCGCTCGCGGGCGCCGAACTCGTAGTCATGGTCGACCACCGCGGCGGGCTCGATCCCGAGCGCGCCGCCGCGCAGGCGCAGCCGCAGCGAGAGGTCGACGTCCTCGTGGTAGAGGAAGAAGCG
>Ga0209011_1000419_pt1 | contig 16433 bp, 11 predicted proteins | sample BlaSpr_A8_OM1_M3_FD_187986 | JGI IMG/M metagenome (GOLD analysis project Ga0209011, IMG submission 187986) | Forest soil microbial communities from Thunder Bay, Ontario, Canada - Black Spruce, Ontario site 2_A8_OM1_M3 (SPAdes) (version 2) | ecosystem: Environmental > Terrestrial > Soil > Boreal... | reverse complement strand
CGCGCGAGAATCGCGCGCCCAATCCCGTGGCGTGCGTGCGCCGGATCGACGAAGAAAGCCCTGATCTTGGCCGGGTCCGACTTCGGGTCGAGCCAGGACTCGTCCCGCTCGGCGCGCGTGTCGCTGCCGAACAATGTCCGCCGCCGGCCCCAGCCGCCGCACGCGACGATGTCTCGTGCACGTGTTTCGGCGACGAAATATGTCCCATCGCGAATGAGCATCGTATCGACGCCGAAAGCTCCCTGGAGTGCCGCATCGACCTGCGCACGCGTGTAGTCCGCGGCCCCGAGCCCGCGTATCGACCGCGCGATCAGCTCATGTAGTACCGGAACGTCGTCCAGCGTCGCGAGTCGCAACGGGTAATCCACGACGGCACCAATAACGTCTGCAGTACGGCCAGCGTCTTACGAGCGCGCTCCCCCGCAGGCTCTGGCGCCTGCGGGGGAGTCACGACGGGTCATCTGTATGGAACGCCGTCCGTTGCGCACGGTGGTGATTGCGATCTTAGAACTTCACAGCGACTCGAGCGTAGTAGAACGCCCCGTTAAAGCCAAATGGCCCGCCGGTGCGCGGATACACCTCGCCGTCGACAGCGCCGCCCGTTTGCGGATAGATCTTGAGGCCCGGGGTGTTGGCGAGCTTGTCCGGGTAGGCGTTGGTGATGTTGCGGCCGCCGATGGCTGCCGTCACGTTCTTCCACACCTCGTAGGACAGATCCAGGTCGGTGGTGAACTTCGCCGAGAACAGCTGGCCCGGATAATCGTTTTGGTCGCGGAATGTTCCGTAGTAGTTCTCGTGCACCGATGCGATGAACGGGCCCATGCGGTAGTCCAGATTCAGGTTCGCGCGGTTGTTGGGCGCGTAGTGCTGGATATCGATGATCCGCGCGTTGTTGATGACGGTCGGGTCAAACGCCGTGACGTCGGTCTTGTTGTAGTTGTAAGCGAGCGTCGTAGCCAGGGTCCCGGGGCCGACATGGAACAGGTACGTCGTCACCAGGTCCACACCCTTCGTCTTGGTGTTGAAGCCGTTGGTGAAGTACTGGACCGTGCCGCCAGCGCCAACGTACGCGAGGTCGGCGAGCTTGTTGATGTCGGCTTGCGTGACGTTGAACTGCTGGGAGATGCCGATACGGTGGCGGACCGTGATCTGGTACCCGTCCAGGGTTATCAGCAGGTCCGGGGCAGGCGTCAGCACGATACCGGCGCTCAGGTTCGTCGACTCCTCGGGCTTGAGAGCCGTCGCGCCGTAGTACTTGGCGACCGAGCTCGTGACCGGATAAGTGCCGATCTGAACCTGGGTCGCCGTGCCGGGGAGGAACGTCGTGCTCAGCGTTTCCACGTTGGACTGACCCGGTGTCGGGGCATGGAACCCCGTGCTGGCCGTGCCACGCAACGACAGCCAGTTGGTCGCCTTGAAGCGGGCCTGGAACTTGCCCAGGGTCGTCGAGCCGAACGAGGCGTAATCCTCGTAGCGCCCGGCTACTCCCAGCGTCAGTTGCTTCGTGACATCCGCCTCAACGTCCACGTAACCGGCGTAGCTGACCTGACCGGCGTCGATGCTGGTGCTGATGCCGCCGTAGCCGTTCGACGCGGTCGACTGGGTCGCGTTAATCGGCTTGCCGCCGCTGTCCAGCGCCCGCGTGCAGGTGCCCGCGTTGCAGGTGTACAGCGGCTGAAAGGCATAGGGGCCGGCCGCGTAGGAGGCCGTGTCACCGAGGAGCTGCTGGTAGGTTTCGTCGCGCCATTCGAGACCCCCCGCGACGTACAGCGGGCTCGCAAGTCCGGCAACCACCCACGGGTAGCTCACGTCAACGTTGAAGTTTGCTTCCTTCTGCAGGAACTTGCCGTCATTGAAGTTCTTGGGCGACAGGGGCCCGAGCGACGGGTTTATCGTGGTTTGCAAGGAGACCGCCAGCGAGTTCTGGGCAGTCGTGCCGGACACATCGTATGACAGGCCATTGCTCATCGTGCCCTTGTAGCCGAGGGCACCGAAGAACTGCTGCGTCGTGCCGAAGAACCGGGGCGTGAAGCCGGCCGGATAGAAGGAATTGAAGTTGAACGTGTTGCTGTCTTGGATGAAACCGCCGGCCGGGCAGCCCGTCATGGTGGCCGGGTTGCAGGGATCCAGGTAGATGTCGTTGAACGCCGGATGATTGCCGAAGGTGGCGCCGGTCGTGTCCGTCACCGTCTTCGGCAGGCGGTAGTTGAAGCTCTCGTTAGTCTCGATATTCGCGTAGTTCGCGAAGGAATAGAGCTGGTCACCGTTGTCGAGCTTGATGCCCACATTGACCAACGCCTTGAAGCTGTCAGACGGGGGCGTTCCCCACTGCTGCACCGGGCCGGGGTAGTGCGGCAATTGAGGCGCCAGGCTGGGGAAGTTCTCGGCGAACGCCAACGCCGACGGCCGCGTCACATTCCGCACCGTCTGGTCGTACTTTGACCATTCCGCGGTGATGTTGAAGAACCCCTGGCCGCCGAGCGGCAACCCGAGGTTCGCCGCGATCTGCCGGTCCCCGCCGTCGCGCGAATAGCCTTTCCCCGGGAAATACTCACCGTACCGTCCGGTGAACTCGAGGCCGGACGGGTTGTCACGGAACTGGTAGTTGAGAACACCCGCGATAGCGTCCGAGCCGTATTGCGCCGAGGCGCCGTCACGAAGGATTTCCAGCGACTTGATGGAGAGGGCCGGGATCGACGCGAGGTCGGGGCCCTGCGAGCCGAAGGCCAACTCCGTTTCGCCGCCCTGGAAGACCTGCACAAGAGCAGACCGGTTCATGCGTTTTCCATTGAGCATTACCAGCATCTCGTCACTCGGAAGGCCGCGCAACGAAGGAGCTCGAACGAAGCTGGACGCATCGGAGATGGAATTCTGGCCGACGATGAACGATGGCACCATGTTTGACAGGGTGTCCAGCATGTTGGCGGAGGACTGAACGGCGAGATCCGCCCCGCTCAGCACGTCGATCGGCGCCGATGACTCGGTCACCGTGCGGTCGTGACGACGCGTGCCGGTTATAATGACTTCTTCGCTCGGCGCGCTGGCACCCGGTGCGCCGCCGGGTTGCTCTTGGGCCACGGCGATATTTGTAGCGGCCGCAAGCGTCGACGCGGCCAGAATGGTTGGCAAGAACTTCATTCGCGTACTCCCCTGACGGTGATGGCGTCTTGTTTGTGACAGGTGGATGGTGGCTGTGTGACGTGCTCCATCCCTCTTGCCCCATGCCCGGCTTCCGAAGGCGCCTGAAAGGTCGGATTCCGCTAAAGATCCGGCTCCCAAGAGCCCCTTCGGATACTGTATGGTATTCTTACAACAATACCACGCCGAAGTCTCACTGAATATTCCGACGCGCGACCGATGGACTCCGGATACCTCGGAGTTATTGGGCCCGGCGACGATCGCAAAGGCCCGCTCGGAGGATTTCCCCGTTTGCAGGACGTGTCCGGAAGCGTGGCTTTTTTGCAACGATCTTCCGGTGGGCGAGTCGTCGACCGCCTCCCGTCACTCCTTATCAATGAATCCGCGCCGCACCCACCGCAACCGCCCAATCGCCGGTCGCCAGCGAGTCCGGTTGCGCTTGCGCCCCAGCCGCTTAGGCCAACCAAAAACCGAAGTTCTGCCGGAACCCCATTCAAGGCTACAGGCGGCGCCAAGCAAGGCCGTCGCGTGATCTGAAGGCGGGCAGTGCGATACAGGTGCGACAACGTGGATGAACCCGTGCGCCACTGGCTTCGTTGGCCGTGCCTGGCGCTGCTGGCCGCAGTTCTCGCATTTCCCGCTGCAACCGATGCGAAGACCAAAGAGCTGGCTATGATTGCCGGCCATGTGGCTCACTTCGACGCCGCGGGTCATCTGCTGCCATGGATCTCGTGGACCACCGCGCTTGAGCGCGAGATGCTCTTCTACCAACAGTGCCCGTCCGACCATGGCTACCCCCGTTTTGTTACCGAGACCTTTCTGGAGGGTGACTGGTCGCTTGTCCCCGATCGCCACGATACGATCCCGGCGACGCAGAATGGCATGGGCATCCTCTCGTATTTGAAACTCTACGCCCTGCGCGACAGACGCGATGCCATCTACCTCGACACGGCGCGCGCGATGGGTGACTACCTGGTGCGGGAGGCACTCACACCCGCGTTGGGCAGGTATCCGCGCTTCACTCGTTCCACCGGCACCCGTGGACAGTTTCCGCTGGCTGCCGACGCCGGCTCACAGGGCGATCATCCCTACGAGATCGAGCCGGACAAGGGTGGCATTGCCGGTTATGCACTCGTGCTGCTGTTCGAGGCGGGCGGCGAGCGCAAGTATCTGGAGCAGGGACTGCACAACGCCCGCGTTCTGGCCGCCAATCAGCAGCCGGGCGACGGCTCCCATTCTCCCTGGCCCTTTCGCGCCGACTATCGCACCGCTGCGGGTCGCGGGCCGGTGTCCGGCAATATGACCTATATCCTGCGTTTGTACGACGCGCTGCAGGCGCGCGGCTATACAGAATTCACGGCGCCGCGGCGGGCTTTATGGAGGTGGATCAAGCACTATCAGATCCCCAGCGCGGCCGCCGAGGGTGCACTGTTCGCGCAGTTCTTTGAAGACCACGATGTGCCCTCCAATCGCACCGCTTGGGCGCCATTGAATCTGGCGCGGTACCTGTTGGAAAGACGAGCGGCACTCGAGCCGCACTGGCGCACCGATGCCGGTACGCTGATCAACTTTGTTCGCAGAACCTTCACGCACCTGGAGTTTGGCGTGCGGGTGTGTCATGAGCAGGATGAGGATCGCGAGGCCTGGGGAGGCGTGAATTCTACCTATGGCGCCGTCCTTGCTTTGTATGCGAAAGCCGTCGGCTCCGCGCTGTTGGCTAGCGAGGCACGCCAGGCGCTCAATTTCACGCTCTATTCCATCGACGATGCGGGCCGCCCGCGCGATCTGTTCAAGCGAGCGCTCCCTGGCGGCTGGCAGGAGGACGCGCATACCGACGTCATCCACAACTATGTGGACGCACTGCATGCCTTTCCGGCATGGGCCGAGGCGCATTGACCCAGCCGCGGAGCCAGATGCGCCCTCCGGGGGTCCGCCAATGAACAGCCGTCAAGGCCTCTGGATCACACAGCATCGTCGCAAGGTCAGGAGCGGTGAGCAATGGAAGAAGAGACAGCGTCCGCGACATGGGAGGAGTTCCAGCGGGTCGGGTTGCGAGCTGGAACCATCCGCAAGGTGGAACAGTTTCCGGAAGCTCGCAATCCCGCCTACAAGCTGTGGGTCGATTTCGGGCCTTTTGGCATCAGACAGTCGAGCGCGCAGATCACCGTGCTCTACAGCCCGGAGGAGCTCATTGGACGGCAGGTCATCTGCGCCACGGGGCTCGGGTCTAAACGTGTTGCTGGATTCAAGTCCGAGATCCTGATCACCGGATTTGCGCGCGAGGATGGCGCCATCGTGCTGTCGAGGCCTGACCGCGCAGTGCCTGACGGCAGCGCACTACGCTGACGGATGCATGGTGACGTCGTAGTCTCCCGCCGCCCCGGACGCAGTGGGAAGCTTTCCGCTGGTGCGTTTGGCCCGCCCGGCGCGAACTGCGCGCCGGGCGGGCTGGCCGCGTCGTGGGTTGGCTACCTGTCGTCCCCGTCGCGTCCGGTGGAGGCGGGGACCGACGGACTGACTCTCGTAATCGAACCGCTGAGGACATAGGCGCGCTGGCTCGGCGCGAAACGCGGCGCCAGCAGACCGTCGTTGATTTCGCGAGTTACCGCGAAGCGGTTGAACTGCGTGGCTGGAATGAACAGCCGCGAGTTCGGTTGGCCGCCGTCGGAAGTGCCCTCGAAATCGGCTTCGACGAACGTGAGGACGCCATCGGAGTTGCTGTCCACACGCGCCACTTCTGCCGCGTAGGCGTCGAACAGGCGCTTGCGCAGATCCTTGACCCCCGGCTCGAACGAGCTCAGGCGCACATAGATATCCAGCAGGATTTCATTGCCCAGGCCGCTCGGTATGAAGCGCAGGCGTTTTTCCTTCTGGTCGTCGTTGTTGAGCGCCGGCCGGTCCGGGTCGGTGGGGCTCGCATTCGGGCCCCGATCCGGGTCACGCGGATGATTGGGATCGTCGCCGTAGATGAGCTTCAGCGGCAGCTGGCTGTTCGACACGCCCGCGGGCCCCGAGCCCGGAATCAGCGATTGCACGTCATACTGCAGTCCCGCGGCAAACGTTCCCGGCACGCCGCCCGTAGAGGGCAGCTCGTACCCGGGGAATACCCAGTCGGTGTACTGATTGAATTCCCAGTATGCATGACAGTCGCTCTGCTGCAGGCAGTTGTAGGCGCCCATGCTGAGGAACAAGGGGACCACGTTGGTCTGCTTGTCGGGGAAATGATCGCTCGCCCTGGGGAAATGCACCTCTTCGCCATCCACGGTGAAGAGTTTGCCGGGAACGTTGCGGTGATCGCCGATCTTCGCAATGGCCGCGGCGTCGGCCGCCGTCATCGTGCCGAACGTTGCATGCCCGTCCGTGCGCGGAGGTGCAACCTGCGGCACTACCAGGTCGTGAAGCATCCAGCCTTCATACCAGCCGGACTCATTGTTGATGACGAACAGCCCGGCGATGTCGGTGAAGATGTCGATGAACGATCCGACGTTGTTGGGGTCGGTCGGTAGGCCGGGCTTCGGCTCGAGCACGACGCGCACGGCCCCGATCGTCGGCAGCTGCCCGTTGGCCGCGTTGGCGGCAGTGGGGATCGCGCCGTCATTGACGCCAGGAATGGTGCTCGTGAACTCGTTCGGCTGAAAGCCCTTGGTGTCCAGCAGGTAGTACTGGAACAGCTGGCTCGGGTTGTCGGCTTCATTGAACGCCTGCACCGGCAGAAAGCTGTGTGGCTGCTCGGCTATCTCTCCCAACGCGTCCCTGAGCGGCTTGGGAAGCCTGATGACGTCGCCGCGATTGCGCACGGTGGCCTCGTCCTGCTCCGCTGTGGGGTTCGGATGCGCTCCCGCTGCGTCGCCGCGCAACGGCAGTGCCGTGGCGCCCAAGCTGGCCAGCATGATCAACCCAATGCGCGTGGCGCGCTCTGGAATTCCTCGCCAGCGTCTTGTGACCGCCTTCATTCGGTTCGCGTTCATGGTCGTCTCCTCCAGCCATTCGTTGTTTCGTTCGGGAACATCTGCTGCACTCGCGCCCGGTTGTTTGGGGCGCTTGTCCAACGTAAGTGCCGGGAGGTGAAGGATGCGTTCTATCGACACACAAATTTCATGGGAACGCGTAAGACTTTCGCGAACACACTTCGACTGTGAATCCGCGTCGGATCAGTTGCAGTCCATGTGGGAACGCGAAGCGCGCTGCGTCAGCATTGCGCCACGCGTTGCCGCTGACGAGCGGCATCCGCTTGCCCGGTCCTGCCGCTGTTAGCGGGAACGCTGGGCAATCCATCGGGAATCGACCGGCAGCGGTCCAAGTCCGGGTCATGGGGTAGTACTGCGCTGACCAGGGTGACGCTCGCCACCTGGCCAGGCACGAAATCGCTGGCTTATGCCAACCGCCGACTCAGTGTCTATTTACGGCTGCTATGTCGAACGATCAGCTCAAACTGTTCTGCCGCATCAAAAATGACGTACCCTCGAGGCAGCCACCGAACTGAAAGAGAGCTTTCCATGTCGGCCATGCGGGCGTCCCCATCTTCCAGCTCTCCCACGATGCGGCGTCGCTCAACTGCCAGCAAACTCGTCTGGAATCACACGGGACTCTGGCTTGCGGTGGGGGTGGGTGTCGCCATCTTCTTTGTGACGCCCGCGGGCTGGTCGGGAATCGGCCGTATGCTGACGGCCTGGAACGGGGCTGTGCTGCTTCTGACGCTGTTGACGTGCATCAGGATGATCCGCTTGGATGCGAAACAAATGCGCGCCCGTTACGAAGAGGTAGATCCAACGTCACCCGTCATTCTCCTTGTCGTGGTCGCTGCGGCAGTATTGAGCGTGATCGCAATTGTGTCCCTGCTGTCCACCGTCAAGCAGATCGGCCCGGCAGAAAGAGCCGCTCACATTTTGCTTGCAAGCCTGACGATCGTGGATTCCTGGCTGCTCGTTCCCACAATGTTCACGCTGCACTACGCGGACATGTTCTACAGCGCGGATCCCCACAAGCCGCCGCTGGTGTTTCCTGAGACTAAAGAGCCGCTATTCTGGGACTTTGTCTATTTTTCGTTCACTATCGCCGCAGCGTGCCAGACGGCGGATGTCGCCACGACTCAGCTTGGAATCCGCAAGGTGGTGATCGCGCATAGCATCATCTCGTTCCTGTTCAATGTCTCGATCCTCGGCTTTGCCGTCAACGTTACCGCCGGTCTTGTCGGCGGAGGTTGACGGATCACGTTCCCGGCGGCAGGCCCGGTGGTCGAAAAAGCGCTGGACGTTCACGTGGTTCCGTTTGTGGAGGAATTGGCGCTCGATGCGGTAGAGGGCCGCGCGACCTTGAGTGTCTTCGCATCGGATCGATTCAGTCCTCTACACTCGGCGTCGGCTGCCGCCACGCAGCAATTCCGCGAGAAAGTGCGGCTGGAGCGCGGCGTCGAAGTGCGCACCGCAACGCTGCGAATGAGTTCGTCAAATTCGAAACGAGGCTCGGGTTCAAAAGGCCATTTGAAGATGGACACCCGGGGACACGATGTGAGCGTTGCCGTTGGCGCCGGGGACCGGTGCGCGATTTCGCAGGTCTACAGAGTGAGCTGGCGATTCAGCGACTCTACGACGACGCGCCGAGCTACGCGGAGGCGCTGGAGTTTTATCGCGGCCGTGGATTCGAGCCGAGCGCCTTCGGACCGAACAACCTCGGTCATTTCCCCCGTTTGCTCGAAATTGACTGCATCATGTTTCACCCTGACTTTGGATCGGTTATTGGGGGTCACCGGATTTCGTTCCGACGACTTCGACTTCGACGCGCCGATCAGGCTGCAGACAGGCGATCAGTTTCGGAGTTCGCTGCTTCCCGGTGCATTCGCCCGGTTTCGTCACTGGATCTGAGCCGTCGGCTCCGCGGGTCGTAATCTTGTCTGCGGGAATTCCAGCTGCTTCGACCAAATAAGACTTCACTGCTTCAGCGCGTCGCGTCGATAGCTTCGTGTTATATGCCTGCGACCCGATCCGGTCGGTGTATCCGGTGACGGTGATCACCTCGAAGCGGGTCCCCTTAAGTTCTGCAGCGAAGTTATCGAGCGCTCGCTTGCCTGCCGGTCTCACTGTGTCCTTGCCGAAATCAAACAGTGAGTCCGCTGAGAAACTTACCTTTTTCCGTGGTGGAGGCGCAGGCGGGGGTGGCGGCGGAGCCGGTGCGGGCTCGGGCGCAGCTGCGACGATGGGTGCGGGCGCGGGCGGCGGCGGCGCAGCAATCGGCGCGGCGCGGCCGAATCTATACAATAGTCCAACTGACAACAGATCGACGTCACCTTTATTGCCGACGGCGTCGTCGACTCGATAACGTTCCGCTTCCGCGCGCATGCCGAACGATTCCGTAAAGGCGTACTGAAGGCCAAAACCGAATTTGTAATTGGCGGAATGCTTGCTGCGTTTGGGGTCTTGCACGATGACGGCGCCAGAGCCCGCGAAGGTGTCTTTGGCGTAATCGTATTGATACCCAATGCGTCCAAAAGCGGCGAACCGCGCCGTGATTGGCAGCGTCGCAACGGCGTCGAGATTCACGCCATTGAGCTTGATGTTGCCGGTCAGTCCGACAGGCGGCAAGGTAGTGGCGGTAAATCCGAACTTGCCCAGGTCAAAATAACCGCCCTCAAGAGCGAAGTATTTATTGAATTGATAGCCACCGAAAAGTTTATAACCGAAATGGCGGTCGTCGTTTTTGATCGCCGTGGTGTCAATTCCCGCGCTGAGCAGACCGGCGATGATTCTTGGATCGTCGAGTTTCGCTCTTGACTGACCAACATTGGCCCCGACGTACCAACCGGAGTCATCCGCAAATGCCATCGGACTCACGATGACGCCCAGTGCCGCCGCGCTCAAGATCCGAAAGACTCGCGTAAATGTCATGGTTTGCTCCACGAGATCAGACCCTAAGGGGCAGGCACATTGATGACGGTGTCCACCAGAGTGACCGACGCACCGAGCGACAGAACCCTGCCGTCGAGGGTCACGACCGCAACGTTGCCGACCGTTGAGAATGCGGCTCCGGCCGAGGAAATGATGGTTCCTACCATCGTCCCACCGCCCGCTGCATTGATCGTTGCGGCGGTGCCCACCTGCCAGAATATGTTTTTAGCTTGGGCCCCGCCCGCCAGGATGATGCTTTGAGGAGCTGCCGCTCCCGGCCCGCCCACGGTAAGCGTCTGCGCCATCTGGAATACCCAGACCGCGCTCGCGTCTCCGCCGGCGTCGAGGGTTAGATCCGCTCCCTCTACCATGAACGTCCCCGCCGGAGCGGTATAAACACCGGGTGCGAGCGTGAGACCACCCAAGTTGGCACCAGGATTGGCCCCGGCCGGCATCGCCACTAACGCTAAATAGGCAGTTTGCGCGTCGAGGCGGGCTTGCGTTGCAATGTTGCAATTGGCCGCATTGGGCCCCGCCGAATTCGGTCCGCTGGTGGAATTGGTGCAGGTGAAAATCGTCCCGTTCACGGTTCCGATGTTCGCCGGCGTTTCCGTATAGATATCTCCGGGCGTATCGTGAAATCCGGTAATTGATGAAGTGCCCGTCGCAATGGTCCCGATATCCCCATTGATCACGGTCAGGGTTCCAGTGTTCGTCATGCCTGCGGTGCCGCCAAAATCCCCGAACGGCGACGCCGAGCCGAGAGCCACGGGTGCAATGCAATTTGCCGTCGCGGCGCCTGCGGTGAAACTCCAGGTGAAGTTGCTCGACATGTCATGGGCCGGAACGGCAAGATCCTTGACGCCGTTGGCACCGCCGACGAGGGTGGCCGTATAGGTGCTGCCAGCTGTGAGAGCGCTCTGCGGCGTGAACGTCGCAAGGGTGCCGGTTGCCGTATCAAGGACCACGGATGCCGCGGTGACGGAAGTCAGGGCAGGGGACGGTCCTGTGACGGTGAAGGTTGCCGCGTTGACCGTGCTGGGGTCCATCCGCAGACCGGAGGGCACGGTGAACGTCGCGTTGACGGATGCACCCGGACACACGCCCGATTTACCCGCGCTGGGGTTGGTGGATTTCACAGTCACCGTAGGTGCAAGAGCGGCAACTCCCCCCGTGCCGAGGATCGAATCTTGCCGGCAGGCGGTCAGCAACACCCCCAGCGCTAGTGCCAGTAACCACGCTGGAATTCGGCGATGTCTCTCGATGAAGTTCATGCGCGTCCCTTTTGAATCAGATGTCCCGTTCCTTGACTGAAGCGCGGGACACAGCCCTAACCCCTCATGCACCGTCGCCGCCGATTCGCGCTGACTCGCAGCCTTAACCAAAAAGACGATGCCGCTTGGATCAAGGAGGGTCTGTGCGGTAGCGGACACAGGCGAAACAAGTAGCTTGCGCGCGCGGCCTGTGCTAGGACTGACCGCGCGATGCCTGACGGCAGCACACTATGCTGACGGCTGCCAGCGGTGGTGCATGTGGCTTACACGTGCCCGCGCCCAACGGTCGCCCTTTGATGCTGCGGCAACTTAGATTCGAATCGTAAACGCTGCGGCAGCCGCGCTGGCGAGGGCCAGCGCCGCGGCGGTCGACATCACCACCCGCGCCGTCGCAACCAGCGAATCCGCGACGAGAGTGCCGAGCACCGCGATCACCAGCAGGCTGGCCACCGCAGCTACGACGTTGTTGATGCCGGAAGCGACGCCCGTCTCGCGCTCCTTTACGGAGTTGATGACGGTAGTCGTGAGTGGTGCCACGGTGATGGCCATTCCAAAGCCCAACACTATCATTGGCCCGAGGTAAACCCAGTACGCCCGCTCGCCGCTGACGACGGCGAGCAGCGCAAAACCGACGGCCGCGATGAGCGGCCCGATGATGAGCGGCCGCCGTGCGCCAAAACGGTCGACCAGTCCTCCGGACCAGCGGGACAGCACCGCGAGAACGAGCGTGAACGGCAAATAGACGGCGCCGGCCGCGGTCGCTGAAAACCCATGCGCCTGGATCAAAAGAAACGGCAGCAAAAAGAACGCGCCGCCGAGCGCACCGTAGAGAAATAGCGTGAGCAGGTTTACGCCGCTGAAGCTGCGCGAACCAAACAGTCTGAGCGGCATCATCGGCGCACGGCTGCGCCGTTCTTCCAGCACCAGCCCCAACAACAGCAGCGCACCTGCCGTCAGCGACCCGACAACAGTCATATCCTGCCAGCCGAGCCTGGAAGCGGCGATCAGCCCGTATACCAGACCGCACAGGCCGCCGAACGCCAACACGGCGCCGCGCCAATCGAGGCTGGCGTGTGCAGTGGGATCGCCGCTTTCCGGCAGACGGCGCACGGCAATCCACAACGTTGGAATAGCGATCAGCGGATTAATCAGAAATATCGCGCGCCAGGACAGATGATCGACCAGCCAGCCCCCGAGCAGCGGGCCGGCGCCGGCGGCGAGCGCCGACGCGCCCGACCAGATCCCAATCGCCGCACCGCGTTCCTGCTCGTTAAACGCAGCGCCGATGATCGCCAACGAGCAGGGAATGAGCAGCGCCGCCCCCACGCCCTGGATGGCGCGCGCCCCGATCAGCGCCGCGATATCCGGCGCGAAACCACAGGCGATCGAAGCCAGCGTGAAGGTGACAATGCCGATCAGAAAGAGCCGGCGGCGCCCGAACCGGTCCGCGGCCGCGCCGCCAATCAGCAGCAGAGCGGACATGCACAGCGTGTAGGCGTTGATGACCCATTGCATCGCCGCAAGCGTGGTACTGAGATCGGCCTCGATGGTCGGCAGCGCAACGTTGACCACGGATTCATCGACGAACGCCATGGTCGATCCCAACACGGCCGCGGCCAGCACCCAGGCCTTGTCGCGCTTGGAGCAGGCGGACATACCGCGGGTGGACCGAATGATTTCCGCGGCGCAAGGCTGCGCCTTCGAAGAGATCACGTGCTGCCGCTCTATCCGGGCGTGTCGGGGGGAGCCATCGTACACCGGCCGGCCGCACCGCTGCCTCGAGACTTCTTCCCGACGCCGCTACGTCTTAAGATCGCACCCGCGGTTCGCGGGCATCCGCGACGCCGGGGCCATCGCACTCGCGATGGCCAGACGAGGGAGCAACGTTCAATGATGATCCGTGGGGCGATCGCGTGGCTGGCCTTGTTCGCATGCTCGGTCACGTATGCGCAGCCGCCGGCGGCCAGCGCCGAGGTGGAACACTACGATTTTCTCATCGGCGGCGGCACCGTCTATGACGGCTCCGGAGGCGCCCCCTTCGTCGGGGATGTGGCCATCAAGGGCGATCGCCTCGCGTACGTCGGACCGCACGCTCCGGGGTCGGCGCGCGAACGGATTGATGCGCACGGCAAGGCGGTGGCGCCGGGCTTCGTCAACATGCTGGCGCATCCGGAGGAGTCTCTGCTGGTGGACGGCCGTGCCCTCAGCGACCTGCGTCAGGGCGTCACGCTCGAAGTGCTGGGGGAGGACTCGATGGGGCCGCTGAACCCGGAAATGAAACGCCTCGCAACCCAGCGGCAGGCGGACATTCGCTACACCATCGACTGGACGACGCTCGGAGAGTATCTGCACAGGCTCGAGCAGCGCGGTATCGCGCCGAATGTCGCCTCCTACGTCGGGGCCGGCACCGTGCGCAACAACGTGCTCGGCGAGCGCGACGTGCAGCCGACGCCGGCGCAGCTGGTGCAGATGCGCGCGCTGGTGCGCCAAGCCATGGAGGAGGGAGCCCTCGGCGTGACCACCGCGCTCATCTACAGCCCCAATACTTTCGCGAAAACACCCGAGCTGATGGCACTGGCCAGCGAGTCCGCTCGCTGCGGCGGCATCTACAGCGTACACATGCGCAGTGAAGGGGATCGGCTGATCGAGGCGGCGCAGGAGACGATCGACATCGCCAAAGCCTCCGGAGCACCGGCGGAGATCTATCACCTGAAAGCCGCCGGCAAGCGCAACTGGAACAAGCTCGATGCGCTCATCCACGAGGTGGAAACGGCGCGCGCAGCGGGAATCCGCATCACCGCGGACATGTACGTGTATACGGCGGGGGCGACGGGTTTTGATGCCGCCATGCCCCCCTGGGTGCAGGACGGGGGCCTGGAAGCGTGGATCGCGCGGCTCAAAGACCCGGCGGTTCGCACCCGCGTGTTGGCCGAGATGCGCGATCCCGCGCCCGCCTGGGAGAACCTCTATGGCGCGGCCGGTGCGGCCGGTACGCTGCTGCTCGGCTTCAAGAACCCGGCGCTCAAGCCGCTCACGGGCAAGACGCTGGCGGAAGTGGCGCGGCAGCGCGGGGTGAGCCCCGAAGAGACCGCGATCGACCTGGTGGTGCAGGACGGTTCGCGCGTCGCGGTGGCGTACTTCCTCATGTCGGAAGAGAACGTGCGCCGCGAGGTGGCGCTGCCGTGGGTCAGTTTCGATTCGGATGCGGATGCCCCCGCGCCCGAAGGCGTTTTCCTGAAATCCAGTCGTCATCCGCGCACCTACGGCAACTTCGCCCGGGTGCTCGCGAAGTACGTGCGCGAGGATCGGGTGCTCACGCTCCAGGAAGCGATTCGCAAGCTCGCCGCGCTGCCGGCGGCGACACTCTCGCTGACGGATCGCGGCATGTTGAAGGCGGGCGATTTCGCAGACATCGTGGTGTTTGATCCGCAGACCATTCAGGATCACTCGACCTACGAGCGTCCGCAGCAACTGGCGACCGGTGTCGATGATGTGTGGGTGAACGGGGTGCGGGCGCTGCGCAATGGCGAAGCCACCGGCGCTCCCAGCGGTCGGGCCGTACGGGGACGCGCGTGGACCGGCGCGCCCGCTGGCGGCTGCCGCGCCAGCGCGCAGGAGTGGCACTGGAGCCGATGAGCCCGTTCACAGCAGCGTGAAGCATGCGCGCGCCGCCACGAACACGACCGCTACAGCACTCAAGGCTACTGCCAGCAGCATCTCCGGCCACTCCAGTATCGGCGGTAACAACAGACAGTCAACCTGTCCGTTTGTCACGCGGTACAGCAGCACGTAGAGCGCGCGTCGCAGCGGACTTACCGCCCAGTTGGCGGTGCGCGTCAGACTATAGTCGAAGCGATAATAATCACGATCCGGGTAACCTGCGGAGCGCGTCCGGGAGCTGTCTGCATAGTGTGCTTGCCGATCGAGGACAAAGCGTTCGATGGCGGGAGCTGCTCCGGAGCGCAGTCCGGCGAGGTCGATCGGGCCACCACTGGGATGTTGCAGCCAAACGCCGTAGTCCACATCTATAAGTATGTTGGCGGTGCCGAGAGCCACCTGCGCCAGGCAGTGCGCCGCCGCAGGGTCTGCACGGCGATAGACCGTCACCTGCGCCGAGCGGATGCCGAGAGTGTCGAGCGAAGTAATGAACAACCGATGGATGCCCGAACAACAGCCGCCCCGTTCGAGGATGGTAGTGGGCGAAGCACCCAGGGGTGCCAGCCAGGATGTTAGAAACACCGGATCCCTGCCGCGCTTCACGCCGGTGAATATCGCGCGCCCCAAGGCAAATACAGCGTCGTGCTGCGAGTGGCTACCAAGCGTTGCCCGTCGCGCGAACTTGGTGAGCCGCGATTTTCGCAGCCGATAGGCGCACAGCAGCGCCAGTGCGCACAGGTCCAGGGAAAAAATAGCGGCATCGAGCACCGCTGACTCCCGGCGTCTCTTTATCCCCCCAACGCGGGCATTGCTATTATGCTCGCAAACGATCACGACTCGAAAAATCAGATATTAGGTTAAATGCTCACCGGCCCCTCCGAGCCGCAGGCCGCGCGGGAATCTACCGTGCCCGGCGCGCCGCCCGCGCCATCCGCGCCACGCGACCGCTGGTACGTGCTGGCGGTCCTGACCGTGGTGTACGCGCTCAACATCGCGGATCGCTTCTCGATCTCGACGCTGATCGAACCGATCCGGCAGGAGCTGCGGCTCTCCGACAGCGGCATCGCCTTCCTCACCGGGGTAGCGCTGGCGCTGTTCTACGTGACGGTCGGGATCCCCATAGCGGCGCTCGCCGACCGCAAAAGCCGGCGCAACATTCTCGCGATCTCACTCGCCATCTGGTCCGGGATGACGGCCCTCTGTGGTGTCGCTCAGAACTACTGGCAGCTGCTGCTGGCCCGATTCGGAGTCGGAATAGGCGAGGCCGGGGGGACTCCTCCCTCCACATCGATGCTCGCCGACAAGTTTCCTCCGGCGCGGCGACCGATGGCTCACACGATCTTCGCCCTCGGCGCGTGCCTGGGGGCGTGGCTCGGTTCGCAGGTGGCGGGCCAGGCGGCCGAGCGCAGCGGCTGGCGAGCGGCGTTTCTGGTCCTCGGCATTCCCGGCGTGGTGGTCGCGCTGATCGTGTGGCTGACGGTGC
>Ga0209011_1000418_pt1 | contig 16435 bp, 18 predicted proteins | sample BlaSpr_A8_OM1_M3_FD_187986 | JGI IMG/M metagenome (GOLD analysis project Ga0209011, IMG submission 187986) | Forest soil microbial communities from Thunder Bay, Ontario, Canada - Black Spruce, Ontario site 2_A8_OM1_M3 (SPAdes) (version 2) | ecosystem: Environmental > Terrestrial > Soil > Boreal... | reverse complement strand
TTCGTGGAAGGCGACTCGGTCCTGATCGACTCGAAGAACTGCATGATCCACTCCCCGCACAAGCTGGTGGCCGCGGTCGGCCTCGAGGACATGGTCGTGATCGAGACCGACGACGCCATCCTGATCTGTCCGAAGGCCCGCTCCCAGGACGTCAAGCTGATCGTCGAGCGCCTCAAGCAGATGGGCAAGACCGAATACCTGTGAGCGTCGTTACACTGTGGCCGTGGCAAAGCGCGCGCTGATCACCGGCATCACCGGTCAGGACGGCTCCTACCTCGCCGAGCTCCTACTGGAAAAGGGATACGAAGTCCACGGCGTGGTGCGCCGCTCCTCGAGCATGAACCGCAGCCGGATCGACCACCTGGAGCACGCCCATCCATCGCACCTCGAGGGCGCGCGCTTCACCCTCCATTACGGCGACATGACGGACTCGGGCGGCCTCAACCGGACGGTGATGACCGTGCAACCCGACGAGATCTATAACCTGGCCGCCCAGAGCCAGGTGCAGATCTCGTTCGACCAGCCGGAGTACACCGGCAACACGGATGGACTGGGGACGACGCGACTGCTCGAGGCGATCCGGGCGACCGGCCACCCGACCCGCTTCTACCAGGCGTCGACGTCCGAGATGTTCGGCTCGACGCCGCCGCCGCAGAACGAGCAGGCGCCGTTTCACCCACGGAGTCCTTATGGGGTGGCCAAGGTCTACGCGCACTGGATGACGGTCAATTACCGCGAGGCGTACAACATGTTCGCCTGCAGCGGCATCCTCTTCAATCACGAGTCACCGCGGCGCGGCGAGAATTTCGTGACGCGGAAGGTGACCCGTGGGGTCGCCGCCATCGTCGCCAAGCGTTCGACGAAAATCCGGCTCGGGAATCTCGATTCCAAGCGCGACTGGGGCCACGCCAAAGACTACGTCCAGGCTATGTGGCTGATGCTGCAGCAGGACAAGCCCGATGACTACGTCATCGCCACCGGCGTCCAGTGGACCATTCGGCAGCTGGCCGAACTCGCCTTCGGGCTGGTCGGCCTCGACTGGCAGGACCATGTCGAGGTGGATCAAGCGTATTTCCGTCCGGCGGAAGTCCCCGACCTGCGGGGCGACCCGAGCAAGGCTCGCGCCAAGTTGGGCTGGCGTCCGACCATCACCTTCCCGGAAATGATCCGGGAAATGCTCCAGTACGATCTCGCCGCCGCCGGGCTCAAGCCCGAGGCGCACCTCCGCGAGCGGTCGGCAAAAGCCAGCTGATCGATCCCGGCTAGGATTAGTGGCGGGATGGGGACCCGATAGCGTTGACCGTCGACATCAAGTTCGGCACGGACGGCTGGCGGGGCATTATCGCCGATGACTTTACTTATGACTCGGTGCGAATTGCCACCCAGGGCATCGCGCAGTACCTGGTCAGCCGGCCGAACGCGTCCGCCATCGTCGGTTACGACACGCGCTTTGCCTCGGACCTTTTTGCCCGCGAGGTGGCCCAGGTGCTGGCGGCCAACGGCGTCAAGGTCTTCGTCGTCAACGCCCCGGCACCGACCCAGGTGGCCACCTATGCCATCCTCGACAAGAAGACGAGCGGCGGGCTCGTCATCACCGCCAGCCACAACCCCTACTACTTCAGCGGACTCAAGTACAAGCCCGAGTACGCCGGCTCCGCGTCGCCCGAGGTCACCGCCCGGCTCGAGGAGGAAATCGAGAAGGTCCAGCGCGGCGGGCGGGTCCGCCAGGTCCGCTTCGAGGATGCCCAGCGCGAAGGGAAGATCGAGGTCTTCGACCCGCAGCCGGCCTATACCGTCCAGCTCAATCGTCTTATCGACCTGGGCGCGATCAAAGCGGCCGGGCTGAAGATTCTGCATGAACCGATGTACGGGGCCAGCCAGGGCTACGTCAGGGCGCTGCTCTCTGGCGGGAAAACGACCGTCGAGGAGATCCACAGCGAACGCAACCCCGGCTTTGGCGGCATGCACCCCGAGCCGATCGCCCAGTGGATGCCGGAGGCGATGGAGCGGATGCGAAAGGGTGGCTTCGACCTCTGCATCGCCAACGACGGCGATGCCGACCGGGTGGGCATCATCGACGAACGGGGCACCTTCATCAACCAGCTGCAGGTGATGGCGCTCCTCATGATGTACCTGGTCGAGAAGCGAGGGCAAAAGGGCGACGTCGTTCGCTCGCTGACCTCGACCTCGATGGTCGACAAGCTGGGGGAGCGGTTCGGGGTCAAGGTTCACGAGCTCAAGGTCGGCTTCAAATACATCGGTCCCAAGATGGAGGAGACCAAGGCGATGCTCGGCGGCGAGGAAAGCGGCGGCTTCGCCTTCCGCGGCCACATCCCCGAGCGCGATGGCATCCTCTCGGGCATCACCTTCGCCGACATGATCGTCAAATACGGCCAGCCGCTATCGAAGATCATGGCTCACCTCACGGAGCTGGTCGGGCCGCACTTCTACGCCCGCCACGACCTGCATCTCGACCGGCAGGAGTACGCGGCCCGCCGCGCCGAGCTCTACGCCCGGCTCGAGAAGGAACCGCCCACCGAGATCGCCGGCGCCCGGGTGGCGCGGTCGCGCACCGATGACGGCTTCAAGTACTACCTCGAGGACGGCAGCTGGGTGCTGGTCCGCTTTTCCGGGACCGAGCCGTTGATCCGCGTCTACAGTGAGGCGTCCTCGAAGGAGCGCGTCGATCAGCTGCTGGGGTCACTGGAAGAAAAGCTCGGGCTGCGCCAGCTTGTCTGACCTTGTCACGAAGCCCTGGGGCTGGGAGAACCGCTTCGCGATCACCGACAGGTACCTCGGCAAGGTGATTCACGTCAACGCCGGGGAGATGCTCAGCTTGCAGTATCACCGGCAGAAGGACGAGACCCTGCTGGTCGTCAAGGGGGTGATGGACCTCCAGCTCGAGGACGACCGCGGCCAGCTGCAGACCCACCGCCTGACCCCCGGGATGTCGCGCCGGATCGTCCCGGGCCGCAAGCACCGGATGATCGGAGTGGAGGAGTGTGAGTTCTTCGAAGTGTCGAGCCCCGAGATCGATGACGTCGTCCGGCTGGAAGACAAATACGGACGGCAGGGAACAAGTACCGCCTAACTCACCTTTCCACACTTTCCACAGACCTGTCGCGACGCGTCGAACATTTGTTTTTGAATACAAATTCGATGCCCGCGCACACGGTCTTTCCCCAGCCCCAAACGGACGTTTCCCTGCTAGACTAGCCGCCATGTCGGAAGCCCTGGCAAGTTCTTCCGCGACCCTTTCGCCAGGGCAACAGGTCCGACCGAGAGTTCGTCCCACCGCGCGTCCGGTTCAGCTTGGCACCCGCTACCTCGGACTCCTCTCGGCCTGGGCCGTCGCGCTCGGGTTGACCTTCAAGTCCGAACTGCTGTCCCCCAGCCAGGTGTGGCAGGCGACGGCGGGCCTCGCGGTCCTCGTCACCCTTGGCCTGGTCTTCCTGCACATCCGAAACCGCACCCCGGCCTGGATGAGCCTCGATCACTACATCACGCCGGTGCTGGTGATCATCGCCGCGTCGACCTTCTCCATCCTGGCACCCGACTACCGGGTGCACGCGCTCGCGATGCTGACGATGGGCGCGTTCATCTTCGCCAGCAGCTTCGTCGATCTCTCGCGGGGGATGGGGCGCGAGCGTCCGCTCCACCGCTTCCTGCGCGACGCGACTACATTTTGCGCGCTCCTCGCCCTCTTCTTTCTCGTCCTGCAATCGAACGACCTTCCGAATGTCGTCAAGTTCAGCGCGATCTTCGTCATCGCCCTGCTGAGCGGCTACCGTAGCTTCCGGTTTGCCACCAAGCGAGAGGGGCTGGCCCTGCTCTCGGCCTTCCTGACCGCCGGGACCGTCACCTTTGGCGCTTTCGGCATGGTGACCTATCTCAACCAGGGGAGCCAGTACGTCGCGGTCATCCTGGCCTTCGCCTGGTACGCCTGGCAGGGCCTCACCGTCCATGCACTCGACGATTCCTTGACCCGGCGGATCATGTTCGAGTACGGGCTCTTCGCAGTGATCTGCGTCTACCTGATCGCCCTCGCGCTGGTGACCGGCCGCCCGATCGGTTAGCTCTCGATCGTGAGCTGAGCCACGAACTGCCCGGCGGGATCGTTCGCCCCCATCCATTGGTACCCGGTGATCAACCTCAGGTTGGTGTCACCCTGGGCGTCGAAGCCCATGGTTCCCATCGCGCCGCGGTAGTCCCTGGTGAGCGAGACCTCCTTGAGCACCTGGGCGCGGGTGGGTAGCGTCCCGCCAGCCTCGTCGATCGCGCGGGCGATCGCCGCGATCAGCAGCCGGGTGGCATCGAAGGCTGGCAGGCTGAAGGTGCCCACCTCGTGGCCGTACGTGGTCTTGTAGTCGCGGGTGAACCCCTGCGCCGTTCGCAGGACGGCGGCGTAGGGACCGACCACCGTGTAATAACTGCCCCGGGCGGCGGCACCGGCGGACTTGGCAAACTGGCTGCTGGCCAGCCGGTCGCTGCCGACCAGCGGGACCTGGGGCATCCGCGCCGCCATTTCGCGCCGTAGCGACGCGGCCGCGCCGACGCCGGCAGCGGCGAAGTAGACGACGTCCGCTCCCAGTTCGACCGCGCGCTGGACGCGCGATCCGAAGGCGGGCGGCTGGTTGGCATTGAAGGCGCCGAGATCCGATGGGTCCAGGATGGTGCCTCCGTCTCGAATGAACCGCGAGACGAACGCGGTCGCGATTCCCAATCCGAAGGTGGTCTGATCATTGATGACGAAGGCCCGCCGCTTTCCCAACGTCTTGAAGGCGAGATCGGCGCCGGCTTCCGCCTCGACCAGCTGGGTCGTCACCACCCGAAAGAAATTGTTGGGGCCGCCAGGGCGAAGCTTCGCGCTCAGTCCCTGGCAGTGCCCGTCCGGCGGTTCCTGGGTGAGGCATTCGTTCGTTGCGCCGGGGCTGACCATGACGAGCCGCACCGGATTCGCACCTGGCAGCTCGCTCTTGGCGAGGCTGTCGTAGAGCGGGCCGACCATCGCCAGGACGCGAGCATCGGTGGCAAGGAGTTGGACATTCGTCGCGCCCTTCGCCGGATCGTGGATGCCCTGGCTGACATCGTCGTAGCTGATCACCTGCAGGTCGAAACAGGCATCCGGGTGGCGGGACGGGCCGCACACCCGTCCGGCCTGCTTGATGGCGAGGTCGATGGCGTTCTTCGCCGGCAGCCCATCGGGCGCATCGTCACCGCTGAGCGGCAGGTCCACCCCCAGCTTGATCACGCCCATGGAGTGGGCCGGCGCGCCGGCGCCCACCGTGCAGCCGGCGACCGCCAGTGCGCCCAGCATGAGGACGGCAACGCGAAAGCGACTCATCGGGCGCTGGCCCGCTGGGGATCGATCCGCAGGATGCGGCCGAGCATATCCGTGACCCAGAGCGAGCCGTAGCCGTAGGCGAGCGTGATGCCGGCCTGGTCGATCGCCTTGGCGTCGCGGTTCGTGGCCGGGTCGATCTCCTCGAGGCTGACGCCGCCGAGCCAGATTCCGGACGGCGCCACGGCGAGCGCATCCTGGCCGCTGCGGCCATTGAAGGTGTTGACGTCTAACGTCGCGGTCACGGTGTTCGTGGTGGGGTCGATCCTCGACAGGGTGCCGATGCCTTCGTTGCGGACCCACACGGCACCGTTGGAGACGGCGACGGGTAGTGGGGTCGGCGTCGACCAGCAGGACTGCGTGCACGGGATCGGGATGGTGGCCACCACCTGGTTCAAGCGGGCGTCGATCCGCGCGACCGTCGCCGCCCGGCTGATCGCTACCCACACGGTCTCGCCGTCAAGCGCAAGCCCCGAGGGACCACCGGACTGCGCGATCGTCCGCACCACCGTTTTCGATCGAACATCGATCCGAATCACGACGTTGTCGTCATAACTCGTGACCCAGAGCGCCTGATCGCTGGCCTTGATTTCGAAGGGAGTTACGCCAATCGGGATGGAGGCAAGCTGGCGACCGTCTTTGGGATCGAGGGCGAGGATCTCATTGGTGTCGTTCTTCGTAACCCAGAGCACTCCGTTCCCGGTCGCGATGGAGCTCGGCAAGTCGCAGCGACGAACATGGAAGGTCGTAACCATGAAACTGTGGACCGATCCATAAGGCTGGCACACACGTTGGTAAAAGGCGTCGGCGTCACCGATCCGAAGCGTGGCCACCGTGCGATTCGTGGCGGGGTCGATCCTGGAGACGGTGCCATCGCCGGTGTTGGGGATCCAGACCGAACCGAGTCCGACCGCGGGCGTGCCCGCTCGAGACCCCACCGCGACGCTGGCGAGCAGCGGTCCTGAGGGAGCGGCCCGGGAGTTCGTGCAGGCGACCTGCAGCAGGACGAGCGCCGCCACGATGCAGCCGTAAATGCGATGCGCGGATCGGCTAGATGCCGAGGTAAGCCCTCTGAACGTCGGGGCTTTCCAGGAGCATCTTGGTCGGCCCCTCTTTGACGATCCGCCCGGTCTCCAGCACGTAGCCGCGGTTGGACACGGTCAGGGCCTTGGTGGCGTTCTGCTCGATCAGCAGGATGGTCGTGCCCTCGCGATTGATGTCTTGAATGATCTCGAAAATCTGGTCGACGAGGATGGGCGCCAGCCCCAGCGAGGGCTCGTCGAGGAGCAGCACCTTGGGCTTGGACATCAGCCCGCGGGCGATGGCCAGCATCTGCTGCTCCCCGCCGGAGAGCGTGCCACCGATCTGGTTCAAGCGCTGCCTGACCCGAGGAAAGAGCGTCAGGACGTGTTCCTGGTCGCGGCGGATCCCCTCCCGGTCTTTGCGCCGGTAGGCGCCGAGGACCAAATTGTCGCGCACGGTCATGCGGTGGAAGATGCGTCGTCCTTCGGGAACATGTCCGATGCCGAGCCCGACGATCTCGTCGGGTGGGAGGCGCGTGATGTCCTTGCCTCGCAGCCGAACCTGTCCCTTCGACGCGGGCGTCAGTCCGGAGATGGTTCGGAGGGTGGTGGTCTTGCCGGCCCCGTTGCTGCCGATGAGGGTTACGATCTCTCCCTCCTCGATGTGTAGCGACACGCCCTGAAGGGCATGAACCCGGCCGTAGAAGGTGTCGACGGAATCGATCTCGAGGAGCGCCATCAGGCCCCGCTAGGCGCTTTTCCCCAGGTAGGCTTCGATCACCCGGGGATCGCGGCGGACCTCCGCAGGCTTGCCTTCGGCGATCTTCTGACCGTAGTCGAGAACCACGATGCGATCGGAGATTCCCATCACGACCTTCATATCGTGCTCGATCAGGAGGACCGTCACGCCTTCGGCTCTGACCTTCTCGACCAGTTCCATCAGCTCGACTTTCTCCTGCGGCGTGGCGCCGGCGGCCGGCTCGTCGAGGAGCAACAGGCGCGGGTCGCTGGCGAGCGCGCGGGCGATCTCCAAGCGCCGCTGGTGGCCATAGGGCAGATTACGCGCGTAGTTGTGCGTATGCTGCTCGATGCCGACGAACTTCAACAACTCAATGGCCTTCTCGGTGACGCGGGCCTCCTCGTCTCGCTCACGCTTGGTTTTGAAGAGGGCGTCCCAGACCTTCGCGTGCATCCGCGAATGCTCGCCGACCCTGACGTTGTCGAAGGCGGTCATGTAGGCAAACAGCCGGATCTGCTGAAAGGTCCGTCCGATACCCAGCTCGGCGACCCGATAGGGCTTGAGCCCGGTGATGTCCCTGCCCTCGAACACCACCCTGCCCGAGGTCGGAGAGTAGATGCCGGTGATCGAGTTGAAGAGCGTGGTTTTGCCGGCGCCGTTCGGCCCGATCAGCGAGAAAATTTCGCCCTTGGCGATCTGGAAACTGACCCGATCGACCGCGGTCAGTCCTCCGAAGCGCTTCGTCATGGCGTCGACCGTGAGGATCTGGCCGTCCTGCGCCATGGCTAGCTTTCCTCGCGCAGATCGAAGACCGCTTCATCGCTCGTGCCTTTGGACAGCTCCTGCTCGCGCACGCGGCTGGGAAGGAGGCCCTGCGGCCGCAGGAGCATGACAAGCACAAGGATCAGCCCGAACACCAGGAAGTTGAGCCGTTGCACCTCGTCGTGTAGTCCGATCCAATCGCCCTTGGTGGTGTTGAGGAAGCCGAGCCCGATCGCGTTGGCCGCATTCGCTGCAATGTCCGGAAGGTTGGTCAGCAGGTTGAAGAGGACGTAGTAGATGCCCAGGGCGCCGAGGATGACGCCCGGGATGTTCCCCATGCCGCCCAGCACGACCATGATCAGGACGGTGACCGAAACCACGAAGGCAAAGTTCTCGGAGCTGACGAGCGAGAGCTTCGCGCCGTAGTACGTGCCGGCAAAGCCGCTAAACGAGGCGCCGATCGCGAACGCCAGAAGCTTGACGGCCACGGTATTCACCCCGGTCGCGGCGGCGGCCACCTCGTCTTCGCGCACCGCCATCCAGGCGCGGCCGAGGCGCGACCGGTACAGATTGTTCGCCCCGACGACGCCGATGACGACCAGGATCACCATGAGGATGTAAAACGCCAGCGGATCGATGAAGTCGAACCGCGGCAGAAAGCTGAACGGTGTCCCGTGGTCCCATGGCCCCGTAAGCCCAAATGGGAACGACGGAGGGTCGATGCCGGCAATCCCATTCACTCCTCCGGTCCAGTTCCCCAGCACCGATCCAGGCCCCAGATAGCGGAAGATCCTCGGGACGATCTCGCCGAATCCCAGCGTGACGATGGCCAGGTAATCGCCCCGGAGCCGCAGCGTCGGCGCCCCCAGTAGCGCCCCGAAGCCGGCCGCGGCGAACAGACCGACGAAGAGCAGCAGCCAGAACGGCAGGTGGATCTCGTGATGTAAGGGACTGCCATACAGCTGCCCCGATGAGAACATGCCGACGGAGTAGGCGCCGATGGCGAAGAATGCCGCGTAGCCGAGGTCGAGCAAGCCGGCGTAACCGACCACGATGTTCAGCCCGATGGCGAGCAGGACATACACGCCCGCATCGGCGGCCTGGTTGATCAGGGCGCCGCCGCTTCCCCCGGTAAGGATTGTGGCGAAAAAGGGAAAGGCAATGGCCCCCACCAGCAGCAATCGATAGATGACCGAGTCCCGGTCGTTCCAGCCGCTTGTCATCGCGGCCAGCCGCTGTTTGCCAGGGCGGCTCGCCGTGCTCATTTCTCAGGCACCCGCATGCCGAGAAGCCCGGACGGCCTGAAGACGAGGACCAGGATCAGGATGCTGAAGATCCAGACATCGGTGAGCTGCGAGGTGAAGTAGCCGTCGCTAAATGCCTTGACCAGGCCAATGAAGAGGCCCCCGATCGCCGCCCCCTGGATGTTCCCGATCCCGCCGAAGACGGCGGCGGTGAAGGCGAAGAGTCCGGCCTGAAAGCCGAGGTCGAAGCGCACCGTGTTGAAGTACAGCCCGAAGATGATGCCGCCGGCTCCGGCCAGGATGGCGCCGATGAAGAAGGTGGCGGCGATCGTGCGGTTGATATTGATGCCCATCAGTTGGGCGGCGTCCTGGTCCTGCGCCGTCGCCCGCATGGCCTTGCCTAGCTTGGAACGATTGATGAATGCCGTCAGCACAATGACGAAGACAATCGCCAGGGTGATGACGATCAGGTCCTTGTAGCCGATCGACGCCTGTCCGCCGAGGGAGATGCGTCCCGCGGGAAGGAAGTCGGGGTAATGGATGTTGTTCGCGCCCCGCCAGATGTACATCAACCCTTCCAGAATGAACGACATGCCGACGGCGGTGATCAGGGGAGCCAGGCGCGGCGCGTGGCGGAGCGGCCGATACGCGATCCGCTCGATCAGCACGTTGACGCCGCCTAGAAGCAGCATCACGATGACCGCGATCGCCAGCAGCGCCGCGTAGAGCGCAGGGCTTGGCGTCTGGCCCTCGGTCAGCCCGAAGGCGCCGATCAGAGGTAACGACAGGAACGCTCCCAAAGTGAAGACGTCTCCGTGCGCGAAGTTGATCAGCTCGATGATGCCGTAGACCATCGTGTAACCGAGCGCGATCAGCGCGTAAATCGCGCCGTTGGCGAATCCGTAGACCAGGATCTGAAGGAAGAACGAGGGATCGCTGGCGGCGCGCGGAGTGAGTAGGACGACCAGGATGAGGAGCACGACGCCGATGAATGTCCAGGTGCCGGCGGGGCCGGCAAGGGCGCGACGCGTATTCCGCAGTGTTCCGACCAGCTTCGTCTCTCCCCTTCGAAGGATCTGGAGGGGGCCTAACCCCCTCCAGATTCTATGGCCGGTCGGCTACTTCGCGTAGTTGATCTGCTTGACCCACACCCAGTCGACCGGGCTGCCCGTCGCCTGGTAGATCGAGATGATCTTCTGCGAGGTGTCACCGTTCGCATCGAAGCTGGTCGAGCCCAGCGCGCCAACGAAGCCCGAGGTCTTGGCGACTTCCGCCCGGACCGCCTCGCGAGTCGGCATGTTGCCGCCGTTCGCCTTGATCGCCCGCTGGATGGCGGCGATCAGGATCTTGCCGCAGTCATACGCCGGCATGGAGTACGCGCCGAAGTCGTCCTTGTTCGGGAACGCCTTCTTGAAGCCGCTGATGATCGATGCGGATGCGGGAATTTGCTCCGCGTTGGGCGCGGCCACGGCGGCGTAGATGCCGGATGCCATGGCGCCCGCGTCCTTCAAGCACTGCGAGGTCTGCAGGCCGTCACCGCCCATGTAGGGGGTGTCGAGGGCGAAGATGCCGGATGCCTGTGACCGGACCACGCAGCCTTTGTTGCTATCGGTACCGCCGAAGTAGATGCCCTGGGCGCCGGCGCTCTTCGACGATTGCAGGAAGCCGCGGAAGTCGTTGGTGCTCTTAGTGTCGAAGTCCGAGCGCTTCACGACGGTTCCGCCCTTGTTCTTGAATTCGGCGGAGAAGGTGTCGGCGATGCCCTTGCCGTAAACCTCGTTGTCAGAGGCCACGCCGAGCTTGGTCACCTTGAGGACGTCGATCGCGAAGTCCGCCATGGCTGGCCCTTGCAGGTCGTCAGTGGTCGCCACGCGGAAGTAGTTGTTGATGCCCGTTGGCCGGAGGTCGGCCGGAGCCAGGATGCCGGCGTCCTTGCAGGTGATGTCCTTCGGTGCGCCAAGCGTCGTCGGAATATAGATGTTCTTGGTCAGGCACTGGTTGGTATTGGCGGGGCTGATCTGCGCCAGGTGCGCCCGATTACTGATCGGGATCTCGGCCCGGGCTACGTTCGAGTTGAACGGCCCGACCACGCCCAGGACGGCCGAATCGCTGACAAATTGCTGAAGGTTCTGGGCTCCCTTCTGCGGGTCATGGACGCCGCTGACGGCGTCGTCGAGGTTGGAGACCTGGATCGTGAAGCCTTCGACCGTGCCCGCGGTCTGGACGGCGTACTTGACGCCGTTCAGGGTCGGGATGCCGTCCGACGCTTCCGCTCCGGATTCCGGCAGGTCGACGCCGATTTTGATTATCCCTTTGTTGGCCGTGCCAGGGGCAGTCGTACTGCAGGCGGCCAGCGCCACGCTCGCCACGGCAAGGCCGGCGAGCAACTTCGACAATTTCATTGAGCTCCTCCTCCAAATACGGTTTGAGCGCGTGCTAATCTCCGATCCCCGAAAGCGTAGCTCTTTATACAACCTTGCCCACAGCGCTGCAACAATCCGGGCAACTCTTCTAATACCTATTAATAATCGGTGGGTTTTCCCACAAGCATCTTGCGATGCCTCCGTTGTGATGCCCAGCAACTCGGTACGCAAGCTTGACAACGGTTTTCAAGCGCGCGTAGGGTATACGACGCATCTCAGGAGGGCAGGCGATTGGCCGAATTCGCAGAGCGCATTAAACCGAGGGCCCAGTATGTCGATGAGGCGATCGAGCTCGCCCTCGCGAGCCGCTGGGCCGAGGCCGTTCAGGTCAACCGCGGCATCATGGACCGGTTTGGCCCGGACGAGGACACCCTCAACCGGCTGGGCAAGGCCTACACCGAGCTCGGTCAACTGAACGACGCCACCGAAGCCTATAAGAGCACTCTAAAGATGAACCCCGTCAACCCGATCGCTGTCAAGAACCTCAGCAAGCTCCAAGGACTACGGGGCGGACAGCCGGTTCCCACCTCGAAAGCAAAGGTCGACGTTGACGCCTTCATCGAGGAGACCGGCAAGACCTCGCTGACGGCGCTTCACGTCCATGCCGAGGGTGACCCCTGCAGCAAGGTTGCTGGGGGCGACTCGGTCAAGTTGATCGTGGCCGGCGACACGATGAATGTCGAGACGTCGCGTGGCGTCTACCTCGGTCATCTGGAGCACGCCCTGGGGCGGCGGTTGATCAAGTTCCTGGAGGGCGGCAACCGCTATTCCGGTGCGGTTGCGACCTGCGACGGCGGCGCCGTCAAGATCATTGTTCGCGAGACCTATCAGGACCCGAAGTTCTTCGGGCGGCCGTCCTTCCCGATCAAACGGGGTCGTGACGAGTTCCGACCCTACGCCAAGGAATCGCTGCTCACCCGGAACGCCGACGTCGAGGAAACCGAGGAAGATGGCGAGGAGCCGGCCGAAGAGCTGGACGGCATGCATACCGTCGAGTCGGCCGAGGACGAGGTGGAGGTCCCCGAGGCCGACGAGGACACCCGCAAAGAAGACATCTACTAGCCCACGCGCCAGTAGACGCCGTCTTTCCGATTCAGCAGCTCGCGCTCGACGAGCGCCCGCCGGAGCTGGCAGTGGTCGGGCCAGAACTCGCGAAGGATGGCGTCGACGTCCGCCTCCGCCAGGCGTTTTCCCGGTGGGAAAGCGCGTACCACTTCAGCCAGCACGAGGCGGCGGCGGCTCTCCCGGGCGGGCCACTGGATGATCCGGCCGTCCCGCCAGAAGGGCCGCAGCTTCCGCATCTCGTCGGCGGCCGCATTCCGGTTGGCGGTGGCCACGACCCATTGTAAAAACCAAAGCCTCCCGATCTTGCGCGGGTAGACTGGCGAGGTGTTGCTGGCGATCGACCTCGGGAATACGAACCTGACGTTCGGGCTCTTCGAGGGCGATCAACTCCGGCACGATTGGCGCCTGGCGACTCGCCGCGACAGCATGCCCGACGAGCTCGGCCTCTTGATGGTGCAACTTATGCGTCAGGAGGGCTTCGATCCGAAGAGGGTCGACGCCGTCGTCGTGGCGAGTGTCGTCCCGCCGCTGAACAGCAGCCTGGTCCAGGCGATCGAACGCTACTTCGGTCGAGAGCCGATGATGGTGGGCCCGGGGATCAAGACCGGCCTGAAGATCCACTACCGCGACCCCAAGGAAGTCGGAGCCGATCGCATCGTGGCGGCGATGGCCGCCTTCAAGAAGTACGGCGGTCCCCTCATCATCATCGACTTCGGCACCGGGACGACCTACGACGTGGTCTCGAAGGAAGGCGACTACCTGGGCGGCGCGATTGCTCCAGGGATGGGTATCTCGGTCGACGCGCTCTACGAACGGGCGGCGCGGCTCCAGCGAGTCGAGTTGAAGGCCCCGGCCACGGTCATCGGGAGGACCACCGCCGAGAGCATGCAGGCCGGCATCATCTTCGGCTTCACCGCCCAGGTGGAGGGAATGGTGGCTCGTATCAAGAAGGAACTTGGCGAGAACCCGCGGGTGATTGCCACCGGCGGCATGGCGGGATTGATCGCGGCCGAGACACCCGTGATCGAGCTGGTCGATCAGCGGCTGATGCTGGAGGGACTCCGGATGATTCACGAGCTCAATGCCTGACGAGGCCCCGCTGGCGAAGCCCGGGCCAACCCCGCCGCTCAAGCCCGAATCAAATTCGCCGATCAGCGACCCAGCCGCGATCTTCATCGCCGCCGCCACCCTCTTTGCGATCTTCATCAACTCGCAGAACGTCGGCCCCATCCTGATGTTGGGCGTCATCGCGCTGCTGCTCGAGCTCCGCTTGCGCCCGAAGGACTGATAGGCTGGTGGCCCCGTGAAAATCGGTCCCTACACGATCGACTCACCGGTCTACGTCGCCCCCATGGCGGGAGTGACCGACGCGCCCTTCCGCAAGATCGCGCGCGAATTCGGCGCCGGTCTCGCCTGCACCGAGATGATCAGCAGCGAGGCGCTCGTCCGGCAGCATCGCGAGTCGTTCCGGCTGATGGACCTCCGCTGGGACCATCGACCGGTATCGGTCCAGCTGATGGGCGGCGACCCGGGTGTGATGGCGCAAGCTGCCCGGATGGCGGAAGAGGCCGGCGCGGACATCATCGACATCAATATGGGTTGCCCGGTGCCCAAGGTCGTCAAGACCTCCGGCGGGTCCTCGCTGCTTCGCGATCCCGACCGCGCCTGCCGGGTCGCGGAAGCCGTGGTCGGTGCGGTGTCGGTGCCGGTCACGGTCAAGATCCGCCTCGGTTGGGACTTCGCCACGCGCAACTACCTCGAGATGGCGACGCGACTGGAGACCACTGGCATCCAGGGCCTCGCCGTGCACGGCCGCACCCGCTCGCAGCGCTACGACCCCTCCGCCGACTGGATGGCGATCGCGCAGGTCAAGGCGGCGGTCAAGATCCCGGTGGCCGGCAGCGGCGATCTGCGAACCGCCGACGATGCCGCCCGGCGCATCCACGAGACCGGCGTCGACGCCGTGATGCTCGGCCGGGGCATCCTCGGCAACTTCTGGCTGGTGCGACAGACCGTGGCTCGACTCACGACGGGCGAGTCCATCCCCGCTCTCTCCTGGATCGAGCAGATCGCACTGGTCCGCCGGCATTGCGACCTGGTGCTCGACTATTACGGCCCGGAACGCGGCCCGCGCCTGCTGCGCAAGTTCATCGCCTGGGGCCTTCGCGGGTTCCGGGGCGCCGCCCGCCTGCGGACGATGGTCCAGTCCGTCGCCACGCCGGCGGACGTTACGGTCGTCCTCGACGCCGCGCTCGCGATCGATCCGGGCCCGTTCTCGATCGACGGCGAGATCGACGACGCCCCGGCGTCGTGCGAAGCGGCCTGACCGAGGAACTTTTCCGCCCCGAGCCCGTCGTACTGGTATGGAACGGATCGGCGTCCTGCTGCTCGCTCTCCTGTTTGCCGGCTGTGGCGCGCAGGCGGCCGGCCCGGGCCCGAGCCCGACCGGCACCGTTTCCGGAACGAACGGCCCCTTCTATGGCGAGGCCTCGCCCGCCAGGCTAGCGGCCGGGGGTACGGTTCACCTCACGCTCACCGTGACCGGCCCAATCGATTATGAGATCGGCTGCGTCCAGACGCTTCACATCTGGGCCGAGGACAGCCAGCACCAGCAGGTCTGGCAGCAGCCCGTGCCGGCGATCCAGTGCATGGCCTTCGGCCACAAGCTGCTGCCGGCCGGCCAAACCGCGACCTTTACGGCGGATTGGCCCACGTCGAGCACGCTGGCACCCGGCTCCTACACGCTCCACGGCCTCTTCCTGGTGATGCTTCCGATGGGTGCCGGCGCCCGGGTCCGCGAGAATCTGGCACCGCTGACGATCCAGATTTTGGGGTAGCGAAGCCGCGCCGGGAATCCCGTATAATACGGCGGCTTTTGATGGCTACCATGGAAAACGACAAGGTCGTATATCTCACGCAGGAGGGTCTGAACCGCTTGCAGGCGGAGCTCGAGGTGCTTCGCAACAAGCGCCGGCCCGAGGTTGCCGAGCGAATTCGCCAGGCGAAGGAGTTCGGCGATATCAACGAGAACGCCGAGTACGACGACGCCAAGAACGAGCAGGGCTTCGTCGAAGGCCGGATCCTTTTGCTCGAGAAGCTGGTGCGCAACGCCAGCATCATCGAGGGCAAGCACGTGAAAGGTGTCGTCGAGGTCGGCTCGACGGTGAAGGTCCACGACGAGTACGGCGACGAGGCGTTCACCATCGTCGGCTCCGCCGAGGCTGAACCGAGCAAGGGTCGCATCTCGCTCGAGTCGCCGGTCGGCAAGGCGCTGCTTGGCAAGCATGTCGGCGACGATGTCTCGGTCGTCACACCCGGCGGCTCGACCAAGATGCTGATCATCGAGGTCCGCTAGCGGCCGAGACCGCCGACCTCGTCATCGTCGGCGGCGGCATCATCGGCTGCGCCACCGCCTTTTTCGCCCAGCGCGCCGGCCTCAGGACGGTCGTGCTCGAAAAACGCCCCGCGCTGGCGACACTCACCACCCCGGTCGCGACGGGCGCCTTTCGGCTCCAGTTCGACAACCTCGAGGAGGTCGAGCTGGTCCGAGAGAGCGTCGCGTTTTTCGACGACCTCCAGCAGACGTTTGACCTCGGCCTGCGTCACCAGGGCTACCTGTTCGTGGCTCGGACCGATGAGGGTGCAAAGGCGCAGCGAGACCTGGTCGCCGCCCAGCGCGGCTGGGGACTCGACGATGTCGAGCTGCTGGATGGCCCCGAAGCGCTCAAGCGCTTCCCGTATCTGGCGGGGGACATCGTGAATGCGCGCTTCCGCCAGGGGGACGGCTGGCTCGAACCCCGACGCCTGGCCCTCGAGCTGGCGCGGGCGAGCGGGGCGCG
>Ga0209011_1000417_pt1 | contig 16443 bp, 17 predicted proteins | sample BlaSpr_A8_OM1_M3_FD_187986 | JGI IMG/M metagenome (GOLD analysis project Ga0209011, IMG submission 187986) | Forest soil microbial communities from Thunder Bay, Ontario, Canada - Black Spruce, Ontario site 2_A8_OM1_M3 (SPAdes) (version 2) | ecosystem: Environmental > Terrestrial > Soil > Boreal... | reverse complement strand
CCGTCTGGGTCCGCACTCGAGGCTTCCCAGAGATCGTCGAGGCTGCGCATTCCCGAATTGGTGGCAACTCGAACATCGCCGGTGAAGCAGTAGCTACAGTGCAGGTCGCATCCAAGCATTCCGAAGGTGAGCGCGTCAGTGCCCGGGAAGGCGTGGAAGAACGGCTTCTTCTCGATCGGGTCGCATTGCAGGGCGCCGACGTACCCCCGCGGGACCATCAGGGTGCCGCCGCGGTTGTAGCGGACCTTGCAGATGCCCCGTAGCCCATCCTTGATCAGGCAGCGGTGCGCGCACGCATAGCAGCGGACCTCGTTGCCCGGCAACTTCTCGTAGAGCGTTCCGAGGGCGCCCTCCTCGACCCGACGATCGAGCGCCTCCGAGAAGGGCGTGGCCTCTTTGGCCGGCATGGTCTGAATATACCCGTAGATTGTTGCGGCCCCCGGCGTCCGAGAATCAGGCGGCGTTCGGGACGACGTGGAGCCGTTTCGGCCGGACGAAGCCGCTCTCGGGGTGGGGGTCGAAGAAGCTCAAGGGCACGGCGTTGCCGGTCGACTCGAGGACTTCCATCATCTTCGGGACGGCCCCCGTGGCGGTCAGCATCCCGGTGACCTTTCCGTTCTCGTATCCCGATTGTTTGTAGACGAAGATGTCCTGGAGGGAGATCTGGTCTCCCTCGATCCCCGTCACCTCGGAAATGTACGTGATCTTGCGGGTGCCGTCCCGCAAGCGGTTCTGCTGGATGATGATGTTGATCGCCGAGGCGATCTGTTCCCGGATGGCGCGGGAAGGGAGTTCCATACCGGCCATCAGCACCAGCGTCTCGAGTCGGGAGATCGTGTCTCGTGGCGTGTTCGAGTGGACCGTGGTCAAGGAGCCATCGTGACCGGTGTTCATGGCCTGGAGCATGTCCAGCGCCTCGCCGCTACGAACTTCTCCGACGACGATCCGGTCGGGCCGCATTCGGAGGGTGTTGATGACGAGGTCGCGGATACTGACCCCACCCTTGCCTTCGACGTTGGTCGGCCGTGACTCCAGGTTGATGACGTGAACCTGACGCAGCTGCAGTTCCGCGGCGTCCTCGACGGTGATGATTCGCTCGTCACCGGGGATGAAGCTGGAAAGCACGTTGAGCGTGGTGGTCTTTCCTGAGGAACCACCGCCGGCCACGACGATGTTCATGCGCGCATTGACGCAGGCCTTGAGAAAGGTCGCCATCTCCTGGGTCAAGGTGTTGTTCTTGATCAAGTCCTCGATCTGGAGCGGGTCTCTACGCATCTTGCGAATCGTGACCGATGCGCCCTTCACGGCCAGCGGCGGGATGATCACGTTGACGCGGGAGCCGTCGGGAAGTCGGGCGTCGACCATTGGCGAGCTTTCATCGACTCGGCGACCGACGCCGGTGACGATGCGCGAGATGATCTGCATCAGGTGGGCATCGCTGTCGAACTTGACGGCCGCCCGCATCATCTTGTTCCCACGCTCGATGTAGACCTTGCTTGGGCCGTTCACCATGATGTCGGAGATGGTCTCGTCAGCGAGCAGAATGTCGAGGGGGCCGAAGCCGAGGATATCGGCCAGCAGCGCCCCGAGCAGCTGTGCCCGGGACTGGGTCGTGAGGGTCACCCGCCGGGCGCTGAGGTAGGCGTCGAGAACCTCGGTCGCCCGCTGGCTGATCGCTTCCTTGTCGAGTTCGTTGGCGCGCTCGCCCAGCTCACCGATGATGCGGTCGTGGACGGCTGCCTTGATGCGGTGAAGCCGTTCGGCTTCGGGCAGGTCATTGAGATTTGCGTTGGCGGGCATCGCCGCCGCCGCCTCGATTGAGGGCGCGGGCCTGGACGCGACCCGCTCGGCCAGGGTGGCTGGAGCCGGAGTGGAGGCGGCGAAGGGGCGTTGGACCGGCACTACCGGTCTCGGCTGAACGGGGGCCGCCGGCGGGAGCGGGCGGGCGGCGGGAGGAGCCTGCCGGACTGGGGGCGGGATGGGTGCGCTCCTGGGGGCTTGCGGGGGGGCTTGCGGGGTGCGCGGCGCCTGCGGGGCTTGTGGGGGTTGCGCGGCCCGCGGGGCTTGGGGAGGCGCGGCGGGGGGCTGGACGGCCCTAGCAGGTGGTTTTGGAGGTGTGGGGGACCCGGGCTCGCCCTGGGACTTTTGAATACGTTCGAGCAGCGACACGCGGCCTTACCCCCAGTTCGTTCGAATTCGCGAACTGCGCCCGATGCTACGTAGCGAGCCTTACGAACGGAACTGCGCGGGGGTAACAGGCCGATGGCACGGCTGCCACAGCTACTTACAGTGACGGTGACTGCGAATACGCAGGAATACGAGCCGAATTGCGATTTGCAGGAAGGCACCATCTTTCGTTGGGAGGTCACACATGACGCTATCCAAAATCCTGCTGATCATCGCCCTGATCTGCTTCATCCTCGATGCGATCGCCGGCCGGATGAAGTTCAAGGCACCGTTCGGCTTGCTGCCGGGCGGCCTCGCCTTCTGGGTCGCCTCGCAGTTGTTCTAGTACGGGCTAGAGGAAGCCAAGTTCCATCTTGGCGTCGTCGCTCATCATGTCGGCGCTCCAGGGCGGCGAGTAGACGAGTTCGACCGTACACGAGTCGACGCCCGGGACTTCCTCGACCTTCGTCTTGACCTCGTCGAAGAGGTCCTGGGCCCAGGGGCAGCCGATCGCGGTCAGCGTCATCTTGATGAGGACGTTCCCCTGATCGATGCCGACCTCGTAAACCAGCCCCAGTGACATGATGTCGAGCCCGATCTCGGGATCGCGGCAGGTCGCGAGCTGCGCATCGATCTGCTGGCGCAGATCACCGGACGCAGCGGCCTGGGTCGTTTCCATGGTGTCGGCCATACTCAAATCTTAGTCCCCGACCTCGACGTAGAGATCGCCGTTCTGAACCGTTACCGGATAGGTCTTCGCCGGGATGACGGCGGGGAGGCCGGTGACCAGACCGGTACGGACGTCGAAGCGCGAGCCGTGTCGCGGGCACTCGACGGACATATCCCACAGCTCTCCCTCGCAGAGCGAGTACTCCTCGTGGGTGCAGGTGTCGCCGATCGCGTAGAAGTTGTCGTCTTCGGCGTGGATGAGGCAGATCGGCTCGCCGTCGACCTCCACCCGCATCATCGACTCCTTTGGTAGCTCACTGCTGGAGGCGACCCGCTGCCGGGCCACGCTATTCAATCCGGGCGGCCAGTTCCTGCTCGACCGCTTCTCGAACCTGGGCGACCGGGAGCCGATCGAGGACCTCGCCAAGGAACCCCTGCACCAGCATCCGCTCGGCGACGGGATGCGGGATGCCCCGACTCTCGAGATAGAAGAGGTGCTCCGGGTCAACCGGACCCACCGTCGCACCGTGGCTGCAGCGCAGAATGTCGTTGTTCAGGATCTCGAGAATCGGCTCCGAGGTTGCCTTCGCCTTGTCCGAGAGCAGCAGGTTCCGGTTGGCCTGGTTGGACGAACTGCCCCGCGCTTCCGGTTCGACGCGAACCACCCCGACGTACACGCTCTTCGCCCGATCGCGCAGCGCTCCCTTAAACAGCAGGTCCGAGCTGGTGTGCGGTCCGACGTGATCCTGCAGCGTCCGAAAATCAAAGGCCTGGTCGCCGGTGCCAAAGAACAGCCCCCTGAGATCGGCGCTCGAGCCCGGCCCTTCCAGAATCGCCTCCACCCGCATCCGCGCCATCTGACCGCCGAGCGCGATGTCCACGACTTTCAAATGGGAATCGCGGCCGAGCTGAAAGCGTTGATTGGCGAATTGCCAGGTCTTGATGCTCCAGTGCTGCAGGGCGACATACCCGACGTTCGCGCCCTCCTCGAGAAAGACCTCGGCCGACCCGCTGGCGAGCGCGGTTTCCTCGCGGTCGGCGCTCAAGAACTCGTCGACGTACTGAAATCGCGAGCCCTTGCCGCCAATAACCAGCGTGTGCGGCAACACGGCCGAGCCTGAGCCCGCCGACCAGAACTGGCTGACCAAGGGCTCGTTGATCGTCACACCGTCGGGGACATACAGGAAGGTCCCGCCGCTGAAGAGGGCGGCGTGCAGCGCGGCGAACTTATCTCGCTCCGGTTTGATCCCCGTGAAGAGGTACCGCTCGACCAGCTCGGGATGGGCACGAGCGGCCTCGGCCAGCGGCATGAAGATCACCCCCTGTCGAGCGAGCTCTGGCGCGAGCGACACGACCGCCGGCGACGTTCCCCGCTGGCGAAGTGTCGCCCCCACGTTCTCGAGGGTCCCAGCCGGCGCCGTGCCATTGGGCTGCTGGAAGGGCGCGTAGGCGTCCAGGTCGAGGCCTTTGAGATCGACCTGTCGCCAATCCTCCTGGCGCTTCGTGTCTGGCACCGCCAGCCCCTCGTAGATCCCAAACGACGTGAGGCGGCTGGCCCGCAACCAGTCGGGTTCGCGGTGGAGTGAGCTAAGCTCCTCCACCGCCGATTTCGTAAACGCCATTTACCCTACGGAGCCGATCATCTCGAGCTGGATCAGGCGATTCAGCTCGACGGCATATTCGATGGGAAGTTCCTTGGTAAACGGCTCGATGAAGCCGTTGACGATCATCGTCTCCGCCTCCGCCTTGGTGATTCCGCGGCTCTGCAGGTAGAAGAGCTGCTCGTCGGAGACCTTACTGACGGTGGCCTCGTGGCCGATCCGGACCTGGGGCTCGTCGACCTCGGTGGTGGGATAGGTATCCGAGCGCGACTCGTCGTCCAGCAGCAGCGCGTCGCAGCGGACGAAGGACTTCGAATTCTTCGCGCCCGGGTAGACCTTCACCAGCCCGCGGTAGGACGTCCGGCCGCCATTCTTCGAGATCGACTTGGAGACGATGTTGGAACTGGTGTTGGGCGCTACGTGCACCGCCTTGCCGCCGGCGTCCTGGTGCTGGCCCTTGCCCGCGAACGCCACGCTCAGCACGTCGCCCTTCGCCCCCGGCTCCATGAGGTAGATGGACGGGTACTTCATCGTGATCTGCGAGCCGAGGTTGCCGTCGACCCATTCCATCGTCGCGTCGCCGTAGGCGACGGCGCGCTTGGTGACCAGGTTGTAGACGTTGGTCGACCAGTTCTGGACGGTGGTGTAGCGGCAGCGGGCGCCGCGCTTGACGATGATCTCGACCACGGCCGAGTGCAGCGAGTCGGTGGTGTAGATGGGCGCGGTGCATCCCTCGATGTAGTGGACGAAGCTGTCCTCGTCGCAGATGATCAGGGTCCGCTCGAACTGGCCCATGTTTTCGGCGTTGATCCGGAAGTAGGCCTGCAGCGGGATTTCGACCTTGACCCCCTTGGGGACGTAGATGAACGATCCACCCGACCAGACCGCGCTGTTCAGCGCCGCCATCTTGTTGTCACCGGGCGGGATGATGGTGCCGAAGTACTGCTTGAAGAGATCGGGGTAGTCCCGAAGCGCGCTGTCGGTGTCGGTGAAGATCACGCCCTTGGCTTCCAGCTCCTTGTGCAGGGAGTGATAGACGACTTCCGACTCATACTGGGCGGCCACGCCGGCGAGGAACTTGCGCTCCGCCTGGGGCACCCCGAGGCGGTCGAAGGTGTTCTTGATGTCGGCCGGTACGTCGTCCCAGGTCTTCCCCTGCTTCTCGGTCGACTTCAGGTAGTAATAGATGTTCTGGAAGTCGATCATCGACAGGTCGGCACCCCAGGTGGGCATTTCCTTCTTGTCCCAGATCTTCAGCGCGCGCAGCCGGAACGTCGTCATCCACTCCGGCTCGTTCTTCATCCAGGAAATCTCTTTGACGACCTCCGGGCTCAGGCCGCGCTTGGCCTTGAAGACGAACTTCTCCGGGTCGAAAAAGCCGTACTTCTCCTTGTAGTTGTCACCGACATCGATCCGCGGGATGACAGTTGCCATTAACTTGCCTCCAGGGCGGCGGGCGCCTTCGCTGGCTCCTTGACCCATTCCGAATAGCCTTTTGCCTCCAACCAGTCGGCGAGCTCCGGGCCACCGGAGCGAACGAATTCACCATTCACGAGCACGTGGACGTAGTCCGGCTTGATGAACTTTAGGACACGGGTGTAGTGCGTGATGATCATCACGCCCAGTTCCGGACCTCGCATCCGGTTGACGGCATCGCTCACGAACTTGATGGAGTCGATGTCGAGTCCCGAGTCGGTCTCATCGAGGATCGCGATCTCCGGCTTTAGCACAGCCATCTGGAGGATCTCGGCGCGCTTCTTCTCACCGCCCGAGAATCCCTCGTTGACATAGCGAGACAGGAAGGAGTCATCCATGCGCAGCACGGACATCTCGTCCTTGAGCAGCGCGCGAAACTCCTTGACGTTGATCGCCTTGGATTTGTCCTTGCCGTCGTAACCGCGCTTCGCGTTGATCGCGGTCCGTAGGAAGTTCGACATCGTGATCCCGGGGACGACCACCGGGTACTGCAGGGCGAGGAACATGCCGAGCTTCGCCCGTTCCTCGGGCTGCAGCTTCAGGATGTCCTTGCCTTTGAAGAGGACCTGGCCGCTGAGGACTTTGTAGTTCGGGTGGCCCATCAGGGTGTGCGAGAGCGTGCTCTTGCCCGAGCCGTTCGGACCCATCACGGCGTGCACCTCGCCCTTGTTGACCGAGAGCGACACGCCTTTGAGGATCTCGCGGCCCTCGACGCTGACTCGAAGGTCCTTGATCTCGAAATCTGCCATCGCTCTTGTCAGTTTACCCGCGGATTCCGTATTCAAAGCGTATTCAGTCCTCCTCCTCGTGCGAATCCCCGTTGAGCGCGACCCGGAGCGTGTTGACGGAGAGCGTCGCGCACTTCATCCGCGCCGGGCTGATCGGGATACCCAGCTCATCGAGGAGATCCCGGGTGGGAAAGGTCTTGAGCTCCTGCACCGGCTTGCCGACGATCATGTCGGTCAGCATCGAAGCGGACGCCTGGCTGATGGCGCAACCCCGGCCGCGGAACCGGACATCCCCCACCCGGCCGTCGTCCAGCTTGAGGTAGAGGGTGATGACGTCGCCGCAGAGCGGGTTGTCGCCCTCCTGGGTGATGTCGGCGTCCGTGATCTCCCCGAAGTGATGCGGGTTCTTGTAGTGCTCGAGGATCTGCTCGCGGTACAGGTCGTCCATGTCTTTAGGCGAACACCTTTTGCGCCTTCTGAATTCCGTTGACCAGTTGGTCGACCTCGTCGGCGCGGTTATAGATGTAGAAGCTGGCTCGCGTGGTGGCGGGCACGCCCAGCCGGTCCATCAGCGGCTGGGTGCAGTGGTGACCGGCCCGCACCGCGATCCCTTCCCGGTCGACCAATGTCGCCAGGTCGTGGGGATGGATATTGGGCAGCGTGAAGGAGACCGCGCCGCCGTGGAGCTCGGGATCGCGGGGCCCATAGAGGGTGATCCCGGGAATATCCTGCAGCCGCTCCATGGCGTAATCGATGAGGGTGCGCTCGTGGGCGCGCACCGCGTCCATCCCCAGCACGCTGAGGTAATCGACGGCCGCCCCCAGGCCAATGCCTTCGGCAACGCTTGGGGTGCCCGCCTCGAACTTCCAGGGCAGGTCGTTCCAGCTGGCCTCCTTGAGGCTGACCCGTTTGATCATGTCGCCGCCTCCGAGGAAGGGGGGCATCGCTTCGAGCAGCGCCCGGCGGGCCCAGAGCACGCCGATTCCGGTCGGCCCGCACATCTTGTGGCCGCTAAAGGCATAGAAGTCCACGCCCAGATCCCGGACATCGACCGGCATGTGCGGCACGGCCTGGGCACCGTCGATCAGGACCAGGGCGCCGGCGCGGTGAGCCACCTCGGCGATCGCCTTGATCGGGTTGATCGTCCCCAGTGTGTTCGACTGGTGCGTGATCGCCAGCAGGCGGATCCCGTCGAGCTTGCGCTCCAGCTCATCGAGCTGCAGCAACCCCTGGTCGTCGATGCAGAGGAACTCGAGCTTCGCCCCGACCTCTTGCGCGAGCAGCTGCCAGGGTACGAGGTTGCTGTGGTGCTCCATCTCGGTGAGCAGAATGCGGTCGCCGGCGCGAACGTTCGCGCGGCCCCAGCTGAAACGCACCAGGTTGATCGCCTCGGTCGTGTTGCGGGTGAAGATCACTTCCTTGGGCGACGCGGCGTTGATGAAGGTCGCCATCCGCTGCCGCGCCGACTCGTAGGCCGCCGTCGCCTCCTCGCTAATGGCGTAGACGCCGCGATGTGGATTGGCGTTGTAACGCCGGTAGTAGTCATCCATCACGTCGATCACCGCAGCCGGTTTCTGCGACGTGGCGGCACTGTCCAGGTAGACGAGTGGCCGGCCGTGGATCTGCCGGGTAAGGATGGGAAAGTCCTCGCGAACCTTCTCGACATTGAGCGCCCGCGCCTCGATCATGCCGGCTGGGCCTCCTTCATCAGGTCCGCCACCGTGACCGATTCCAGCGTCGAGGTGATCGTTCCCTGCAGCCGCTCCCAGAAGGCATGCGCCGAACAGGGCGTATCCGCGTGGGTGCACTCGCCGGGACCACCGCCCTCGGCCAGGCAGCTCACCGGGGCCAGCGACCCCTCGAGATTGCGAACGATGTCGGCCATCGAGATGGAGGCAGGCCGGCGAGAGAGCGCGTAACCGCCCTTGACGCCCATCCGGCTGGTCACCAGCCCGGCGCGACGCAGCTGGCCGGCGATCTGCTCCAGGTAGGACGGTGGCAGGCCCTCGAGTTCGGCGAGCTCTGCCAGCGAGATGGGCCCCTGGCCATAACCGCGCCCCAGGCGCACCATCACGCGGATCCCGTATTCGGACCGAGTGGAGAATCTCATGGATCTCCGACTGGAATAGTCGGATATCTCGAGTATAGCCGAGCTGCGGCTGGGCGGGCGAACGTTCCCGTAACGTATCGGCGTGAACCAGCCTCCGGACAAGGCGTCCTTCCGCCATGTCATGGGCCACTTCGCCAGCGGCGTCACCATCATGACGACCACCGCGGCCGGACGGATGCACGGCATGACGGTCAGCGCCTTCGCCTCGCAGTCACTGGATCCGCTGCTGATCCTGGTTTCCGTGGAGCGATCGACGGTCATGCATCAGCTCGTCGCGCAAAGCGGCGCCTTCGCCATCAACATCCTGGACGAGCACGGCGAGGGCACCGCCCGCTTCTTCGCGGACAACGCCCGGCTCAACGGCCCGGAGTTCAAAGTTGGCACCTATCACCTTGGTGCCACCGGTTCACCGATCCTCGAGGAGGCGACCGGGTACCTCGAGGCTACCGTGGACCGCACGCTCGACGCGGGCGATCACACCATCATCGTTGGCCGCGTCGTCGAGCTGAAGATCGTGCGCGACGCGGCGCCGCTGATCTACTACCGCAGTGGCTACCGCGGACTCGCCTAGTCTTCCAGCAGCTCGGTCAGCTTGCCCTGGAACGCCGCCAGCCGCTGGTGGGCATCGAGCACCTCGTCGTGCGTCAACGGGTCGCCCTCGATCTCGTCGGCGTCACGTGGTGATGGAGCGGCCACCCGGGTGACCTCTTCGACGGCGTTGACGATCGAGCCGGCGAACTCGACATGGAGGAAGAACGAGTCGCGGCACCGCCCGCAGGTCACCTGCACGATCAGCTTGTTGTTGTGGTTGCCGATCTTGCGAAGCTGCGAGCCTTTATGGTTGCTGCCGCACACCCGGCAGCGATAATTCCGAGCCTGGGACCGCAGGAACTCCAGGATGGGATCTTCCATCGTCGCCGCGTCCAGTATAAGCGGCGGAATGGCGCATCATTGATGGCGGAATCGTGGCGAAACCGCTGATCCTGCTCACCAACGACGACGGCATCTACGCCGCGGGAATCCTGGCGGCGTGGCAGGAGCTGCGCAAGATCGGCGACGTCGAAGTGGTGGCGCCAGACGCCGAGCGCAGCGCCGTCGGGCACGCCATCACGCTCCTGACTCCGCTTCGCGCCAAGGAGGTCGTCCGGCGCAATGTGCGCTTCGGCTACGCCGTGAACGGCATGCCGGCGGATTGCGTGAAGATCGCGGTCAAGGCGATTCTGCCGCGGCCGCCCGACCTGGTTGTCTCTGGCATCAACCTGGGGGCCAACACGGGAACCAACGTGATCTATTCGGGGACGGTCAGCGCCGCGACCGAGGCGCGCATCCTCGGGATCCCGTCGATCGCGGTCTCGCTCGCCACCTTCACCCACCCCGATTTCGCGTACGCGGCGCGCTTCACTCGGAAGCTCGCGCTCGCCGTCATCGCGAAAGGGTTGCCGCCCAAGACTCTCTTGAACGTGAACGTACCGAACATTCCCGAGGCCGAGATCAAGGGCGTCGCCATCACGCGGCAGGGCGACTCACGCGTCGAGGAGCGGTTCGAGAAACGCACTGATCCCCGCAACCAGACCTACTACTGGCTGGACGGCACCTTCAAGCTCCAGGAACTGGAGGAGCACGCCGACGCCAAGATGGTGAGTGAGGGGTACGTGTCGATTACGCCCGTGCAGTACGACCTGACCGCCTACCCCGCGATCGACGTGCTGGAGCACTGGAACCTCCAGCCGTAACTCTTACCGCACCGAGTTCCTCAGCACACCGATCCGCTCGACTTCAGCTTCCATCACATCGCCCGGCTTGAGGTACTCAGGTGGTTTGCGGCCGTCGCCAACACCCTGCGGGGTCCCTGTCGAGATGCAGTCTCCGGGTTCAAGTGTCATCCCCGCAGACAGATCCGCGATGATCCGCGCCACGGAGAAGATCATGTCGGCGGTGGTGCTGTCTTGCTTGGCGACCCCATTGACCGACAGTTGCAGGCGTAGACCTTGCGGATCGGGAAGCTCGTCGGCCGTGACGATCACCGGCCCCATCGGGCAGCTGCCGTCGAGGGACTTGCCCTTGAACCACTGGGACGTCCGGTACTGGAGGTCGCGCGCGGAGACGTCGTTGAAGACGGTGTAGCCAAATACGTAATCGAGGGCGCGCGCCTCAGGGATGTCCCGACCCCCTAATCCGATGACGACGCCGAGCTCAACCTCCCAGTCCAGCCGGGTGGTTAGCCCCTGCGGGAACGGAATCGCCTCGCCGGGGCCGATGACGGTCGTCGGCGGCTTGGTGAAGTAGATCGGCGCCGTTGGAGGAGGGCTTCCCGACTCGGCGGCGTGGGCCGCATAGTTTTGGCCAAGACAGCAGACGTCCTTTCTCGGCCGGACGATCGGCGCGTGGCGCCGCACGCGGTCGGCGACATAAGCCAGCCCCGCCTCGGCGTCCTGCGCCAGGTCGTGCGTCGACAGCTCGGCGGCAAAGCGCGCGCAGAGTTCGGTGGCATGGCGCCAGGCGTCCGGACCGGCATCGATCAGTCCCAGCATGTCCGCCGGCAGTCGGAGGCCATCATGGAGGTGTGAGTAGCGGGCAAGGTCGAGTATCGCCCCACCGCACTCGGCCCCCAGCCGCGGCACCCCCGGCTCGACCGAGTAGGTGCAGAGTCTCATCCCTGGTGGATCTTACGAGAGTTCAAACTTGACATCCGCGGAGACTTGACACCCCGTGGCCTGACGTTCACTATGAACCCGTTCGGTTTTACGGGGATTAACCGTTCTTTAGTTTTCCTTGGGAGGGAAATCGCCCAGCGCCCTGGCACGGCGGTCCACGCTGTCGTCTTGTCTCGACATCCATCGCGCCGCGTTCGAGTGGCACAAACCAGTTCCTATTTGGGAGGGAGAGATTGCGAGCACGGAGAACCGTCACGTTCCTCGGCGTCCTATCACTTGCCGTCGGCGCGCTTTCGGCGACCACCGGCGCGCTACCCGTAGGCGCCTCTGATGGGCTGGCCAAACAGGCAGCCCGGGGCGAGATCAGAGCCGCGCGCATTCCGATCACGGTGAACACCGGCGGCGTCCAGTCGCGCGCGGCGACGCGCACGGAGCGGGTGCTGCCGTTCCTCTCGGCCGGCACCATCGAGGCCGCCAAGGCCGCGCTGGAACCGGATGCCCGGGATACCGCGGGCGATACGGGCAGCCCTGCCGGCAGTAGCGGAACTCCAACGAAAGCCACGCTGGGCTGCGGCCAGCGAAACCAGGGGCAGAACATTCGAGTCAACCAGGACTGCACCTACCGCCGCCAGGCTGAAGAACAGATCACCTACAACCCGGTCGATCCAAACAATTTGCTGGCCGGTCAGAACGACAGCCGGGTGGGTTACAACCAGTGCGGCATCGACTACTCGCTCGACAATGGCAAACACTGGGGCGACCTGCTGCCGCCTTTCCGGCAGAAGCAGAATCAGCCGCTTGCGGAGAAGCCGACTGCCGCTGACCCGAACAGCCACACGATCCTTGGCAGTCCAGGGACGGAACACACCTACGATGCCGGCAGCGACCCAACCGTCGCCTTCGATTCACAGGGCAACGCCTTCTTCAGCTGCGTCGGCTTCGACGTCGCGTCGGACGCCAGCCTGCTGTATGTGGCGCTTTCACCAAAGGAAGCCCAAGGCTCCTTCTTCTACAACATTTCGGCGCACAGCCGGCGGTACGTCGTGGCCGAGGACAACTCGATCCACATCTTCCACGACAAGAACTTCATCACCGCCGACAAGTACACGTCCAGCCCCAACCGGGACAACGTCTATGTGACGTGGACCGTGTTCAAGTCAAGCCCCCTGTGCGGAGCTCCACCCGACGGCAAGGAGCGGTACTGCTCGTCGCCGATCTACGGCTCGATGTCGACAAACCATGGGCGCACATGGTCGACCCCGGAGCTGATCAGCGGAACCTCCGACGCGCTCTGCTCCTTCGGCAATTTCTTCACGCACCTGCCGGCTGACGTGCACGCGTGCAACTTCGACCAGGGCTCGGAGCCGAGCGTGCTGCCGAACGGCGACGTCGAAGTGATCTTCAACAACGGCAATACCGCGGCAAACAATCCGAACAGCCAGCAGCTGGGTGTGCATTGCAAGCCGTCGGGCAGCTCGCCCGCCGGCACCGCGCACCTGAACTGCGCCGCTCCGGCAAAGGTCGGCGACGATGTCACTCTTGGCGAACCGCAATGCGACTTCGGCCGCGGACCGGAAGAGTGCATCCCGGGCGCCTACATCCGCACCAATGACTTCCCGCGCATCAGCCACAACACCCAGAATGGGCACCTCTATGCGACCTGGCAGGACTACCGGAACGGCGAGTTCGACATCCAGATGTCGATCTCAAGCGACGGGGGACTGACCTGGAACGAGGCCGCCACGGTCAACCCGGATCGCGGGCTCGACCACTACTTCCCCGACGCTGAGCAGGCTCTCGCGAGCCGCGGCGACAACGAGGCTGACAACGGCGGAGACCGCGTCGGCGCCAGTTATTACCGGACCGGGCGCGTGCCCAACGAGGACGCGACGCCAGCCGCTGGATTCGCACCCTGCAATCCGGCTCAAGGCGGTAATCCGAGTGCCTGCGACCCGGGGGTCGGGGCGCAGATGTCTGACTACGTCCTCGCCGGCGGCACAAGCGGCCAGACGCCTTACGCCTTCAAGGTGCTGTCGCCCAGCTTTGTTGCGCCTGACGGAGCGCAGACCGGGTTCAACGGCGACTACAGCAGCCTGACCATCAACCGAGGCATCGAAGCCCATCCGGTCTGGTCAGACACGCGCAACGCCAACCCATTCCCTGACAACGGCGTCACGCACGACGAAGACATCTTCACCGACGCTGTGGCGCTGCCGAATGGCCACGGTGATGAACAGGAGGGTCGCCTGGGAAGTAACTAAGACCGCGTGATCGAATGGAGAGCGCCCAGACGGCGCTCTCCATTTTTGTCAAAGGGGTAATCATTCAACGCCAATCTGGCCCTGGCACGGCGCTCCCAAGACGTTAAAGCCAACGCGGAGGCAAAGATGAAGCATCGATATCTGCGGCTTCTCGCCGCGCTCCCACTCGCAGCGGTCTTGCTGTACCAGCCCGCAGCGGCTTCCCTGCCGGTGCAGGCGAGCCTGTACTCGAAGGTGACGCCTCTTTAGAAACGAATGCTCTCGAGCATTGGCGTGCTCGAGTTGACGGGGAGCCTACAATCGCGCGCTCAGCTTGGTGGTGATGGCGTCTCGGAGGAGTCACCAACGACCGGGCCGGACAGCTTCTCGCCGGCCGCCGGCGCAAGCAGTCCCGGGAGTGGCTATTCTCCCAATGCCAGCGCAGGCTGTACCCAGGGCCGACAGCAGAACGTCAAGGTCAATCCCGATTGCCAGAACCGGACGGATCCCAGTCTGCAGGGCCGTGCGTCAGCCCAGAACGAAACGGCGATCGCGCATGACCCGAACAACCCCGATCACCTCGTGGCCTTCTACAACAATTACCAGCGCGGCGACGCCAACTGCATTGGGGCGTTCAGCCTCGACGGCGGTAAGAGCTGGGGCCATTCGATCATCCCCCACGGCTTCAGCCGTGGGGCTCCGTTCGGCGCAGTCCGGGAGTACTGGGAAGCTGGAGGCGACCCCTCCGTCGCGTGGGACACGAGGGGCAACGCCTACATGTCGTGCCAGGTCTTCCAGCGCGGCCGATCGACGACCGTTCAAACCGACGCCTCCAGCGCCGTCTACGTCTTTCGCTCGACGAAGAACTGGGGCGCCTCCTGGAACTTCCCCGGCCGTCCCGTCGTCATCTCCGCGGACCCGGCCGGGACCAATCGAGTCACGGGTACCGGAGCCGCCGGCGGTAAGCCGTTTGAGGACAAGCCGTACATGACGGTTGACAACCATGCCACCAGCCCATTCCGGGACCGCGTTTACGTCGCCTATACCGAGTTCACCTCCGCCGGACAGGCGATCGTCTACTCGACGTTTTCGAACGACTACGGCGAGACCTTCAGCGCTCGGGTTGCCGCGGTAGGGGCGACAAGTCCCCTGTGCCTGAACTCCGTTGGGCCATCGGGAATATGCGACGCCAGCTCATTTGCCGACCCCTTTTACCGGACCTGACGGCGCCTACTACATCGTCTTCCAGAACTTCAACAACGCGCTCACGTCGACAACTGACAACCGCAACCAGATGCTGCTCGTCAAGTCGACCGACGGCGGCAACACCTTTAGCGCTCCGGTCAAGGTCGCCGACTACTTTGACCTGCCGGATTGCTTCACCTATCAGGGCAAGGACTTTGGAAGGGCGTGCGTCCCGGTGAAAGGATCAAGCATCAACTCCTACTTCAGGGCGACGAACTATCCGAGCGGCGGCGTCAATCCCCAGAAGCCGAACGAAATTGCCGTAACCTTCGGCTCCTACATCAACCGGAACTCCAACGAGGCCAACGGTTGCGTCCCCGCCGCGTTCGGCCCCTGACCGGACAAAACACCTACACTGGGGTCAAGACGCCAGGTGCCTGCAACAACGACATTGTGATCAGCATCTCGGAAGATGCGGGCGCCAGCTTCACCGGGACAACCACAGACCCAAGGCAGGTGCCCAGCGTAACGAACAGCTCCAAGCAGCAAACCACAGATCAGTGGTGGCAGTGGCAGGCGTTCACGAACGATGGCAAGCTGGCAGTCTCCTATTACGACCGGCAGTACGGGAGTGACGAGACGACGGGTTTCTCCGACGTCAGCCTTTCCGGTACGAGCGACCTCAGCTGCACCGCGGATGTCGCGAATGCCGCTAGGCGCTGCTTCGGATCGGTCCGCGCCACTTCGTCCTCTATCCCCCACCAACCCAGTTCAGTGGGACGTTCCTCGGTGATTACTCAGGCCTGACGGCCTCGGGCGACGCCGCGCTTCCGCTCTGGATGGATACGCGGAGTCCCGAGTTGTTCCTCTGTCCAGGGACGGCCACACCAGGCAATCCCCCGCAGCTATGCACTGGATCGGACTCGAATGCCGCACGGCAAACGACGAGGACATCTTCACCGCGATCCTGCGAATCCCGAACGGACCGGGGGAGGACCAGGGTGATGGAGGTGGCGACTAGGCACAACTGACCAGCGACGAACAAAGAGGGCGCCCGAAGGCGCCCTCTTTCGTTTTACTGAGCGGTATCTACTCGACGGCGCACTCCGGCAGCGGTGGATGCTTACTACCGGCCCTCGAGCCTGCTGGGGGGGTCCCAACGTAGCCCGCACCGCAGCGGCCGCCACTCCAGATGGACGGCTGCGTCCCGTTCGTGGATGGCTGGACCGACTGTTGGACGGGTACCGGTCCACCCGGCCCCTTGCGAATCGGCGGATTCGGACGGCTCAGGTCGTCTTCCATGCCGCTAGCGACGTTAGTACCGGCATTCGCCCCGGCGTCGACCCGGACGTTACCCGAGTTCGAAACCGACTTGAGCGGGGTGCTGGAAATCGTCGTAGCGCCGCAGGCTGCCGTGAGAAGTGCGGCCGCGACAAGGAGTGCGCGTAATTTGTTCATCGCAACAGGTATAACGCAGGGCGCAGGCTGCGCTGACGGTTTGGACGCAGCGTTACCGTGGCGCAGTTGCTACCGGGCGGTGACCTGTGCTGTAAGGCGCCCGCCGAGCGGCTCGAGTCCGCAGGCATCGCGTAGGGCGCGCTCGATATAGACCTT
>Ga0209011_1000415_pt1 | contig 16465 bp, 14 predicted proteins | sample BlaSpr_A8_OM1_M3_FD_187986 | JGI IMG/M metagenome (GOLD analysis project Ga0209011, IMG submission 187986) | Forest soil microbial communities from Thunder Bay, Ontario, Canada - Black Spruce, Ontario site 2_A8_OM1_M3 (SPAdes) (version 2) | ecosystem: Environmental > Terrestrial > Soil > Boreal... | reverse complement strand
TCTGCGCTGGCTAGGCTGGAACCCTGAGGTCGGCAGCAGCGTCGGCCTTCTCAGCCTCGCCACTGACGTCCTGTTCGTGCCGGATAACCGGCAGTTGAAGCACGCGTGCATACTGCCCTTCCGACAATAAATTCACCAGCACGGTGTTTCCGTCCGGAAACGACAGGGCATCGTGATGCTGATGCGGTGCGCGCGGTTCAATCGCGCAAAATCGGGCGACGCAGAAGCCTGCATTTTTGGTCAATAACCAATTACGGTTGTATCTGACCTCATGTTCGAACGCGAGTTCGGTCCCGGGCAGCAGACATACCGCGACACCCGGCTCTTCCTTCGAGGCAAAGCCGCGCGTCGATGTGCCGTAGAAACCGGTTGTAACGATCGTCTCGCCGACCCTGGCTGGACGAGATGCGACAGCATGCAGGCTATAATCACACATGGGATTTTCTCCGCTGGCGTTCTCACTCAAGAAACCATTTTATTGCGCGATGCCGAGCGATACCTTGACCGATGTCAAAATATCGAAGGCGCGAGATCGCCCCGATGCAGCGAAGGCCAAAGGCTCGGCTCATGTCATGCTGCCCGGCATGAAACAGCGAATGGAAATCCCGAGAGACCCCTTGATCGGCCAGACCATCGTCCTGCCAACCCGGTTCGGCTCTGTAATCACGGCATCATCGGGAACCTCGACCCATTCGTTATCGATGCGGACCAGGTAATGACCGTTCTTCGATTCCCAATCCGGATCTGAAACAGCAAAGCCGTCGGCATCCGAACAACACGGTCCCTTGCCGGACTTCAGGCTGTCGAACCATGGCTTGAGGGGGGATAGCGTATAGCGACCATCGTCGCGGGCCTGGACCGCGCCGATCAATGTCGCCGCGATGACGCCGAAGGTAAAGCCGAGAACCACAATCTTCATGATCATATTCCGTGTCTGACCAGACACAGCTTCAATCATGCAGGCGGCGCACAGGTTCCGACCCTATCAAATTTGTTTTCACCGGCCTTGATGTTCGTCAACCTGCATTCACGAACGCCGTCTCCGGTCGCCGCGGAGGCGAGCCTAAATCGAATCGCCTTTTGACACCCGTCAACGACGGCTGCATCGGCGATTGCCACCATGGAATGATCAGCCGGCTCCAGCCTGCGCATCGGTTCATGCGGTTTGCGACGGCGACAACCAATTACGGTAGAGCAACATGACGATTGAACAGGTCAAAGCGGGCACCCATGGCGATACGCCGAACGAATGCGCTTCATGACTTGCGGCTCGTCCACGACATTCCCCGCGGCACTGGGGGCAGCCATGTTCGTGGTCGCACTCCTGCACTCTCCGCTACCTGCTCATGCCCAACAGGGTCCGTTCACAGCCTTAAGCGGCAGTTGGTCCGGCGGCGGCTTTCTCACGCTAGCCAGCGGCCAGCGTGAACGCCTGCGCTGCCGCGCCACCTATAGCGTGGCCGAAAACGGCACACGGCTGCAGCAGAGCCTGCGTTGCGCCAGCGACAGCTACCGGTTTGATGTCAACAGCAACATTACTTCCGATGGCGGAACGCTCAGCGGCAATTGGAGCGAAACCAGTCGCAATGTCTCTGGAAGCGTATCCGGTCGCGTCAATGGCGGTGAGATCCAGGCGCGGGTCGATGGTGCCGGATTTTCCGCCAGCCTGGTCTTGACCACGCGTGGTAACCGGCAGTCCGTTTCCATCCAGTCGCCGGGTCACGAGGTCACTGGAGTCTCGGTCGCGCTCACCAAATCAGGCTGAGCCGGCAGCTCTCTCTTTATCCGGTCCTACCCGTAAAACGGTTTGCCGCCCATCCGGCGTGCGAGCCTGCTCAAGAACGTGACCGTGGGCCGCAGGATCAACAGGTCCGCGGCCAACGCCGCGAGCATGGCAAACGCGCTCAACCAGCCGAACAGGCGCAGCGACGGCAAATCGGAGAACACCGTGACGATCAAACCGCACGCCAGCACCACCGACGTCAGAATCAAGGGTGGGCCGACCAGCACGGTTGCCCGCTCCACGGCTACGGCCGGGTCCTGGTCCGGCCGCTCTTCTTGCCGCAACCGGTTCAGGAAATGAATCGTCGCGCTCAGGCCCAATCCGAACGAGACCGTCAGCGCCACCACGCTTGCGAACTGCAGCCCCTCCCCGATCGCCCACAGCAGCGTTCCGGAAAGCACGACCGGAAATATTCCCGGCAGGACGCTCGCTAGCATGACGACGAACGAGCGGAAGGCCAGACCGATGAAGGCGGCGACAAACATGAACTCGAGCGTCAGGCCCCGGTTCAATTTCTTGATCATGAGGGCGCTGTTGCGGGCGGCGATCGCCGACAGGCCGGTCACGGCTATTTTGTAACCTGGGTGTTCCGCACGGACTCGATCGAGGGCCTTGTCGAGGCTTTCGATGATCGGCAGAAGCTGGCTGGCATCGACATCGGGGACGCGGCCGGAAACCAGCACCGCGTCCTGTTCGGCAGAAATGAAGCGACGCGTCAGGTATTGTGGAAGTATATCGACATATTGCTTCAGCGTCGCCACGTCCGACTTGCCGGCCTTCTCGGCAAGCCAGCGCCGCAGTGTCTCGAGCGACCACACATTGGCGATGCCGGGCTGCTTCTCGACCGTTGCGTGCACTGCTGCGATCGTGGCCAGCGTTTCCGGGTCATAAAGTGATTTGCCCTTGGGACATTCGATCAGGACATCGATCGGATTGGCGCCGTTGAGCTTGGCGTCGAGACGGTGGCTGGCATCAACGGCCTGTTCCCGGTCGGGCACCTGGTCGGCCAGCCGATATCGCGGTTCAAGATTGGCGTAGATCAACGCAAGGCCGCCGACGACCACAACGCTGAGCAGGCTGTAAAGGCCGGGGTGGCTTACCATCCGCGCGGCAATCCAGGCGCAAAAACGCCGCAGCACGTTGACGGCGGAATCCGCTCCTCTGACTTCCGCTGCAAATACCGATTCGTTACGCACCAAGAGAATACCGAGCAGCGGCACCAGCATCAGAACCGCGAACATGGCGATCAGGGTTGCGACCAGGCCCGCTTCGCCAAACGTCCGGATCAGATCGGACTCGGAAAACTGCAGCGCGATGAAAGACAGTGCGGCAGTGGCGTGGGTCAGCACGCATGCCGGCCCGACAACGAGCATGGCGTTGCGAAACGCCTGATATTTTCCTTCACCCTGAAGCAGCCGGTCGCGGGCGGCGAATGTCAGCTGCATGCTGTCCGAAAAACTGATCACCATGATCAGCGGCGTCATCACGTTGAGAAACATGTTGAGACGGAAATCGAACCAGCCGAGAGCGCCGAGCACGATCACGATGGCGATCAGCGGCGGACCAGCGCCGATGACCATGAACGAAAGGCGGCGAAAGAATATGATGGCGATCAGCGCTCCGGCGGCAAATCCGAACGCGTTGTAGGTCAGCCGATCGCGCTCTACGGCATTGCGGATCTCAAGCTGCATCACCGGCACCCCGGAGAGGCGGGCCGTGAGCCCAGTGCCGGCGAGGTCGTCGTGGATCGCCTTCTGAATCTCGCCGATGACGTCGCGCAGACGACTGCTCGCGACGACATCCGGGTCAAGCGCGAGCACGATCAGCGTCAGCTGATCATCCTCCGACAGCAGCTTGCCGCGGATGATTTCGTTGCTCATCACACGCTGGACCAGTTGGTCATATTCGGGGCCTTTGGGCAACTGCTCCGGAAACAGCGGCGCAGGCAGTTCGTTGCCCTGTGGTGGCTGGCGGGCCGAAAACATCGAAATGATGCCTCTTGCGCCGTCAATCAGCTGAAGGTCGGTGACCAGATCGCGCAGCTTTTCGATCGAAGCGCGCTCAAGCAGATTCTTGCCCTCGACCACGATCAGGACGTCGAACTCGTTCGACGGAAAACGCCGCGTCACCTCTTCGAAGGTTTTGAACTCCGGCGTTTCGGATCGAAACAGCTGACTGAGCGAATCGTCGACCTTGATACGCGTGATCCCGAATGCTGCCGCGATCAGCAACACGATCGCGGCAAGCCCGACCAGCAGGGGAAAGCGCAAGGAGATCAAACCGATGCGCTCGAGCCCGAAAGCAATGCTCTGCGAAGCGTTCGTTCTAACGGAGCCGGGCTCTCGCTGTATGGACGGCGACATATGCATGTTCCATGGCTTGCGACGTGATCCGCGCGGCCGGCGGGACTCTGCCGCGACCTTCAGTTCGCCTTCGTAACCAGGATCTGGATAGGTCCGTGCACGTGCCGTGGCCATGACGGGTATCAAATTCGCGTCCCCTGAGATCGATGTCCGACTTGCTTCATCATCCCTGCTCGCAGCCATCTTATTGATGGCCGTCAAGGCAATCATATCGCATTCATCTATCAAGCGGCGCCGAGCCCCTGGCCGCGATGGCAGGTGCTGTCTTCAACGACGGAGGATCGAGTAATGAACCTTCCGCAGCGTCCACTCGGCTCTAGCCGCGTGATGATCACGAGAACCGGATTTGGCGCCTGGGCGATCGGCGGCGGCGGCTGGGCGTTCGGCTGGGGGCCGCAAGACGACGCCGTTTCGCTGGCGACCATGCGTCACGCACTCAAGCTCGGGGTGAACTGGATAGATACGGCCGCCGTGTACGGGCTTGGTCATTCCGAGGAAGTGGTCGGCCGGCTGCTGCGCGAACGGACACCAGCGGAGCGCCCGATGGTCTTCACCAAGTGTGGATTGATCTGGGATCCGAACAATCCGATGGCCCCGCCGCAACGCGTGCTCAAGCCGGAATCGATCAGGCAGGAATGCGACGCTTCGCTGCGGCGGCTGGGCGTGGAACGCATTGATCTCTACCAATTTCATTGGCCTGACGAAACCGGCACGCCGATAGAGGATTCGTGGAACGAAATGGTGCGACTGATCAAGGAGGGTAAGGTGCGCCTGGGGGGAGTCAGTAATTTCGGCGTATCGTTACTGGAACGATGTGAAGCCATCCGGCATGTCGATTCGCTGCAGCCGCCGTTCTCGCTGATCAAGCGCCAGGCCGCCGCAAGCGAGATCCCCTGGTGTGCCAGGCATCATACCGGGGTGATCTGTTACAGCCCGATGCAATCCGGTCTGTTGACCGAAACGTTCAGCCGGCAGCATGTCGCGCAATTTGCCGCGGATGATTGGCGCCGGCGTTCGCCTGATTTCAATGAGCCGAACCTGAGCCGCAATCTGGCCCTGCGTGACGCCTTGCGCCCGATCGCGCAACGTCACCGCACCACGGTGTCCGCCGTAGCGATTGCCTGGGTGCTGGCCTGGCCCGGCGTTACCGGCGCCATTGTCGGGGGCCGCTCACCCCAGCAGGTAGACGGCTGGATCGGTGCCGCATCGCTCGAACTGACCACAGCCGATTTGCAGGAGATTTCCGATGCCATCGTGCGTACCGGCGCCGGAGAAGGGCCGACGATACCGCAATTGGAGCGTGCCGATGCCTCGCACTAGCCGGTTGAGCTTCACTTGCCGGGAATAGCTTGCTGCTTTTGGTCGCCAGTCTTGTACGACCTTAACTTCACATGCGCCGCCGAAAGTCGTTGATACAGGTTGCGCCGTCGAACGATCGGCCACCAATCATACAGGAATATTTCGATTGGCCTCCAATTCGCGACCCATCCGAAAATAAGCAAGCTCTCTTCAATGACACGACCGATCGGACCCGGCGCAAGGTTGACGACTGTTTCGCCAGTGATGACGGAGAAGGAGAGTACCGTGAAACCAATGGCCATCGCTCGTCGGCCGACGCGAAACAGCTCGTTAAGATCGAGCCCGATAACTCGGGCGCGATAGCCAAAATATTGAGCGAAAGCTGCACCGAGTTCGTGAGCCTCCGGCGTAGAAGCTTCTGTCTCCGGCAGATGCACAATGATCCTGAGTGGCTTATCGGGCGGAAGCTCTCTCGCCCATCCGACGATGAATTCCTCTACATCGTCGTCGAGATCTTTTTCGCGGTACGGAAAGGGATCCAGACTATGAAAGAGCTGGGCGATTTTCTCGATCCGAATCTCGATCGTATTCGCGGCAGTCGTCGGATATGTGCCGCTATCTATATTCGCTGCATGCCTCATCTGGTAAATGATCTGCGTAAGATCAAGACGCCCCCATCTCGTGCACCACCTTCATGCTGGTCATTTGCTGATCCCCGGTGGCGTGTCACGCCACCGGGACCAGATGGCGCTCGAACCAGTCGCATGCCAGCCGCGCCACCACGTCGAGGGCTCCAGGTTCTTCAAACAGGTGCGTTGCTCCTGGCACAATCATCAGCTGCTTTTCGCAGCGCAGCTGCGCCAGCGCTTCCCGGTTCAACTGAATAACCTGACCGTCGTTTTCTCCGACAATAAGCAGCGTTGGAGCCTGAACGAGCATCAAGGCCGCACCGGCAAGATCGGGGCGTCCACCTCGCGAGACGACCGCACCGACCACATCCTTGCGCAAAGCCGCCGCCGCCAGAGCGGCCGCAGCGCCGGTGCTAGCCCCGAAATAACCGATCCGAAGGTGTTTGGTATCGGGGAACTGGGTTAGCCAGTTGGTCGCGGCCACCAGCCGTTCGGCCAGCAGCCCGATATCGAAGCGCAGCTGCGCCGTACGCGCGTCGATGACTTCTTCGTCCAGCGTCAGCAGATCAATCAACAGGGTTGACAGTTTTGCCTCGTTTAGCAGGCGCGCCACATAGCGATTGCGCGGGCTGTGCCGGCTACTGCCGCTGCCGTGGGCGAACAGCACAATCGCGCGGGATTCCTCGGGCAGAGTCAGATTTCCATCCAGCATCACCTCACCGGCCGGGACGCGGACGAATTGCTCTTCAACCGTCTGCGCTGCAGGATGGTCCATGACATGCTTCCTTTACCGGATGCGCGCGCAGCCGCCGCCTCGCTGGCGGGACCGCGTCGCTTGTTACTTACACCGCGAATGGGAACGTCTCCGGAAGCTCGCCCGTTTCCCACTCTTCAGTGGTTTCGAGCGGTTTGACCGCGCGCGTCTGGTCGAAATGGAGTACCGCGTCGAACTGATACGGCAGTCGCGCGTGGAAATAATGGCTCTGCCGCTCGGTTTCGGGACGGTAGATCACACCGATCGCCCGCTCGAGCCGAGGCACGGCCAATTGCTGCACCATCGCGTCGCTGTCATTCAGGATGAGCAGGAAGCGGTCACGCCGCGCGGCATGGAACAGCGCCTCGTAGCTGCCCGTGAGCGCCGGCCGAACCCGTTTACGCTCGGCCGGTTTGCCCCAATCGGAAGCGGCTGTGACCGTGCCTTGGTGGGTGGTAAAGCCGATCAGCACCGCTTCGCTGCCGTATTTCTCACGCACAAGCTGGCCGACATTGAGCTCGCCGCGCTGGCCCGTCTCGGTCGCGCGAGCGTCGCCGAGATGTGAATTGTGCTCCCAGACGGCAATTTTCGCGCGACGGCCTCGCCGACCGAGATGCGTGACCAGTGCGTCAAGCGTTTCAGCCATATGGCGGTCGCGCAGATTCCATGACGACACTTCTTCGAGAAACACCGAGCGGTAATAGGCCTCGGCATTCTTCACCAGGCGGGCATTCTGTTCGGCATAGAACAGATCATCATCGGCCAACCGGCCGTCGCGCTGCACATGGTCGGCCGCCCGGCGCTGCAGCTCGAGCAATTGGGCGACGACCTCCTCTTCACACGACTTGGAAAGGTTGAGGCGCGTCATAAGCCCATAGGCCTGAGTGTCCTCGCCGACATGATCGAAACAGGAGTAACGCTCGCGTGCCAGCTTGGCCGCCTCGGGGTCGACCTTCTCGAGATATTGCAGCACGGCCTTCATCGACGCGTGCAGGCTGTAGAAGTCGAGGCCGTAAAACCCGACCTTTTCGGCGCCCGGCGGGAGCGCGTCGTTGTGCGCCCGAAGCCACTCGATGAACTCGACCACCACGGTGTTGCGCCACATCCAGGTCGGGAAGCGGCGAAAATCGGCGAGCGCTTCCACCGCATCGACGTCGTCGCTGGCGCCGCGAACATAGCGGTTGAGGCGATAGGCGTCGGGCCAGTCTGCCTCCACTGCGACGGCGGTGAAGTTTTTCTCCGTGATGAGCCGCTTCGTGATCTCGGCGCGTTCGTAGTAGAACTCGTGCGTGCCGTGGGAGGCTTCACCCAGTAGCGCGAAGCGGGCCTCGCCGATGCGGCCGATCAGCGGATCGTAGTCGCGGGCAGATCCCGCCAACGGATAGGCCGTTTCACGCAACGCTTTGACGAGCGGGCTGTCCGCTGCCGGGCTTTGCGCGGTCTTGCTGTCCTCCGATGTGCCACGCTGCGCGAGCAGGACGCCAACCTCCTCGTCGGTCGTCTGCGAGAAATCCCGGTACCAGCGGCCGACGGCATGGAACGGCTCCGGCGTGATGGCACAGATGACCTCGTCAGCCTTGGTCTTCATCTCTTCGCAGGTTTCGGGCGATGCCGTCGGAACCGCAACAACGATGCGAGCCGGATTTTGCTGCCGCAACGCCTCGATCGCGGCATACATGGTGGCTCCGGTCGCCAGACCGTCATCCACCAGGATCACCGTGCGGCCGCGGACATCGGGCGGCGGACGATTACCGCGGTAAAGGCGCTCGCGGCGCGCCAGTTCTTGCCGTTCACGCGCGGCAACCGCATCGATCAAAGACTCGGGAATGCCTAGACGTTCAACGAGTTGATCGTTGAGCACGCGCACGCCGCCTGTTGCAACCGCGCCCATCGCCAACTCTTCATAGCCGGGGACGCCGAGCTTGCGGACGACAAAAACATCCAGCGGTGCACTGAGCGCGCGGGCCACTTCGTACCCGACGGGTACGCCGCCGCGCGGCAGCGCCAGCACAAGCACGTCCGGTCGATTGGCATAGGCTGCGAGCTTTTCAGCGAGCCGCCGGCCCGCTTCGCGGCGATCGCGAAAGAGTCCCGGCTTAACGAGTACTGGCTTCATGTCTCGTCCTCCCTTGTGGAGGCGACCTTGCGGCCTTCTCAATACAGTTCGCCGCGAACCATTGGCCTAACCGCGCGTCGCGCCAGCGATCACCGACTCGATCGAGGTAACGCGCGATTCACACGATCGCTCCCACGCACATTGCGATTACCGATATTGCTTCTCCGGGCCATTTCGTGACCTTGACGGCGGTCAATGGGAAATCGATGTCTCGCGCATTTGATAATGGTGACCGTCGATGACATCAGCGAGTGGCGCGCGGGCCTTGGCCGTGGTCCTGAACGTCGATGTTAACCCTTGATGTCCCCTCCGGCACGCAGTGCGGATTCAACCGCATACCCACCGCGCCCACGCTGCCCGTTGCCGCTTCCTTTATCGCGGCGCGCGGCGATACGGCGGCGCCATTTGCGAGAGCTGTATGTAGCTCAGCGCCAACGACCGCCCCCTCGCCGATGGCGGCGCCCACCCGCTTGACCGATCCGGAGCGCACATCGCCGGAGGCGAATATACCGGGAACGCTGGTTTCCAGCGGCAGCGGACGGCCGGACCCATTGTTCGACCGGCGGATGTCGGATGGAATGTCCGATCCCGTCAAAACAAAATTCTTGGCGTCCAAAGCGACCCCGCTGTCCCTGAGCCAAGCCGTTGCCGGCTCCGCGCCGATGAAGAGAAAGACGTGGCGGATCGGCTTCTCTGTTTCCTCGCCGGTGACATTATTGCGCCAGCGCACGCGCTCCAGCTGCTTTTCCCGGCTCCCGTACAGGGCAACGATCTCTGTGTGGGTCAATACTTCGATATTGTCGATCGCCCGGATGCGGTCGATGAGATATTGCGACATGCTCTCTGCCAGACTTCGCCCGCGCACCAGCATCCAGATTTTTTTAGCGAAACTGCGTAGGAAGACGGCGGCCTGGCCCGCCGAGTTGCCGCCCCCGACCAGAACGATCTCCTCGTTTCGGCACAGGCGCGCCTCGATCGGCGACGCCCAGTACCAGACCCCGCGCCCCTCGAAATCCCCTAGGTTCGGAACGTCAAGGCGCCGATAGCGGGCGCCGGTCGCAACCACCACGGTCGAGGCCTTGACGCGCCGGCCGTCATTGAGGTGAAGCGCGACCGCTGCTTCAGTCAGATCGAGGCGTACCGCTTCGGTGGGTATCACCACCCTGGCGCCGAATTTTTGCGCCTGGACATAGGCGCGGCCGGTGAGCGCCTGGCCGGAAATGCCGGCTGGGAAACCGAGATAATTCTCGATCCGGGCGCTCGCTCCGGCCTGTCCACCGAAGGCGCGGGCATCGAACACTATGACCGAGAGACCTTCGGATGCGGCATAGACTGCGGTCGACAGGCCCGCGGGTCCCGCGCCGACGACCGCGACGTCATAGATTTGATCCCGTTCGTCGATCGGCACCATGCCAAGTGCGCGCGCCAATTCAGCCTCGCTCGGGTTTTTCAGGATCGTGCCTTTCGGGCATACGGCCAGCGGCAGCTCTTGCGGATTCGGGGCATATTGCTGGACCAGCTTCGCGGCGTCCTCGTCCTGTGTCGGGTCGAGCAATTGATGCGGGTACGCATTGCGGGCCAGGAAGCCTTGCAGGCGAATTACGTCCGGACTGTTTTCGGGGCCGATTAGGACCGGACCGCCGGCGCCGGCCTCGATCAAGGCGACGCGGCGCAGGATCAGTGCGTGCATGATCCGTTCGCCAAGTTCGGGCTCCTCGATCATCAGGGCGCGCAAATTTTCCGGCGAAATCAGCAGCGCCTCCACATCGTCGATCGCGTGAACGTCGACGAACGCCGGCTGACCCGACAATTGACCTACTTCGGCGACGAACTGACCGGGTCCCAGCTCCACGACGGGGGCGCTGTGCCCAAGGGGATCGCGCCTGACGACGCGCACCGAGCCCTTGATCAGCACGTACATGCCGGGAGCGACATTTCCCGTCACGAACAGCGCTTCGCCAGGGGTGTAGTGCCGAACTTCTCCAAAACGGCGAAGCCGGTCGATTTCAGCCGGCGCAAGCTTTGGAAACATCTGCTCGTTGCGGCTATCGATCGTCGTCGACATGTCGGGCCTCACGAAGCGAATCCATTAGTGAGCCATCAGCAGCGGAACAGGCGACTCATGCATGAGATTGTAGGTCACGCCGCCGAGCAACCGCTCACGCAGGGGCAAATGACCGTATCCGCCCATGACGATAAGGTCAGCCCTTCGCCGTTCGGCCTCGGCGAGCAACCGGGCTCCGACCTCCTTATCGGGGCTCTTGATGCGATGAAGCACCGCGTCGATCCCGTGATGCCTGAGATGATTGACCACATCGATACCCATGATCGCCTCTTGTTCGGCCGGGCGCTCGCCGGTCACGACCACGACCGCAACCTCATCCGCCCGGTATAGAAACGGCATGGCTTCGGCCAGGGCGCGGGCCGATTCCCGGCTGCCGTTCCAGGCGACAAGGATGCGGTTGAAGGCGATCTTTGGTCGCTCCGTCTCGGGAACCAGATAGAGGTTCCGGCCCGATCCGAACAAGACGCCTTCGACCAACCGCTCGGGATCCATCGCGCCATTGGGGCGGACTGCAACAAAGGTGTCGGCGGAGCGCGCCTCGCGGGCAGCAATATTGGCGATGTCATCAGCCAGCACATCGAACCGCCTGATCTCGACTGGCCGCTCAAGCTGTGAGAGCCGCCTGGCCAGCAACGCCTCGGTTTTATCGCCGGCCTCGCGCGCCCGTTCCATTAGTTCGGCCGTGGTGAGCGCGCCGCTCAGGTCGCCGTCGACCGGACCCGGCAAGGGCAAGGGATTGAGAAACAATCCGATGATCACCTTACTCTCGAGCCGTCGGGCAATTTCGGCGACAGCTGCCAGGCGAACCTCATCGGAGATACCTCCATCCAGCCAAACCATCACATCCCTAATCATCGCTACCTCCTGGCTCGACGACAAATGCCGCGATGGGACCATTTGGACGGCGCCGCCGATGCGGCCGCTACGAAGTCATCAGTTCGAAGTAAATATTGTCGGGCGGTGCTACATCAGCAGATCGAAGATACGGAAGCACTTCTGCCAGTGCTCGGTTGCCGGGTTCTTCAGATTGCCATCGATGATCTTGAAAGCGCGCGCAAGCGCCACGCTCAGGCCGCCCACCACCTCAGGCAATCGGCTCTCGGTATCTTCGCCATAGGCAAGGTCGAGCGGCGGCCGTGCGGTGAGCTGATCGAAAATCGGCTGTAATTCGATCTGCTCGTCGATCTTCTCGAATTCGTGGATGCTTTCCTGCAGGCCCTTGGTGATCGGCAAGTCGAACGGCTCGATGATAACCCGGCCATTTGCCCTGGCGGCGGCTTCAGCCTGGACCAGAAGGTCGTAGATTTTGTGATTGATGAAGTCGCTGTAGCGCTTGAGGTCCTGCTTGTCGACATCGAGCCCGGCCGCGATCCGGAAGAATCGCTCGAATTTTGCCACGCTCATGACGTGGCTGCTGGGCCTCTTGTTCGATTGCATCGCGGCGATCATGGCTTGCTGCGCCTCAGTAATATCGGGGAATGGGACCCAGATGCGGCGTCGGCCGGTCCGATAGATCGAACATGACTTCGTCGACGTAGCACCAGCCCCAGCCTTCCGGCGGATCATAGGCTTCGATGACCGGGTGCTTCGTCACGCGGAAATGTTTTGTCGCGTGCCGATTTGGCGACTGGTCGCAGCACCCGACATGACCGCAGGTGCGGCAGACGCGCAGATGTAACCAGGAATCGCCCAATTTCAGGCATTCTTCGCACCCCGGTGCGCTCGGAAGAACATCGCGGATTACCGCTACATGTTTGCAATATCTTGCAGAAACCACTGCTTCTCCGCCTCCTCTATCCTGCAACCCCGTCAGCATATCCCGGCGAGGCAGGTTCGAAATTGACAGCTATCAAGGCGCAGGCAGACCGCGACGCTACACAGGCCGCAATCACCGCCAGTCAACCCGTTGGCGCAGCTTCAATGCTGCTCCGGCCATTGCTGCCGCGCGATTGCCTCGGCGTATGGCCTACGGTCGCCCGCCCGAATGCGCTGTTCCGGAAAATCTCAAAAATTGACGGACGTCATGTTCAGATCGGGCCCGGCAGCCGCAATCTCAACATGGTCCGCCCGCCCGAAACCGAAAGCGTCAGATCTTGTCCGGCATCCGCGACATCCATCCGAAGAGGCGCAGATGATCCCGATCCGGAACGCGGTCCCGTCCCGCTACCCGCCGGCGGTCACCTGGATGCTGATCGCCACCAACTGCCTCGTGTTTCTGTTCCAGGACAGCCTGAGCCCCGACGAGCTTGAACTGTTCTTGCGGCAATTCGCGCTGATTCCGGCGCGCTATTCCGAGGTCCTTGCGTCCGGCGACAGCGATTTGGCCGCCGCCGATCTGTTTCCATTCTTCTCCATGATGTTTCTGCATGGCGGATGGCTGCATCTCATCTTGAACATGTGGACGCTGTGGCTGTTCGGTCCGACCATCGAGGATCGGCTGGGCCATGGCCGGTATCTGGCGTTCTATCTCGCCTGCGGCTTCGCGGCTTCGATCACGCACGTCATCTTCAACCCGACTTCGATCATACCCGCATTAGGCGCCTCTGGCGCGATCGCCGGCCTTCTCGGCTGCTACATGCGGCTGTTTCCGATGGCGCGGGTGGTCGTGGTTGTCCCGATCCTGTTCATCCCGCTGTTTTTCGAAGTCTACGCGTTTGTCTTTATCGGCCTCTGGTTTCTGATTCAGGTTATGCAGTCGATGATGGCCCTCCTGCTGCCATCTGCCAGCGGAGACGTCGCGTGGTGGGCCCATGTCGGAGGGTTTATCGCAGGGTTCGCACTTGGCCCTTTCCTGGTCCGGTCCGAGCAGCGTTACCGCGTGTATTACCCGGACGAAGGCGTGTTCGGCTTCGATACCAAGGGACGAATATGAGATGTCGTGCCATAGGAGGACTTCATGTCGTTCGGTGATCTTATCTGGCTTTTCTTCATATTCTCGGCGATCCAGCCGATGTTGCAGCAGAAGATGCTCGAGGCCATGCGGGTGCGCAAGATCTCGAAACTCGAACGCGAGCGAAAATCGCGAGTGATCCTGCTGGTGCATCGGCAGGAGACCATGCGGTTCCTCGGGTTTCCCGTCGCGCGCTACATCGACATCAACGATTCCGAAGAGGTTCTGCGCGCCATCCAGATGACGGATGCCGATGTACCGCTCGACCTCGTCCTCCACACCCCGGGTGGTCTTGTACTGGCGGCACTGCAAATCGCGAAGGCTGTCCGCGAGCACAAGGCCAGGGTCACGGTCTTTGTACCCCACTACGCCATGTCCGGTGGCACCCTGATTGCGCTCGCAGCCGACGAAATCGTCATGTGTGAGCATTCCGTGCTGGGTCCGATCGATCCGCAACTCGGAGATTCGCCGGCGGCCTCCCTCATCAAGGTCGTCGGGGAGAAGCCTGTGGCCAAAATCGACGATCGGACGCTTGTTTTGGCCGATGTCGGACGCAAGGCAATTGCGCAAGTCAAGCAGGCAGCGAGCGAGCTGCTGACCCGTCGCCTGGCCGCAGAACAGGCCGATGCGCTCGCAGAAAAACTTACGGCCGGTACGTGGACGCACGATTATCCGATATGGGCCTCGACCGCGAAGTCGCTTGGCCTGTCAGTCAGCACCGATATGCCGCATGATGTTCTTCAACTGCTGACGCTCTATCCGCAACCGGTTCGCATGCAGGGTGGCGGCGGCGTCGAATATCTGCCGGTGGAGCGGCGAAATACGCGCGAAGAAGGTCTCGTCTAGATTTCAAAGACGTTTCCGATCAGCGTCTTCGTTGATAAATCGCCCGCCCCGCGACACCGAGCCAGGGGGATTTTCGGCCCTCGCCAACTCGACTAGCAAACTAACGCTTTCCGAGTTTTGTTTGCCAAGTTGCAGTTTGGATAGTTTTTCTCCTGATCCCCCAGATCGCGGCGGGTCATTCCTGAAAAGTGCCGGCCCGTCCGCGTCCGCTGAGCCACTCCGGCCGCCGGATTGTTGACAGACCTCAATGTCATCCAGGGTCCTGTGGCCGATAATGTGGCTGTGGATGTTGGAGGTAGACCAGAGCGAAGAACATGGGCGCGCAGCTCTGGAATTGCGGGCTCGCAAATTGCGAGCCCTGATCGAGTCTGGGCTCGCCTCGATCCCGGCGTAGCCATCGAGAGCTGGTGCCCAGCTATGATTCATTCAGCGATCGTTCGAATTGTCGATTTCTGCGCTCGCAATCGGTGGACGATCGTTATTGCCGGCGCGCTGCTGATGCTTGGAGCCGCGGCCTTCGATGCCGCGCGATTCTCGATCAATACGGATATAGAGGGTTTGATTTCCCAAAATCTGCCATGGCGTCAGCGCGAACTGGAGTTGTCCAAGGCTTTTCCGAAAAAAGGCATTCTGGTTGTCGTGAAAGCGACCACTTCTGAAAACGCCGAACGGGCGACTAACGCGCTGGCGCAGGCCCTCTCGAAAAACCCTGATCTGTTTCCCACAGTGTCACAACTCGACAGCGGGGATTTTTTCGAACGCAATGGATTGTTATTCGAGTCTCCAGCCGATGTCGGAAAAACCGCGGAGGGACTAACGAGAGGCCAGCCGCTCATTGCAGCGCTCGCAGGCGACCCGAGTCTGCGCGGCGTTATGACGGCGCTCTCGTTTGCGGCCGAGGGCGTCCGGGCAGGCCGGATCAGGCTGGAGCAGCTTGCGTGGCCTCTATCACTGGCAGATCGAACACTAAGTAACGTTCTGTCCGGGAAGCCGGCCACATTTTCCTGGCAGGAGCTGTTGCAAAGTCAGCCGCCGCCGGCAAAGCAGCTGCGGCACCTTATTGGAGTTCAGCCCACGCTCGATTTTGCGGAGCTTCAGCCTGGTCGCAAGGCGGAAGAAGGGATTCGGCGCGCAGCCGCCGATCTGGACTTGCAAAGCAAGTTCGGCGCAACGGTTGATCTAACCGGTGAGGTGCCGATGAATGATGATCAATTCTCGGTCATCAGATACAGCGCTGTGCGCGACACGTTGACGGCGGTGTTCGGCGTTCTGATCATTCTCTGGCTGGCGCTTCACTCCTGGAAAATCATCGCCGCGGTCTTCTTCAGCCTGATGGTCGGGCTTGCGGCGACGGCCGCTCTCGGCCTCGTCCTGGTCACCTCTTTCAATTTGATCTCGATCGCATTGTTCGTGCTGTTCGTCGGCCTCGGAGTAGATTTCGCCATCCAATTCAGCGTGCGCTATCGCGCCGAACGGTACGAGCACCCTGACTTGTACGAGGCTCTGCGATGGGCTGCCCGCAAGGCGGGACACCCGCTCTCATTGGCCGCCGCGGCCACCGCCGTCGGATTTTTCGCATTTCTGCCCACCAGCTATCGTGGCCTGTCGGAGCTGGGCCTGATCGCCGGTTGCGGCATGCTGGTCGCATTCGCCTGCAGCATCACATTGGTGCCGGCGAGCCTGGCGCTGCTCAAGCCTCCGGGCGAGCGCGCGCCGGTCG